>Ga0315285_10008673_pt1 | contig 10419 bp, 9 predicted proteins | sample YL17G09_36_MG_FD_203698 | JGI IMG/M metagenome (GOLD analysis project Ga0315285, IMG submission 203698) | Sediment microbial communities from Yellowstone Lake, YNP, Wyoming, USA - YL17G09_36 | ecosystem: Environmental > Aquatic > Freshwater > Lake > Sediment | place: USA: Wyoming | collected... | reverse complement strand
GCGCGGCGAGCCGCGCCCCCCCGGCTTCCTACCATCATGGGTCTCATGGAGATAATCAGCGGCTGTCTGCTAGAGTAGTGGCTATGAAGTTCACTTGGGGATTCGGCAGGGGAGAGATGGAGTTCGAGGTACCGGACCACCTCTACCTGGGCAGCGTGGAGGGGGTGACGGTGGAGCCTCTGCCCGACCTCGAGGCGGCGCTGGACGAAGCCCTGGCCGGGCCCATCGGCTCGCCACCCCTGGCGGAGCTGGTACAACCGGGGGACACAATCGCTATCGCCTGTCCCGATTTCCATCGCCTGTGGGTGCGAGCACGGCGCTGGCTGCCCCTGGTGGTGCGCGCCCTGAACCGGGCGGGCATCCCCAACCGGGACATCACCGTGATCATCGCCAACGGTACGCACGGCATGCCGACCTACGAAGGGATAAAGGCCATTGTCGGGGATGATTTTCCCCATGACATCCGCGTGGTCAACCACGACGCCCGCGACCCTTCCATGCTGCGCTACCTGGGGAAGACCCCTTACGGTACCCCGGTGTGGATCAACCGCTACTCCCTGGAGGCCGACCACGTCATCCTCACCGGTGCCGTGGTGCCGCATACCTTCGCCGGTTACGGGGGAGGGCGCAAGGCGGTCCTGCCGGGCATGTCCGGGCTTGCGACCATCCTGGTCAACCACAGCCGGGCTTTGAGCGACGTGCCTGGCGGCGGCACCCATCCCATGGCCCGCCCCGGCGTGCTCACGGGCAACCCGGTGCACGAGGACATGCTGGCCACGGCGCGCATGCTCGGGCCGCGCTTCATCGTAAACTTCGCCCTCAGCGAGGAGGGAGACTTCCTGGGGGTCTTCGCGGGCGACCTGGCCGAAGCCCACGAGCGGGGCTGTGACTTCGTCTCCAAGGCCTTCCAGGTGGAGATCCCGTCCAAGGGGAATATCGTGATCGCCTCGCGGGGAGGGTTCCCCATGGACCTCACCTTCTACCAGGCCTTCCAGTCCAACGCCAATGCGCGCGCAGCCCTGCGCGAGGATGGCGAGGGAGTCCTGATCATGGTGGGGGAGTGCTCGGACGGGCTGGGGCCCTACGAATTCAACCGCTGGTTCGACCTGGGGGGCGCGGACGATATCGAGGCCGAGCTGCGGCGCAACTTCACCGTTGCCGGGTTCGTGGTATTCCGGGCGGCCCTGCTCTACCGGCAGGCGAAAAAAGTGATGCTGGTCTCGTGCCTCGAGCCCGAGGTGGTGAGCCGCATCGGCATCATCCCCCATACGAGCATCGCGGAGGCTCTACGGGAGGCTCTTGATACCGTTCCAGACGGCAAGGTGCTGCTCATGCCCCACGCTTCACAGACCATCCCCTATCTGACATGCTGACGGGGCGGCCCTGCAAAGGCATCAACACCGTTTTCTACGCTCAAGAGATATGCAGCGCGTAAGCGGCTAGCGGCCCGATGCCATGACGGCCTCCACGGCCGCCTCGGGACTTACGGCACGGACGATCTTGTCGTCCTGGGTTCCCTTGCTAGCGATCTCCCAACTGGAGAGGGCGACCACCTTCTTGCCCATCTTGAGGGCCATGGCGATCTCGGAGAGGGTGCCGTATTCCCCGCCTACCGCCAACACCGCGTCCGCGGTGCGCACGATGATAGCGTTGCGTGCCTGGCCCATGTCCGTGGCGATGGCGTAGTCCACGTAAGGGTTGGCATCACCGCGGAAGGGGCCGGGCAGGACGCCGATGGTTGTTCCACCCGCCTCCCTGGCGCCCCGGCAGGCGGCTTCCATGACCCCGCCCAGGCCACCGCATATGATGATCGCATCACGCTTGGCCAGCAGGCTCCCTATCTCGTAGGCCCAACGTTCCTCTTCCTCGTCGCAGAACTGGCCACCTATAACCCCTATATACATGCGGCGTTTACCTCCTTATAGAGAACGGCAACTGTGTAATGCTCATCATTCCGGGCTTTCGTCTTCCGCCGAGATAAACGACCTGGCCGCCTCCTCCGCGGCGGCATAGACGTCCTTGAGCGGGACGCCGGATGCGACCGCGGCCTTACGGCAGTCCTCGTATTCCGGGGCGATGTTCACGGGCCTGCCCTCCTGCCGGGCGAGTTTCACGCGCAGGAGGCCGAAGGGGGTGTCCACCTGGATGATCTCCCGGTCCAGGTACTCCTTGTCCACCTCGGAGATGCGCATGCCCAGGGTCTTGGTCTCGGCGAACATCACATCTTTGATATCCTCTTCCCGCGAGGGCGGCACGAGGACGCTGAGGGTCACGGCGGGGCGCGCCTTTTTCATCTGGATGGGGTAGAGCCATACATCCTCGGCGCCCGCCTCGAAGAGCTTCTCTACCACGTAAGGGTAGAGCTCCGGGTTCATGTCGTCGATGTTGGTCGAGAACACCAGCCGGCGCTCCCTGGTATGTCCCCGCACAGCGCCCTCGCGCTCACCCAGGAACGCCCGCAGCAGGTTGGGTATCTCCAGCTCCCGGTCGCCCGCCCCGTAACCCACGACCTGGATGCGCATGGGCGGGAGCAGGCAAAAGTCCTCAGCCAGGGCCGCCGCGATAGCCGCCCCGGTGGGCGTGACGATCTCCGAGGGGATGCCGCTGGAATAGACCGGCACGTCTTTTAGGATCTCGACTACCGCAGGAGCGGGGATGGGTAGTATGCCGTGGTGAGTCTTGACCATGCCCGTGCCCATGGGCAAAGGGGAGCAGAGCAGTTCCTCCACACCCAGGTGCTCCAGGCCTGCCGCCGTTCCCGCCACGTCGACCAGGGTGTCCGCGCTCCCCAGTTCGTGGAAATGGACCTGATCGATGCTGCGCGAGTGGATGCGGCTCTCGGCCTCGGCGAGCAGGGCGAAGATGCGCTGGCTCTTCTCCTTCACGCCCTTGGCCAGGTCGCTCTTCTCGATGAGGCTCTTGATGTGGGCGTAGGTCCTGACCACCCCGCGCTCCTGCGTCCGCACGTTGATCTTTACGGCGCCGATGCTCTTGCGCTCGGTCCTGCCGGCGCTTATCTCCACCTCGCTCAGGCCCAGCTTGGAGGCCACCGACCGGTACACCTCCAGGGGGACGCCGAGGTCGACCAACGCGCCGAGCATCATGTCACCGCTTATCCCGGCAAAGGCGTCAAGGTAGAGGGTCTTCATCTCCTGCCTGGCTTCCCACTGCTCAACCGGTTCCCTCCGCGCCATAAAGGGTCTGGCAACTCCTGGCGGGGCGGCTTTCGTCCATGCTGCCGCTGCGATAACCCTCCAGGTCTAGCATTATGCGCCGGAAACCCAGACCCCTCAACTTCTTCACCGCTTCCTCGCGGTTGTCCTTCCCGTCCAGCATTTCCAACTCGTCCGCGCCTACCTCTATGCGGGCCGCGTCGGGAGCCTCCAGCCTGACCCTCACCTGGCGCAGACCCAAACGCTCCAGTACCTCTTCAGCCGCATCGACCCTCGCGATCAGCTCTCGCGTCAGCTCCATACCGTAGGGGAAACGCGTGGCCAGGCAGGGGCGGGAGGGTGCATCCCAATTGGGGAGGCCCGACTCCCTGGCCAGGGCGCGGATGTCGTCCTTGGACAACCCAGCTTCCTCGAGCGGGCTCGACACGCCCATTTCTAGGGTTGCCCTACGCCCCGGACGATAGAGGCTGGCGTCATCCAGGTTCGAGCCCTCGAGCACGGCTTCGAAATCCCTCTTATCGGCCATGACTCTCAATAATCCCAGGCGAAAACCCTTGCAGATATAGCAGCGGTCTGGTGGATTGTGGTTGAAATCCGGCAGGGAAAGTTCGTCGGCCTCCACCACCTCCAGGGGGAATCCCAGGGATGCGGCGATATCCTCGGCCCGCTCCGATTCACGCGGCGGCAGTAGGGGGGAGGCAACGAGCACCGCCGTCATGCGGTCCCCCAGGGCCTCGTGGGCCATGCGAGCGAGCAGGGTGGAATCGACTCCACCCGAATAGGCGACCAGGGCTGAAGAGAAAGATGAGAGGATCCCCTGCAGCCTCCGCAGCTTATCCTCCAGCAAGTCATCCATGCTCACACCTCGATTAGATACGAGTATATCACCGCCCCACCTTAATGGGGTCAGCCCCGGACATGGGACACGTAGTGAATAGCTAACCGCTATCTTGAGCTTTTTGTGTCCCATGTCCGGGGCTGACCCCAAGGTTTCTTTTGAGTATGGTATCCTCTTGATTGAAAGGAGGCATCGCTCAAACAATGGACACCTTGAGGGACAATGCGGGCGTGCTCATCGCCCTCTTATTCCTGGCAGACATAGCGCTTATCGCCGGGATATTCATCCTCTTCCGGCAGCTTTCGTTCATGCGCCGCAACGTGACCATCCTCAAGCGCGGCGTCGAGGGCACGAGTCTGATGGACAAAGTCGCCTCCCAAGCCCTGCGGATAGATGACCTCTACCGCCTGCTGGACGAGCAGGCCGCGCAGAAAGAATATCTCACCGACGTCCTGGCCGGGTCGATACAGCGCGTTGCAGTTGTGCGCTTCGATGCCTTCGAGGACATGGGCGGAAAGCTGAGCTATTCCGTCACCATGCTCGACGAAAACGGAGATGGCGTCATCTTCACCTCTATCTACGGCCGCAACGAGAACCGCACCTACGCCAAGGCGGTGCACGCGGGAGCCGCCTCGCACGTGCTCTCGCGGGAGGAGGTCGAGTCCTTGCACAAGGCGCTCAGTGTGAAGCCTCCGCTCATCCGGTCCAAGAAAGGACGGCCCAAGCCCTTCGATGTCCAGGCCGCACCGGATGAGGGTGGCGTATCGTCCAGGGAGGAGGACGGTTCTTGGGTGATCTGACGGCGCTCCTGAATTGCCGCAGCGTATCCTACCTGGGGCCGCCGGGCACCTTCACCGAGGAGGCGCTCCAGAACTGGCGCGGGCTCAGCTGCGAACAAGCCATCCCCTTCCCCACCGTTGAGGAGGCCATCCTGGCGGTGGAGGACAACGTAGCGGAGAAAGCAGTCGTCCCCATCGAGAACTCCATCGAGGGTTCCGTCAACGCCACCCTGGACAGCCTGGCCTTCGAGGCCGGGGTGCTCATACAAGCAGAGAAGGTCTGCGGGGTAAGCCACTATCTCCTGGCCCGGGATGGCATCCATCTCGACCAGGTGACGCGGGTCATCTCCCACCCCCAGGCCGCGGCGCAGTGCCGCCGGCACCTGGTGGAGTTGCTGCCAGGGGTGGAACTGGAGGCCGCGAACAGCACCTCCGAGGCAGCGAAACGCGCTGCCGGGTTGGACGAGCCCGTGGCCGCCCTGGGGAGCAGGCTGGCGGCGGAGCTCTACGGCCTCACGGTTCTGCACGAGGGCATGGAGGACCACCCCGACAACCGCACCCGTTTCGTCCTGCTAGGAAAAGAGAAGATGCCACCCACCGGGGACGACAAGACCTCTATGGTCTGCTTCATCCACCAGGACCGGCCGGGCATGCTTCTGCAGATATTGCAGGAATTCGCCTACCGCTACATCAACCTCACCAAGATAGAGTCCCGCCCTACCAAGGAGGTGCTGGGAGATTACTGCTTCTTTATCGATTGCGAGGGGCATGAAGAGGACGAAGTGGTGGCCTCGGCATTGAAGTGCCTGCTCTGCAAGCTGCCCCAGGTGAAGCTCCTGGGGTCATATCCCGCTTACCGCGAGGAGGGCGAGGATGCTTGAGCTGAAGTTCGTGCGGGAAAACGCGGACGCGGTCAGAAAGGCAGCGCAGGACCGGGGGCTGGAGATACCCCTGGATGACCTGCTGGAATTGGACCGCCGCCGTCGCACCATCCTTGCGGAGCTGGAGGAGAAACGCGCCCGGCACAAGCGGGGCAACAAGGAGATCGGGGAGCGTGTCCGCGGCGGGGGTGACGCGGAAGCACTGCGCCAGGAAATGGGCGCCCTCAGCGACGAGATCAAGACGCTGGAGGCCGAGGTTGACGGCCTGGAAGCAGAGATGGGGGAGATAACCATCCGCATCCCCAACATCCCGCACGATTCGGTCCCGGTGGGGATGGACGAGAGCTTCAACCAGGAGGTGCGCCGCTGGGGCGAACCCAAGCCGTTCGACTTCCAACCCCTTCCCCACTGGGAACTGGGCGAGCAGCTGGACATCCTGGATTTCCAGCGGGGCGTGAAGATCGCCGAGTCGCGCTTCACCCTGCTCAAGGGCATAGGCGCGCTCTTGGAGAGAGCCCTCATCAATTTCATGCTCGACCTGCACACGCGCGAGCACGGTTACACCGAGGTCTTCCCGCCCATCCTGGTCAACGAGGAGAGCATGTTCGCTACCGGACAGCTCCCCAAGTTGGAGGCGGAGATGTACCGCTGCCGGGACGACGTGCTCTACCTCATCCCCACCGCGGAGGTGCCGGTCACCAACATCTACCGCGGTGAGACTTTAGCGGAAGAAGGCCTCCCCGTCTATTACTGCGCCTACACGCCGTGCTTCCGTCGCGAGGCGGGCTCCTATGGGCGCGATGTACGGGGGCTCATCCGACAGCACCAGTTCAACAAGGTGGAGATGGTCAAGTTCGTGCACCCCGACACTTCCATCGAGGAACTGGAGAAACTCACCGCAGACGCCGAGGACGTCCTGCAGCGTTTGGGCCTGCCCTACCGGGTGGTGATCCTTTCCACCGGGGACCTCTCCTTCGCCGCCGCCAAGTGCTACGACCTCGAGGTATGGCTGCCCTCGGGAGCCGAGTACAAGGAGATATCCTCCTGCTCCAACTTCACCGACTTCCAGGCCCGGCGCGCGGATATCAGGTTCAAGCCGGCCGCAGGCGGCAAGTCGCGCCTGGTGCATACCCTCAACGGCTCCGGGGTGGCCATAGGCAGGACGGTGGCGGCCATCCTGGAAAACTACCAGCAGGAGGACGGGAGCATCGCGGTGCCCGAGGCCCTCCGCCCCTACATGCACGGCCTGGAAATAATATCCATCTCCTAGGATATTCTCTTGCCGCCTTCCGCACCGTCTCCAGCGGGAGTAATGTTTGCCTCTTGAACCGCCGAAACATCTCTTAAGGCAAACCACTCAGGAGGTAGGTAAATGAGAAAAGCCCTGTGCATACCGATTGCCATCTTGTTCGTGACAGCTTTGTGCGCGACCTTCCTGCCGGGTTGCGGGGAGGGGCCTTTCGCTACGGTGCAGATAGACACCGGCAGCATCAAGGGGTTCGAGAAGGACGGCATACGCACTTACCTCGGTATCCCCTACGCGGCGCCCCCGGTGGGGGATCTGCGCTGGAGGCCGCCCCAACCGGCGGCGTCATGGGAAGGGGTGCGCGAATGCAAGGAATACGGCCCGGCCTGCCCCCAGGTGCGGCTGCCGCGCAAGATGGGCGGAGTAGGCCTGGAGAAGATGAGCGAGGACTGCCTCTACCTCAACGTGTGGTCGCCGGCCAAGGACCCATCCGACCTGCTGCCGGTGATGGTGTGGATCCACGGCGGGGCCTTTCAGTTGGGCGCTGGATCCCTCCCCCATTACGACGGCCAGCACCTGGCCGGCAAGGGCGCGGTGATCGTGACCATCAACTACCGCCTGGGGCCGCTGGGCTTCCTCTCCCACCCCCTGCTCTCGCAGGAGTCACCCCAAGGCTCCTCCGGCAACTACGGATTGCTCGACCAGATCGAGGCGCTCAAGTGGGTGCAGCGCAACATCTCCGCTTTCGGGGGCGACCCGGGGCGAGTGACCATCTTCGGCGAGTCCGCCGGGGCCATCAGCGTGCTCGAGCAGATGGTGAGCCCACTTTCGGAGGGACTCTTCCAGGGCGCCATTTCCGAGAGCGGCCTATTCCTGGACCAAGGGCTGCTCATGTACGCCTCCCGCCCACTGCAGCAGGCGGAGCAGATCGGCGAGGAATACGCTTCGGAACTTGGCTGCGCCGACGCCCCTGATGTCCTCGCGGCCTTGCGTGCGAAAAGCCCGGAGGAACTCCACAAGATCAAGGACATAATCCAACCCGGCGGCTTGTTCGAGACCCAACCCAGGTTCGTGCCGGTAGTGGACGGCTGGGTACTGCCGGATGAGCCCGCGACACTTTGGTCGCAGGGAAAACAGCACGACGTGCCCCTCCTGGTGGGTTCCAACCAGAGCGAGGGCAACCTCTTCGCCGCTCATAACCGCAAGATAAAGGAGATGACGGTGCAGGAATACCAGGACGACATCCGCCAATATTTCGGGGCCTACGGCGACCAGGTGCTGGCGCTGTTCCCCGTGAGCCAGGCCTCGGATATCAAACCCACCATGAGCGAGGTCTTCACCCTCTTCGACTTCACCGCTCCTTCGAGGTTCGCCGCAACAGAGATACATACCATGAACTCCAAAGCATACCTCTACCGCTTCAGCCGGGTGCGGCCCGGGGACAAACTGGGGGCGTGCCACGGCGCCGAGTTAGCCTACGTCTTTGGGACCTTCAAGGATTTTCCCGATAAACCCCTGACTATAGAAGATCTGCCTTCTCTTATCGTGCATGAGGCAGCTATCGAGCTCGAGTATGTCTCAGAGTCGCATCCGGACAGCACTGATTACGCCCTCTCCGACGCCATGATGCAATACTGGGTCAACTTCGCGACCTCGGGCGACCCCAACGGCGAGGGGCTGGCGGAGTGGCCGGCGTACGACCCCGAGGCCAACCTCATGATCGATCTCGGGGACGAGATCACGGCGAAACCGGTGGGTCAGGACGAAGCCTGCGAGGTGGCGGACCTGTTCTACGGCATACCCTGACGACCACCGCACGCCGCGATCCTTGTAGCGTTTCGGGCCTGGAGCCTATGCAATATAATGGGTTGCGGAGGGGTGGCAGAGCGGACTAATGCGGTGGTCTTGAAAACCATTAGCCTTCGCGGGCTCGCGGGTTCAAATCCCGCCCCCTCCGCCATAAAATATCCTATTTGAGCTGGTGGTTTACACGAGAGGTTCGGGAATTGCGAAAGATCGAAAAAACCGCATTTCCGCCGCTTGGGGCCAAATCGGGGCTATCTTCGACCGATGTGCAGAACGCCTGGAGAAGTCATCACCGCTCCCTTGAGCCTTCAGGTAGGCGATGGCTGTGAGATCGGGATATAGGCGAGTCCTATTCTAGTCGGGTTTCCCCGCCTCCACTACGAGCCGGATCGATTGCGCATGGACAAGCCCCTCCTCATCAGGTGGGCAGAGCTCCATGTATCCATCCACCAATTCATGGATGAATCGCTCGCGCATACCCTCGGGTATCTTCTGGGTGAAGGGAAGCCAGGTAGTCCGGATCCAGGCCGCCACCCCTTCACTACCTTCGATGGCCATATCCCTGGGCAGAAGTTCCACCCGCTTCGGCGTCAATCCGACTTCCTTGAGCCACGCCTCATAGTCATGAGGGCTGTGAAAACCGAAGCTATATCTGAAGTCGCCGAAATAACCTCTCCAAGCCGCTCTTCCCAGGACATCCGCCAGTACATTCACGATCTCGAGGTAGCTTCCGCTCCCAACCATCTGCAGGAAAACCCCTCCGCCCGGTTTCAAGCCTCTCTCGATACCCTGTAGGATCGGCGCGTGGTCCGCGACCCAGTGGAGCGCGGCATTTGAGTAGACGACATCGAACTCGCCATTAAAAGCCAGATCACTTGCGTCCATCACCTCAAAGGCCAGGTTGGGAAAACGCTCTCTCGGATATGTAGTGCTTGCGAAGAGTATCATCTCCTCCGAGCGGTCGATGCCCAGAACCGAGCCGCGGGGGAGAAGCTCCGCGATCTCGGACGCGAGCATACCGTCACCGCACCCGATATCCAGTACCCTCTCATCTCCCCTCAGGCCCAGCTTCGATATGAGCTCCCGCCCCGATCTCTTCTGCATCGGCGAGGATCTGCTGTAGTCCTCGGCATCCCAGACAAGCCTTTCCTCAGCTCTTTGTCCCATCCTGTCCTCCTCATGCAACCACAAGTCATGATCAGCATCGCGGCAAGCATACGCTAGCCCAATAACCTATTTCATCTTTCGAGTCATAGTCAAGCCTTTAAGCCGGCGGGGTTTCCTCTGCTTGTTAATCGATCACAATTCGATATTGAGTGGAAACCGGATATCTTTATAAGCTGTTACCTTGCCTCATTGATCGTCAATCGATGGAAGGAGTGTGATGAATGACATTTAGGACAGCCCGAGCCGCTGCCGATAACCAGTAGAGATAGTGTCCGTGAGAAGGAAGCAATAAAGGGATCCGAAGAAAGGACACAAGAATGTCTGAAGTAAGCCTTTGCCCGGAATGCGAGGTACCTGAGATATTTTCCGCGGAAAACCTCTGGCTGAACAACGGGGACATAGTACAGAGAAGAAACCAGAACAGCCGCCTGGCTTTCCTTGAGTGCGAGAACTTAGACCCACTTTTCTTGAACATCGGTGAGATAATCGGCATGCCCATAGAGCGCATGCTCATTAATATCACCGCCAG
>Ga0315285_10008671_pt1 | contig 10419 bp, 8 predicted proteins | sample YL17G09_36_MG_FD_203698 | JGI IMG/M metagenome (GOLD analysis project Ga0315285, IMG submission 203698) | Sediment microbial communities from Yellowstone Lake, YNP, Wyoming, USA - YL17G09_36 | ecosystem: Environmental > Aquatic > Freshwater > Lake > Sediment | place: USA: Wyoming | collected... | reverse complement strand
TAAGCCCTTGGCTTATTTGTTAGATATATATTATACCAGAAAGGCCGTTTTTTCTCAAGCGAATTCCCGACAAAATCCCCGTGACTGGAGCGACGAGCGACGCAATCCTCTCCTATCTCATGGGCCAGCCGCCGTGGGCGGTGATTGCCTCGTCAATTTCCTTTTCTATGCCCTTCAACAATGGCGATTCTTGCCCGGCGTAGTTCATTTAGACGAAGGCGGGTCGCCCGCCGTCAGGCCGTAAAGAGCATAAACCATCCGGTCAATCTGCTTTTTTAGTTTTTCGATGCTATATTTTAACGTCTTTTATTGTTCCAAGAGCAGTGGCAAGGAAATTGTTCCTGTAAAAGACTTCCTTATCTTTTGTTATGAGCTTGTATTTCCAACCAAGACTTTTGCAGTATTGCTCTGCCGATATCTTCTTTAGTTTGGTTGACAACAAGAAAAGGAACGGCAGCCCCTTTGTCTCATGAATTTCCTTACTCCCGTCATTAAGCTCCACAAGAAAGTCTGGTATGTAATTTCTCTTAATGAAAAAGAGGCGGTAAGGTATTTTGATGTTGTGTTTCTTGGTCCACGTTTTGACGCCCGGCATCCCTTCCAACTCGACCATATAGTATTTTTCAAGGTCTGAATCGTAAAGTTCTTCACCGTAAGGGCTGCGTTTTAAGCCGATCAACTTGCCTCTGTTTATTTTCATAGCTGAGGCGGATTTCTAAGGATACCTGCTACCAAGGCGGGGTCCAGGAACACTTCCCTGATTTCAGTTATCGCAAACCAGAGTTTTTTGAGTGAGGTCTTCTCCTGAACAGCGAACAAATCATTGCCAAGCAAAAACCTTTTCTTTATATGGGTCATCAAGACTTTGTATATGATATCCTGTCGCTTGTCGGGATTGCGGTCATATTCCATAAGACTGTCCCTGCAGATAGACCCGACTGCATTGGTAATCATTTCTTTCAACTGGTCAAGTTCAAATTCTGTGAACTTATTTATTTGTTGAACGTCTATGTTGAAATCATCAAGAATCTCCTGCTCGTTAAAGCCTGATGCCAAGCTCCGCTTCTTAATTTCTCTGATGGTCTGTTCTATATCTATTCGCTCGGTTTGATACTGGCAGCTGTCGAGGTATTCTTCCCACTTCTGTATGACCTTCAATTCTTCCTCAAGCGGGTTGGGGATATTATCAATAATGTCCTGGATATTCCCGATTACGTCCTCAATTTCTTGGGGCTTATGGTCCACCGTCTCAATATCGATATCTTTAGGTTTCGGAATTTTCTGGACATCAATGATTTCATCGGGATTAAGTGTGCCTTCGTACTGTTCGGCATCGAGCATTTCCCACAGCCAGTCATGTTTCAGGACGGGGTGGTCAACTACAAGGCATTGTTCCCATTCGTTGGTGTTGTGCGGTTCAATGCGGCGAAGTCCTCTGCCTATTACCTGTTGGCCATAAACGGAGTATTTCTCTCCTGTGTATTCATTAAGTTTGTAGCAGAATTTTCTGAATAGCAGAATCACGGAGATATTCTTGACGTCCCAACCCTCGCGCAGCATCAGGACAGATACAATAGCATCGTATTCGCAGTCCTTTAGATGCCTGTTTATAGTCATTGCTTCTTCTTTTTTCTCATCCTCGCTTTCATTTGTAACCAGCAGTGTATTTAGCTTGAATTCATTTTGAAGAACTTTTGCAATGTTGTTGGCATCTGTTATTGAGATAGCTACGACAAACAGCAGAGGTTTGCATTTTGGTTTGCCAGATTCGTCGAGAGGGACGGTCTTTTTTTGATAATCAAGGCATTGCTTTGCAATAGCAATTTGTTGTCGCATTGGTTTTTCGCTGGTTATAAACCTTGTCGGCCTGATTTTCCGCTGTTCAATCTCCTCCCAGGGGACTTCTTCTGCTTTGATTTCTTTGCCTGTTTCGGCATCGACATAAGTGAGTTTGACCTTTTCGATATCTGGTCTGCAAACAATAACCCGCTTGATAATTCTGTCCCGCATACCTTTTTTTATGCCGTATTCCAAAATCTTTTCGCTGTCGGGGTGCAGACCGTCAAGCCGGTCAGGTGTGTAGTATCGAGCCGAAATATTCTTTGGGGCTTTAGTTCATTCAGGACCTCGTTGTAATTCTCTGCTTTAGAGTTATGGGCTTCATCGTTAAAAATAACTATATTGCCTAAATTCTTTTGAATTATCTCCAGATTAACCTTGCCTTCGTAAATCTGGTGGATATTACCCAGAATAATATTTGCCTGTCTTATGCCCGTTGGGTCTTTTCCGACCTCCATAGTATGCAAAGTGATCCTTGTGGCTAAGTCTGCTGTGTTGTTGTAGAAGAAGTGAAAGATATTATAGACAAAGATTTTGCTTTCCGGGTCGAATTCGTCTTTCAGCCGAGCTCTGACAATGGTATTGGGGACGAGGATAAGGAATTTGTTCACATCGTGGACAATCATAAAATAGGCAATGATGCCGGCGATAATGGCGGATTTTCCACCGCCGGTTACGACCTCAACGAGGAGGTCTTTTTTGCCGAGTATTTCGTAAGAATAGATTATCCTTTTTATGGCCTCTACCTGGTGGCGGTACAAGGGCGGGACAAAATTGGGGTCGTCGATATTTTTCAGGAAGTCCCTGACCTTGAGCTTCTGCGGCTCGCTCAAGGCGACGGCATAGCCCTGCCTGCACCATTCGACGAAATTCTTTTCGTGCTCTTTGAACGAGTATTTCATAGATTGCCTTTGAGGAGTTTTCTACTCTCCGGCTGCTGGAGATAATTTTGTCTCGAAACAACTCTTTTGCCTGTTTTCGATTCGAGGTGTTCTCTGGCTTTACCTGCGACCTCGCCGCCTTCGTGGGCTGCGCCTTTTGCCTCAATGAATCCTTGAGCGTCCGTGGTGCGTGTGATTTCAGTGGTGGCGGCTTCTCCGAGCATATTAAAGATGAGTTCGAGGTCGTTCATATGGTCGCGCAAATTTTCACGTTTCAAGCCCTTAAGGCGTTTGTATTGCGAAGGCGTCAGGCCGAAGGTTGCTTTTGAGATTTCAGCGGTGAGGATTGCATATTCGGCGTCCTCTTTGACGCGGCGTTTTTTCCATTCATCGGTAAGCTCTTCTCTGATAGCTATACCCCTCATACGCTTTTCAATCCAGTTGTCGGAGTAGCCCTTTGCCTTGTATAATGCCCTTGTTCTTTTTGTGGCAAGTTCGGGGTCTTCGATTTCCTGGACTCGTTCGTATCCGACTCTTGCCAGCCAGCGTTTGAAGGGTTCCGCTTTGGGGCTGGGTATTGACTGGATAATGCGGAACATCGTTTCTGTATCAGCCATATCCGTCAGACGCATTTTGCCGTCGGCAGCGGGCATTTTGAAAGCGTTACATTTTGTAACGGTTTGGTCTGCGCCTTCGTCTTTCAGGCGTTTCTTCAATACTCGCCAGTAAACAGCCGGGTTTTCGCTGTCGGTCAACGCTGCAATGACATCCACGACGGAGAAAAACCAGCTACTGCGGTTATCGTCCCAGTGACGCCGGATTTGGTTACCTCTGAATACCGCTATTTTTGTCGTTTCCATATCATCATCAATCAATCTCAAATTCTTTGGTTTTTATTGCTTCGCCGCCGAGGTTGTCCTGGACCCGGCAGGCAACGATATATTTGCCCGGTTTTTCAAATTCCTCTTCAGCTTTCAAAACTGCGACGTACCTGCCGTTTTTCTGCTCTCTCATAAGGGCGTATTTGCTGTCGCCGAACCTGCCCTCGGCAAAATTGAAGTCCCACTGGCAATTTATCAGGTAGCCGTCGAGATTGTTGCTCCTTGTGCCGACGGCCTCAAAGGCATATTTGAGACCTTCGATTTTCCTGCAGGCGATGTCCATAATGGATGCCTGCGAGATAAATTTGAGCAGAAATTCGCTTTTTGAGGCGTCGGGATAATGGTCGAGGATGCGTTTGCGAAATAACTGGCTGTTTATGGGTATAAGTTCTATCTCAACGGCCAGATTTTTCTTGTAAAAATAATTCTCTAAAACCTGTGCGTATTTCTGAAGGCCTGGCGGGAATACCCAGGCGATTACCTTAAGTCGCAGGCGGATATTTTCCTGATAACGGAGTTTAAGGATGTCTTCTACAAACTTCTTCAGGTCTTTCTCGGAGAGGGACTCATTGGGTTTAACAGAGCCGATGAGCAACGAAGTTCCCGCGTTCATTACGCCTGTGATTTTGCCTTCGCCGGTGAACCTGCTTGCCCCGTAACAGGTGAGGATAAAATCCTCAAACTGCTTTTGCTCGATGAACTGGAATTTTTCTATCGGATAGACGCCCATATAATAGACGTGAATGTCGGGGATATGTTCAAGGGCAAACATTACATCCTGTTTGCCTTTCTTGTCCTTGTTGACCGATGCCACTTTGCCAGAGATTTCTTCGGCGTCTTTTATCAAGCGGTTCAATGTTACCGATGACGCGACCCTCGATATATCACAGCCGATAAACCTGCGATTGAGTTTCTGGGCAACTGCACAGGTAGTTCCCCCACCCATAAAGAAATCGGCAACAAGATCGCCTTCATTTGTGGATGCGGTTATTATTCGCTCAAGTAATGCTTCCGGCTTTTGTGTGGGATAGCCAATCCTCTCCTTCGCTGAGGGAGCAACAAATGGAATTAGCCAGACATCATTTTCTGGCACACCCTCCGCCTGTAATGATTTATTACTAACCAAAAAAGGCTCTTCGCCCTTTTTAAACCTATGCAATACTCCACCTTTCTTTCGTTCAACTGAACCTTCTGTATAGGTAGTCAAAAGGCGATTATATTTGTACCCTTCGGCTAACTTTGTATAGAAAAAAACAATATCGTGCAATTTCTGAAATTTATCTGACGGCGAACTCCACCGACGATAATGCCAAATGATATCATTTTTAAAATTTTCATATCCGAAGATTTTATCCATTTCGCATTTTATATAGTGTGCTGCGTGCCAGTCGCAGTGGACGTAGATGGAGCCGGTGTTTTTGAGGACGCGGCGCATTTCCCAAAGGCGTGCATTGAGCCAGACGAGGTAACTTGGCAGGCCGTCTTCCCATATATCGTGGAAGGTTCGGACTTCGTTGTCGTCGCCCCAAATCTGGTTATAGTTTCTGCCGGAAAAGAACGGCGGGTCGATATAAATGAGGTCAATGCAATTAGAGGGCAGGGCACGAAGGATATGGAGGTTGTCGCCGAAGAAAATGGCGTTGAGGGGGATTTTTTTGTTTTTTGCGTCCAAGAAACCGCCTGTATCGGGCGAGCCGAAACTTATGATGTCTTCGCTGGTATTGGGCTGGAGGAAGGGGAGTTTCAGGAAAGGGAATACGCTGTCGAATGCCTTATCGGGATCCAGTCCCATCGGCGGGTTGGTGGGGTCGGGCAGATTATGAACGCCGCGTCTGCCTGCGCGGGACTTTATGGATTCGGTTTTGAAAACGACTTTTTGTTCAGGCAGTTTCTGCTGTTGGCTTTCCTTTTCAAGCTGAGCCAGTTCCTCAATATCCTGCGTTGTTCTTGGCCTGATATCGTCTTTCTGGTCTTTCATTTTATCTTCTTTTCTGTTTCTTTCGCAAAATCCGGCTCGGCAAGTTCTGTTTTTGTATCCGCTTCGTTATACATTATTGCGATTATCCAAGATAACAAGCACTTTCTCCGCCATTTCACCGTCTCTCGAATGCTCATGCAAGATGTGGACCATCCAAATAGTACCACTTGCCGCTATCCCAGTCAAGGCTGTCTGAGACGCCAAACACGCAAAGCAAAGCCAAAAAATGAACATCAGGGCCGCATGTCCCTATACGTAGACGGTCTCGGCGTCTACGCCTTAATACTCAAACAAGAAATGCTCGTTGTTGCAATTGTGGAAGCTACGTATTTTTGGCGATTTTGACCGCTTTTTTGGCAGAAAACTTAGCAATAATGACCCTAATATTCCTTCCGGACAGCGGGCTTCAGCCGGGTTTGCCTGGTGCGATCCGGTGTATTTTCGGGGCCTTTCTTGGCCGCTTTGTGGCGTTTTTTGATGTCACCACCCCTCTATCAAAACCCGCGAAAAAACGCGCGCCTCCGGACGCGGTATCCTATCTTAACTTTCTTGATTTTTTTATCCCCCTATCCCCTCTGGCCTCCGTTCTCGACAGAGTCTTCAAAGGCAACTTCAATCCCCACATCCCACTCCGTCTTCTGGATTCTCAGTTCTGTCTTCTGTATTCCGAGTTCTATATTCTGACCTGTCTTGCGCATCACTCACTCGTATCAAGAATGCTCATGAAGGCCTCTTGCGGAATCTGCACCTGGCCGACGGACTTCATGCGTCTCTTGCCTCTTTTTTGCCTGTTCAGAACCTTGATTTTGCGCGAGACATCGCCGCCGGACAGCCTGGCCGTCACGTCTTTGCGGAACGGCTTGATGGACTCCCGCGCGATGATCTTACTGCCGATTGCCACCTGCAGCGGAATTTCAAACTGATGCCGCGGGATGGTCTTACGGAGTTTAATCAGCAGCCGGCGTCCGCGCACCTCCGCCACCGAGCGGTGCATGATACGGCTCAGCGCATCGACCGGTATCCTGTTGACCAGGATGTCGATCTTCACAAGGTCAGCCGCCTCGAACCCGAGGAAATCGTAATCCATCGTCGCATAACCGTGGCTAATTCCCTTGAGATGGTCGTAGAAATCGTACACGATCTCCGCCAGCGGCGCCTTGTACTCCAGCATAACTCGCGTCGTGCTGATGTAGCTGGTCTGCAGCAGCCGACACCGCCGGGCCTCCGCAAGTTTCATGATGCCGCCGATGGTGTCGGTGTTGGTGATGATCTCCAGCTTCACCATCGGCTCGCGCAGCTCCTTAATCTTGCTGCGGTCGGGCAGTTCCGCCGGCGAATCAATGCGATTGACCTTGTCATCGGTCATCACCACTTCATAGCTCACCGTCGGCGCCGTCTGTACCACGTCCACGTCGCTTTCACGCTCGAGCCGCTCCTGCACAATCTCCATGTGCAAAAGCCCTAAAAAACCGCAGCGGAACCCAAACCCCAGAGCCGGGCTGTTCTGCGGCGTAAACGTAAAGCTCGAATCGTTCAGCGCCAGCTTCTCAAACGCCACACGCAGCCTCGGATAGTCCGTGTCCGCCCCCGGATAGAAATCCGAAAACACCATCTGCATCGGCGCTATGTACCCCGGCAGCGCCTTTTCCGCAGGCGCCGTATCATCTGTGATCGTGTCCCCGACCCGCACGTCGTGCAGCTCGCGGATGTTGGCGATGATGTATCCCACCTCGCCTGTGCCCAGACGTTCCACCGGCGTCATCTCCGGCGTAAACTTGCCCAGCTCAGTCACCATATATGTTTGGGAGCTGCCCATGAACCGTATTTTCTGCCGCACGTGCAGCTCGCCCGCAAAGACCCGCACGTAACAGACCACGCCTCGGTACTCGTCGTACTGGCTGTCGAATATCAGCGCCGCCGTCGGCTCATCGCTGTGATCGGGCGGCGCAGGCAAAAGCGTTACCACCGCATCCAAAAGCTCCTGCACTCCCAGACCTGTCTTGGCGCTGATCCGAAAACACTCGTTTTTACGAGCACCGAAGACGTGCTCGATCTCCTCCGCCACCAGTTCCGGCTGCGCCGCCGCCATATCAATCTTGTTGATAACCATCAGCATCTCCACCCCGCTGTTGGCCGCGAGATATGCATTGGCCACCGTCTGTGCCTGCACCCCCTGGCTGGCGTCTACTACCAGCAGCGCACCTTCGCACGCCGCCAGTGCACGAGACACCTCATAATGAAAATCCACGTGCCCCGGCGTGTCGATCAGATTCAGCATATACTCCCGCCCCCCGTGCTCGTACCGCATCGTCACCGCCGACGCCTTGATTGTGATCCCCCGCTCTCGCTCGAGGTCCATGCTGTCCAGCACCTGGTCAACCTTTTGACGCGGGTCGATCGTCCCCGTCAGCTCCAGCATCCGGTCCGCCAGCGTGCTCTTGCCGTGGTCGATGTGCGCCACAATCGAAAAATTACGTATGTTTTCTGTGCTCATAGCGACTACGAAAAGTAAGCATCCTCGTAAATTGGTAAGCATATAGTCAAAACGACCGATTTGCAACAGGCTGCAAACCCACGACAAACAGATTACTGCTGTCGTTGAGGCGATACGCCTGCTAATGCCCCCGCCCGAAAGCAAGCCCAAAGAACCATTCGGCTTCGCCCGTCAATCGCCTTGTCGATTGCTTGTCTGATCTTAGATTTTCGTAGGTTCTCATAAGCCTGTTGGTAGGCACACTTGGGACTGTACCCTGCTCGCTTGGCTGCCTTGGTTCCATTCAAGCATTTCAGATACTCAATCATCAACAGCTGCTGTCTGTCGGTGTACCTTGCGCCCGATAGGTCTAAGGTTGTCTTGTAGTCTATCGGGACTATTTCAGCCATTTGGTTCTCTTTTGCCGCTGGTATTCGTCTGAACTAATGCTCTGATTGCAGCTTTGATATGCTCTGGCAGCGTTGGCCAGGCCCAGACAAGCTGCGCCAAGTCGGGGTCCGATTGCAAATATCATAGGCTCACGGTGTTTGTTTGACAAATCGTGAATTTGGCCGGAAAAAGGTCAAAAATTCCTCAAAATTACGTAGTTTCCACAATAGGCGCAGAGCAGGACTACGGGGATAATTATAAGAGGTAGTCTCTCTCCGGCCGTGGTAGTAGGAGGTTGATAAGCAGAGCAGATATTGATAAGATATAAATTCGTGATGACCAAGCCCGTTCATAAGGCGGAGTATATCAAGCAAGCTTCAGCAGGCTGAGCAAGAATTACCGAACGGAGGTTTAGCTATGCATGCTACTCGTCTTTCAAAGTGCGGCAAATCAATTGCCCGTCATTGGGTCACGGTTCTATTAACTTTCGTCTTAGTGAGTGTAGCGGGCATCTTGTTGGCGTGGTGGAAAGGCAGACCAGTGTACAATGTTGCTGGTGCAATAAGGGTCGCTCCCATCATACCGAACATTTTGACCGGCGAAGCGGAAAAGGGTGTAATATCAAACTATGATAGCTTTGTATTTACACAGGCACGACTTATCACCAGTAACCAGGTAGTTCAATGGGTAGCCGATGCCCTGGCGGACAAGAATTTGTCCTTCTTCCAGAAAGAACCGGTCGGCTTTGTCGCGAAACTCAAACGCCAACTTGAGGGCGCCGAAGCAAATCGCGAACCAGCCAACGTATTGAAAGACGCAATACGAAGTGGAATTATTACCGCCGCTCCCGCTCGAACGACTGAGCTAATAGAAGTGACCGTGAAAAGCACAAACGCTAACGAAGCGAAGCAAATCGTAGACGCCTTTATAAATGCCTACATGGTTCTTGAAGGTAGCAGGGCCACAGAGGATGAAAACAGGAAGCTGGCTACCTTGGAAAGCGAGCGAAAAACGCTTGTCCAAAGGCTGGACGATCACCGCAAGAAGCTCCGAGATTTAGCACAACAGTATGGCACCACAACCTTAGGCGGCCGACAGGACATGGCGATGCAGCGGGTTAATGCCTTACTGGCAGAACTAACTCGAATAGAGGCACGCAGAATCAACCTGGAAGCCCAGGTGCAGTTTCTCCAACAGGCAGAGCAGCAGGCTCTTGCACCAGAGGAGCTGCTGGGAATGCGAAATGACTACATTAACTCCGATCCCTCGATTCAGGCTCTGGCCCAGCGTATCGCCGATATTGAGATAGACTATGTAGTGGCACAGGTGGGTAAATCGGCTGAGGAGACCGTCCTTGAACACAAGGCAGAGGTATTAGATGCGCTGAAGACACATTTAGCCAAGCGCAGAGACGAGGTGGCAAAGGCATTCGACCAGATGGCAGCAGCCAGACAGAAAGAAGCGCATCAGCGGCACTTACTTGTGGCGAGGACTGAGTTGGAACAAACCAAAGCCCATGAGAAACACCTTCGCGATGTTCTCGGTGTGGAAGACACTCAAACCGTCCAGCTTGGCCGTACGCACCTTGACATCGAGGATCTGAAGTTTCAATCGGATTTCGACCAGCAACAGTACGAAATGGTCTGCCGACGCATCCGAGAGGTGGAGATGGAACGGAAGAGTCCTGCAAGGGTGTCAATAGCTTATGAAGCCGAGGTCGTTTCGGTCGAAGATAAGCGAGGCAGGCTTATGATCGTCGCAGTGTTATGTGGACTTTGCGCTAGCATACTGTTGGGCATTGCAAGAGGCCGACTGGCCGACAAGTCTGCTTAAGTATCATGCGCGTGGGCTCACCAGGTTTGAGTTCCACCCGCAAGTGCCTTGATTCCAACAGGTTTTGTGATTTCTCTATTCCTGCCGCCGGCGCCTTCACTTTTGGCATCATCGGCGTAAGTCTTGTCGCCTGGCTGAGAGGAC
>Ga0315285_10008669_pt1 | contig 10420 bp, 8 predicted proteins | sample YL17G09_36_MG_FD_203698 | JGI IMG/M metagenome (GOLD analysis project Ga0315285, IMG submission 203698) | Sediment microbial communities from Yellowstone Lake, YNP, Wyoming, USA - YL17G09_36 | ecosystem: Environmental > Aquatic > Freshwater > Lake > Sediment | place: USA: Wyoming | collected... | reverse complement strand
GGGTGGGTGTCATGACCGCCGGGCCGTGGAAGGATTACGTGGTGGGCGGCGCCAGCGCGGTCTACTGGCCCGGGCCGCTCCCTCATCTGGATTTTCCCTGCGGACTTGCGGGCGTTTGGGTCGCAGAAGTATAGGCTGAAGACCGGAAGCCGGAGCCTCCAGCAGCCTCCAGTCTTCAGCCTCCGAGATACTCAAGCGTGCGCCAGGGCCGGTTGTTCGCTCGGCGGCGGGGCGGCCGGGCTCAACTGCTCCATCAGGTGCTGGTAGGCGGCGCGCTCCTTCGGCAACAGGTCGTTCGGGACCCGCCGTTCTCTCAAAAAGTCGAACAACCGGGCGAGTTTCCGCCCATACAGGGCGCGCTGGAACTCAATCCGCGGCTCGCGGCTGTACTCACCGTGGATGCGGCCCATCTCGCGCACCGTGCGCGCTGCCATCTCGCTGGACGGCAAACTCACCAGCGTCTGAACGAAACCATCGAAATCGAACGAATGTGAGATCATGTGCCTGCCTCCCGCGCGCGCGACCGGGCTGGCGCTAGGCGTCCCGATCCTGGCCGCAAATCAAGGTGGCCACCCCTGAGAGAGCAATTCGCATTCCGGAAGCTAAGTGCTTGTTTTGTAATGGGTTAAGACTTACTAATCACGACGTGGCGAATTGGCGTGGTTCGTTCTGAACCACAATTCCCCCGCCTCCCGCAGCCTACAGCCTACAGCCTACGGCCTACGGCCTTGCAGCTACCTACGGCAGGATCAACTCTCCGTGCAGCACGGTGACCGCCCGGCCACCCACGCGCACCTTGCACACCGCTCCATCCGCCTGGCGCTCGACTTCCACCCGCAAATGACCGGGCCGCCCGAGGAAATGTCCCTGCTCGGCGGTGAAGCGGTCGGGCGCCTTCCCTGCCCCGGTGACGTAAACAGCAAGCGAGGCATGGACCGAGCCGGTCACTGGGTCCTCCAAGACTCCGCTCTGCGGAGCGAAGAAACGCGAATGGAGCGACGAGCCCGGGTCGAAAGTCTCCAGCGTGGTCAGGCAGAAAGCGCGCCAGCCGCACTGCCTGCCGATAGCGGTCAGGCGGTGGACATCGGGCTGCGCGCGGCGAAGGGCATCGAGGCCGCGGCAGGGCAGCAGGACGTCGCGCTCGCCGCCCAGCATCGGCGGCGCCCACCCGGCCAGATCGCCGGCGCCCAGCCCGAAGGCTTCAAGCAGCGGGCCAACATCCGCGCCGACCGGCTGCAGCTTGGGTACCGGAGGTTGCAGCCAGATCCAGCCCTCTTCCAGCGTCGCGGTAATCAGGCCGATGCGGGCCTGGAAGACCACCCGCTCTCCCTTGAGCAGCCCCGCTTCGCGCATGGCGTGAACGGTCGCCACCGTCGCGTGCCCGCAGAAGCTCACTTCCGTGGCCGGCGTCATCCAGCGCAGCCGGTAATCGGCCTCCGGCACTTCGGCGGGCAGCAGATAAGCGGTTTCCGACAGGTTCATCTCGCGGGCGATGGCCTGCATCTGCTCGTCGGTCAGCCCCGACGCTTCCAGCACCACGGCCGCAGGGTTGCCGGCAAACGGGCGCTCGGTGAACGCGTCGATCTGTACGATTCTCACTGTTCGTGACATAAGCCGGAAACAGTTTACGGCAACGGCAAGGCAGGTGCCAGGTGAGGTACTTGCAAAACCCGGTGCTGTCACCACAGAGCCACAGAGAACACAGAGAGCATCCCTGTGTTTCCTCTGTGTTCTCTGTGTCTCCGTGGTGAGTCCTTCCAATTTTGCATGTACCTCAGGCGCCAGGCGCCAGCCGCAAGTCGGCAGCCGCCCCTCCATGCTACAATCGAAAATTCAAGATATGGGCACCCGGTTTCCCGCTTTTCTCGGCTCCCTGCTGCTGGTTTCTCTGCTCACCGGACCCGCAACCCTGCTGGGCCGCGGCCCGGCCGACTCCTCCGGTCACTACCACAATGAATGGGACGTGCTGAATGCGCTCGGCCGCCAGGCGCGGATGGAAATGCAATTGCGGCGCGAGGGACGCGTCCGGCTTTTCGCCGAGGGGCCGCCGGCACTGGCCCGCGACGCCGGCAACATCGCTATCATCGATGACGACGGCACGATCCTGGTGCCCGCCAACGCCTTCGATCTGGCGTACCGCAGCCTGCGCTTCACTCCGGACGGCGCAGGCTACCGGGTCGCGGCCGGAGCCACGGCGCTGGACACTGCCGCGGCCGGCGCCGCCGTCACGTTGAACCTGGACGATGACGATTCCCGCGAGGTCCCCATCGGCTTCAGTTTCCCTTTTAACGGGCGGAGCTATTCGACCGTTTTCGTGAATTCCGACGGGAACCTGACGTTCGGCAGCGGCGACTCCGCCTCGCTGGCGCGGGACCTGGCGCGCCTGCTCACCGGCGCTCCGCGCGTTGCGCCCTTCTTCTCGGATCTGAATCCGGCCGACGGCGGGCGGCTCAGCTACCTGGCGGAGCCGGGGCGTTTCGTGGTCACCTGGCAGGAGGTACCGGAATTTGGCGCCCCGCCGGCGCGACTCTTCTCCACCATTCAAGTCACGCTGCTGCCGGACGGCGGCATCCTGTTCGCCTACGGCATGGTGCTGACCGAGGCGGCCGTGGTTGGCATTTCGCCCGGCGCCTACACCGCCGACAGCGGCCGCATGGTGGACCTGTCGCGGTCGTCCGGCAACGAAGTCGTCAGCGCACCCCTGGCGGAAGTGTTTCAGCCTTCGGCCGCGTTCAGCGAAGCAGCGGCGGCGCAAAGGTTTTACGCGGCGCATGACGACGCCTACGACTACCTGGTGTTCTGGACCAACTTCGCGTTCAGCCTGGGCGAATTGGTTTTCGCCTATGAAATGGGCGTCGCGAACCAGGTCACCGGCATCGGGGAGGCAACTTACGATTACTCGTCCTGGTTCGGCAGTGGCGGGCGCATGTCCAGCTTCGTGCAGATGGGCAACCTGGGGCGCTATCCCGCCGATCCCAGCGCGGCGGTGCCCCTCCTCCAGCCCAAGACCACGCTGAGCGCGCTGGGGGAAGAGACGGGCCACCGCTGGCTGGCGTATCTCCGCTATCCGTACGGCGGGGACTCGAAGAGCACCATCCTTCTGGGCCGCGACAACGACCACTGGAGCTTCTTCTTCAACTCCGACGCCTCGCTGATGGAGGGCAACCGCATTCGCGACAACGGCGATGGGAGCTTCACAACGATCGCCGTGGTCGAGCACTACAGCCATTTCGATCAATACGCCATGGGGCTGCGGGCGCCCGAGGAGGTGGCGCCGAGCTTCGTGGTGACCAACACCGATATTTCCAATCCCTCGCGCGCGCCGCTGGCCGGCATCCGGTTCCGGGGGACGCAGATGGAAGTGGCTATCGACGGCATCGTTCAGGCCAACGGGCCGCGCCTGCCCCGCGCCGCGGTGGCCCAGAAAAACTTCCGCATGGCGTTCGTGCTGGTCAACGGGAAAGGCTCTACCGCCACTGCGGCGCAGATTCAGCAGGTGGACAACATCCGGCAGCAATACGAAGCGTTCTGGGCGCAGGCCACCGACGGGCGCTCGCAGGCCGATACGCGCCTGCTGCGGTCGCTGGCGCTGCGGGGGTTGCCGGTGTCCGCCGTGGCCGGGGCGGCGGTGGCCGTGCGGCTGCAATGCGCCGCCGTCGCCGACACTCCCCGGTCGTTCCGCATCAGCGCGGCGGCCGGCAACGTCCAGGCCCCCGGGACCGTCGTGGTGCCGGCGGGCGCCCGGGAAGCCGAGTTCCGCGTGACCACCACGGCGCCCGGCGTCGCCCGCCTGACTGCCTCCGCCGACGGGTTTGAAACAGCGGAAGGCACGCTGGCCGTGGTTGCCGCTACGGACGCGCTCCTGGTGGAGGCCGTCTCGGGAAGCGGGCAGGTAGGGGCGCCGTCGGCGGCGCTGGCCGACCCGCTGGTAGTGCAGGTGCGCGACGCCAATGGGCTGGCGGTGACCGGCGCCACTGTGCTCTTCTCCGCCAGCAATGCCGCCCTCAACCCCGCCAGCGCCGTGACCGATTCCACGGGGCGCGCACAGACGCGCGTGACGCTGGGGCCGGCGGCCGGCGACTTCACCGTCAGCGCGGCGGTTTCCGGCGGCGCCGCGGCGGCCTTCAAGCTGACCGCCTTGGCAGCCGCCATCGTGCCGCCCGGCTCCGCGGTCAACGGAGCGAGCTTCGCGCCGGCTCCGGCGATGGTCAGCCCCGGCTCCATCGTTGCGATTTTCGGCAGCAACCTGGCGGCGGAGACGCGGGTGGCATTGTCGGCGCCGCTGCCCACGCGCCTCAGCGCCACGCGCGTGGAAATCAACGGCATCGCAGCGCCGCTATTCCTGGTGTCGCCGGGACAGGTCAACGCCCAGGTGCCTTTCGAAATCTCCAGCAACACGGCGACGCTGACGGTGGACAACGGCGCAACGCGGTCGGCTCCCATTTCACTGGCGCTGGCGCCGTCGGCCCCGGGCATCTTCACCCTGCAGTCCGGGACCGGGCCGGCCGCCGCCCTCCATAACAGCGGTTATTCCCTTGTCACGGCCGACTCACGCGCCACGGCGGGCGAAGTGGTGGCGATCTACTGCACGGGCCTGGGCGCCGTATCGCCGGCCGTCCAGACGGGCCGCGCGGCCCCCAGCGGCACTCCGGCAAGAGCGTTGCAGACGCCGCAGGTGCTGATCGGCGGAACCTCAGCCCAAGTGTTGTTTGCCGGCCTGGCGCCGGGCTTTGTCGGCCTGTATCAAGTGAATGTCCGCGTGCCCGGCGGCTTGCCCGCCGGCGCCGCTTCGCTGGTCGTGCAGGCGGGACTCACCAGCAACACCGCCACTCTCTCCATCCGGTAGATCGGCTGTCGGCTGTCGGGTTTCGGATGTCGGCTGCAAGTCGTCGACCGTTTCGGTTTACGATAGCCGTATGGCGTGCCTGCTGGCTATTACCGCGCACCCCGACGACGAAAGCGCGTCGTTCGGGGGCACCCTGGCGCTCTATGCGAGGCGGGGCGCCGGCGTGGAGGTGGTGTGCGCCACGCGCGGCGAAGCCGGGCGACATCGCGGCCAGGCCCGCACCAGCGAGGAACTGGCGCAAACGCGGGTGCGCGAATTCCAGGATGCCTGCCAACTGCTGGGCGTGACCTGGAACCAGATCTGGGAGTACCCGGACCGGGGATTGGAGAACATCAGCCTGCCGGACCTGGGCGTGCGCCTGTGCCGGGTGATTCGTGAGCGGCGCCCCAAAGTGGTGCTGAGCATGGGGCTGGAAGGGGGCCTGAGCGGGCACCCCGATCACGCCGCCATTTCCCATTTCGCGGCCTTCGCCTTTCACGCCGCGGGCCGCCGTGATCTGTACCCGGAGTGCGGCCCGCCGCACCAGGCCCGCAAACTGTATTTCGCCACCGCGCCCGCGCCCTCCCCGGCGCATCCCGAGATCTGCCTGTCCCCGGTTCACGCCGAGATAGACGTCAGCGAGACGTTCGACCTGAAGTTGGCGGCCTTCCAGTGCCACCGCACCCAGTCGCCGCTGTTCGCGCGTTTGCGCCGCGCGCTCGATCACCTGGGCCGCCGCGAGTATTTCCACCTGGCCGCCTGCGCCGCAACGCCGCCCGCGGGCCTGGAGCGAGACCTGCTCTCTGGATTGTGAATTATGGCTCCTATCCCAAAAGTGTAAAGACAGAGAGTGGCTCAGCGGATGAGCTGCCCGCTGGCCCCGCGCATTTGGGCGCCGACCGCCTGTTTTCGGCTGTTAACTGGCTGGTTTACTGGATTATAGGACAATTGCATCCATTTCTACTTCGTTTATTTTGTTATGGTTACATCACCGTAGCCATTATTTTAATGGTTATATACTGGCGGGAGCCGAAAAGTATCTGGAATCATCATTCTGTTCCTCTAATTTCAATATAGCATACGCTGTCAAGTTTTTCGGCCCTTCCGCCTCGCTCACGGTTGAAAACAAACCAAATAAAGTTCGGACGCGATTTTTCAGGTTTCCGGCTGTGAGCCACGTGCCGGCGCGGCGGGCAATCAGTCCGGCGGCTAACTCGTTGCCCCTGCGCGCTTTAGGCTGCTGAGTCGCGGGCAACCTCCCAACCCGGAAAAACCAAGACCGCCGGATGGCACCACAGGGCTCGTCCGAGAATCTTGGCTCGCTCGACGCCAAGCCGGACGCGATCATTCTCAATGGCCGAGAGCGTCGGCTGAGGAATGCCCGTCAGCCTGGACAGCTCGTTCTGGCTGTACCCCTGTAGCTCTCGAATAATGCGCACCGACTCTCCCACCGATACGTCAATGCGCTTTCTGGCTGGACGAAAGGTCTTCATCCTAGACCCTCCGATAGTCATGCGGCGTAATCTGTGTCAGTGCCAACATAAAATTCCCCAAAATTGCCGAATGAAAATTCCCCAGGTGCGAGAGGAGTAACTACCCCGGCCGCCCTCGGGACGGCCAGGGTGCCTACCATCGGCTCGAGGAGGGCCGATGTTCAAACTGGAGGAATGGATGGACTTGCAAAGTCTGTACCAAGCAGGGGTGAGCGTGAGCGAGATGGCCCGGCAGACCGGACTGGATCGCAAGACGGTGCGCAAGCATCTGCTGCAGGCGCCGCAGCTGTACCAACGGGCGCCAGGCCCGCAAAAGATCGATCCCTATCGGGCGTATCTTCGGGAACGCTGGGAGCAGGGAGTACACAACGCCTGCAAGCTGTTCCGTGAGATTCAGAAGCGCGGATATGCGGGCGGGCGCAGCCAGGTCGGCTGCCTGGTCCAAGACTGGCGCGAGGAACAAGCGGAGCGGGCCTTTGTGCGGTTCGAGACGTCGCCGGGCGAGCAGAGCCAGATCGATTGGGGCTCGTTCGGCAACTGGGGCGGGCGCCGGCTCTACGGCTTCGCTCTGGTTTTGGGCTACTCGCGGATGCGGTATGTCGAGTTTACCCAGCGGCAGGACACCGAGAGCTTGCTGGCCTGCATGATTCACGCCTTCCACTACATGGGCGGGATCACCCAGGTGGTGTTGGCCGATAACATGAAGGCGGTGGTGTTGGACCGGGCCAATGGCGAGATCCATTGGAATCCGCGCTTCCTGGACTTCGCCAGTTATTACGGCTTCGTGCCGCAGGTGTGCCGTCCCTATCGGCCGCAGACCAAGGGGAAGATCGAATCGACCATCCGCTTTGTGAAGGGCAACTTCTGGCCGGGCCTGCAGTTTGCCAACCTGTTGGAGTTGAACCGGCTGGCATTCGAGTGGTGCGAGCAGGTGAACCATCGCCGGCACGCCACCACGTGCGAAGTGCCGTACGAGCGGTGGGCGCGGGAAGGATTGCGGCCGATCGCCGCCCAGCCGGACTACGACACCAGCTATGCCAGCTTCCGCCAGGTGGCCAAGGATTGCCTGCTGAGCTACCGCGGCAACCGCTACTCGGTGCCGCATCGCTATGCGGGCAAGAACGTGGTGGTGAAGGAACCGGTCGACGGCGGCCGGATCTGGATCTGCTGCCAGGAGGCAACCATTGCCGAGCACCGGCTGGCGGAAGGACGCGGGCAGACGGTGATCGATGGCGAGCATTACCAGGGTCTGCCCGGGCGCAAACGCCTGGAGCAACCGGATGCGTCAGCAGTGCCAACTAAGTTCATGCTACCAGAGTTGGCAGCCGGGCCGGGTGTCGGCCGGCACTACCCGGTGCCGGAGGTCGCCGTTCGACCGCTGTCGGTCTATGAGGAGGTGGCCCATGTCGCTGCAGTCTGAACGCTTGGCCGGCTACATGCAGCGCCTGCGGCTGTCGCACCTGCCCACCTGCTACGAGTCGTTGGCCGAAGAGGCCGCCAAGAAGGATTTGCCGTACCTCGACTTTTTGGAGCAGGTGTTGGAAGCCGAGAACCAGGCCAAGCACGATCGCAACGTGCGGCTCAAGACGCAATGGGCACACTTCCCGTTCCTGAAGCGGCTGGACCAGTTTGATTTCAGTTTCCAGCCCACGATCGACGAGCGGAAGGTGCGGGAGCTGGCTGGCCTGCGTTTCTTGGAGCACAAGGAGAACGTGCTGTTTCTTGGCCCGCCGGGCGTCGGCAAGACGCACCTGGCCATCGCGCTGGGCACGGAAGCCATCGTGGCCGGCTACTCGGTTTACTTCGCCACCATGCAGGACTTGATGGCGCAACTCACCCGGGCGCGAGCGGAGAACAAGCTGAAGGAGCGGATGGCGCTGCTGGTCAAGCCAAAGCTCCTAATCCTGGACGAGATCGGCTATCTGAGCCTCGATCAGTTCGGCGCCACCTGCTTGTTTGAGTTGGTCAGCGACCGCTACGAGCGGGGCTCCATGATCCTGACCAGCAACAAAAGCTACGGCGACTGGGGCACGATCTTCGCCGACAATGTGATCGCCAGCGCCATCCTCGACCGGTTGCTGCATCACTCGACGACGGTCAACATCAAGGGGGAAAGCTATCGATTGAAGGACAAGAAGAAGGCCGGGGTGCTGGCGAAAGCCGGCCAGCAAGGAGGATGAGCAAAAAACGGCGCGCGACCTTCGGTGTGGCTCCCCCCCCCGCCACACCGAAGGTCCTGCCGGTAACGAAAGAGAACGAGATAAGGAGGTGGAGATCTGGGGAAATTTCAATCGGCAGAAACTGGGGAATTTTCAGTTGACAATGACAAATCTGAAGCACCTAGAACAGCGCCTGTTCGGGGATCACGCGATACATCACCCGGTCCCGCAGCCCCAGGCGGGAGGACCGATATCCCCGCCATTCTCCCCGGGGACGACAAGGGGACAGCCTGAACTGCGCGATTTTTATTTCGCGAAGCTGGCGAGCCGGTCGACGCCAGGCCGGATGATAATGGCAAGCGATCCGGGCGGAACACATCGCTTCCCCTCACGCCGTGCTGCTCAAAATAAGCCCGAACGGCCCGCGGCGGTCCCTGAAAAAGTGCGCAGTTCAGGAGTGTGTCGGAAATAGAATTTGTGCAACGGAGAATCAACGAGATGCGGTTTATTTCGGACTCTTAAATGCGCCGCAACTGATTGATTCTTCGTCGTGGCGATTTTCTCTCCGACAGGCTCTCAGGCTGTCCCGCTTTTCCCCGCTTTCCCCCCCGCTTTTCCCCCGCGGAAGAAAACGCTGCGTCTGTCGCCGCGCCCTGTCCCCGCGCCCTCCTCCCCGCGCCCTCCTCCTTTGTCCCTCTTTTGTCCGTTGTCAAAGCGCCTTCACAGTTTCCGCAGACAGTCGAGTAGCGCGTGACGTAGAATGGGGACATGGGTTCGACTGACGTCCCCGCAGATCCGGCCAACTCGGCGCGAAGCCGGGGCCGAGAAAGCCGTGAAAAAGGCTCCTTGTTTGAGGACCGAGTTGCGGAGGTGTACCGCCTCCTGGGCTACGAAGTTCAGGTCGGGAGATTGTTTTCGGGAAGACAGGTTGACCTGTTCCTGCAACTCACTCTTGGTGACTTGCGCATCCAGCGCCCGATAGAGTGCAAAGCCGGCGACGTGAAGGCTGACGACATCGATGCCTTCGTTGCCCGGTTGCGTCTAGTGCGTCGCGAGTATCCAGGAGCTTTGGGAACACTCGTCGCCGGACTGAGCTTCAGCGGCGCTGTGGCTGCTCACGCAGCCGCTGAAGGAATTCAGTTGACACTGTACCGAGACCTGGCGGCTCAAATCATCGATGGACACTCGTATGCCCAGGTTCTTGTTCGCGAAATTGAAGGTAACGACCGGTACCAGCCCTCAGTTTTCGTCGAGCCAGTAATCGGCTACGAGCCAGCTGGCGAGGGCCGCAAGGCGTTCGAGATCATCGGCGAATGGCTGCACGACGCCCATTGGAAGCAACTGACGCTCCTGGGAGACGTCGGAACCGGGAAGTCCTTTCTATGTCGGATGCTTGCCCTTCGCCTCGCAAACCAGTTTCTCAGTTGTCCCACTGAGCGCCCGCTCCCCCTGCTTGTGGATCTTCGGAACGCCGAGCGGGAGTTCAGTCTCGAAGGACTGATACTCACGCACTTCGCCAAATACAAACTCGACCGGGCGACTTTCCCCAGCTTCGAATACCTACTCAGGGAGGGAAAGTTGGTTCTGATTCTGGACGGCTTCGACGAGATGGCATCCCGTGTCTCCCCGATCACAGCTACAAGGAATTTTCATGAGTTGGCTCGGTGCGTTCACAGCAATGCCAAAGTCATCCTGACGTGCCGCACGCATTACTTCAGAAGTCGGACCGAGGAAGAGGAGGTAGTCCTGGGCGGCGCGACTCAGTACTCGTCGGAAGCGGCGCGCGACCTTTACTGGGATCTGATTTCCCGAAGCGGTTTCAAGATCGCCCACTAGTGTCCGGCTAACGGGTCGGCCGTTCCGCGAAACCCATTGATGCCGCGGCATTTGGTTCCTGTTCCTGCCGTTTTCGATTTCAATTTCAAACCCGCATTTCGGCGCGC
>Ga0315285_10008668_pt1 | contig 10421 bp, 13 predicted proteins | sample YL17G09_36_MG_FD_203698 | JGI IMG/M metagenome (GOLD analysis project Ga0315285, IMG submission 203698) | Sediment microbial communities from Yellowstone Lake, YNP, Wyoming, USA - YL17G09_36 | ecosystem: Environmental > Aquatic > Freshwater > Lake > Sediment | place: USA: Wyoming | collected... | reverse complement strand
ACTTACTTCAATTTATCTTCTTCTATATAAAACAGGAAATCCAGGAACAATAACAGTAAGTATAAGAAAAAGCACTGGTGTTCAAACTGACTTAGTTTCTACAACTTCTAATGGAGATACTCTTCCGCCAGGAGCCCCTTATGAATGGAGGCAATTTGTTTTAAACTATCCTTTAGATGCAGCACAGACTTACTTTATTTGTGTTAGAGCCTTAGCTGGAGATGCTTCAAATAAAGTGCATTGGAGATATGATTCAAGTGGTGCAACATATGCCGGAGGGGCTGCATATTACTCTATAAATAGTGGAGTTGGTTGGTCTGGCGTTGGTGGTACTTCTGGTTATATGTTTAGATGTAATGGAGATGCAGTAGGTGATTTTCAAGTTGGAGGGATGAACTTTACACTTCCTATAACCTATTCAGCTCCGAATGTAGATTTCTCTATGTGGAGATATTTTACCAATTCAACTGCGAGCACTATAACTATTAATGAAGCAGGAATAATCGCTTTTATGTATGCAAATCCATGCTTAGTTCTTAGAGATGTGGTAGCTCCTTCAGTACCTGTGTTAACTACAGAAATTTTGAAGACTACATATACATTTAGGACTACAGTGTAAAAAGAATGGGTTCTGAAATAGCAGTCTCAAGATGGTATCCTATAGGTACAGCTAGATTAGGACAAATTCCTATGGGAGTTTTTGCTTTGGGGAATTCAAATAAGAATAATTTATATTATCCTGAAGATATGTGGATTGAGCCAAAGAAGTATGAAATTGTAAATATTACTTCTTCAACCGAAAAAGATGTTTATATAGAGGAAACGGTGTAAAGAATATGGCAAAAAATACGCTCTCGATACGACAAAGCGCTACAGATTATTTGCAGTTTCAATTAATTTCTAGCGGTTTAGCAATAAATCTAAGTACTGTAGACCATGTGGAAATGAACTTAAAAGATAATCTTGGAAATATTACTACATTTACTTCTAGTGGCGGTTCTCCAAAATTGTTTATTACTGACACTGTAAATGGTATAATAGAACTAAGACCTGCAGCCACTGATTTTTATGCAATAAAGAGTCCGTATTTAGGATATATTTTAATTTATGAAACTGCAAGCCGGTGGTATGCTGTACCAGAGGATACTGAAATGAAAATTATTGTTAGGAGAACATATTAAAGTGCAGTTTGGTAAATTAGGAAAGCTAGAACCTAAGATTGATAAAAGGAATTTAAAGCTTGCTTCAATTATTCCTGCAAGGCTTCCTGAATTTCCAATCAATTTTAAATGTGATGATGCTTTGGGATTAACATTTCCCCAAAAAATGTTTGGAAATGATCGATATGGTAATTGTTTTACAGGAGATACAAAAATATCTTTATTAAACGGTGTTGAAATTACATTAAAAGAATTGTCAGAAAATTATTCAGATAAAGAATTCTGGGTTTATAGTCTAGATGATAAGAAGAATATAGTCCCAGGATTGGCACATTCACCAAAATTAACTAGAAAAGGCGTTGAAATATTAGAAATTAAATTGGATAATAATGAATTAATTAAATGTACACCAGATCATTTATTTTTGTTGAGAAATAATACTTATAGAGAAGCTAAAGACTTACAAATAAATGATAGTTTAATGCCTTTATATCGTAAATTAGAAACTCATGGATACGAATTATGTTTAAATCCAAGAACTGGTAAATATACTAATACTCATAAATTAATTATTAGATCAATAGAAGGTAAAAAATCATTAATTCCGCACCATAAAGATGGTCATAAAAGAAATAATGAACCAACTAATTTAGAATATGTAACGCCAAAAGAACATTATCAAAAACATTCAGATTTAATGATAGGTTTGACTAAATACGTAAAAAGTGAGGCGGGGCGGAAAAAGTCAAGCGAAATTATGAGGAAAGTTTTATCTGATCCTATTAGGAAAAAAGAAATATTAAGAAAGAAGGAAGAAGGATTTTTAAAATGGGTTGCTACTGGAAACAAAACTGGATTTGCTTTATGGGATAAAGAGAAGCTCATAAAATTTACAAAGAATAATAAGCCCAAAAATTTTGAAGTATGGAATAAAAATAAGCATGGTTTGCAAGTTGCTTGGAATAAAAATCTTACAAAAGAAAATAATGAAATATTAGCTGATATGTCTAAAAGATATTCTGGCTCCGGTAATCCTATGTATGGTAAGCACTCCTGGAATTATGGATTGACTAAAGAAATAGATGAAAGAGTAGCTAAATATGGCGAAACTAGAAGAAAAAATTCTTTAGTTAATCATAAAGTAGTTTCTATAAAGAATGTTGATTGTGCAGACGTATATGACTTTGAAGTAGAAAAATATCACAACTTTGCTCTTTCGGCCGGTATATTTGTTCATAACTGTGTTATTGCAGGCAGAGCAAATCATACATATAGATTTGAAGGTGGGGAACAAAAGAAAGTAATTGATATATCAGATGATGATGTTATTTCTGAATATTTCAAAGAAAGCGGCGGGGCAGATTCAGGATTATATTTCTTAGATTCTCTTAAATGTTGGAGAAATGGTTGGCTAGCAGGAGGAAATCAATATAGCATTTATGCTTTTGCTCAAATTAATCAAAAGAATATTGAAGAAACAAAAGCTGCAATAAATTGGTTGAATGGTGCGTATGTAGGAATTGCGCTACCAATATCAGCTCAAAGTCAATTGATTTGGTCTGTAGTTGAAGGACCAAATAGTGAACCAGGTTCATGGGGTAGGCATGCAGTATATATTCCGTGGTATATTCCGGGGTATATGATATGTTGCACTTGGGGTGTCTGGATAAAAATGACAAATGAATTTTTCTTAAAATATTGTGATGAAGCCTTTGCAGTAGTTGATAATAGAGACGCATTTCTTGAGAATTCGCCAATTGATGTAGAAGCATTAGATAATTATTTACATATTATAACAGGAGGGATAAGTATGGTAACATTTGATGTAGTAGTAAGTGGTCAAGCTCAATCTGGAGAAAAAGTATTTGTTACAGTAAAAAGACCTGATAATGTACAAGAATCTGTAACTGGTTTTACTAATTCTTCTGGAGAAGTTTCAATAGGATATAATCCTTCTCAAACAGGTACTTTTACTGCCTTTGCTTATATTGAAGCTGATTCTCAATTTTTAGCTGCTATGAGCGACATACACACTTTTATAATTTCTCCTACACAGAATCCTCGTACAATAATTCTAACAATAACTGGAGCAAAATAATGTGTTGGTGGATTTTCAAGAAAAAAGAAAAGAAATTAAGAACTATATCTATTAAAGTTAAGGAGAAGTAAATTGATCAGGTTCAATGCAATTTGGCGCTATCTACCCGGTGCTCCTGGAGTTTGGACCGATTTGACCCCATTCCATAAGTCTAATACTGCATTTAATTTTATTGCAGCTTCTACAGAAGTCTTTTATTTCGGGATGGAAGATAGAAGATTCATTGGAATGATGGTGGATTTATCTACTATAGGGAATTATGGAGCATTTACTTTTGAATTTTTTAATGGTTATACATGGGAGAACGTATCTATTGTAGATAATTATTCTTTTAATGTTTCAAAGTTTCTCAGATGGATTTGTCCTGATAATTGGAGCCCCATAGAATTTACTGCTGCATTCCCTTATACAGAAGCTCCTCCAGATGCTAAGTCAAGATATTGGTTTAGGATTTCAACTGCTTCAGTAACTGCGCCTACTGCAATAATTACAAAGATGAGATGTATTCCTATGGTAACTTATACAACTCCGGCAAAAGTAGGAATTCTTCTTAATATAAAGAAAAAGTGGGACTTGAATTCAACTCCTACAATATTTGATGTGGAAGATCATATTCTTCACGCAGAATCAGAAATTGATTATCGAACACAAAAAAGCTGGAAATTTAATTATATGACTGGTGAAGACCATATACCCGAAGAAATGGATTATAATCGTTATGGTGTATTCCCAAGATACAGAGACATAATAGCAGTATATTCAGCTGCACTTTGGAATGGTAGTGTTTGGCAGAATTTAAATGAAGGTAGAAGTAATGATTTTGTAGTAGATAAGCGAAGAGGAATGATTTATGTTACTAGATTATTTCTTCTTCCTGCTTCTTACGGTTTTTCTGGAAGATATTTTCACTATGGATTTGGCGAATTTAAAAATAGTATGAAGATAGACTATTCATATGGCAGAGATTGTGAAATAGACCCAGAATTTAGAATGGTAGAAAAAATAGCTACTACTCTTACAGCAATAGATCTTCTAATGGGCCATGATTATTCTATATTAACTGTTAGTGGTACAGACAAAGTTCTTTTAGCCGAAAAAGTTAGAATGTGGGGCGAAGAAGCAGAAAAAAATATAGATTCACTTACGGGTGTGCGAATATATTAATTAAAAATATATGAAAGTAAACGAGACACGAATGCGTTCCCTTTTGAAATCCATTTCATTTAGGATCATAGAAATAGTAATAGATTCACTGATACTTTCAATATTTGTCCAGCCAGCAGTAGCGATAGGTTTAGCAATCGGACTTGAATCAATTTGCCTTATATTGCATTTCTTTTTTGAACGTGTCTGGAATCATATACAATATGGGCGTGAGATTATAAGTACACCCGATGGAAAATAAAATATGTTCTGGGGAATTTAAGTTATGGCTTCATCGTTGCTGTGAAGATGCAAAAAAGAGGGGACTTTCAGAAAGACAAATATGTGAATCACTATCAGATGTGCTTATAGCTAAATTATATAATAAAATAGTTAAAAAAACAAATGAAAAATAAATTTTTTAAGAAGCTTTTTAAACATAGAAATATATCTCCTTTTAAAAAACATGGGCGTTTTAAGTCTGGATTTAGACCAGACTTAGGAGTTTCAGTAAGAAGTGGCTGGGAAGCCAACTATGCTCGATTTTTAAAATATTGTGGATATGAATATAAATTTGAACCTAGAATGTTTCTCCTTTCTACAGGAGAATATTATCTTCCAGACTTTTATATTCCAGAGAAAAATTTATATATTGAATTAAAGGGCCAAGAAATAAAAAAGGGAATGGATAAGTTTTATCTTTTTAAAAAGGAATATTCACAATATAATGCTGCTTTAGTAGATTCCAAGGAATATCATGAAATAGAGAAGGCCTATAAAAAATATATAAAAGAATGGGAATAAATTGGGAGAAATAATTTGACCTACCAATCTGAGCGTATTCCGCCCAAAGTAGTTAAAGAAAAGATTGAGGAACAGTGGAATGATAATGAAGGCATGATTCCTATTCCCGTACTTGTAGACATAAACGAAACGGAAGAAGAAACTTTTGCTAGACATAATCTTCAAGAAGGAGATATTGTAATATTCAGAACAGACACGGCTGGAGTTAGAGAAACTTGGAGAGACGCTCATAAATACGCAGATGAACTAGTAGCAATAGAAATAGTGCTTCATACTATGATAAGTAGACAAAGACTTTTTGACTTGATGCAAGAAATAAGAAGAATAGTAAGAACTTATAAGCATCAATTTGGTAACTATCATGAAGCAGTATATTTAAGTTTTGTAGAAATAACTCAGCAACAGTTAAATGTTTGGCAAGGCATCATCCGAGTACAATTAGATACGCGGCGTATCTGGATTGGTGGTAGTTAAAAATTAATATTTTAAGATGATATTTTTATGAAATGTTTATTATGTAATAGAAAGCTTGAGTTTTTACCTAATCATTTAAAGTATAAACATAACATATCTTCTAATGAATATAAAAAATTATTTCCTAATGCAAAAGTTGTTTCAAATAAATGGCATGTTAGACAATCTGAGACGCTCCATAATTATTGTATTAATAATCCAGATAAACTCAGAGAAAAATATACTGGCGAAGTAAGACATAAGATGTGTATTAAGCAGGCTAAAAGTTTTATACTTGTAAAACCTTGTAAAATTTGTGGCGCAAGTACAAGAAATTATAAATATTGTTCTAGGAAATGCTTCTTTATTTCAAGAATAGGTACACAAAATAAAAAACGTGGGGATTCTTTAAGACAATTTTATCAAGACCATCTTGAAAAGAGAAAAGAAATAGGCGAAAAAGTTAAGAAATATAGAGCTAGCTTAACTTTAGATGAAAAAATAGAATATAATAAAAAAGTATTTTTAAAGAGAGAACCATCAGGCCCAGAAAGTTTATTCACAAAGTTTTGTTTAGATAATAATTTACCTTATATTTATGTTGGAAATATGAAGAACAAGCAATTGTGCATTGGGGGAAAAGTACCTGATTTTATTTACAAAAATAAAATAATTGAAATCTGGGGAGATTTTTACCATCAAAGCCAAAACCCCCAAGACAGAATTGATTATTTTAAGCAATATGGATATAATTGTATTGTCATTTGGGCTAGCGAATTGAAAAATAAAAATCTACTTGATAGGGTTACATCTTTTACTAGTAAGCAATAAAGGAGGATACTAAAATTTTACTTTCTTCTCATTCTGTGTTAAAATGGATTCTGTGGAATCTAATTTAAGAATTTTATTTTTTGTAGATGAGGTTTTATACCACTTCAAAAAGATATTGCTACAGGTAAGCTTTCAGAGGGCTTTCGTTAATGTAAAAGGGGTCTAAACTTAAGTAGAATGATATTATTTTATCTCCTAGAGGGAGAATTCTATAGATAAGATGAAAAATACAATAATACAATTCATGGAGGATTAAAATGTCTAGATATCGTGCGGAGAAATGGCAGATTTCGTACGGAGTGGAGTCAGCCTACGGTGAAGCTCCAACAGGGGCTACTAATGCACAGTATACTCTTGGGGTTTTTGATGACGCTACTCTACCGGACCCAGAATTTGAGCACACTCCTTACTGGGTAATGAAAACAGGCGTAGACCGAGGGCCTTCGATAATGTATCGAGGAAAAGCAAGATATTCTGCAAGCATTCCAAATATTGTTATTCTTGATGGAAGGTCACTTGTTCTACCTATTTTTAATGACATGACTCATGGTGGAGCAGGTCAAAACTTTACTCATGCAGCTCCGGGAGCAACAGCTACGTCTGATCTTCCTTCGATAAAGCTAGTAGCGGCCTACTACGATGAAACGGGAACAGCTGGACTTATTAGATATTGGAGTGGTGGGAAGATAAATAGAGCTACATTCCATGCTGAAGAAGGTGGAATGTTAATGATGTCAATTGACGAACTTCTTTTTAAACAGGTTTATTTTGGAAATGCTGATGACATATTAATAAGCCCATTCTATAATGCCGCTGTAGTGTCTCAGACTGGAATTAACTTCCCAGATAATATTGCTATATCTGGAGTTCAACATCCACAAGAACCATTCTATTTCTCGGAATGTGAAGTTAAACTAAGAGTCATGCAGTTTGCCGGTTCTGCTTCAACTCCTGTGGAGGTAATTATACCTTCAGTAAGAAATTTCAGACTAGAAATAAATAATAATTGCACACCAAGATACTATCTTAATAATGTTGGTGCGCTTGATGATGCACATGGTCCCTATGAAATAATTGAAGGAAGAAGAGAAATAAGGCTTTCAATGCAAGTTGACCTTTCAGATTATGCTGTCGGTGCATTTAGCAAAGATGACCTTTTTCTTAACCTTCTTAGACAAGGGAGACAAAGCCCATCAGGATTGGGATATACTGCAATTCAAGGTGTTGCGGCTCAGATAAAATTCCAAAGAGCAAATTATTCTACACATTATATACAATTTCAAACTCCATCAAACTATGGTAGCGAAACTTTTGGATTGAATAATCAAGGGGCTTTAATTGTTCGTGCCCCACATAATATTGTTCCTGAAGATTTGGTATCAGTTCCGATGGAAATGATTTGCAGAGATGTTGATTTATATATTGTAGACCCAATTCAAGGAGATGGCACATTCCCAGATCGTTATCCTATTCAATAATTACTAATTCAATAAATAAAGAAAAGTAAAAAGAAGGAGAAAACGCAGATGGAACCCAGTACGTTCGATTATAGCAAAATTATAGAAACACGAGAGTCTAAAGAAATTAATGTCGATTTTGAGGGAGTTACTTATAAGTTTAAAATTCGTGATCTTACTTGGGCTGAAAGAAATTTAATCATATCTAGAAGTGCTACTTTTAAGGTTAATGGAATGAGTATTGATCTTGATTTCTATTTTAGAAATGCACTTCAAGAAATGATTGTTGAAGCTCCATGGCCAAAAGAAAGAACTAGCATAGTTCTTAGAGATTTAAATAGTAAATTTGGTGAGCTTCTTCAGGCCTTTGTTCCTTCTCCATTTGAATCAACAAATAAAGGGGTTGATGAAGAAGAAGCAAAAAAATAATTACCGAAGCACTACACTTGCCAAGAAAACACCCGGTGCTTCGGAATATTTTAGATAAAAGAATGATTGAACTTCAGCTTTTAATGCTGGGGATCCCAAGAAACGAGATTAATTCTCTTTCCGAAGAAGAAATAAATCGAGATTTAATTTTGATTAAATATTTATTGGAAAAATCAAAGGGAGACAATTATGCCTAATGGTGATGGTGCTCCTAGTGGTAGCAATACTATTAGAATCTTAGTAGAAGGTGCCGTAGGAGGCGGCGAAGGTGGAGGTGGTGGCGAAGGTGGAGATGCTGGAGGCGCAGCTGGAGGTGCGGCGGGAGGTGGAGTTGGTGGAGAAAGTACAAGAACACGAAGAAAAGCCAACGATACCTTTAATGTTCTAAGAAAATTTGCTCCCGTATTAGGCGGAGCTTTTGGAATTTATGAAGTAGTAAAGCATTCAAAGATTATTTCTTCTACTACTTCTATGATGTTCGAACTTTTTTCTGCAATTGTTGATGTCCTTTTAATGCCATTCATGCCTTTTATCGCAGAAATTGCCAAGATTATGGTAAAATTTATTCCCCTAATTATGAAAATAACACAGCCTCTTGGAGAATTAATACGTCATATTCTTGAGTTAAAAGTAATTGGCAAGAGTATATTGTATGCTGTTATGGGAGTTACTGCAGCAATTGTAGCTAGTAAATTACTGAACATGTTTGGAATGGCAGGCCTTGGTGGAATGGCTGGCTCAAAGCTTGGTATGTTAGGATTATTAGGAAAAATAGGCATTGGTGCTGCAGGAGCTGGAATTGCTGCTGAAGGGGTAATGGGAAAGAATGACCTTGGAAGTTGGGCAAAGACTATTGGTGGAGGTGCTGCTGCAGGAGCTATGATTGGTTCTGTTATTCCTGGAGTTGGAACTTTGATAGGTGCTGGGATAGGCTTAGGCATAGCGGGTGCAATGAAAGGAATATTTGGTAAGCAGATGGGGGCTGGATTTATTCCTGCTACAGGATTATATCAACTACATAGAGGAGAACAAGTTCTTTCTTCGGCAAGAGTGGGTACGGAATCTCCAGTAACAGTAAATAATTCTTTTAATATAAACATGAATGCTACTGCAGATGTAGATGTTCTTATAAGAAAAATTCAACAGGGAGTAAATATGTCTTTAGAAACTTCTTTGAGGAGAACAAGATAAAAAATGCCTCTACCAGTATATTTAACTCAGATAGGTGGACCTGCTCATAAGGATACTCTTAGCATAAAATGTGAAGAGATTACTTATGCAGTAAAAAGATCTCCTCTTGTTTATTCTCTTCCAGGAGGAATAATTTTAGGGTTAGAATTAGGCCGGATCGGGCAAGATATTTCTCTTTCAGTAGTAGTGGACGAAAATATTGATGAACTCTTTGTTACAGGAATTACTGGGGGTAGTGGAAGTTTAACTGTAGGATTTCAATTAAGGGGAGATGCTGGGTGGGACGGTTCAGTATCTCCAACTAGAGTATCTACTCCTTCTGCTACTATTACAGGAATAAATGTTTCTGCTGGAGCAGGCTCAGTATTTATTAGTGGTTTACTTCATGGGAATGCGGACTTCTTTGTAGATTTAGAAACTTTAACAGAATATGATGGTATCAACCCTACTGGCGTTCATTGTCATGCAGATAAGCCTCTAGGAACCTTTCATAGATGGGAGCAGGCATCAGCAGAATTTTCTAAGTCAGGATATGCTCTTTCTCTTACTACTCCAAATGCTATCTATACAGTGCTCTTGAAAGATATAAGTTGCGAAAGAATTGCTGGACAAGTAGGACGCCTAATCGGAAAGTTTATCTTTAATAAAGTAGCTTAGCAAAAAGGGCTAAAAAGGAAAATAAGAAATGCCTAGTAGATTTTATTATGACACTGGAACAGGAATTCCTGCAGCTCCAATTTGGACTGAAGAACTTCAATGGGCAAAAATTCGAATTATAGACACAATTCAATGTCCCATATTCTTGGAAATATGGATTGCAGATCCCAATAATACAAAACAAAGTGCCGGAACTTT
>Ga0315285_10008667_pt1 | contig 10421 bp, 7 predicted proteins | sample YL17G09_36_MG_FD_203698 | JGI IMG/M metagenome (GOLD analysis project Ga0315285, IMG submission 203698) | Sediment microbial communities from Yellowstone Lake, YNP, Wyoming, USA - YL17G09_36 | ecosystem: Environmental > Aquatic > Freshwater > Lake > Sediment | place: USA: Wyoming | collected... | reverse complement strand
CTTGCCAAATATGCTCTCAGATTAATATGTCTAAAATGCATGGCGTATGGTTTTGAATTGAGCCAATTCTTGGCATCTGGAGTGCCAAAATCCTTGGAAGAAAAGTTAATATGAGTAAGTCAAGTTAGAAGCCAATTTGAAATAGATGCAGTAGGAGTTTTTCTCCCAATCTATGCCTGATTGGAGGGAGCTCAGGTCAAAAGAGACCATCAAAGCGGCTTTTGACACAAATCGCAGGTCGCTTTGACCCTGCCATCCATCAAAAGCCTGCAATCCATCAGTCAGATCCAGCTCCGAAAGAGAGGATAACCTTTTCGCTTTTGCCGTCCGGCTCGCTGGCCACGGCATAAATTTGACTTAATTCGTCTGCAAAAAAGAAAGTTAAGAAAGAGGTCAGGACTTACTCGAAGTCCTCTCCGCCCATTCCGCCAGGCATTCCGCCGGGCATTCCGCCCGCTCCTCCGGATTTGGAGGCGATGACATCGTCGATCCTGAGGATCATGACTGCTGCCTCAGCGGCAGACTGGATGGCTTGGGTCTTGACTCTTAGAGGCTCGACCACTCCCAGTTTCAGCATGTCAACAGGCTTACCGGTGTCCATGCTCAGGCCTGCGCTTTTCATGCCCTTCTCATGGGCGCTGCGCAGGGCTACCAGCGAATCGATCTGGTCCAGGCCGGCATTCTCGGCCAGGGTCTTGGGTATGACCTCCATGGCATCGGCAAAGGCTTCGACGGCCAGCTGCTCACGGCCTCCCACTGTAGCCGCGTACGCCCTGAGCCTCAGTGCCAGCTCTACCTCTGGAGCCCCACCCCCGGGAACTAGCATCTTGTCCTCCACAACGACGCCCACAACGCGCAGAGCGTCTTCCATGGCCCGGTCCAGCTCATCGACCACGTGCTCTGTGCCGCCGCGGAGGATGATGGAGACGGACTTTGGGTTGGTGCATTGCTCTACGAAGGTCATCTTGTCGTCGCTGACCTTCCTCTCCTCGACCCGTCCGGCCTTGCCCAAGTCGTCTTTGGTCAGTTCGTGGATGCTGGTGACGACCCTTGCGCCCGTAGCGCGGGCCAGCTTTTCCATGTCGCTTTTCTTTACGCGGCGCACGGTGTAGATTCCGGCCTTGGCCAGGAAGTGTTGGGCCAGGTCATCTATGCCCTTCTGGGTGAAGACAACGTTTGCCCCAGAGTTAACGATGCGGTTTACCATGTCCTTGAGCATGACCTCTTCCTGGTCCAGGAAAGCCTGGAGCTGGTCTGGAGAGGTAATCTGAATCTTAGCATCGACTTCTGTCTTCTCAATCTCGATAGCAGCATTCAGCAAGGCGATCTTGGCGTTGGTGACGCTCTTGGGCATGTTGGGGTGGAGTCTTTCCTTATCGATCACCATTCCGTGAACCAGCTGGGAGTCGGTTATGCCGCCGCCGACCTTCTTCTCCACAGTGATATTGTCGGTATCGACGGTCCCGTCTTCGTCTACTACTGACTTAACCGCCTCAACAGATATAACTGCCAACTCATCTCTGGCGGATTGAGAGCCCTTTCCGGTCATGGCCGTGATGGCGACCATCTTCAGAAGCTCCTGGTCCTTTATTGAGACGTCTACAGCTATGGTCTTCAGGATCTCCATAGATTTATCGGCCGCTGCCCTGTAGCCTGCAGCTATGACGGTAGGATGGATCTCCTGTTCGAGCAGCTCCTCGGCCTGCTTAAGCAGCTCCCCTGCCAGGACCACAGCCGTGGTTGTCCCATCTCCTACCTCTGCATCCTGGGTCTTGGCAATCTCCACCATCATTTTAGCGGCGGGGTGCTCAATGTCCATCTCTTTGAGAATAGTGACTCCGTCGTTGGTAATCACAACATCGCCCATGGTGTCTACCAGCATCTTATCCATCCCCTTGGGGCCTAGAGTTGTCCTTACCGCGCCCGCCACGGCCCTGGCCGCCATAATGTTCGATCTCTGTGCATCTCGTCCGGCAGTCCTCTGGCTGCCTTCTCGGAGTATGATTACAGGTGTTCCACCTAATTGACCCGCCATTAAATTACCTCAAATGATATTGAAACGTCTATTCCTTGTTTGAACTTCTATATAAATACACTGGACTGGGGCAATCCCGCAGTATCTCGGATGAGATTGCAGGTGCCAGACCACCTGCAACTATCAGATAAGAAGACGTTGAGAGTCCATAATACCACTTCTGCCAGATACATAAATGATTGCCAGAGGGAGGGATAGGAGACTGTTGGTGGCATCTCCCTGTCTCTTTTTTGGCGGAGGGCATCACGTGAAATTTTTCGTAATAAATTTAAAAATTAATATAGAAATAAATGAAGTATTACAGCACTGAACCGGCTGAGACTGGTGAAAAAATCAAAAAGCTATTTAAAAAACGAGCTCGTATTATGACAGGCAGAAAACAGGTGCGTAGAAGATATGAGCGATGATGAGCAGATCAGGCTCAAGGTGGCCGAGGCGAATCAGGGAGATGTGGGAAAGGGCATAGTCAGGATAGGAGAGGAGTTCCTTGCCAAGCTGGGAGCCCGTCCCCTGGACGTAGTGGAGGTGGCAGGATCCCGGTCCACAGCTGCCCTGGCGGTCAACGCCTACTCGGCGGACCAGGGTGCGGACATGATCAGGATGGACGGCCTGATCAGGTCCAACGCCGGGTCCAGCATAGGTCAGTATGTAGAGATCAGAAAGGCCCTCTGGAGCGAGGCCAGGCACGTCACCCTGGCCCCAGTCACCCATGGCATGCAGATCTTTGCTCCCGGAGACGTCCTCACCAAGGTCTTCAATGGACGGCCGGTCACGCGAGGGGACGTGATCTCCACCACCAGCGTGAGAAAGCCCCCCTCCGATTCCGTTGGAAGAGAGACCATGTTCGAGGAGATCTTCCGGGGCTTTCTGGGGGCCCAGGCCTTCGGGCTGGGGGAGATAAAGCTCAGGGTGGTGTCCACTACCCCGGCAGGAATCGTCAAGATCACAGAGGCCACAGAGATTGAGCTCCTGCCCCAGGCGGTGGAAACCCCAGAGAGGCCTGTGCCTTCAGTGGTCTACGAGGATATAGGCGGCCTGAAGTCAGTTATTGTAAAGGTCAGGGAGATAATCGAGCTCCCGCTCAAGCACCCCGAGCTCTTCGATCGTCTGGGAATAGATCCGCCCAAGGGGGTGCTACTGCTTGGACCCCCAGGCACGGGCAAGACCATGCTCGCCAAAGCGGTGGCCAACGAGAGCGATGCTTACTTCATAAGCATAAACGGCCCGGAGATCATGTCCAAGTACTACGGGGAGAGCGAGAAGGCCCTGCGGGATCTCTTCGAGGAGGCGGAGAAGAACACTCCTGCCATAATCTTCCTGGACGAGCTGGACTCCATAGCCCCGAAGAGAGGGGAGGTCACAGGAGAGGTGGAGAGGCGCGTCGTAGCCCAGCTCCTCTCCCTCATGGATGGTCTGAAGGAGAGGAAGAACGTCATCGTCATCGGCTCTACCAACCGGCCGGAGGCCCTGGACATGGCCCTGCGCCGTCCCGGCCGCTTCGACAGAGAGATAGAGCTGGGGATTCCAGATGCCGAGGGCCGCAGAGAGATCCTACTCATCCACACCCGGGGCATGCCCTTGAGCGATGATATAGACCTGAATGAGTATGCAGAGAGGACCTATGGCTTCGTGGGGGCTGATATTGCGGCTGTCACCAGGGAGGCGGCCATGAACGCCCTGCGGCGCATCCTTCCGGAGATAAACCTGGACGAGACCACCATACCCAAGGAGGTGCTGGACCGGCTGATAGTGCAGAAGGAGGACTTCGAGGCTGCTCTGAAAGAGGTCCGGCCCTCGGCCATGAGGGAGATACTGGTGGAGATACCCAATGTGAGGTGGGAGGACATCGGTGGTCTGGAGGAGGTCAAGCAGCTGCTGAAGGAGGCAGTCGAATGGCCTCTTCGCAATGCAGATAGCTTCCGCCGGCTGGGAATCGAGGCTCCCAAGGGCATCTTGCTCTACGGCCCGCCGGGCACGGGCAAGACGATGCTCGCCAAGGCGGTTGCTAACCAGAGCGACGCCAACTTCATCTCCGTCAAGGGCTCTGCCCTGCTGTCGAAGTGGTACGGGGAGAGCGAGAAGAGGGTGGAGGAGATCTTTCGAAAGGCCAGACAGGTCTCTCCATCCATCATCTTCCTGGACGAGCTGGACGCGCTAGTCCCCATCCGCGGCGGGGCGGTGGGAGAGCCGCACGTTACCGAGCGCATAGTCAACCAGCTCCTGAGCGAGATGGACGGCCTGGAGGAGCTGAGGGGAGTGGTGGTGATAGGGGCGACCAATAGACCGGACATCATTGATCCGGCTCTCCTCCGGCCGGGAAGGTTCGATGAGATGATCATGGTGCCCGTTCCAGGTCTCGAGTCCAGGCGCAAGATCTTCAGGGTGCACCTGCAGAAGATGCCCCTGGCTGGGGACGTGGATATCGAGGAGATGGTGAAGCTCACAGAGCAGTATACCGGCGCTGATATCGCCGCTGTGGTTCGCAAGGCCGGCCGGCTGGCTCTTCGGGAGGACATGCAGACGGAGGAGGTAAGCCAGAAGCACTTCCTGACCGCCCTGCTGGAGATCGGCCCTTCGGTAACTCCGGATACCATGAAGTATTATGCCAAGCTGGGCATGGAGCTCCGCAAGAAGGCCTCACGTGAGGTGGAGCGAGGTGGGGAGATGTACGTATAAGCCCGGGGCGGACGGTAATTTTTTTATTTTTCCAAAAATAAAATAAAAAACAGATAATTAAAAAAATAAAAAATTTAAAAAAAATAAGATTTAATCCTTGGCGACCTTCTTGCCCACCAGATAGAGGAGTGCCCCGCAGATGGCCACTCCTATGATCGCCGAAAGGTAGTAGGCACCCACCATGCCCGTCTCCGATTCGTCGCCGGGCAGGGCGTAGTCCGGCACGGGCGCTTTCCAGAAGGGTGCGAGCTGTTCCAGGCCTTTGGGAACGAATCCCAGCTTCTCCTGCAGCTCCTCCGTGCCCCACTCCCCGAAGGTCTCGCCCACTGCCAGAAGGCCTAGCGGCACAAGGATTATGAGGACCACCAGGCCAATGGTCAGGTTTCTTATGGTCTTATCCATATGTCTCACCTCATGCTGTGGCAGATGAAATTGCCTTCTTCCTCCGCGACCCCGATGTGCCGGTCTCGAGAAGAGTTGGATCAGCCTTCTGCAGATAGGCGAAGATCAGAGCCGTCACAATCGCCTCCAGGAAGCTGAATCCCAAGACATGCTCCAGGAGCATGGCAGGCATGGTTACATTGAGCCCGTAGGGCATGTAAGAAGGAATCCCACTAGCATCCGTATGCAGCAGGGGCTGGATCCCAAACATGAATCCAGTGAGGGCCGCTGCCAGGGTGATAGAGATATAGCCGGCCACAGCTGCTGCGACTATCCTCCGGGAGGAGGTTATCTCTGCCTTTCCGCTGAGGGCCCGGTAGACGTAAAATGCAGCAAAAGGCATCACTACTGCCATATTGAAGCAGTTCGCGGCGATGGCCGTGATGCCACCATCTCCGAACATCAGCGCTTGGAGCACCAGGGCCACGGAGATGGCGATTACCGCAGCCCAGGGGCCCAGTACTATGCCAATTATGGCCCCTCCCACAGCGTGGCCGGTGCTGCCTCCGGGGATGGGCACATTGAACATCATAATTACAAAGGAGAAGGCTGCGGCCAAGGCCAGCAGCGGAACCTGCCGGGAGCGGAGCTCGCGGCTCAGCTTCTTTCCGGCATAAATCCAGATAGGGATCATGATAATCCAGGCTGCAATATAAGTTGTCGGCCCTAGATATCCGTCGGGAATATGCATAGTAACACCCATAAAAGTAGCACCAATTCAGTTATAAAAGCTTGTCGATTAGAGATATAAAGTGTGACTTTTTTATTTTTGGTGCTAAGAATCAAGCTATATTTTCTTGATGCGGCTCAAATGGAGCGTCCGATTTTTCGAAAAACATCACAAAATTGTGATAATATTCTGGCAATTGCGCGAAAGGAGGGATGCACAATCTAGTCTTCTCAATTGCATGGGCAAATCAAGTCTTGTGCAGGGAGACGCCCAAAAAAGATATGAAATTGTTCTTGCCTCCGGCCAATTTCAAGCGCCAGCACGAGAATTAACCCTCCTTGCCAGCCTGCCCCTACTCCAGCCCCTCAACCCTTGCAAGAGCGGAATTCAACGGCATCCAGTTAAGGGGCCGCCGCCCTGACCCTAGGCACGATTCCTAGTGCGTATGGACATGCTCCTCCTGGTGAGAGTGCAGATGCTGGTGAACAATTACCTCGTGGCGGTGCATATGCCTGTGGATCAGATTGGCGGCCAGAAGCAGGTCCAGGTCGTTCAGCACCCTGTCCGCAGGCCTATCTGCCCTGATCCTGTGATCCTCGCCCATGACTACTGCGCGCTTTGAGATCTGCTCAATGATGTCCAGGTCGTGGGTCGCAGTGATGATGGTCTTGCCGGCTTTTCCCAAGCCCTGCAGCAACTCAATCAGCCACAGCTGCGTCCTGGGATCCAATCCGGCTGTGGGCTCGTCCAAAAGGAGCACATCGGGATTTGTGGAGAGGACCGAGGCTATGCACACCTTCTTCTTCTCCCCTCCGCTCAGGGTGTGTGGTGCCCTTTCCCTGAGCCTGGAGAGGTCCATCATCTCCATGACCTCCTCCACGCGAGAGATCACCTCCTCTCTGGCAAGATCGAGCTGCAATGGCCCGAAGGCGATCTCCTCGAAGACAGTTGGACTGAAGAGCTGCACGTCAGGGTCTTGAAAGACGAAGCCAACCTTTTTTCGAAAGTAGTACCTGAACTCATTGTCCTGTAGGGAGTCGAAGATCTCCTCTGTAACCCTTGTGCCGAAGGCATAGTACTCTCCGGAGGTGGGAAAGACCAGCCCGTCCAGGATGGCCAGCAATGTGGATTTGCCGCTGCCATTGGCTCCCATGATGGTTATCTGCTCTCCCTGGCGTATCTCAAGGTCGACCTCTCTTAAGGCGTCTATCTTCCCCAGGTAAGAGTAGGAGACGTTTCGCAGATCGAATATGCCACCGTCCATGCTTTCATATCCTGATTATGTTCTGGGAGATTAAGACCAGCAATAAGCTTAGCGACAGGGCGAAAAAGCCGGCCACATAGTCACTCCTCCCGGCCTGGAAACTCTGCAGTATCTTTATCTCGCCGTCAAAGCCGCGCGAGAGCATGGCCATGTGGACCTTCTCGCTGGTGTTCACGGACCTCATCAGGATGTATCCGATCCTGCCCCCCACCCATCTCTGCTCTTCACGGGTAGACCCTGGCCTTATGGTCCTGGCCCTTTTGGCCAGATAGATGTCTTTGACCAGGTCTGTCAGAAGGAAGATGTATCTGTAGGCCATTTCCAGCGTCAGAACGTAGATCTTGGGGACGCCCACGGAGCGAAGGGATTTGAAGAGCACTTGCTGCGGCGTAGTGAGAAATAGGAGGACCACTGCCGATACACAAGCCGCCACGCGCAGAGTGAAGATTATGGCCAAAGAGACGCCCTGTCTGGTGATGTAGATGCTCTCCGGCAGCGGGATGGGGCCTAGATGGGCGTTTTCTCCAAAGGAGGCTATCTGGAAGAGGGGATCGCCGGGGAGGAAGATGTTGAAGATCAGGGGGAGGGCGATCACACCGGTGAAGAGGGGTATGAAGAGCCATACCCTTTTAATGAAGAAGAAGACCCCGATCTGGCTGGCATAAGACAGCGCCAGCTCCAGGAAGTAGACGGCCAACAGGATTCTAATATCCCTGGTCAGGCTGAGGGCGAAGACCAGCGACAGGATAGAGACCAGCTTGAACCGGGGATCCAGGCTCTGCAAAAGGCCCTTCTTCAGAGAGAGGCTCTCTGAGACCAGTGACTCCTGGAAGAAGGCGAAGATCCCCTCCAGCGTCTTGCGGATGAAGCTCTTTCTGCCCGTTGCGATCATGCCGCGCGGGCTGGGTTCGGCATCGACCTCCTTCATCCATTCCGGTATCATTTACTCACCAGACCCGGGCATACCTGCGATTGCGTCCTGCGGCAGCCGAAAGGCACGAGTTCTCTCTGGCATCTTCTCCCACACTTCATGCTAATTTTGCAGTCATTTATTTCAGCTCGTCCGTCACGGGCCGGCTTAGGTTCCTAATTTCTACTTAATAAGGCTTATCTTTTGTGAGGATATGTTAACTATCTATAAAATGTTATGTTTAGCGACGGCCACTATTTCTAAGTGCTCTCATCATTGAGAAGAGTATGTGTTTAGCTCATCTCAATCGGCTCTTTGCAGGACTCATATCAGGATATCTTTGCATGGCCCGTCCCAAAGAGCTAACTTCAGGTAACTTCCTCTACAGATATTGTTTTCTGTCTGGCGAAAGCTATTGGTCTACCATTTCTTCGATGACCAAAATCGAAATCTTGCGAGCGATTTTTGGGAGCTAGACACGTACGTTTTTTTCATTCGGCATTTTCGATTTGTCGATATCGCCTTGCATATAGGGTTGACTGCCTCGGATGACTTTTGCGCATCCCTTTATCAAACGCATGTTTCAGTTATGTCATTATGAAAATTGATCTATTCCACTATCGCTTCGGCTAGCTTGTTACAACCGTTAGATCTAAATGGTTTTCCGGCTTTGCGGCTTCTGGCCTCTTCCAAACAATTAGCAAATGCCAGGTCTAGTCGGATTCCAATTTTCGGCGCACAGAATCGCTTTAGCCCGCGGGTGCAGACTATCTTGAAAAAGCAGGTCGTCTTTGCCTGAAAGGGCGTCGCTGTGCGCCCAACCTGCATGCAGAGGTTGTATTTTGAGATGCTGAATTGAAAGAGTATGCAGAGGCTATTCTGCATTCACGAAGATTGTTTTTGGGACTCCACTCTGGAAAATCATGCTCTTCTGGTAGTCGTTCTTACCGTCGTTCACCCTTATGTCGTGATATCCATTCGACACAGTGAAACTGAAGCTACTATCTGTCCCTCTGCCAATGTATTTTCCGTCAACGTACACATCAAAACCCTCGGGCTCAGAACCCCCCGCCGGAGATCTATCGAAATAGATGGTCACTGGAACACCATCTCCCATTATCGTTTTGCCAGACGCTTCTGTATCCTCAACGGCGGGAGCTTGCTCTGCCGCCGCTTCGGCAACCTTTTTGCCCGGATAGAAGGGCGAAGTCCCTAAGTTCTCGGAGACTACTAAGCACGCTTCATTGCTGACATCACACACCGTGAAGTTGCCGTTTGCTGTGATCACCTCGCCGCAAACTGTAGCGAAATTGCATACCTTGCACTGGCAATTGCTGCAATCCGCACAGCTGGGTCCCTTCTGCAAAGTTAAAGGTTGAGAAGCACCTGGTGCCAAGAGAGCGATGGTTCCTACAGCGCCCCACAGAGAGTCCTTCACTACGATGTTCTTGATGGAATAGGTGTTGTTCATATTTTTTACACTATAGGTGTAGGTAACTTGATCCCCCGCAGCCACATCCACATCCAACGGATCTGCTGACTTCGTCACATTGAGGTATTTTTCCGTGCAGTCTATCTTCATCAGCATCTCAAAGCTATCCAGGAGATTCGACTGTCTCCTGATGAGATCCTCGAAGCTGGACAAGAAGGCAATCCAGGTATCGTATTCCGTCCCCTCCATCATCTGCTGATGGTGCAGCCAGTCCTCGAACTTCTTGAGGAGAACCACCTCGAACTTCACCCTATCCTCAAACCTCTCCAGCAGTTGCTTCTTATCCTCTGCTGTAAGCTTGCAGAAGCCTCTCTTGAGCAGGTCTTCATTGCTGGTGATTATGGCCGCCTGCCGGCGGAGCAGGTCCTCATAGCTATCTGTGAGCTTGATCTTCTGGCAGGCATCGAGCCCGGACCAGCTGAAGCTGACCAGATCCTCGAAGCTGTAGAGTCCGCGTTGCTGCCGGTCGGCCAGGTCGTCAAAGCTGTCCAGAAACTTGTAGCTCATGGTGGAGTTCAGGGTTGTATTCTTCAGCAGGTTCTCGAAGCTTCCCATGAGGCCGAACTGCGATCTGAGCAGATCCTCGTAGCTGTTCATGAATCTTGCATCGATGCCAAGCTTCACTATCCAGTAGTCGTAATCACCGTGGTAGCCGCTCACATTGCCGTCATTGGAGTCTGTGGCGCCTGCGAGAACATATCCGCCATCGGCAGTCGGCTGGACGCTACGTGCAAACTCCCAACTACTGCCTCCCAGGCATTTTTGCCAGACAAGGTCAGCTGAAGCCACAGCAGAGGATGCCATGCCAAAGACGGCTAAAGCATACAGCGTGCACAGCAATGCCGCACGTATGAAACGAAGCATATTTCCTTCATCCCCATCCTTCAATGCTATGAAAACGACCACTAATATTATTTATATTTTACTGATGTC
>Ga0315285_10008665_pt1 | contig 10422 bp, 8 predicted proteins | sample YL17G09_36_MG_FD_203698 | JGI IMG/M metagenome (GOLD analysis project Ga0315285, IMG submission 203698) | Sediment microbial communities from Yellowstone Lake, YNP, Wyoming, USA - YL17G09_36 | ecosystem: Environmental > Aquatic > Freshwater > Lake > Sediment | place: USA: Wyoming | collected... | reverse complement strand
GATCGGGGGTTTCTGAGGTGATCCATCCGGGTTCCGGTCCAGGATCAGACGGATCATGAAAACCCCCGGCGGACCCGAAGCTAGAAACCAGGAGAAGCCCTCTTTTCCGTTTAGGGTGTTTTCCTCCTCATCCATTTTCCCGTCAATCTTAAGCCAGCGCGGGTCCAGGTTAGTTTTCAGTTTCCACCCGTGCATATTTTTCAGGTCGGCGGTTCCCCTCACGATGATGTAAGGGATCAGTCTCTTGAAGGTTTTCGCCGAGAGGGGCAGCCAGGCCCGGATTGGAATCGCCACCGTGTTCTCGTAGAAAATATTTTCCACCGCCGCCGAGGGGCTCCGGAATATCCCGATGAATTTAATCGCACTACGGGTGCGGCGGATAACGCGAATGGGACCATCCTTGTAAAGGGAAAGCCGGGAGATGAAATTCGACTCCTCCAGGGAAAACTCGATCCCGAGAATCTTTACCTTCAGCCGGATTTTCATCCGGTCCAGAATGCTGGGTGAACCATGGATGCTGATCATGCCCGGTGCGATGGGGAGTTCAGGGGGAAAACCCATAACGTAATTGCCGGTTTTGATCTGGTCCTCGGGAAAGACATAAGCGACATAATCCTGGTTGGAGTGAGCAAAGGAACCCTTGAAAAAACAAAGATAAACCCAGCCCTTTCCTCCATCGATCGGATCCCTGATCATGATTTCATCCATCTTGAGAGCTTCCGGTAGATATCCTTCCGGGGGCACCCGGTCGCCCGCGTCCCTGGCCATAAAAGCCAATTCGTCATTTTCATCGAGATTTCCGTTATCATCGTCTCGCTCCGGCTTCAGGCCGGTTCCCGCCAGGGTGGGCGGCACCTGGGTCAAAACCCATTCCCCCTTCTTGTTGATTTCATCAATCTGGAAGGGAATGGGCACCAGCTTTCCCTCGTGGAAGGCGAAAAGCCCGAGTTGCTCAATATCTTTGCCCAGGCTCTTCCGCAAGGTCTTACCGTACACCACCACAAAATCTTCCGCCCGGGTGAGGGTTTTTTTCTCCAACACGACGGTTTTGGAATCCAAAGCTTTCGCCTCCCCTGCCAGGATTAGGGAAGCGATGAAAAACAGGACGGCAAGCAAAGGTTTGATAATAAACATATTCCTCCTATTTCTGTTTTGAAGATGATAGTTTTGGAAAATCCCCCGCTCTACTGGGATGGTATTTTCTTTTTTTTCAAGGGAAAAGTCAAAAAAAGTTGGGGGAATCCACCCCAAAACGAATTCGATGTCGTTTATCGTCATTCCTGCGGAAGCAGGAATCAAGGCATTATAAATACTGGATTCCGCATCAAGTGCGGAATGACAGAAACAAGGTAATATTTTACTTTTTTCAATTTACCGTCACCTCAATCGGCTGGTCGAGGATTTTGAGGTAATTTTTCTCAACTCCCTCGGAATAATCCTTGATCAGGTACATGATCGCGAAAAAGTACAGGGTCCCCTTTTCCAGCTCGGGCAGGCCTTCCATCCACCAGCCCACCTGGGGCGACTGGCCGGGAACGGATTCCGGGGGATCGGGCGCGTTATCATCATCGACGTAATACAAGCGGGTCTTGATCAAGGGAGAGCTTGCCGATCTCGTTATTCAGGTTTCGTTTCAGCTTCTCCCCGCGCACCACCACGAAGTCATCCACCCGGGAGAGGTTTTTCTTTTCGATAACCGCCGGGTTTGGCCCGGGAAAAGCGCCTTCTTGAGCAGACAAGACCAAGGGAAAAATCCCCGCTACCATCCCGAATAACGCGAATTTTATTGCACCGCGTAACATTTTCAGCTTCTTGGTATCATTTACTATCTACTTAATATTATTGACATATTTATCAATTTCCTAATTTAATCAACGCATATTTTCCGCACTGCGTCAAATCCATACCCACACTTATATTGATACATATTATCATAACAAAAATAGAATTTTTATTTAGCCGACAACTTAGGGTAGAATATGAACCGGCCGACCGATGAATGAAAAAAACAGTAAAGAAGAAATAATTTCCACGATGTGTTCCAGCCACTGCGGCGGGACCTGCCTGTTAAGGGTCCACGTCAAGGATGGCGTGATCACCCGGGTGGAAACCGATAACGGCGAGGAACCCCAGCTCCGGGCCTGCCAGCGGGGCCGGGCCCTGCGGCAGAGGGTTTATTCTCCCGATCGCGTCCTCTACCCCCTCAAGCGGGTCGGGGAAAGAGGCGAAGGGAAATTCGAGAGGATTTCCTGGGACGAAGCCTTTGCCAAAGTTGCGTTAGAGCTGAAACGCGTCCGGGATACCTCTGGACCGGAATCCATCCTGTACCTTTTTACGGCCGGCGACCTGGGCGTCCTCCACTCGGTCATGACCATCCACCGGGTCTTGTCCCTCTTCGGGGGATACTCCACCTGGTGGGGAGCCACCTCGTTCCAGGGGGGAATATTCGCCTCGTATTTTTCCTATGGAACCATTTTCTGCTCCAACACCCGCGACGATCTTTTAAACTCCCGCCTGATCATCATGTGGGGATGGGATCCCGCGAGCACCCAGACCGGCACCAATACCCCCTGGTACCTGGCTCAGGCCCGGGAGCGCGGCATCAAGATCATCGTGGTTGATCCCTGGTACAGCGATTCGGCCGCCGTCTTCGCCGACGAATGGATCCCCATCAGGCCCGGCACGGACGCGGCCATGCTGATCGCCATGGCCTATGTGATGATCACCGAGAACCTGCAAGACCGGGATTTCCTGGATAAATACACGGTCGGCTTCGACCGGTTTAAAGATTATGTCCTGGGGAAGGAAGATGGAATTCCCAAAACCCCCGGATGGGCCGAGGCCATCACCGGGGTGAAAGCCTCCGCCATTGAAAAACTGGCCCGTGAATACGCCGCCGCCAGGCCGGCCGCCCTCATGGCCGGGATCGGTCCCGGGCGGACCGCGTTCGGAGAACAGTACCACCGGGCCGCGATTGCCCTGGCCGCGATGACCGGGAATGTCGGCAAAAGCGGCGGGGACGCCGCCGCCCGCGCCTGGGAATCGGTGGTGGGCGGGTATCCCTACGGGCTCGGGATCGGGGTCGCCATCCCCTTCGCGGTCAACCCCATCGAGGACGGTTCCAGGTCAGACGGGGTTCCCCTCGGTTACATCCATCCGAAGATCCACTACACCCGGGTCGCCGACGCCATTCTGGAAGGGAAAAAGGGCGGATACCCGGCGGATTATAAGCTGGCCTTCTTCACCAACTGCAATTACCTGAACTCCCTCCCCAACTCGAACAAGGTGGAAAAAGCCCTGAAAAAGCTCGAGTTCATCGTGGTGGAGGAACAGTTCATGACCGCCACCGCCAGGTACGCGGACATCATCCTCCCCACCTCGAGCTTTTTGGAAAGGGAGGACATCGTTTTCGGCGTCGGGCAGGCCTATTACGGATACCAGAAAAAGGCCATCGAACCCCGGGGCGACTCCCGGCCCCATAACGAGATCGCCCAGGGGCTGGCCGAAAAATTGGGCATTCCCGATTACGACGAGGAAACCGAGGAAAGCCGGCTCAAGACCATCGCTCTGATTGCCAATATACCCCACTTCGAGCATTTTCGAAAAAAAGGCGTCCACTGGCTCGACAAGAAAAAACCCTATGTTGCCTTCAAAAAACAGATCGAGGAGTCCGATGATAACCCCTTCTTTACCCCCTCGGGAAAGATCGAGATTTATTCCGAGCAGATCGCGAAAATGAACAACCCCCTCCTCCCCCCCATTCCCAAATACCTGGAGTCCTGGGAAGGCCCGAATGATCCCCTGGCCCGGAAATATCCCATCCAGCTCGTCACCAAGCACTGCAAGAGAAGATCAAACGCCCAGTTCGATACCTTTCCCTGGCTCCGGGAATTGGTGAAGCAAACCATTATGCTCAACCCTGCCGACGCCGAAAAGCGCGGGATCAAGAACGGCGATCAGGTGCGGGTCTTCAACGATCGGGGAGAAACCAGACTCCCCGCCGAGGTGACCCAGCGGATCACCCCGGGGGTGGCCGTCCTCCCGGAGGGTTCCTGGCATAAACCGGATAAAAATGGGGTGGACCGGGGCGGCAACGCCAACGTCCTGACCCGGGACGAACCCTCCCCCGGCGGCTCGTTTCCCTATAACTCGGTGCTGGTGGAGGTGGAAAAGATATCAGATGAAAAATAACGTTATTGCGGTGAGCTGAAACCCTGAGCTCTGCGAAAGGGCCTGAATATAGGAACGTGGCAATCTTATGAACAATCCTGGATATGATATGGTAATCATATAAAAAGTTTTTTACGTCATCCCTGCGAAGCTTGTCCCCGCAGATCTTAAGCGGGGAGCGGGACGGGAATGATGGAATGGGCAAAGGAGGAAAATAATGGCCGAAAAACCCGTCTTCTCAGGTATTTTCCAGGTCGGTGTGGTGGTAAAAAACCTCGACGACGCGATGAAAAAATATTGGGATATCTACGGAATCGGGCCGTGGACGATCTACACCTTCAACCCCTCCAAGGTCAAGAATATGACCGTCCGGGGAAAGCCGGTGGATTACGCGATGCGGGTCGGTTTCTGCTTTGTGGGCAGCCTCCAGTGGGAGCTCATCGAGCCGCTGGACGACAAAAGCATTTACTCGGAGTTCCTGAAAACCAAGGGCGAGGGCCTGCATCACCTGGCCTTCGTGGTGGAAAACTACAACGAAGTTGTTGGCTATCTGAAAGAGAAAGGAATCGGTATCCTGCAGGGAGGCACCACCCCGGACGGTTCCACCTATACCTATTTGGATACCCAGGACACGCTGCACTGCATCGCGGAGATTTTCGACCTCCCCAAGGAAGTCTCCTACCCCACCCCGGAAGGGACGTATCCATAAAAAAGCTGAGAAGCTGGAAAGTGGGATTTCAATTTTAAATCCTCCTTTCCCATGTTCGTTTTTTCTCCAAAGATAAGGTATTGAAGACATTTAAGCTGTTTGACTTTCGTTACCTCTTTTGTAATTGTATATTTCACATTATCATGAGGCCTTTGCAAAACACCCATTTTGTCATTCTGAGCCGCCGTTTCTATATTAAAACGCCACCAAACAATGAAAAAAACTAAGGAAGGAAATGAACTGATAGTTCCTACCATGTGCGCCAGCCATTGCGGCGGAGCCTGCCTTTTGAGGGTTCACGTAAAGGATGGAGTAATAACCAGGGTGGAGACTGACGATGGCGAAGAGCCTCAACTTAGGGCCTGCCAGCGGGGCCGGGCCCTGCGGCAGAGGGTTTATTCTCCCGATCGCGTCCTCTATCCGCTCAAGCGGGTCGGGGAAAGAGGCGAAGGAAAATTCGAACGTATTTCCTGGGATGAAGGACTCGACACGGTAGCGGCCCAGATCAAACGGGTCCGGGACAACCATGGGCCGGAATCCATATTATTCCTCCCCACCGCCGGTGATCTCGCCAGTTTGCACAGCGTTTTGACTATCAATCGGCTGTTGGCTTTGGCCGGGGGCTATACTACCTGGTGGGGGCTGACATCCTTTCACGGCGGGGTGTTTGCATCCCAGTTTAACTACGGCACGGTCTGTTGTTCCAACACCCGCGACGATCTTTTAAACTCCCGCCTGATCATCATGTGGGGATGGGACCCCGCCGGGACCCAGACCGGCACCAATACCCCCTGGTACCTGGCTCAGGCCCGGGAGCGCGGGATCAAAATCATCGCCGTTGACCCCTGGTACAGCGATTCGGCCGCCGCCTTCGCCGACGAATGGATCCCGATCAAGCCGGGTACGGACGCGGCCATGCTGATCGCCATGGCTTACGTGATGATCTCCGAAAACCTTGAGGACAAGGAGTTTTTAGATAAATACACTGTGGGTTTTGACCGCTATCGGGAATATGTCCTCGGGAAAGATGACGGAACCCCCAAAACCCCGAAATGGGCTGAGGTCATCACCGGGGTACCCGCTGCCAGAATTGAAAAGCTGGCCCGGGACTATGCGACGATCAAGCCGGCCGCCCTGATGGCCGGGATCGGACCGGGCCGGACCGCTTTTGGCGAACAGTACCACCGGGCGGCCATTACCTTGGCGGCGATGGCCGGAAACGTTGGTAAAAGTGGCGGCGATGCGGCCGCCCGGGCCTGGGAGTCCCTGTTCGGCGGATACCCATATAAAGTCGTCCCCATTGGACCTGCCCTGCCTTTTCCCTTTAACCCCATTGAAGACTATTCCAAATCCGATGGGGTTCCGCTCGGGTATATGTATCCGAAAATTCATTTCACCAAGGTCGCGGACGCCATCCTCAAGGGTAAAGCGGGGGGCTACCCGGCGGATTATAAGATGGCTTTTCTGGCTAACTGTAATTATTTGAACTCGCTTCCGAATGTTAACAAGATCGCCCAGGCCCTTAAGGCCCTTGAATTCATCGTGGCAGAAGAGCAGTTCATGACCGCCACGGCCAGGTATGCCGATATCATTCTTCCCACCTCGACGTATTTGGAGAGGGACGATATCGTTTTCGGGGTCGGGAAAGCCTACTATGGTTTTCAGAGGAAGATTTTAGAACCCTTGGGTGAATCAAAACCTCATAATGAGATTGCCAAATCCCTGGCCGCCCGGATGGGTATTGATGATTATGATGAAGAAACCGGGGATAACCGTTTGAGACAGCTTGCCGATACGCTGGACATTCCGGATTATGATCTCTTCAAGGAAAAAGGGGTCCACTGGATTGATAAATCCCGGCCCTATGTCGCCTTCCAGAAAGAAATTGAGGATCCGGGCAACAATCCCTTCCCGACCTCTTCAGGAAAGATCGAGATTTACTCGGAAAAGATTGAAAGGCTGGGCAATCCTTTGATTCCGCCGATCCCGAAGTACATCGAGGCGTGGGAGGGGCCCCGTGACCCCCTGGCCCGAAAATATCCCATTCAACTTGTCACCAAGCACGGAAAAAGAAGGGCGAATGCCCAATTTGAAACATTCCCGTGGCTCCGGGAGCTTGTTCCACAGACTATTATCATTAATGTTGCGAATGCCCGGGAAAGGGATATCAAGAACGGGGACATGGTGCGGGTGTTCAACGACCGGGGGGAGACCAGAGTCCCCGCCCAGGTTACTCAGAGAATTATGCCCGGGGTTGCGATTCTGCCGGCCGGGGCATGGTATGCGCCGGATGAAAAAGGGATAGATCAAGCCGGGTCCGCGAATGTTCTCACCCGCGACGAGCCCTCCCCCGGCGGTTCATTTCCCTATAACTCGGTTCTGGTGGAGGTGGAAAAAATTGATGGATAATACCACCCTCCCCTATTTCCCCTTCTCTCCGAGCCAGAGGCTCTCTCGAGCCGGCGGCCCTCAAGGGAGGGAAAAACCATTTTTTCCTCTCCCCTGGTGGGAGAGGACTTGTCCCGAGGGTCCTTACCGAGGGATTGAGGTGAGGGGGAGGAATTGATGCAGTACGGATTTTATTTCGACCAGACCCGCTGTACCGGATGCTACACCTGTTGTGTCGCCTGCAAGGATTGGCACGACCTTCCCGCCGGTCCGGCCAACTGGCTCCGGGTGCAAAGCATTGAGAAAGGAGAATATCCCAATCCTTTCGTTGCCAGCCTTTTCGTCCCCTGCTATCACTGCGGGGATCCCGCTTGCCGGAACGCTTGCCCGGCGGACGCTATCATCAAGAGAGAAAAGGATGGGATAGTCATCGTCAACCCGGATGAGTGCCTGGGGAGGGATTCCTGCGGGTCCTGTCAGGATGCCTGCCCTTATCATGCTCCCCAGTTTGCCGGGGGGGATGATCCCCCTATGCAGAAATGCGATTTCTGTCTGGACCGGTGGGAGGAAGGTAAAAAGCCCATCTGCGTCGAGGCTTGCCCCATGAGGGCTTTGGACGCCGGCCCCCTGCCCGCGCTCGAGAAGAAATACGGCAAAGTTCGGGAAGCGGCTGGGTTTGTCTATGCTTCGAGCCTCAACCCCTCGATAATCTTTAAAAACAAGGGTAAACGCTTAAAAAATAAAACTCTTTAATTTCCAGGAGGGCGAAAACAGAAATGAAATGTTTAGTGACCGGCGCGACGGGGTGCGTGGGAGCGAATATCGTGAAACATTTAAATGATCGAGGCATCATCCCGCGGGTGCTCCTCCGAAAAACCTCAAAAACTCATGCCATCGCCGACCTTAAGTGGGAGCCATCCTATGGTGATATCACGGATCCGCGGTCCTTGGATAAAGCCGTGGAAGGATGCGAAAGGGTCTTTCACACCGCCGCGTTTATTTCCTTCTGGAAAAAACATTGGGATGAAGTAATGAGGGTAAACATCGAAGGGACCCGAAACCTTCTCGATTCGGGCCGAAGGGCCGGGGTGAAGAAATTTGTCTTTACCAGCAGCATGGCTGCCATCGGGTTTACCACCCGCCCCGACCTGCAGATAAATGAAAAATCTCCCTGGAATTATGAACCATACCATCTGATTTATCACACCTCAAAACGGCGGGCCGAGGATTTGGTGTTGAAATCCTCAAATGACCAATTCCATACTTTTGCGATCAATCCGGGGATTGTCTTCGGAGAGAGGGATGTGAACCTGACCGCCGCCCGGTACTTCAAATATGCTAAGCTCCATTATATCCCCTTCACCAGCCGGGGTGGAATCATGGTTTCCGATGCCGATGATGTCGCCGAGGGCCATATTTTAGCCGCGGAAAAGGGAATCCCGGGAAATCGTTATATTGTCGCCAATCACTTTATTTTATTTAAAGAATTCCAGAATTTATTAGCCGAAATGGTCGGGCAGCGGCCGCCCCGCTGGGTTCTTCCCGGTTGGGCGCTTATCGCGATCGGCCGCCTGGGAGATTTTATCTCCTCCGTCTCCCGGCGGGAGATGGGGGTCACCTACGATATGGCGGTGATGGGAAATGTTTTTGAAAATGCTTCCTGCGAGAAAGCCCGGACCACGCTCGGGGTCGGCACCACGCCGGTTCGGGCCTCAATGGAAAAATCCTATAATTGGGTGCTCAAGCACCAGCTCATCTGATCAGGAGGGATAAGGTTATGAGGACAAAAAAGAATCCGCGCGCTGATCTGGATCCCGCGGTTCAGGAGATGCTGGACCGGCAGGCGGTCCTCCAGGTCCTCTATAACTACTGCAAGGGCTTGGACCGGTTTGACTTCGATCTCCTGAACAGTTGCTGGTGGCCCGATGGCACCGACGATCACGGTATTTTCCGGGGCACCGGCACCGAGTTCTGCGAGTGGGTTTTCCCCTTTTTAAAAGAGACCACGGAGCGGACCCAGCATAACGTCTTAAACACCTATATTGAGATCCGCGGGGATCAGGCCCATTCCGAGTGCAACTTTATTATCTGGCACCGCCAGCTGGTTAAACATGGTGTGCAAAACGATATGATTACCGGAGGCCGCTACATCGACGACTTCGAACGCCGCCGCGGGGTCTGGAAGATCAAGCACCGCATGGTTATCTATGATTGGGACCGGCTGGACCTGGTCACGGGTTATTACGGCACCGCCTTCGATTCCATCCGGGGCTTGCGCGGCCGGGAGGATTACTCCTACACCCGCCGCTGGTAAGGGAAGAAGGGATTTTTACGCCTGCCGGCAGTCAATGAGAATTTTCGCGTGGTTAGCCTTTTGGAGCATCTGGAAAGCCTGGGTAATTTCTTTTAAGGGAACAACATCGCTGATCACCACATCCGGGTTAACCGCCCCTTGGGCGAGACGCTGAAGGGCTTCGCCGAAATCCTTGGGGTTGTATCCCAAGCTGAAATTAATTTGAATCTCTTTCCCAAAGCAAACCAGCGGGGTGAGGTAAACATTATTCATGTGAAGTCCCAACACCACTACCTGGCCCCGGGGCCCGGCCGCGATGACCGCATCCTGAAGTGAAGACTCCGAACCGGCGCAATCAATCACGCCGCTCGGGACCCGGCCGGCGTGATCCAGAATGACGGAGGCAGGCTGGGTAACGGTCGGATCGATCACCATCTTTGCCCCCGCCGCCCTCGCTTTATCGGCACGATAATTGTTCGGCTCAGACACAAAGATATTCTCCGCTCCCATCGACTTGAGAGCGTAAATACTCATTAACCCAATCGGCCCCGCCCCCATCACTAAAACCGGGGCCGGCGGCTGAAAATGCAGCAAGTTAACCCCATGCCAGGCAACCGACCAGGGTTCATTCAGCGCGGCTCTTTTCAGATCCAGACCTTCCGGAACCCTGTACAACATCGATGACTTTACCAGCAGGTACTGACTAAATCCGCCCGGCGTATTTCCCAATCCGTAGCTTCTGGAAATCGTCTCGACACATAACTGATTGTTCCCGATCCGGCACATCTCGCAGGAAGAACAGTAATCAAACGGCAAAACAACCACCCGGTCTCCCTTTCTCCAATTCTCCACCCCCTCTCCC
>Ga0315285_10008663_pt1 | contig 10423 bp, 10 predicted proteins | sample YL17G09_36_MG_FD_203698 | JGI IMG/M metagenome (GOLD analysis project Ga0315285, IMG submission 203698) | Sediment microbial communities from Yellowstone Lake, YNP, Wyoming, USA - YL17G09_36 | ecosystem: Environmental > Aquatic > Freshwater > Lake > Sediment | place: USA: Wyoming | collected... | reverse complement strand
TCTCGTGGCGTATTCGGGGTTACGATACAGAGGATTGTCGTCGCCTATACCGTTGCAGAACTGTCTGATGGCATCCTTTGATGCTACTTCGTTTTGCCGAATCATGTAGTAAGGTATGCCGAACTTAGCTCGCATTGCGGCCAGGGCTTCATCGGTTATCTTGCCGAAAGTTACTTCCGGCTTCTCTGTCGTTGTCATCCTTTAATCTCCCTCCTTGATTATGTGGACACAACCGAATAAGAATTATAACACGAACAAATGAAGTTTGCCAAGCCGCCTTTTCGTCTGCTTAGCGGTGGTGAGGCTGGCTAATATCTGGCTGACATCAGGAGATGGGTTTAACGATGATTGTCTGCTCTCGGGCTGGCCCGACGGATACCAGGCTTACCGGACATCCGATTAACTCCTCAAGTTTCTTCACATAGGCCTGTGCTTTAGGTGGTAGCTTCTTGAAGCTACGGATATCGCTGGTCGGGGTCTGCCAGCCCGGCAGCTCCTCGTAGACCGGCTGGCACTTTTCAAACAGCGCTTGATTCGCCGGAGGGCGGTGATAGGTGGTGCGACCCACCTTATAGGCGGTGCATACCTTGATGGTGGGGAATGTGTCCAGGATATCAAATCGGGTTATGGCAACTGAGGTCAGGCCGTTGATCTCGGAACTGAAACGGGCGGCAACGCCGTCGAACCAGCCGCACCTGCGGGGTCGTCCCGTCGTGGTGCCGTATTCATGCGCTCGTTCTCTGATCAGGTTCCCGCATTCATCGAGAAGCTCTGTGGGGAAAGCCCCGCCTCCTACCCTGGTGGTGTAAGCCTTGAACACTGCGGTAATCCCATCTATCTTCATCGAGCCTATGCCCAGCCCCATAGACAGGGATGCTGCGCCCACAGCTGCCGAAGTTACATAGGGATAGGTGCCGAAGTCCAGGTCGAGCATGCTCCCCTGCGCACCTTCTAGCAAGACCATTTCGCCTTTTTTGAGCGCTTCTCTTATTATCACGTCGGTCTCCCTGACGAACGGAGCCAACTGGTCTCCGTACTCACTGTATTTCCGGTAGACCTCGTCCAGAGCCAGAGGTGCAGCGTTGTATAGCTTGACCAGTACGTTGTTCTTATCTTCCAGCACAGAGCTGAGCCTATTCTTGAAATTCTCCTTATCGAGCAAGTCGCAGACGCGTATCCCTGTACGGGCTATCTTGTCCACAAATGCGGGGCCGATACCTTTGAGAGTAGTGCCTATCGCCCCTTTGCCCCGCGACTTTTCCTCGAGGCCATCGAGAAGGATGTGGTAGGGCATAATTACGTGAGCGCGGTCGCTTATGAACAGGTTGCTTACGCTGATGCCGGACTTCTTGAGGCCTTCGACCTCACCCAGGAAAGCGGCAGGGTCGATAACCACGCCATTGCCGATGAGACAGGTGCATCCCGGATAGAAGATACCCGAAGGGATAAGGTGCATCCTGAACTCGCCGAGTTGATTGATTACGGTATGTCCGGCGTTGTTCCCTCCGGAGAACCGCACCACCACCTTAGCCTTCTCAGCGAGGTGGTCTACTACTTTCCCTTTGCCCTCGTCTCCCCATTGTCCCCCGATGACTGCTATTGCTGGCATATTATCTCTTTTTCAACCCCCTTTATCCCCCACTCTTGGGGGAATCTGAAACTGGGGGATACCCCCAGTCCCCCGGCAGGAAGTATCCTGCACCTCTCTTCGGGTAGTTTCTACCTGTTTATCTGTTTGAAAGCCTGCTCCGGGTTTGTTCTTGCCCCCATTCTGAGGTTCTGTGCCATGCCGATGACGATTTCAAAATCATCGTTCTCGACTCCCTTTATGGTCGCTGCTGCAACTTCCTCGGGTTTTATGCCTCTGTTATCCTGTCCTCTTTGCCCCCTGGCGCCTTTATCCAGTTCTGTATCTACAATCGGGGGGACGACTTCGTATACTTTTACCTTTGTTCCAGCCAGTTGATGTCTCAAGGACAGGCTGAATGAATGGATTGCCGCTTTGGTGGCGCAGTAAACTGGCATGGCGGCGATTGGCACAAAAGCTAAACCTGATGAGATATTAATGATGGCTGATCTTTTCTGTTTTATAAGATGTGGGATGAACAATGCCGATAAAAGAATAGGGGCTTCCAAATTTACCCGGATTTCATCTTCGCCGCTCTCCAGGTCAGCGATTCCTTTGGTGAGGTCAATTTGCCTCTGTATTCCGGCGTTGTTTACCAGAATATTGAGGTTTGTAAAATTTGATGTTGCCCAATCGAATAAAGCCTTTCGATTCCTATCTTTGGATATATCGCACACCTTGATATGCAGTTTGGGGAGCTTCTTTTGAGCCTCAAGCAGTTTGTTTTTCCTGCGGCCACATATAATAACCTCATTACCCTTCTTGGAGAAAGCTTCCGCAAGGGCTAACCCGATGCCCGTGGCGCCGCCTGTAATGAGAACTGTATTACCGGATACTTTCACAGTCGCTAATCCTTGCTCAGTTTCTTCAAGAACCGTTCCGCCTTCTTCTTCGTGGCGTTGCGTGTATTCTTAGTCTGCCGCCGGGCGAACTCGATAACCGCCTTCTTGCCTTTCAACTGACTGGAGTACGAACCTATAGCCTCAATAACCTTCCCGATGGCGATATTGCAGCATTCATCTGTATCATAATCGTAATGTTCAACTTTTAAAAGCTCTTCTGTGATTTGTTTCTGATATTGGGGCTTGGCAATGGCGATGCCCGCCAGAGCCATCGTGGCATTATTGGCTGTTATCAATTTGCCGGCATTCAAAAATCCGACCAGCCTGCCGATTAGCCTGTCAACCTTCTTCTCTTTATCCACTCTGGCTAGATTGCCGATGATAATAATAGCCGTCCATTTCAGGACGTTATTATCGCCATCCAGCAGCTTTACGAAGGTGCCTATATGGGGATAGAGCCGGGCTGGATTCTCTTTGGCAATAGCTATGAGATTCTTGGCGCAGCAGTACTTTACCTCCGCGCTTTCTGATTGCAGGTCTGCGAGATTTATTTTGGCTGTCGAGCTTTTCACGATTTTGCCTTCTGCATAACGTAGAAACCATACCCATAGAATTGCGAGTACTTCCTGTGCATATCGATTTCTAACTGAAGCGAATCAAAAATTGCTTGCGCCTTCTTATTGTTACGGTACTTGTGCTTCATTTCAGCAAGCCTTTTCTCCATAGGTGTATAGTAATGCGTCCACCATGACTCACCCGGCAGAGGGAAATAGTCTATCATCTTGTACCCCGATGATTCGATGACAGGGTAAATATCTTTGTAATGCTTCATATCGGGGTATTCCCGGGCAAAGAACCCTTTTACTTCCTTAGGCGCTCTTTTTTTGAACCACACCAGCTCGCTGAGCGCCATATATCCTTTGGGGCGCAAGAGCGGCCTCCATGCCTTGAGGGCATTGTTAAACCCCATGACAAAGGCTGCCCCTTCGGACCATATCACATCAAAGCTTTCCTGCGGGAAATTCATTGCCGCCATATCCCCGACAAAGCAGTGAATTCTTTCCGCGCAGCCGGCCCGGCGGGCATCGCGCTTGAGCTTCTCAATGAACGGTTCGTGATTATCCAGAGCGGTGACTTTACCGGGCGTCAACTTCGCCAGCACCATAGTCTGGCCGCCGGTTCCGCACCCTACGTCCAGTATCTCGGGATGCTTGGGCAATCCGGTTAGCTTTTCAAAGGCTTTCCGGGTCGATTCCGCATCGCCGGGCCCCTGTCTGGGCAACGCCTCAAATATTTCAAAATAGATTGCTTCCATTATTTTTTCCAACTGGCGGTGTGTATTTGAAAAAATCCGAACTGATTTTGCTTTTTGGCGGCAATTTCTTTTTAAATTCTATCCTTTTTACCTTGATTGCAGTCCCAACATAAAGTTTGTAAATTTTCTATATTGTTTTGGCCATTCTTTGCGACTGGAGTTTTATGGTCAATCTCTAACCGCACTTTATGGTCAACAGAAGGGCTTCTGCCACACTTGACGCATCTGTAGTTATCCCGTCTGAGTACGTCCCAGCGGATTTTCAGAGGCAACGCAGCCCTCGCCTGTTTTGAAGCAACACTACCTAATAATTGTTGCTCCGAAATCTCGCCCTTCTTAAAGCGAGCGAGTAGGGCGCACGCCTTACGTAGACTACCCCACCGCCTTCGGTAAGGGTTAGCAGAAATCCGGAATCCGCGTTGCGCCATAGAGGGTTGGCCGGGCGGTCTCCCGAGCTCTCGCCAAACAAGTTCTAAATTATCCATGAGTTCCCGAGGCGAATACCTACGGGACCTCACGCCAGTCTTAATCCCAATCAGTGCGAGGGCCCGGCGCCAACTCCCGAATCTCTCCGAAATGGTCCATGAGTGACAGACTTTGTCTTTCCATTGATTGTATTCTCTTGTGGTGAAGGGGCAGGAGTTACACCTCTGCGCGAAGGCATGAAGCGAATCGATAATTTCCTGATCGGTAACGTGAGTAATCTTTGCGTCAAGACGGAAATCAAATTCATCCTTAGGCATAATCATTTTAATAATTCCTCAATTGAAACGCCCAGCGCCTTGGCAATCTTCGCCATAGTTACGCTGAAAATCTGCTGGCGAGCCTTCCCAGAGTGCAAATCATTTTCAAACTGGCGGAGAGGGCGGGATTCGAACCCGCGGACCGATTACTCGATCACACGCTCTCCAGGCGTGCCTGATAGACCACTCCAGCACCTCTCCGCGGCTTTGCCGTCCTGACGGCAATACTGTGAATTCTTCAGCTTCTCATGGCGGAGAGGGTGGGATTCGAACCCACGGTTGCCTTACGACAACACCGCTTTTCGAGAGCGGTACCATTAACCACTCGGACACCTCTCCGCGAACACTATTTTGTTGTTAAGGTTTTGTTGTATTGCCTGTGCTATGCTATGATATATTTAGTGCTGCCAACGGCATATTCTAACGAAGTGGTATTGTCAGGTCAAGCTCGCCAAGGTAGGGACGGGTTTCAAACTCGCCCCTACAAGAATGCCTAAACGAGAGGGAAGATGATTCATATCGGGATGGACCCCAATATCTTCACTGCCGGCTCTTTCACCATGAGCTGGCACGGGCTGTTTACCGGCCTGGCTGTCCTTGCCGCTGTGATACTGTCAGCGAGACTGGCTAAAGAGAAGGGCATAGTCATCGAGGATGTCTACTCCATTACTCTCTGGGGCGTCATGGGCGGGATAATCGGCGCCAGGCTATTTCACGTTATCGATAAGTGGAGCACTATCTATCAATACGACCCGAAACAGATCCTGTATTTCTGGGAGGGTGGGCTATCCCTCTACGGAGCCCTTGTCGGCGGTTTTGTTTTCGGCATAACGTATGCCGCTATAAGAAAGCTGCCTTTGGGGAAGGTTGCCGACCTGGCTGCCCCCGGCATGGTTCTGGGCCAGGCGATAGGCCGCATCGGCTGCCTGATAAACGGCGATGCCTATGGCACACCGACTTCACTTCCCTGGGGTGTCCTCTATACTAACCCCGATGCAGCAGCTACTGCCGGCCCCTGGGTAAACGGGCAACTGGTGGCAGGCCACCCCGTGCCCGCTTACGAGATTATCTGGGACCTGCTTATCCTGGCACTGCTGTTGCGACTGCGCAAGCGCTTGAAACATAATTGGATGCTCTTCCTCATCTATGCTTCGCTGTATTCCGTGGGGAGGTTCGGGTTCAGCTTCGTCAGGGGTGATGAGGACGCTGTGCTGGGCCCGCTGCATCAGGCGCAGGTCATCTCACTGATAATAATTGTGGTAACAGTTCCTCTGCTTATCTGGCTGGCCAGACGCCCCGTACCCAAAGCTGTGGAGGCCGACTAGCGCCATTTGCGGGGCTTGTTGCGGGAGGACTTGGAGTCCTCCGCAGGCTTGGTCTGGCTTCGATAATCCGGAGCAGAGATGGGGATGACATTGCTCAGCTTCGGATCCATCAACCGCGAGCTCAAGCGGCCTTCGATACCCTCCAGGAAGCCAGCGACAGTGATAACCGTGGGCAGGCGTGAATTGTAGCGGTAGTTCAGTATCTGGTATAGTTTCTCCTGAGCCCATGGCGTGCTGCTCTCGGTGCCCAGGTCATCCAGAATGAGCAGCGGGCTGGTCTTCACTTTCTCAAAGACCTCGTCGTATGTCACCTTGCTCTCGGGACTGAACGTGGAGCGCAGGTGGTCGAGCAGGTCGGGCACCACGGCGAAGAAGACGGGCCTCCCCGCCCTCAACTGCAGGTTGGCGATGGCCGCTGCCAAATGGGTCTTGCCGCAGCCGTGCACGCCCAGGAAGACGAGCCAGTCTTTAGGGGACTCAGCGAACTGGCGGGCCTCTCTCAAAGCCATTTGCAGGCTCTCTCTCCCCTTCTCGTCGGCATTCATGCCGCGGGCATCGAAGGTCTCGAAGGTCTTATCGGCCAGAAATTCTAGGGCCAGCCCACCAATTTGCTGGAACAGCGGCACTTGAGGTCTCTCCAGCTCGCACTGCCGGGCTATGGCCGGGTCCTGCAATCTGGCCGCCAGCCTCTTGTCCAACTGCTTCAGGCTGTTGACGGTGACTACCGTGGGCAGCTCAGCGTTGAACCTGTGGTTCAATATCTGAAACAGCTTCTCCTCAGCCCAGGGTGTGCTGCTCTGACTCCCCAGGTCATCCAGCACCAGAAGCGGTGAGTTGCGTACCCGCTCGAAGAGCTCATCGTAAGCAACATCGCTGCTGGGGCTGAATGTAGTGCGCAGGTGGTCGAGAAGGTCGGGGACAATCACAAAGAATACAGAATCCCCCCCTTTGAGGCGGGAGTTGGCTATAGCTGCTGCCAGGTGAGTTTTGCCACAGCCGCTGGGCCCGCTCAGCACCAGCCAGCCCTTGGGATTTTCAGCGAAAGCCCTGGCTATCTGACAGCATTTAGCAAACCTCTCCTGATTCTGAGGGTCGCTGCTGCGACCGCGTGGCAGCAGATTGTCGAAGGTGAGGCGGGTCAACGGTCCCAGGTTGCTGTACCGCTCCAGGCGGATGAGGCGTTCCTGCTCGAACTCCTTTGCCGTACACTGGCAGGGCACTACTTTGCCGAAGTCAGGATGTCCGAAGGGGACATCGTGGCGCAGCCAGCCCTTCCCTTTGCAAAGAGGGCACTCATTATCGCCGGTTTCTGCGCTATCCTTATCTCTTGAGGAGGTGGCCATATCTTCTGCGGTACTCTTCGGGGCTGGAGTCCGCTTTAGAATATTGCCCAGGCTCTCCATCATGTTTGCCCTCCGCTGCCCATCTCTCCAGGATGCGGGAGATGTATCTCCAGCTACGCTTATTGAGGTCAACCGCTTCCTTAAAGGCGTCTTGAATCCATGAAGCGGGATATAGCTTCTCTGCCTCTTTCATCTCCTCGGCAATGATAGGTGTAACCATGCCGATGTTCTTTTCATAAAGGGTGAATATGTCAGGTTGCTCAGGGCTTATCTGGTAAGGCTCAACCTTGACCAGCGCGCCCAGCTTGAGCTCGCCGCTTTTTAGCTTCTCTACAGCTCTCCTGTCGGCATCGGTATTCACAAAATACAGGTCGTGAGCTTCCCCATCTCGCTCCAGGGTCACATGAAGCAGGGTGCCGCGGCTCACCGCCCGATTCAGTCTCTGCCGCAGCAACTCCGGCGCAGAGCCCTGGCCTTCTATCCCTCTCATCAGCGCCGGGTCGCCAAGAAGCTCCCCGTAGGTTATGAAGCGGGGATACCCTCGCTTTTGATATAGGACCCAGAAAATGTGGAGTGTGACTTTGAGCTCGGCAAGGTCGTCTATCTGAGGCAGCACCTCGCTGAAAAATATATTGGGTATGGGGGTAAACTTGGACTTGAGGGGGAAGCCGCTGAACACTTTCATAGCAAGCTCGGTTTCTTGCTGGCGAATTTCTCCAGGTTCTCGAACTTGGCTATCCGATCCCGGAAAAAGAGGTATGCCCGTCCTTGGGGGCCGTTCCTGTGCTTGGCTACTATTATCTCCGAGATGCCCTTGGGGTAAGGCTGGTCGGGGAATCTTTTCTCCCACTCCTCCTCTTTGTAGTAGACGTCCTCGCGGTAGATAAACATCACTACATCGGCGTCCTGTTCGATGGAGCCGCTTTCCCTGAGGTCTGAGAGCATGGGGACGTGAGGAGTGCGTGCCTCCACGGCACGGCTCAACTGGGAGACAGCCAGCACGGGCACGTCAAGCTCACGGGCGAGCTCTTTTATGGAATGGGAGATATCGCTCATCTCCTGCACCCGGTTGTCTGTGAACCTGCTTGAGCGCATCAGTTGCAGGTAATCCACTATGACGAGGTCGATCTTACTCTCGCTGTGAAGGCGGCGTGCCTTGCTGCGCATATCGGAGTCCCTGAGAAAGGGGGAATCATCTATATAGATAGGAGCTTCGGAAAGGCGACCCATAGCCTCCATTACATCTTCTCGCTGACGTGGGTTCATGTGGTCAAGCCTCACACTCTGGCTGTCAACCCCCGATTCGCTGGAGAGGAAACGATAGGCGAGCTCCATCTTGGACATCTCGAGGCTGAACAGAGCCACGTGCGCCCCGTGTTTCACAGCAGCGTTGTGGGCGATGTTCAGCGCCAGGCTGGTCTTGCCCACGCCTGGCCTTGCTGCTAACACAATCATGTCTGAGCGCTGCAACCCGCCCAGTATTTTATCCATATCGGGGAAGCCGGTGGGCACATGAGGCAAGAAGCCCTCTTGCTGCGGGCCCAAACTGCTCTCCTCGAAGTAGCGGTCAAGCACTTTACTGATGTGGATAAAGCCGCGCTGGCTCTGGCCATGTCTCAGATTGAACAGGATGCTCTCCGCCTTGCCCAGTGCTTCATCGGTATCCGGGGGCGCCTCATAGGCGATAGTAGCGATCTGATTAGAGGCTGAGATCAAACGCCTCATCATGGAGAGGCGCTGCACGATGGCGGCATAGTATTCTGCGTGCACCGAGGTGGGGACCTGAGCGACCAGATGGCTCAGGTAAGCGGCGCCACCGGTGGCCTCCAGCTTTTGTCGGCGCGCCAGCTCATGAGCTACAGTGATCTGGTTTATAGCTTCACGTCGCTCGTAAAGTGAAACACAGCCCTCATAAGTCCAGCGGTTCTTCTCCCGGTAGAAGTCCTCCGGCTTAAGCAACGTAACGATTTTGAAGATTGCTTCGGGGTCTATAAGAAGCGACCCCAGAACTGCCTCTTCGGCATCCAGATCGTGAGGAGGCATCTTGACATTTGATTGGGATTCTGTGGTATCGCCAGGCATTATTAGCTCTTTCCCTTCTCTAGCTCCGTATCTTGCTCCACGACTACATTTACGATAGCGATAACATCTTTGGTCAGCTTGATAGATACCTGATGGCTCCCCAGCTCGCGGATCGGCTCTGGCAGCTCTATCTTGCGCTTGTCCACTTCCTGCTTGGTGAGCTTCTTTATCTCTTTGGCTATATCTGCACTGGTGACAGAGCCATAGAGTTTTTCCTTTGACCCGGCCCGCATCTTCAACACTACGGTAGTGTCCTGCAGAACCTTAGCGAAGGCCTCGGCCTCCTGCTCGGTGCGCACTTCGCGGCGGGCATTGGCCTGGCGCTGCAGCTCCAGGTTCTTGAGCTCGGCAGGCGTAGCTACTACAGCTAGCTTTCTGGGGAGCAGGTAATTTCTACTGTAGCCATCGGATACCTCTTTCACGTCGCCTGCTTTGGCTACCTTGGGGACATCCTGAAGAAAGACTACTTTCATATTGCCTCCTATTCTATTCCTGGTCACTCATCGCTGGTCAATAAGGTTGTCCACGAAGTTATCCATAGGTTGTCCACGAAATCTTCATTTATGTTAACGCTCTTTCCAAACCGTCCTTTCAAGCCATATCAGCCTCTTTAGAACTAAGTATAAAAACTCCGTCTTTGACCTGAATGTTAGCACAAGCGTTCTATTGTGTCAAGGGTCAGTTGTCCTATTCTCTCCTTTGTTCACACCATTTTCGGGCGTTCTGGAAAAATTTCAGCCAGGGAGAAGCATAGAGCAGGAAATCTCCCACCGTGAAATTCCAGTTTTCAGCCTTCCATGCTTCGGGTATCCAGGGCCACTGCCAGAGTAAAAATGACCTTTCCGGATGGGGCATCATCGCCAGATGTCGGCCATCCGGTGAACAAAAAGCGTTGATTCCCAGGGGCGAACCGTTGGGGTTGAAACGGTATTTTTCAGTGGGTTTCCCTCGGTCATCAACATAGGCAACGGGTGTCAAACCTTTTCGTCGTGCCACAGAGAGGATTTCGGGGTCGGGACAATGGAGATGACCTTCACCGTGGGCGGTCCAGATGCCCAGGATCGAGCCTTCCATCCCCTTCAGCATTATCGCGGGGCTCTCCGAGATTCTCACCGTTCCCCAGTGCGACTCGAATCTCTGTGAGGT
>Ga0315285_10008661_pt1 | contig 10425 bp, 9 predicted proteins | sample YL17G09_36_MG_FD_203698 | JGI IMG/M metagenome (GOLD analysis project Ga0315285, IMG submission 203698) | Sediment microbial communities from Yellowstone Lake, YNP, Wyoming, USA - YL17G09_36 | ecosystem: Environmental > Aquatic > Freshwater > Lake > Sediment | place: USA: Wyoming | collected... | reverse complement strand
CGGACCCCATCATCAACTTCCTGATGGCCGAGAAGGCGCGCGGCCTGGCCACTCCGAGCGTCAGCCGCGCGCTCGTGGCCGTCCGCATGTTCTTCCGCTTCCTGAGCGGCGAGGGGCTCATCAAGCGCGATCCCACGGAGCACCTGGAAAGCCCCCGCCTCTGGCAGAACCTGCCGGAAGTGCTGGACCGCCGGGCCGTGGACCGCCTGCTGGCGGCGCCCAACGCCAGGCTCGACCGCTGGCCCCTGCGCGACAAGGCCATCCTGGAGATGCTCTACGCCACCGGGGCGCGGGCCAGCGAGGTGGCCGACCTGACGCGAGAGAGCGTCAACCGCGAGGTCGGCTACGTCCTGGCCGTCGGCAAGGGCCGCAAGGAACGCATCGTGCCCGTCGGCCGCCGGGCCCTGGAGGCGCTGGAGGCGTACCTGGCGCGCGAGCGGCCGCAACTGGACCGGCGTCAGGACCCGCACCTGTTTCTGACGCACTCCGGCCGCCGCATGGGCCGCGAGACCCTCTGGCGGCTCGTCAAGAAGTACGTGGTGCGCGGCGGGGTCAGCCCCCGCGTCAGCCCGCACACGCTGCGGCACTCGTTCGCCACGCACCTGCTGGAAGGCGGCGCGGACCTCCGCAGCGTCCAGGAGATGCTCGGCCATATCGACATCGGAACCACGCAGATTTATACCCACGTGGACCAGAACCGGTTGAAGGCCATCCACCGGAAGTACCACCCGCGGGCGTAAACCCTTGCGGATTGCGGATGGCGGATTGAAAGACGGCGAACCCGGAACCCGAAACTCGGAACTCGGAGCGCCATCCGGCGATGCCGTTTCGCCGCTCGTTCCGCGTTCCGGGTTCCGCGCTCCGCGTTGTCCTTTGTTCAATCCGCAATTCTCCGCCTTGCCCGCCCGGCGGCGGCGTGGCCGGTCATCTCTCGGCCAAGACCGACGTCCGGATGAAATCCGACAGGCCGCGGAAACCCTTGGCCTTGGCCCGCGAGTCCAGCACGGCCTTTTCTTCGGGCGTCAGGCGCACGTTGACCTGGACCGACCGATGGCCCTCGCGGGCCGGGGCGGGCGGCGTGCGGCCCTTCTCCAGCAGGTACGCCACCGCGGTCACGAGCGCTTCGCGCGTGTCAGCCACGGCCGCCTGCACCGTCCGGCCGTCGCCGAACACCGTGGGCATCTCCAGGCCATGGCCGTACCACCGGCCTTCTTCAAACTCCACGATGATCTTGTACCGACCGGCAACGGCTCGGGCCTTCGCCAGGACCGGCTTGTCGAAGGGCCGACCGAGGCCTTTGCCGCGCCTACTGGAGTCTCTCGATCTTGCGAACGTACGCATACTTGACCCTCCCGCGATGAACCGGGATGACCACCGGCAGCGCGCCGGGTTTCTCGAACACGTGATGCGACCCGCGAATCCGGTCCAGCCGGTAGCCCCTGGCTTCCAGCATCCTCCTGACCTGCGGGAATCGCACGTCGCTGGGCATCGTGGAAGTATAGCCCAAGTTATACGCGGTTCAAGCGGAAAAAACCGGCGCGCTTCAGTCCTATTGCTCCTTGCCCGCCCCACGGCGCGGCCTTATAATCCCGCCCCGATACTCAACGCGAGAACAAGGAGCCCGAGATGCCGCATCCGAAGATCACGGTCGTGGGCGCGGGCAACGTGGGGGCCTCCTGCGCCCTGGGGGCGGCGGCGAGGGACCTGGGCGACGTCGTCCTGGTGGACGTCCTGGACGGCCTCGCGGCAGGCAAGGCCCTGGACCTGGAGCAGGCCGGGCCCATCGCCGGCTTCGCCCATCACATCACCGGCTCGACCGACTATGCCGCAACGGCCGGCAGCGACCTGGCGATCGTAACGGCGGGCCTGGCCCGCAAGCCCGGCATGAGCCGCGACGACCTCCTGGCGAAGAACGCCGCCATCGTGTCCGGGGTGGTCAAGAGCCTCGTGGCGGCCAGCCCGAACGCGGTGCTCATCATCGTATCCAATCCTGTCGATGCTATGACGGGCCTGGCCCACAAGGTCTCGGGCCTGCCACCGGGCCGCGTGGTGGGCATGGCGGGGGTCCTGGACTCGGCCCGCATGCGGACGTTCATCGCGGCCGAGACCGGCTCGAGCGCCAAGGACGTGCAGGCCTTCGTCCTGGGCGGCCACGGCGACACGATGGTGCCGCTGGTGCGGCACTCGTCGGTGGGCGGCGTGCCGCTGACGAAACTCCTGTCGCGGGAAAAGATCGAGAAAATCGTCGAGCGGACGCGCAACGGCGGGGCCGAGATCGTGGCCCTCCTGAGGACCGGGTCGGCCTTCTACGCCCCGGCCGCCGCCGCCGTCGAGATGGCCCAGGCCATCCTGCGCGACGAGCGGCGGGTCCTCCCCTGCGCGGCCTGGTGCGACAAGGCGTACGGCGTGGGCGGGTACTTCGTGGGCGTGCCCGCGCGGCTGGGGGCGGGCGGCGTGATGGACGTCCTGGAGTTCGACCTGACGGCCGACGAGAAGGCCGCGTTCGACAAGAGCGCCGCCGCCGTCAAGGGCCTCATGGCCCAGATGGCCAAACTGGGCTATTGAACACACGCGGGGCCGTCATTAGCCCCCCGTGAACACACGGGGGGCCGAAGGTCGCCCACGCCACCCCGCGTGGCCCCCGGTGTATTCACCGGGGGCTAAAAAAACGACGCCCCCCGCGCGCGGCCCCTCGGCCCTACCTTTTGCCGGAATTTCTGCATAAACTTACCTGGGGCGGTCGTGTCTAAGGCTGAAGGTCAGCAGGAACCGGAAGGCACCGTGCGAGACGTCCTGGAACAAGTGTACCGGAACCACCGGCAGGGTCTCTTTACGCTGGCCCTGGCGATCACGCGGTGTCCGCACCGGGCGGAGGACGCCGTCCAGGAGGCCATGGCCCGGCTGTGGCAGTCGCCGGCCCGCCCGGCCGACGCCGTGCCGTACGTCTTCTCGGCCGTGCGGAACGCCGCGATCGACCAGACGCGGCGTGCGGCGACCAGGCGCCGGCTGGAGTCGGCCTCGATCTTCAACGGGCTGGCGCTCTCGCCGGCCAGCCTTGCAGCAGGCGAAGGGACGTCCGGCCCGCAGGCCGCAGCCATCACCGCCGAGCAGCACGAACGCCTGCGCCGGGCCGTCGACACCCTGCCCCAGGCCGACCGCGAGACGGTGGTCATGCGAATCTACGGCGGCCTGACGTTCGAGCAGATGGCCGAGGCCCTGGGCGAACCGCTGCCGACGGTCGCATCGCGGTATCGGCGGGCACTGGAGACGCTAAGTCGGCGCGTCAGGCCCGCGATGGAGGCTTCCCATGAATAACCCGCACGAGATCGAAAACCTGCTCAGGCAGATGCCGCTCGTCAAGCCCTCGGCGGACCTGGACGCACGCGTGGCGGACGTGTTCGCGGCCGGCGCGGCAGGTACGGAGACCCGCCGTGCAAACACGCCGGAGGTCCGCCGCGCAAACATCTGGGGCCGGCCGCGCACGCGGCAGGCGTGGCTGGTGGGCGCCGTGGGCGGGGCGCTCGCCGCCGCCGCCGCGATCATCCTGGCCGTCGGTCTGCCGCAGGGCACGCCGACGAGCACGCCGGGGCCGCAGCCGGCGTCCGCGCCGCCCCTGGTGGCAAACGGCTCTTTGACGCTGACCGGCGCCGCGCCCCCGCTGCCGGTCGAGCCGGTCCGCCTGGAGCAGAACTGGTCGGAACTCTCTTACGAGGGCCTGGTGTGCCCGGACCCGGAGACCCCCCTGCGGAAGTTCCGGCGCCGCACGCTGGAGCACGTGCAGTGGTTCGACCCGCGTCGCAACATCCGCATGGAAACGACGATCCCTCGCGAGGAAATCATCTTCGTCAAGGCGCCGATGCAGTGAACGTGAGAGCAAAGGAGCGCACCATGAAGTGGCGGCGGACGTTCGGTTGGCTGGCGATAATCGCAGGGGGTGCGGCTGCGGCCGCGGCGCAAGATAACGTCGGGGCGGCGGCAACGGCCGTCACGATCACGGCTGCGCCCAGGGGCGGCGTGCGTATGGCCGTGGTCCGCAAGGCGACTTACCTCGGCGTGGCGACCTCGCCCGCGCCGGAGGCGCTCGCGGACCAGTTGAAACTGCCCAAGGGTGTGGGCCTGCTGGTGGATTTCGTCGATGCCAAGAGTCCGGCTGCGGCAGCGGGTCTCCGCAAAACCGATGTCCTGATGAAACTGGACGACCAGTTGCTCGTCAACCCGGCGCAACTCTTGGTCCTCGTGCGGATGCGTAAGCCGAAGGACAAGGTCGCCCTGACGCTGGTGCGCGAGACCGAGGAACAGAAAGTCGCGGCCGAGTTGGGCGAGTCCGAGGAGACCACGGGAGAAATCCGGGCGGACTGCATCGAGTGGCGCGCCGCGACGGCCAGCACGTCGTCGTTCTCCGACGGCGAGCACACGCTGACCCTCACGACGACCGACGGCCAAAAACACCTCATGGTCATGGACCGCGCCGGCAACCTGGTCTTCAACGGGCCGGTCAACACGCCGGCGCAGCGCAAGGAGGCGCCGCCGGACGTCCTGAAGAAACTTGAAACCATGGAAGGCTCGATGCGCCTCGACGTCCAGGGCGGCGGCGTGGCCCACGGCATTGCCGTCATGAACGCCGGCGCCGGCGGCACCGGCATGAACCTCCTCCAGGGCCCCGGCGGCGTCATGATCCCGTTCCGCGCCGTCGGCCAGCCCTCCGGCGAGAGCCGATCCTGGACCGACCCGGAACACTGCCTCACCGTCACCACGCGCCAGACCGGCAGGTACCTCACCGTGGACGACAAGAACGGCAAGATCCTGTGGGAAGGCCCCATCCAGACCGACGAGCAGCGGAAGGCCGTGCCGCCGGAGTTCCTTCCGAAACTCGAGAAACTGGAGGCGAAGGTCCGCGAGGAATCGCGCGGCACGGTGTCGCTCATTGAGGACGGCATGACCGTCACCCTGACGACCGAGTCCGGCAAACAGAGCGTGGCAGCAAAGAACGCGGACGGAAACGTGATCTTCGACGGGCCGGTCGACACCGAGGACCAGCGGGCAAAGATGCCCGAGAAGGTCCGCGCCAAGGTCGAGAAACTCTGGAAAACGTGCGCGTCGGTGTGGCAATCGGCGCAGGAGAATCCTTGACGGACAGGCTGCATGTCCGACCCTGACAGACGGCCTGTTTCCCTGGCGATGCGCGGCCCTCGGCTGGCCGCGCATCGCCGCCACCATGCCGGCGGATCGGTGTAGGGGCACGGCATGCCGTGCCCCTACGCGCCGCAGGGCCATCGCCGCTTTGCGCAAAAGGTCACCGAGACGTTGCCCGCGCACGGGTTTTCATTAGATCGTTTCAATAGTGCGTATGTGCGCGGCGGTTCTCCTGAACCGCCGCGCCGATACGCACAGTGCCCGACGCGGCGGGTCAGGAGACCCGCCGCGCATACGGGTAGGGTATGCACGCAATCTTAAAATGCTCTAAACAACCCCGTCCCACAAGTCGTATAGTATGAGTGGATGCCGCACAAAGGTAAGAAGAGGGTTATGGTGCGCCCGGGCCTGGCAGTCTTGACAGTAGTGCTGCTGGCGGGCTTCGTCTCAGCCGCCGGCGATTCGCAAGTCCAGCGCGAATACACCCACCGCGTCCTCTCGATGCCCGACACGGCGGCCGCACACGTTGAACTGGCCAGGTGGTGCCAGGCCAACGGCCTGACGGACCGCGCGCGGGTGCACTGGCAGGAAGCCGTCGCCCGCGATGCGGACTGCGCCGAGGCGCGGGCGGCCCTGGGGTTCGTCAAGCGCAACATGGCGTGGGTGCAGGTCCCGGCCGCGCCGGGCGCGCCCGGCGCCCCGGCCGCTGCGGCGGCCGCCCACGATCCGGCCCAAGCCCCGCCAGCAGCGCCGCAGGACCCCAAGTCCGCCGACCGGCGGCGCGCGCTGAACGCCGAGGTCCAGGACATCTTCGTGACTTGCCTTCTAAGCGGCGACCCGCAGAAGCGCTCCGAGGGCCGCCGGAGGCTCCTGGCCATCCGCGACCCTGCGGCGGCCGAGCCCATCGCGCGGATCCTGAGCCTGGGCGGCGACGACGCCCGCCGCCTGGCCTGCGAGGCCCTGGCCGGGATCCCGGGCGACGAGGCGGCCCGCATCCTGGTGCGGTTCGTCCTCTCGGATGAGTCGCAGGAGGTGCAGCGGGCCGCCGTCGCGGCGCTGGCCTCGCGCCCGGACGACCGCGGCCTCCAGCAACTCACGAACGCCCTGAAAGGGTCGCAGCGGTCGCTCAACCGGGCCGCGTACGCCCTGGGCGAGATCGGCGACCTGGCGGCGGCACCCGCCCTCATCGCGCACCTCCGGACGCCCGAGACCAGGATCCTCAAGGCGCCCGCCTCCGGCGGCGGGGCGTCCGACACCGGCGCGTACCTCTTCACCGGCACCGTCATCACCTACATCGCGGGTGCCAAGCCGGTGGTGGCCGAGGGGGCCGTGGGCTGGGACCTCCAACTCGGGGCCATCCCGGTCGGGACCTCGCTGGCCATCAGGAACCCGCGCGTGACCATCTACCGGACCATCGTGGAGTTCGTGCAGCAGCCGGCCGTCCACGATGCGCTCCACAAGATGCTGGGCGAGGACCACGGCTACAATTCGGCCGACTGGCGGGCCGCGCTCGCCAGGAAGCAGGCCGGGGCCGCCAAGACGCAGCCGTAGCGCCGTGCGGCCGGAAACTACCCCCGGTCATGCCCGCGGGCCGGGGCGCCCTGACCGGCCCCCTGCGTTAGCAGGCGGTTACCGCGACGTCGGGCATCAATCGGGAGTTCGTCCCCCGCCTGATGGCTGTGCTGGTATTACAGCGCAACCTGGCAATTGGCACGGCAGGGCAAGAAAAATAGTTTGGACACCGACGTTTTTTTGTGGTATACTAACGGGGTTAGCACGGGTGTATGGGCCTGTGCCCGAAAACCATCCAAACGTTTGAGGGGATGAGCCATGTCCAGCAGCAGAATCCTCCTTGTCGGTCTCTTGGCAGCCGCGTGCGTTCTTGGCCTCCTGCCCTCCGTGCAGGCCGGCACAGTCCGCGACGACCGGTCGCCGGAACTGTACCTGAACCTGGCCGGCCAGCCGCAATACGCGGCCGTCGGCAAACTCACCATCCACGCCACCGACGGGTGGTACCTGGGCTCCGGCACGCTCATCTCCAACGCCGACACGGCCTGGGTGCTGACGGCGGGCCACTGCGTGGACAATGCCATCGGCCTCACCTTCAACATCGGCGGCAAGGACTACACCGCCGCGAAGTGGGTGGACAACCCGAGCTGGAACGGCAACCTCTCGCGCGGCTACGACATCGGCCTGGTGCAACTGAGCACGTCGGTGGCCGGCGTTACGCCCGCCACCCGGTACACGGGCTCGCGGGAAGTCGGGGCCACCGCCACCATCGCCGGTTACGGCATGACGGGGACGGGCAAGACGGGGGCCACCCAGCCGGCCGGCACCAAACTCGCCGGCCAGAACGTGGTGGACCAGGTCGCTGCCGGCAAAGGCTCCAGCGCCCGCGTCCTGATGATCGATTTCGACAATCCCCTCAGGCGGTTCGACAGCAGCATGGGTTCCTCCAAGCCGCTCGACCTGGAGTACATGGTCGCGCCCGGCGACTCGGGCGGAGGCCTGTTCATCACCGACAAGAGCGGCACGTACCTGGCGGGCGTCACGTCGTTCCTCCAGGCCTGGGACGGCACCCTGAACTCCGATTACGGCGACATCGGCGGCTTCACGCGCGTGTCGGTCTTCAATTCCTGGATTAACAGCATCATCGGCGTCCCGAAGGTCTCGGGCATGCTGATGGGTCTCGATGCGCCGCTGGGTCCCGCGGCGGCCCTCCCCGAGCCGACCACCCTGGGCCTGCTGGCCCTGGGCCTGGCCGCCCTGGCGGCCCGCCGCCGCACGTCGAAGACTCGACCAGGCGAGCGGTAGGCCGGACTCGGCTAGGGCAGCAAGAGACCCTCATCGCCTGCCAGAGCCTGCCCGCCCTGTGGCGGGTCGAAGACTCGACCAGGCGAAGCGGGCGGCTAACGTGCCCCTCAACCTCAACGACCTTTTCACTTTATGACCCTGCCGCAGCCTGCCTATAATGACCCACCGGCCGGCACCGGGCTTGCCACAGCCTGCCCGCCTGTTGGCGGGGCGTCGCCCTGGCGAGCCGGGTGCGCCGGGCCTGCTGAATGGAGCATCGCATGACGTCGCTGGAACGGCCGGCCCCGGCCGAGTTGGTCGAGCGTATCGGCGGCCTGCGCCGTGAGCGGCGGGCCTACATCATCGCGCACAACTACCAGGTGCCCGAGGTCCAGGACGTCGCCGATTTCGTCGGCGACAGCCTGGCGATGGCCCGCGCCGCCGCCAAGGCCGAGGCCGCGGTGATCCTCGTCTGCGGCGTACACTTCATGGCCGAGACGGCCAAACTCCTCAACCCCGGCCGCACCGTCCTGGAGCCCGACCCGCACGCCGGATGCCCCATGGCCGACATGATTACGCCCCGGGAACTGGCGGAGGCCAAGGCAGGGCACCCGGACGCCGCCGTCGTGGCCTACGTGAACTCCTCGGCCGCCGTCAAGGCCGCCAGCGACATCTGCTGCACCAGCGCCAACGCCGCGGCCGTGGTGGAATCGATCCCGCGGGAGCGGCCGGTGCTCTTCGTGCCCGACGAGTCGCTGGGCGAGTACGTGGCCGGGAAGACCGGCCGCCGGAACATGATCCTCTGGCCGGGCTTCTGCCCGACGCATCACCGCATCTTGGCCGAGCACCTCACGGCGCGGCGGCGGGAATACCCCGACGCCGAGGTCCTGGTGCACCCCGAATGCACCCGCCCCGTGCGCGAGATGGCCGACTTCATCGGCTCCACCAGCCAGATCGTCCATCGCGTGGAGTCGTCGCCGAAGAAAGCCTTCATCATCGCCACCGAGTTGGGCGTCTGCCATACCCTGCGGCGGCGCTGCCCCGCGAAGACCATCATCCAGGTCAGCCGCCTGGCCGACTGCCCCAACATGAAACTCAACACGCTCGAGAAGGTCCTGTGGTCGCTCGAAGACCGGGTCTATCCCGTGACGGTGCCCGACGACGCGGCGGCAGCCGCGCGCCGGGCGATCGAGCGGATGCTCGCCATCCCATGAGCGGGCAGCCGACCGTCGCGAGGCCCCTGATAAACCCTCGCGGCACGGCCGCCGGACGGTCGCGCCGCACGAATAAAGATACAACCGTATGACCGACGAGAAGAAACAACCCGATTCCCCGGCGTCCGGCGATCCGCCGGCCGCGCGGACCGCGCCGCGCAAACTGCGGCTGACGGACCTGATTGACGTGGAGTCGCTCCAGGCCCTCCAGGACGGCTTCTCGCAACTGGCGCACGCCGCGGCCAGCATCCGCGACGCCGAGGGCCGCCTCGTGACGCGGCCGAGCGGCTCGCACCGCTTCTGCGACCTCCTGGGCGGGCCGCAGCACGACAACGAGGCCTGCCGCATGTCCAACTGCGCCGCCGCCGCGGCCGCCGCCGAGGGCCGCGACACCCCCGTCAAGTACGTCTGCCACGCCGGCCTGACGCAGTACGCCGCCACCATCCGCCTGGAAGACCGGATCCTGGGCACCGTGGTCCTGGGCGACCTGCCCGAGCAGCCGCTCGCGCGCGGGCCGATAGCCGAACTGGCCCGCCTGCATCACGTGGACGAGGAGGCGCTGGCGCAGGCGGCGGCCGAACTGCCCCGGTTCTCCGAGCCCGAGATGCGTGCGGCCGTGTCGTTCCTCCAGTTGCTGGCCAACACCCTGACGCGCTTCTGCTACCAGCAGGCCCTGCTGCGCGAACGGATCGACGAACTGACGTTCCTCTCGGAGACCAGCCGCCTCCTGTCTTCATCGCTCGACCCCGGCGCGGTCCTCGACAACGTCGTCCGCACGATGGCCCAGGTCATGCACGTCAAGGCGTGCAGCCTGCGCCTACTGAACGAGGCGACGGGCGAACTGGTCATCAAGGCCGCGCACGGCCTGTCGCCGTCGTACCTGGAGAAAGGCCCCGTCATCGCGGCCGAGAACCCCAACGACCAGGCGGCCCTGCGCGGCGAGATCGTCGCCATCGACAACGTCCAGACCCACCCCCAGGTGCGCTACCGCGACGAGGCCGCTCGCGAGGGACTCGTCTCCAGCCTCGCCGTCGGCCTCATCGCCAAGGGCAAGCCCATCGGAACCCTCCATATCTACACCGGCCAGCCGCATACCTTCGAGCCGGAAGAGGTGCGCCTCTTCCGCAGCGTGGCCGACCAGGCGGCCCTGACCATCCGCAACGCGCAACTGGTGGAGGAAGTCGTGGCCGCACGCCAGCAGCAGCGGGAACTGGCCATGGCCGCCGCCGTGCAGAAACGCCTGCTGCCCGCCCGGGCGCCCGAGATCCCCGGGTACGACTGCTAC
>Ga0315285_10008660_pt1 | contig 10425 bp, 10 predicted proteins | sample YL17G09_36_MG_FD_203698 | JGI IMG/M metagenome (GOLD analysis project Ga0315285, IMG submission 203698) | Sediment microbial communities from Yellowstone Lake, YNP, Wyoming, USA - YL17G09_36 | ecosystem: Environmental > Aquatic > Freshwater > Lake > Sediment | place: USA: Wyoming | collected... | reverse complement strand
GGCCCCGCTTGAGCGGGGATTTCCCGGCTGAAGCCGGGCCTCCGGTAATGTTACCCAATGGCTAATCGTACAAAACGCGACGGAGGCCCCGCTTGAGCGGGGATTTCCCGGCTGAAGCCGGGCCTCCTACGATGGAGGTAAAACAATGCACAAACGACGATGGATCTGGTTGACCGTGCTGCTGGCTGGAGCGCTGTTCTTGCCGGCCACGCCAGCACTGGCGGACGGCGGTCCGCCTGGCGACGACGGGATCGTTATATGGAACGAGGATTATACGCTCGAGGAGAGCGAACGGCTGGCTGGCGACCTGGTCGTCTTCAACGGCGACGTGACGCTGGAGAGCGACAGCCACGTCGCCGGCTCCGTCATCGTCTGGAACGGGAATGCTACGGTGGATGGCACGGTCGAAAAGGACCTGGTCGTCTCTGGCGGAGATGCCACGCTGGGCGCAAGCGCCTGGGTCAAGCGGGACGTCGTATGCACCTGGAACTGTGACCTCGAGCAGGAAGAGGGAGCGCGCGTGGATGGGAACATCACCGAGGGGCTGCCCGTGCAAGGCTTGCGCCTCGACCGCTGGCGCGACCTTACCCTGCCGCTGCCGGCCGCGCCAGCGCCGCTCACGTTCTGGAGTGCCAGCCCGGGCCGGATCTTGGGCTGGCTGCTCAGGGCCATACGCGGCGTGACCGCGATCCTGGTGGTCGCTGCGGTAGCGGGACTGGTGGCGCTGATCTGGCCGCACCAGACGGCCCAGGTCGGGCGAGCGATGGTCAGCGCGCCCTGGCACAGCCTGGGGCTCGGGCTGTTGACGTCGGTCGTCGCCACGGCACTCATCGTCGCGCTGGCGATCACCGTGTGCCTCTCGCCGGTGGCGGCGCTGGCGGCGCTCGCGCTGGGCGTGGCCGGGCTGTTCGGCTGGATCGCCGTCGGCGCGTTGGTCGGCGAGCGGCTGCTCCAGGCGCTCAACGTCCGCGGCGTTGCACCGCTGTGGGCCGCCAGCCTGGGAACATTGCTCGTCACACTGATCGGCATGGGACTGAGCGCGGCCTTCTGCCTGGCTCCACTCGGCTGGCTCACGATCATTGCACTCGGCTGCCTGGGATTGGGCGCGGTGGTGCTGACCCGCTTTGGCACGATGCCTTACACCCCTTCGACAGCCTCAGGGTGTGGCCTATCGCACCCCACCCCGCCCTCGCCGATGCCGCCACCAGCCGAAGCGCCCGAACCTCCCGAGTCACCGGAAGGAACAGCCAGGGGCGACGAGATGTAAAGGCGTATCAAGTTCTAGTTCTTGTAGCGCCAAGTCGCGCTTTGCCGGAGCCGGGCCAGTAGTTCAGCTTTGGGCTCGGAAAGATCAACAAAGGCCGCATAGGCCCCATAGCGGAGGACGAAGCTGTTCACGCTTTTGCACCCCGTCACTCGTCGTTGGTTGGTCTTTAGCCGACCGAAGAACGTTTCCAAATCTTGGTTGGTTGATGGCAGGCCGGGTACATCGTAGCACCGAAACAGACCCCACCAACGGTTGCGAAAGGTTTGGGCGACATGTTGTGCTATGACCATGTCCGTCTCATCCAACTCGGTCTGCCGATTCAAGGTGCATAGATACTCGTCTACTCGCGCACTGACCTCAGCGCCTGTAGGTGGCTGGGACGGTGTTCCGGTTGTCGGATCAAGGAGTCGCTGCAGGTCGATCAGCCAGTTTAGTTGACGCTCCAAGCGTGCAGCTTGGGCAGTGAAAAGCTCACGGACGGCCACGATCTTGATCAGTCGGTTGAGCAGCCGATGCCCCCTTTTTCCCGGGCACGGCCATACTTCAACAACACCAGCCGATAGGGATCGCTATCAGGTAACCGGCCGATCGCACGCCGGACTGTAGCCAAACGGCCCCGGAGTCTCTTCTTCGAATCAGTCTTCATGGCCCTGTCAGCCAGAAACGTCGGCCTGCCGGCCTCGCGCATGCAATGATACTGGCAGTTCTGGTGGGGCACTCCGGGTAACGCTTGCTCGACCGCTATCTGGATGGACTCTTGAGCATCGCTGACCACGCCACGGATGGGGATCCCCAAGCGCTGGATGGGTTCAATCAGTTTGGCTTCGATGGTTTTGTGATCACCTACTTTCAATATCTCAGCAGCCAAGGTTACATCCAATTGCGTTTCACGAACCACATACAGAGCAGGATTGCCTTTCTCGGGCTGCATCGCATCGATGGACAGGATCAGCCCACCCAGTTCCTTCCATTGCGCCAGCAGACTGGTCACTTTGGCTGGTTGAGCAGCTCGCAGCAAGGCCAGGAAGTTGATCAGGAGGTTCAAGACTTGGCGTTCGGAGATCGGGATATGTTCCTTCAGCGAGGTGTGGATTTCCAAGACTGTGCGACGCATCCAGAACCGCTGATAGCCAACTTCGACCATTACGTCGACGCCAAAGCTGCACTCTGGCAAGCTCAAGGCCTCGGCCTCGGCAGAGCGATAGATTGCTTCTGGGCGTGGACGAGCGGGGTTGGAACAACGATAACCTTGGCTGAAAACATTGCCCCGACCGTTTAGCGTTACCAGATATTTGCTCCAAAGCGTACACCACCGTTTCAGCTTCCAGTGGCAGTGTGGACACCGTCGCATTGGAGGCCGATAGTACCATTTCGGTAGAGCGGTGTTGTCTTTGGCTGCCAGAAGTTAACATAACGTTTTTGTATGTGAGTTTTGCCACACCTGCCTATTATCGGTGGTGTGAGCGGGCGGCAGAAGGGCAACTGACGGACCGTGTGGTCGTACCTCGCCGCCAGGCCATTCCGCCAACGCCGGAAGAGATCGGGATTGTTCTGGATTACGCTCACGAGTATCCGTTGTTAGGGTACAAACGGCTCGCCTACGCGCTGATGGCCGAAAAGTGTGTCTTTCTGCGGCCCTGGATGATGTACAGCATCCTGGACGAGGCCGATTTGCTGGGTCGCCGCGCACCTGCCCCAGAGCCACTCGCCCGCCCACCGGAAGCGGATCACCCTGATCAGCGCTGGCATACTGACTTGATGATGTGGCGCTTCGGTGGCCAGTGGTTCTGGTTGATCGACGTTTCAGTTAATTTCCACCCCCTTTTCTCTCACTTCGTGATGGGCAAAACAATCCCGTCAGCGTGTACATGCCAGAAGTATCGGAGATGCCACTTGAAGCGTAACCGATGGTCTCTACCTGTGCACCTGGAACTGGGGCTCCACTTGCCGTCTTGATCGCACCAGCCACAGTATATGTCCGTACTTGGCGATCTCGATAGATCAAGATGCGATTGCGGTTGTGATCCAGGGGCGCGGGCGTTGTGTAACGTGTCGGCCGCCTTGACTGCCACCACCTCCGGGCAAGCCTCCCGCATGTGGCCAAGGGCCTCCTGTTTGCGCGCTTCCCAGGGACGCTTCACACCCTGATCGTCGGTCTTGTGCTCGGAGAGTGCCGCCACCTGGGGCCCGAACCGCTTCTCGATCTCCGAGAGGTCAACTCCCTGGTCTTCTACCACGTCGTGCAATAGCCCGGCGATCGCCACGTCGGTCGAGAAGCCATAGCGCAGCAGGATGACCGAGACGTGGACGGGGTGGCTGATGTAGGGCAGGTCGCCCCCTTTGCGGTTCTGGTGTCGGTAGGCGGTAGCGGCCAGCCGCAGCGCCTGCTCGTAGCGCTCGGAGTATCCTTGTTCAATATCCATTCGGGGGTACTCCAGTTTCAGGGCGAGTTGGCGCAGCCTTCGGGGGAGCTGACAGGAGGGACTTGAACAGGGACACGAGTGTGGCTGTCTCGTCCTCGACGGCAGGCACTGGTCCGATACCAGAACGCAGGTGTGGTAAAAGTCCTGGCTCGGCCACCAAGCGCCCCAGTTGCTCGGCCAGGCTTTCCACGCTGCCGACCTCGAACAAGAGTCCGTTCTCGTCGTGCTTGATCAGTTCGCGCATGCCACCTAGCCGAGCAGCGACGACGGGGACTTGGGCCGCGTGGGCTTCTATGATGACCGTGGGCCGGTTCTCGTACCAGATCGAGGGTACTACGAGCACGTCGAGACCATTCAGGATCTGGCCGACCTGTTCGTTGGGGTAGGGCCCCGCAAATGTAATGCTGGGCTGATCCTGGGCCATGCGCAGCAACTTGCGCTCATAGGCGGAATCCGTGGACAGTCTGCCGTGAAGGATCAACTCGTACGAAGGGGAGCGCTTTACCAGTCTCTTGAACGCGGCCAGCAACAGGTGCACCCCCTTGTGCGGCGCAAATTGCCCCAGGTAACCGATGCGCAGTTTTTCCGAAGGGGAATGGAGGCCAGGGTGTGATATGTGCGTTTTGTCCAGCCCAAATGGCAGGTATACCATGTGGCGAGGTCGAAACCCGTACTCTTCCACCTTCTGGATCAGGAATCGAGAGGGTGAGATCACTGCGTCAACTACTTCCAGGATATGCTTGAGATATCGCCGCCGCTCCACAACCAACTCCAGTTGTGGTGTGATGCCCATTACGCTGGCCGCTATTCTCGACTGACTCGACCAGACGAATGCGTCGCCCAGGCGGCTGGAAAGCTGCCTGTCTGGCCAGCGATAGCGCCGTTTCTGCAACAGGGAACACCATACGCAGCGGGCCGGAGGTACGGGTGTGTCACAGATACGGCCAGATGGGCGGAGCAGCGTGATCAAGGGGCACATGAACCAGTAGTCGTGCAGCGTCAACACTGTTGGGATGTTCAGTCCAAGAGCTGCCTCGGGGACGGTGCCTCCCAGGAGATACCCGCTATTGACGTGAACTATGTCGGGACGGGTACGTTGTAGAAAGGTCTTCACCCAGTGCCCAAGTTCTGGATTACGAAAAGTCCACTCGAATTGCACCGGCGCGCGCCTGATGTCAAAGTAGAGGCGATGGACTAGTAGATCTTGGTAGATGCCAGTCGTACAGGCAGGGGGTAACGCTCCCTCTGTGATCGACTCGATACAGACCACCTCGACCTGATGTTCGAGGCTGCGGAGGGCCTGAGCGAGTCGGTAGGCGTATTGCTCCCCACCGGCTCTGTAGTTTGGTGGGAAGTGATGCGTGATTAGTGCGATTTTCATCGGATTTCCAACTTCTTGGAATGCGGCCTACACTACTCTTTTCGACTCCCGTAGAGGCGATCGATCAATGCTGCTCGCTCCATCTCCAGAATCGGCCGGGCGTCTGTCATGAAGCGGGTCGCCACCAACCCCTCAAGTTTGCCCCGAATGCAGTTGCTCTCAATCAAGAACCACAATTGGGACACAGCCGCCTGGTAAGGCGTGACCCGGCCGGTCGCCAGCCGAACCTGGCGCAGCACGGCTGACAGGGCATAACGCGGCAAGGCGGCTACCTGGCCCAGGATGCGCCGGACCTGGAAGCTTCGAGTGCGTGGATAGCCGGGGTATTTGCCGTACATGGTGTCCAACAAGATCTCGCCAAAGCCGTAGTGGCGGTACAGACGGGCGAGACCGGCTCGAGTCGTCCGGTGGTGATGATAGATGATCGCTTTGGGGGCATATTGTAACCTGGCCCCGGTCTCAAGCTGAATCCGCCACGAGACGTCAATGTCTTCACCCGTGAGCATCTTGTCGTCGAAACCACCGATCTGGTTGAGGAGGCTCCTGCGATACGAAGCATGCGCCCCACACAGGTGGGGCAGGAACTCGCTCTCGCCGCTCACAAAGTTAATCAACGGCGGATTCTCAGCGGAGAACGTCTCCACAATGCTGCGCTCTCCACTGTCATAGGCCAGGATGGCCCCGCCAACGCCGCCTACCTCCGGGTCTGCGTAGGGTTTGACCAGCTCCGACAGCCAGTCCGGGCGGGCAATGCAGTCTGCATCTGTGGTGGCGATGATATCGGCATCACTCTTGGCCAGGCCAAGGTTACGGGCAGCGGCCAATCCTCGAACCGTGTTGTGATAAAGGCGGACCGGATATCGCTTGACAACTTCCGTGGTATTGTCTGTCGAGCCGTTTTCGACGACAATGATGTCGTAGGCACTGGCCGGGTAGCTCTGGTTCAGCAGGCTTTCCAAGCAGTTCCCGATTTCGTGGGCACCGTTGTAGACGCCGATCGCAACACTTACAGTTGGCGTAAAAGCTGCCATGGTTCTCTTGTCTCCTGGGTGGCTATCTGAACAATGATTCCGCAGCGATGCGCATAAACCCGCGATTGCGAATGGTAGCCGGGTCTCCGATCAACGCCGGCAGAATGTGCCGGCGCACTTGTTTGAACTGATGACTCTGATATGCCTTGAAGGTAGCGCTGGTATGGCATCTGCCGTGGGCCCGGCGGCGGAGGGTACGCAGGTTCGTGGCCTCGGGCGGCAGGTTGTCAAAAAGCAGGTTAATAAACCGGCCTGGGTCGCTAGTCCGGGGGTCCAGCGCCGAACCAGCGATCCACTCCAGCAACCACTGGCTGTCCATCTCGGGGCGGCGCAAAATGGCCTTGCGGATCTGATCTTGCCCCAGTTCAATCTGGCCCGCGCGATAGTACCTGGCCGCCGTCTCATAATGCAGGATACTGTACGCTTCTCCTTCGAGCGCCCTGATCTCATCCGGCAAATCGGGGTCGGCGAAGAACTTGTCCAGGCTGGCCAGCCAAGCCTGGACCTGTTCGGGGCTGGTGTTGGCGGTCATACTGTCTTCGTGAATGCGGTATTGGACCAAGGGCAGATCGATGTATCCGAACGCGTAACCAGCCCGCGCCAGCCGGAGCCACATGTCTGCGTCTTCACTCCACTGCAGGGACTCGTCGAACAGTCCGACCCGCTCCAGGCATTCACGACGCAGGACGGCAGCGCTGGCGAAGAAAAAGAAATGGCGGCGCAGTAGCTCTTTGAGTAGTTGCCCCTGCCTGTTTGGCCTCACTTCACCCAGCACCTGTGTCCCGTCTGCGTTGATCTGCTGCCAGGCCGAATAGACCAGGCCAGAAGCGGGTTCAGCCTCCATAAGAGACACGTGAAGTGCAAGCTTGTCGGGGTGTATCAGGTCATCGCTGTCCAGGAAGAGCAGGTAATCCCCACGCGAGGCCAAGAACCCCGTGTTTCTGGCGCCTGCGAGTCCCCTGTTCTCCTGGCGGATATAGCGAATTCTTCCGCTGTAGGCGGCCAACACCACTTGCGTGTCATCTGTCGAGCCGTCGTCGACGACGATCACTTCAAAATCGGGATAGGTCTGCGCCAACACACTGTCCACGGCCTGGGCAACGAACCGCGCACTGTTGTAGGAAGGGATGATCACCGATACTTGGGACATAGAAGTACCCCTTCTGAATTCAAGCTGTGAATTGCTTTCGGCTCAACAATGCCGGCAGCGATCTCAGAAAGATCGAAACGACACCTTTGTTTTTGAACCACGAGGGACGATAACGCAACGCCTGCAAGATTTGAGGAACGACTAAGTTGCGGCGGTTAGCGTAATAGTCCTCAAAAGCGCAGGTAACCCTGACATCACTCAGCACATGGGAGCGCACACTGGCCAACTGCTGCGCGCCGGGGGGGAGGTTCTGAAGAACTGTCTCAACGTATACGCTAGGCGCACTGACGGGCAATTTGGTCGCATAGTGCCTCAACAATTCGGCAAATTCAGCAAGATCCACCAGCAGGGCTGGGTTCAGCGCGATAGCCTCTTCAATATGGCGCTGGGCTTCTTCAAGATGGCCGAAGGCATAGTTTCTCAGCGCCAGTCCCACGTAGGTCCGAGCGAGCAGGCCTGTTCGGTATTGACCGAGCGCGGCGGCGCAGGCTGGTAGGTGATCAAGCACGTCCGATACGAACTTGATCGGATCGCTGACGCGCACGCTCAACGCGTGGCCGCAGAGACTTTCTAGCAGATCTTCGGGGTGTTCCAGCAGTTGGGGAAGTAGGGTCAGAGCCTCCGCCAGGTTGCGCTGGGCGTCGTCCCAGAGGCCAGATGCGTAGTAGCTCCAACTAAGCCACAGGTGCATGGTTCCGTACGATTGATCTCTCACCGCAACCACATCGGCTGGCAACTGTGGATTGGCAAACACCTTGTCCAGAGTGGCGAAGACACCGTGCTCTAGTTTGGCAACGTTGGCCATCATGCTGCCTGGCAAAATCCGATAGGCGCCCAGAGGTTCCTGGATACAGTGAAACTGGTAACCGGCCAGTGCAATACTCAGCCACTGGTCCCAGTCACCACACCATACATCATCATAATACAACCCAACCTGGTCGAAGCACTTGCGACGGATGAGTGGCCCGCCCGACCATATCCGATTGATGTATACAAGTTCCCTTAAAGTGCCATCCGGCAAAAAGGAGATTTTTTCCAAACGGTTACCATCTTTATCAATGTGATAGTAGCCACAGTGGACGAGGCCGATTTCAGGCCGGGTGTCCAACACCTGCACCTGGCGTTCGATCTTGGTCGGCATGAGAAGGTCGTCGTGATCCAGGAAGCTGATGTAGTCGCCAGAGGCCACCCGCATTCCCGTGATAGTGGCTGCGCCTGGACCTTGATTGGTCTGCTTGATATAGGTGACCAGCCCCGCAAATTGGGCCATCGCCGTGGTGGTGTCGTCTGTCGAGCCATCGTCGACCACGATGATCTCTACAGCCGGATAGGTTTGCGCCAACACGCTCTCTACAGTAAGGCGCAACAGCTTCGCCTGGTTGTAGGTCGGGATAATCACAGAAACTCGATTCAAGTTATCGCTGACTGGCATATTACGCCCCCCCCGCTACTGTCCCGGCCGTCACAGAAAGTCTTTGATCGGCGATTCGTCTCCGTAGTCTTTCTTGCACTTCCTGACCACGTGCAACCACCATTCGGATAATCTGGCAAACCGTGCTCACCTCATCTGACTCAATAGCTGTGCCCGTGGGTAGGGAAAGTACGCGTTTCACCAGTTTCTCCGTCTCAGGCAACAACAGTCCGGCATGAGGGAAGTAAGACCGATAGGGTTCCATCCGGTGACAGCCTGGATAAAAGTAGCGCCGAGCTAGGATGTTTTCCGCCCACAGAATGTCTACCAACTGATCCCGACTGACCTGTGTCACTTCCTCGTCAATTTCTAGGACGATATACTGGTAGTTACATTTCTCGGTCTCATCGTAGGTCACCATGCGCACACCAGGTATCCCATTTAGATTGTGTTGGTACTGCTTGTAGTTGCGGTAGTTAATTGCGACGAACTCGTCCATGCTCTCCAATGACGTCAATCCCATGGCAGCCGACACTTCGTTCATCTTGCCGTTGGTGCCGATGTAGATGACGTTATCATAATCCACAAATCCAAAGTTCTTCATCAGCCGTATTTTCTCTGCCAGGTCGTCGTCATTCGTGACTATAGCGCCACCTTCCAAAGTGTTAAAGAACTTGGTGGCGTGGAAGCTAAAGATTTCGGCATCGCCAAAGCCACCGATCATGCGTCCATTATGTGAGCACCCGAAGGCATGGGCCGCATCGTACAGCAATTTCAGGTTCCGCCGTCGGGCAATCTCGGCCAATGCTTCTACCTCACAGGGGCGTCCCCAGAGATGCACGCCGATGATACCGGTGGTGCGGGGTGTGATCATTTCTTCGACGCGGCCAGGGTCCAGGTTGTGTGTTTTCGGATCAATGTCACAGAAGACCGGGGTGATCTCCTGCCACTGTAGGGCATGGGCAGTGGCAATGAAGGTCATCGAGGGAACAATCACCTCGCCCGTTAGTCCGGCAGCGCGGATGGCAATCTCCAGCGCCACAGTGGCGTTGCACATAGCGATGCAATGCTTAACCCCAATCATATCGGCGATGCGCCGCTCGAATTCCTGCACATAGGGGCCCCTGTTGGTCAGCCACCTTCTGTCCAGTAGATCGTTGATACGTTCCAGCAGGCGTTGCCGGCTACCAATATTGGGACGGCCGACGTGTAGTTTCCCATTGAAAGAAGGCGAGCCACCAAAAACTGACAGATCATCAACAGCGAGTTTCATTGGTTATCCTTTGTAGTGGTGAAGCTTGTATTCAAAAGGAGGCCTAATCATGACTGGACTTCATCCATATCAAGCTTGTCCATTGGTCGCGCGATTATGTTGCATCATCACCCCTGTGTACATGCCCCGTCCGAACAAGCCTTTCGGGTCATAATAGACTTCCAGGCCAGCTTTTTGAAGCGCTGCCAGGTACTCCTCGTGGGTGAACAGGCCCATTTCGTGCCGCTCCGTAAAATACGTAATGCCTTGGGGTGTGCCTACCAGATAGTTGATATCAAAAACTGAGACTCGGCCTTCGACCTCACTTGTGTACATCCACGCGATCTTGAGCTCAGGCTCATCCACGAAATTAGCAGTGACCCGGCCTACCCAGTAGCTTTCTGGGCTAAACCAGGGCTCTACAAACATAACTCCACCGGGTCGCAAGTGACGCGCCATGCTGGCTACTGCCTGGTCTAAATTCTCTACTGTCTTGACATAGCCGATCGA
>Ga0315285_10008659_pt1 | contig 10426 bp, 5 predicted proteins | sample YL17G09_36_MG_FD_203698 | JGI IMG/M metagenome (GOLD analysis project Ga0315285, IMG submission 203698) | Sediment microbial communities from Yellowstone Lake, YNP, Wyoming, USA - YL17G09_36 | ecosystem: Environmental > Aquatic > Freshwater > Lake > Sediment | place: USA: Wyoming | collected... | reverse complement strand
GATGCCACAGTCGCCGGCGTTGAGCGGGTCGCAGGGTGTGAGGCCCTCGCCGTAAACCGTAGTGCCGAAGGGGATATCGTTGGGCGCCAGGGCGTTCAGGTCGCGCCCGGCGATCAGGCCGCTCATCCGCGTCCCCAGGTAGGAGGCGCGCACTCCCATGTTCTTGCCCAGCTCCCGCTCCACGGTGATGTTGTACTGGTCGATGCGCGGCGACTGGATATCCATGGGGATGACGTTGACCGCGCCGGGCGCGCCGGTCAGCGAGCTGAGAGCCCCGCCGGTCAACGGCGTGTAACCATGCGTCGTGCCGGGCCACCCCGACAGCGGGGCCGGGGTCGGCGAGCCGGCGCACGGCGGCGTGGTGCAGTTGGTCTTGGAGCGGCCCTGGTTGAACTGGTTGGTGGCCATGGCGTCGCGCATGCCTTGCGCCGCCGAGGTCGGGTAGAAGAGGCCGTAGCCGCCGCGCAGCACTGTTTTGGTGTTCAGCCGGTACGCAAGCCCCATCCGCGGCGCGATGTTGTTCTTGTCCGTATTCACCAAGGCGCGGCCGAGCCCCGCCTGCTTCGCCAGCACCAGTCCGTAGGTGAGCATGCGGGGGTCCACTTTGTTGGCGATCGTGGAACTGGGAACGATGAACCGCCCCTTGTTGCCGGCGGCGCTGTTTGTGTTGGGGTCGAAGTTGGCGAGCATGTCGTGGGCCTCAACGAACGGCGTGATCAACTCGTAGCGGAGGCCCAGGTACAGGGTCAGCCGGGGGTGGATGCGGAAGTCATCCTGGACGAACATCCCGTGTTCCCGGTTCATGACGTCCATCGAGTCGCGGGCCACCGGCACGTAGCTGACACTGTTGGGCGGCAGACCCATCAGGAAGCGGACCATGGGGTTGATGTCGCTGCCGGAATAGGTGATCAAACCGCGGGTGCGGCCGCGCATTTTGCTGAAGCCATCCACGGCGCGGTTGCGCACCAGGTCATAGCCGGTACGGATCGAGTGCTTTCCTTTCACCCAGCTCAGCGTGTCGCCGAAAGTGGCCAGCGACTGGTTAAGGGGGCGGTCCACGTTGCGCCCGCCGTCCGGGAACGCGGTCCACAGGCTTCCGAAATTGATGGCCGGTTGTCCGTGACGGTCCAATTGATCGGCGCCGACGATGGCCGCGTACGCGCTCACATCGCTCTGGTCGAACCCGATATTGGTCAGGAACTGCCCCAGCGTGTTCCTGGACGTGCGGTAGTCATTCTGGCGGTTGAAGCCGCCCCGTGCCTCGTTGATCAAGTTCGAGGAGAACACGTGCGTCCAGGACAGCGAGACGGTGTGATTCCGGCGTTGCCGGTCGCCCATTCCAACCGCCGGGTTGGTGTCGGTGCCGCTGATCTTAAACCCGCCGTCGGTGCGCTGCACGTTGTACACACCGTAGATCTTGTCCTTGCCGGAAAAATCGTGGTCGATGCGCAGCGTGGCCAGGTCTCGTTGCTCCAGGTTGGGCTGGTTCTGATAGAAATCGAGCAGCCGGCCGTTGGTGGTGTTGTAGGGCGCCGCCGGGCTTACCTTCGGGAAATACCCGGCGATCAGCTTGCCGACGACCGGATTCATCAGCCGTTGCGGGATGGTAACCAGCCGGGGCGTGCCGCTCACCATGATGGTGTTGGCGGCCAGCTCCTCCGGTGTCAGCGTCACGCCGGGCGGAATCACTGGCTTTCTGGAATCCGTGATTTTCGAGAAATCGCCGGCCAGCAGCGCTGGCGCCGGCACTCTGGTACTCCGGAACCGCAACGGGTAGGCATTCCAGCGGTGCTCATAAGACGTCAGGAAGAAGGTGCGCTGCCGGCTGACCGGTAGGGGGCCGCTGAACGAGCCGCCCACCTCGTTCAGGTTGGAGAAAGGCGAGGGGAAGGTGGGCACCGCGAAGGTGGGCGTGAAGTTGGCCTTGGCCACCTTGTCGCTGATGGTCCAGGCGGCCAGCGCCGAGTTCTTGTTGTTATAAAAACCCGATCCGTGGTAGTTGCTGCCGCCGCGCTTGGTGCTGATGCGGATATTGGCGATGCCCGGATACTCGGCGGTGAAGTTGTTGGAGAGCACCGTCAGTTCGCCGATGGTTTCCAGCGACGGCTGGCTGCCGGTCGGCTCGCCGAACACGCCGCCATTGGAGCGCTGCCCATCCAGCGTGAAGGTAGCGCCGTAGCTCTGGGCGCCCAGGAACTTGTAGCTCTCGCCGCCGGCGCTGGGCGTGATGTTCGGGTTCATATAGAGGAAGTCGAGGATGTCGCGGCTGTCGCGCGGCAGATCGATGATCGCCTGGGTGGTCAGCGTCGCGCCCAGCGTCGGCGTTTCCATTTGGATGACGGGGGCCTCGGTGGTCACCGTGATCGTTTCCGTTACCGCGCTGGGCTCAAGCTTGGCGTCGGCGCGTGTGATCTCGCTGCCCCGCACCGTCACGCTGAGCACCTCGACTGTTTTGAAGCCGGAGAAGCTGATGTTCACCGTATAGCCGCCCGGCTTCAGGTTCCCGGCTTCATAATTGCCGGTGCTGTCGGTGGCCAACTCCCGCGTCTGGTTCGTTTCCAGGTCGGTAATGCGCACCTTGGCGCTCGCGACCATGCCGCCCTGGGCGTCGGTCACCGTACCGCGAATGGTTCCAAAAGTTGTCCCCTGCCCCATGGACAACGTCGGGATCAGCAGCAGGATCACCGCCAAGGCGATGCCTGTGACCAGTGCATTTCTGCTCATAGGGAACTTCCTTTCTCGATGAAGATGCAAGGGAATGGTACAAGTAAGGGAACGCCGTGGGGGACAGCAACCGTCCCTGTCCCACGGCTCTGTGTTGCCGGCGCGTATTTCATGCCGCTCGCTGCCAGGGCGCCATCAGGAAACGAAAAAACCTCTCCCGAATGCGTTCCGAATCTACGCGGACTACGGTCCCCTTGTCAATCTCAGCGTTCATGGATCCGGGAAATGACGCCTATGCTTTCCGGTCTTGCGGTTTCAATCTGAAAACAATCTTTCGGCTTTCTCTTCCCAGCTTCTTGTGCCTATCAACAGGGGCCGGCAGGAGAGACGCCCGCGCTCCCAGGGCGGCCGCCTCTGGGAAGGCGGGCGTCTCGCCGGTCCGCCTCAGGCGCGGTCTCGGCTCCCTGCCGCGCGCTTGCGTCCCGCCATGTTGCCGTTTCCGCGGGCGCGCTTCTTGAGGGAACCCAGCAACTCCTCCACTTCCCGCCCGTCTACATCCATGACGTAGGGGATGCCGCTTACCCGCGCGGCTTCAGGCGTAATCGCGGCAATGTCATCACGCGAGATGTACTCGGTGGAGAATTTCCGGCTGCCCGCCATGAATTGGCGCAAGCCCTGAGCCAGCCGCTCGTAGTAGGTGTAGAGGCCGAGCGCGCCGGTTGGGAGCGTCTCGAACACCGCGTCGCCCAACTCGTGGCGCAGCCGGGCGGCAGTCACGAAAATCTCGTCGCGCGACCGCCCGAAGCGCTCGATGTAGACCGGCAGCTGGCCTTCTTCGATGGCGCGGCCAATGGTCTTGCCAACCATGGCGGCGGCGATCGGGGAGCGAGCCATCCCGACAAGTTTCACGAACGGAGCCCCGAGAGCGAGTCCTTTGAATACCTGGTCTTCCAGGGCGAAGCCGCCCGCTACTACCAGGGCCGGGAGGTACTGCCTGGCGTCGGCCAGCCGCTTGGCGTATTGGTAAAGCAGCGAATGGAGCTCGACGGGCGGGATGCCCCATTCGTTCATCATCCGCCAGGGGCTCATGCCGGTGCCGCCGCCTGCTCCGTCCACGGTGAGCACATCGACCTTGTACCTCGAGGCGAACACCAGCGCGCGCGCCAGGTCCACCGGGCGAAACGCGCCGGTCTTGAGGAACATGTAGCGCGCACCTGCCTTGCGCAGTTCTTCCACCCGCTTGGCGAACGATTCCTCGCTCACCATGCCCACGCGCGAATGGCGCTCGAACTCGTTGAACGCCCCGCGTTCGAAGGCTTTGATAACCACCGGGTCGGTCGGGTCAGGAAGAACGATGTAGCCGCGATCATGAAGCATCTGGGCTTTCTTCAGAGAGTTGATCTTCACCTCGCCACCGATGTTCTTGGCGCCCTGGCCCCACTTCAGCTCGACGCACTCCACTCCGAGCTTCTCAATGGCGTATTCCTGGACGCCGAGGCGGGTGTCTTCGATGTTCGATTGCACGATGATGGCGCCATAGCCGTCGCGCTGGTAATCCTTGTAGAGGACCACCCGGCGCTTCAAATCGGCGGTATCCACCACGCGGCCGTTCTTAATGACCGCCTCCGGATCCATGCCCACCACGTTTTCGCCAATGGTCAGGCCGGTGCCGGACAGAGCCGAGCCGATAGCCAAGCCTTCCCAATTGTTCTTGGCGATGTTGGTGGAGCCGATGCCCGGGATGATCCAGGGATAACGGAACTTGAGCCGCCCGTCTCGGCCGGCGGTGACCTCCAGTTTCACGGCCGGGAAAATCGCTTTGTCGCTGTCGGCGTCAATGCCTTGAGCGCCAATCACGCCGCCCATGATGTTGAAGTGGGAATAGTCAACGGGGAACTGCTTTTCGGCAGCGGTCGTGATTACCCCGAATGGCTGCGGGTAAATCACTTCGTGGCCGCGGTAGGCCGACTTGCCGATCTCGCACATCCCGATGCAGCCGTCCACGCAGGTCACGCACATGCCTGAGGCCGGCACGACCGAATCTTCGGTCCGGTTCTTGGTCAGCGTTGCCGCCGAGGAATTCACTCTTGAAAGCGACATAAACAGTCTCCCGATCACGTGTCTTTCTCGATCTCGCACGCCACACAGGGCGTCATGTAACACATCATGTCGTCGAACGGTTTCTTCTCCAGGCACGGCGGAGGAAGGTTCGCGCAACTTCCACAAATCGCGTTTTCCGGTTGGTTGAACGTGCAGCGCAGCTCGCAGGCTGGGCAGACGTACATGCAGCCGCCGCAGAGCCGGCAGGACGGGGACGGGACGTCGAACGGAGTTCCGATGCTGCGCGTTTGACCGCGCCCGCGGAAGCCGATGGCCTTGGCCATCATCTGTTCCTCGCACATCCGCACGCAGCGGCCGCATAGGATGCACTTTTCGTGCTCCTGCCGGAATCGCTGCCGGCGCACGCCGTAGCTGGATGCCAGGTCCTGTATGGTTTTCGATTGCGGGCAGGACGCCAGCAGCAGCTCGATCACCATCCGGCGCGCCCGCATAACCCGCGAGGAAGCGGTGCGCACTTTCAGCCCATTCTCGGCGGGATAGGTGCAGGCGGAAACCAGCTTCGCCTTCGATCCTTCACCAATCTCGACCACGCACAGGCGGCAGGCGCCGTACGGTGTCAGCCCCTCCAGGTGACAGAGAGTGGGGATGGGGAAGCCCAGGAACTGAGCAGCTTCCAGTACCGTGGTCCCCGCCTGCACCGAGGCTTTTAGCCCGTTGATGTAGAACTCGATCATGAGTGCTTCTCTCCTGTCAGGCACAGCGCGGTCTCTTCCCGTTGGGGCTCGGTAAAGCGAAGGTCACACCGGAGGCAGCGGCGGGCCTCGAAAACCGCCTCCTCCTCTGAGAGGGGCAGCTCGACTTCCGAAAGGCTGCGTTTCCGCAGTTCAAGCGGCACTGTGGGGGATGAGATCCTCCCGGCGGCCGCTGTCTCCAGTTCCCGGGTAACCGGCTCAACCCAAACACTCGGCTGCCTCAATTCACCAGGTTGCCGCATTTGTTCACCGCGCAGGTAACGGCCGATGGCGGCTGCGGCTTTCTTTCCCGCGGCGATGGCGTCAACCACGGTGCTCGGGCCTGTCACCACGTCTCCACCGGCAAACACGCCCGGCCGGCTTGTTTGCAGCGTGTCGGGATCCGCTTCCAGCCTGCCCTTCTGCGTCAGGGCAATTGCCATCGAGCAGAGGAAGTCGATATCCGGCTCATCACCGATCGTGATGATCAGCGTGTCCAGCGCCATGGAAAACCCGGTGCCCGGAATGGGAACGGGTTGGGCGCGGCCGCTTGCGTCCATCTTCCCCAGGGTGTTCCTGACGCAGTCGATGCCGGTCAGCCGGCCGTCTTTGGAAAGGACCTTTATCGGAGAAACGAGCGTTTCGAGAACGACCCCTTCCTCGACGGCGCCGTTGACTTCCTCCGCCAAGGCCGGCATATCCGCCCGGGTGCGACGATACAGAATGGTGACGGCGGCCACCTCCTCTTGCCGTATCGCCACCCGCGCGGCATCAATCGCCGAATTGCCTCCGCCAATTACCCCTACCCGCCCCCTGGCCAGGTTTCTGGCCCCGAGATTGAACGCTTTCAGAAATTGGATCGCCGGGTAAAGGCCGGTGACATTGTCGCCCTCGATGTTCAGTTGCCTGCTCTTGTGCGCGCCAAGAGCCAGGAAGACGGCCTTATAACCGCCGGCGAACAGGTCGTCTATCGTGAAGTCGCGGCCGAGAGCCCGGTTGCATTGCACCGTCACGTTGTCATCGATGAGAGATGCAATCTCCCTGCGCAGGACATCGCGGCGCAGCCGATAGGCGGGGATGCCGCTGATCAGCATTCCCCCCGGTTCGGGATCTGCTTCCAGGACCGTAACCTGGTAGCCGTCCAGCGACAGATAGTGGGCGGCCGCCAGACCCGCCGGGCCCGAGCCCACAACCGCCACGGCGGCCCCTTCTGCCGCGCTCCTCGAAACTCTTGAAGGTTTGAACTCGTGAGGATCGACGCGGTCGGTGATGAACCGTTTCAAAGCGCGGATGGCGATCGGTTGACCGCCTGTTGTTCCCAGGCGGCATCGTTCCTCGCACTGGCGGTCACAAACCCTCGCGCATGCGGATGGGAATGGGTTGCTCTCACGAATCACTCGATAGGCCTCTTTGTACTCGCCCCTCGCCAGGTGTGCGATGTAGCGCCAAGCCTCGGTACCCAGTGGGCAGGCCGATTGGCAGGGAGCACCGACCAGATCCTTGCAGACGAAAGCATCGCATCTCTTGTGCCAGACGTGGCGTTCGTATTCCTGGCGAAAGTAGCGCAGGGTGCTGAGAACCGGGTTCGAAGCGCTTTGGCCGAGCCCGCACATCGTGGTATCTTTCACTAGCAGTGCCAGTTCTTCCAGCAGTTGGAGTTGCTCGATGGTGCCGCGGCCCGAAGTGATGTCGTCGAGGATCTCCCACATTCGTTGGGTGCCCTTGCGGCAGGTGAAGCATTTGCCGCACGACTCGTCCTTCAGGAAATTCATGAAGTATCGGGCGATGTCCACCATGCAAGTGTTCTCATCCATGACGATCATGCCGCCCGAGCCCATGATCGAGCCTGCCTTGCTGAGGCTGTCGTAATCAATGGGAAGATCGAACATGGAGGCGGGAATGCAACCACCGGAGGGCCCGCCGGTCTGAACCGCCTTGATTCTCGCCTTGCCGGCCGGGCCGCCGCCCACTTCATTGACGATTTCGCCGATCGAGATACCCATGGGCACCTCGACCAGGCCGGTGTTTTTTACCTTTCCGACCAGGCTGAAGATTTTCGTGCCGGTGTTGTGAGGCGTGCCGATGCGGGAGAATTCGGCGGCGCCCGTTCGAATGATTATGGGAATGTTCGCCCAAGTTTCGACGTTGTTGATGGCGGTCGGTTTGCCGCCGATGCCCTTTTCGACCGGATAAGGGGGGCGCTGTCGCGGCTCGCCTCTTCTGCCCTCCACCGAGCGCATCAACGCCGTCTCCTCGCCGCACACAAAGGCCCCGGCACCTTTCACCAATTGCAGGTCAAAGGAGAAGCCGGTGCCGAGGATGTTCTGGCCCAGAAGACCGAGTTGGCGCGCCTGCCGGAGGGCGATGACCAGGTGCTTGATCGCCAACGGATACTCAGTGCGGACGTAAACGACTCCGTCCGTTGCCCCGGTGGCATAGGCGCCGATCAGCATTCCTTCGATGATGCTGTGCGGGTTGCCCTCGAGCACGCTGCGATCCATGTAGGCGCCGGGATCGCCCTCGTCGGCATTGCAGACCAGGAACTTCCCCTGGCCGTTCGACTGCCGGGCCAGCCGCTCCCATTTCACCCCAGTGGGAAAACCCGCCCCGCCGCGGCCGCGGAGGCCGGATGCCTTTACTTCCTCCAGGATCCAATCCGGATCCCGCTTTTCCAGCACCCTCACGAAAGCCGCGTAGCCGCCTTGCGCGATGTAGTTGTAGACGCGAATGGGGTCGATCTTCTCGTTGGCGGACAGGATGGTGCGGGTTTGCGAGCGGAAAAAGGGAATCTCGCTCTGCTTCTCGATCCGCAGGCCCGTTCTCGGGTCTTCCCACACCAGTTCCGAGACCGCTTCATGCCGGCACGCGGCGCTGATGATCCTTGGCATGTCCTGGATGCCGACCTTCGGATAGAAAACGCCCTCCGGCTCCACCAGCACAGATGGCTCCGCCTGGCAGAAGCCGTGGCAGCCGGTGATGCGCAAGCGAATCTTCTCGACCAGCCCGTTGCAGAGGATTTCGCGCTTGGCCACGCGCATCAGATCGTTGGCGCCGCTCGCTTGGCCGCAGGTTCCGGCCGAAATGACAATGACTGGAATCGCCGGGTCGCGATCGGCCGCAATCAACTCCTGCAAGGCCTTGAACTGGCCGCTCGATTCGAGTCTTTCCATGTCCGTGTCCCGTTGCCGCGGGCTTTCGTTGCGGCCAGCGGGTCTCTGGCACTCAAAAAATCGGCCCGCTCAGATCGAGGATGTGACCTTTGCAGCCTCTGCGCGAGCAGATCTGGACAATGCCTCCGCCACGCACGATCATCGGCACCATGGGGGCCTCACAATCCGGACAGTTTGCGGAACCGATGAGGTGCGCATGGCAGTGCGGGCAGAAAAAGTCCGGCACCAAATCAGGAGGCATTTCGTGTTCGCGATCGACGGTATAGCTTCCGTAGAGGCAGGACAGCCACAGCCAGCCGTGTTCCCGGCCGCAGGAGACCGTCACCTTGATCGAGGGATAGCCGTCTACAAGGTGGTCGGGGTCCATCAGGCCGTGGTTACACTGCGGGCAACTGACCTCGACAGGGAAGATGCGCTGGTCGGTCTGAACCTCCACCTTGTCGAGCCCGATCCGCACCTTCTCGATGATTTCCTGAACCTTGGCCGGAGCGACGTTGGAGAAGTAATGGCCGTCGATGACCACGATCGGCCCCAGGGCGCAAGCGCCAAGGCAGTTCACGGTTTCCAGGGTGAATTCGCGGTCGGCGGTTGTCTCTCCGGGTTGGGTTTTTAGCCGGCGGGCGAATTCCTCGGCAATCACCGCGCCCCCACGCACATGGCAAGCCGTGCCCACGCAAACCGAGCAGACGTGCTTGCCCCTGGGCTTGAGACTGAAGGAACGGTAAAACGTGGCGACGCCGTAAACATCCACCAGCGAGATTCCGGTCTCTTCCGCAACCAGCTTCAGGGCCTCCGCCGGAAGATAGCCGTACCTGGACTGGATCTCCTGGAGGACGGCCATCAACCCGCCTCCTCTACTGCCGTGTTTCTCCGCGACGGCCGAAACGTGCTGCATGCTCATACAGTTCTCATCCCTGGCAGGCGGGCGGGAACCGGCAAGCGCCGCGGCTTTCGCCGCATTTCTCGCCGCGACCGCGCGAAACTACTCGTAGCCGAGAACCGGGTGGCGGACGACGTCCTGGTGTTTGATCAGGTGCGTTTCTCCACACGACGAACACCGCTCGACCGTGACCGGCCACGTGATCGCCGCGACTGGTTTTGGGGAATACAACGGCACGAGCTGGCCGGTGCGCGGGCAGCTATAACTGCCGACATCGAACTGGTTGACTCTGGCGGCCCCCGTAGCCATATGCCCTCCTAGCTGAAGATTCACCTGGAGACAGCCCGCTTCCCGTATGGGTCACCGCCCGAGGACTGTTGCATTCCGTGAAAACCAGGGGAAGGAGTTATCATAGCCGCATTTTATTGTCAACATAACTGCCGGTTATGCGGATTTGTGGAAGCGGGGACAGGTCTGTGGCCTGTCCGCGGCCTTCGGCCCGTGGACAGGGCCGGAAGGCCTGTCACCACCAGGCTTGTCACGGCGGTGTCAGGCGGTGGCGCGGCCTTCCAGTTGATGGATGGACACGGAGAAGACGAACAGCGGTTTGGGTTGGCCGCGGCCCCAGCGGTTCACTTCCCACTTGGCGCGCAGGAATTTCACGGCGGGCCGCTCGGTCAAGTCCAGCATCAACTGATGCGCGCCGCTGTAGAACTTCTGGGTAAAGGCGGCCAGCGGGGCGGTCCCCCACTCGTTGCCATCCTCCGAGCCCCAGATGGAAACGCTGAGGGACTCCTGTTCGATGACGCGGCTGATTTCCAGGCTCACCAGGAAGCGCTGTCCGGCCGCGTCGCCCAGCGCAATCGCGGTGGCCTCGCCCTTGGCCTCCACCGTCTGCTCAGGAATGAGAAAAGTCTCCA
>Ga0315285_10008657_pt1 | contig 10426 bp, 6 predicted proteins | sample YL17G09_36_MG_FD_203698 | JGI IMG/M metagenome (GOLD analysis project Ga0315285, IMG submission 203698) | Sediment microbial communities from Yellowstone Lake, YNP, Wyoming, USA - YL17G09_36 | ecosystem: Environmental > Aquatic > Freshwater > Lake > Sediment | place: USA: Wyoming | collected... | reverse complement strand
GTTCTCCGGCGATGCGCCCGCGGTGCATGACCAGGATCCGGTCGGCCAATCGCAGAATCTCCTCCAGCTCGGAAGAGACAAACAACACGGCCGCGCCGCGGGCGGCAAGACCCCGTATGATCTCATAAATCTCCGCCTTGGAGCGGACATCCACGCCGCGTGTGGGCTCGTCCAGCAGGAAAACGTCGGCGCCGGCGAAGAGCCACTTCCCCAGCACCACCTTCTGCTGGTTGCCGCCGCTCAAGTGCTGCACCGGCTGCTCGAGGCCGGCCGCTCTGATGCGCAGGGCCTCGACCAGCCGCTCTCCGGCCTGCTTCTCCGCGCCGCCGTTGGGAAAGACGCCGGCGCGGGCGTGAGCGCGCGGCGCCGCCAGCACCAGGTTGAACAGCAGCGAGCCGGTCAGGACCAGGCCCTTGGCCTTGCGGTCGTCCGGCACCAGCGCCAGTCCGTGCCGGACGGCATCGACCGGCGTGCGGAGCGTCACCGGCTGCCCGTTGACATACAACCGGCCGGCGTCGCGCTCCCCGGCACCGAACAAGGACTCCAGCAGTTCGGTCCGGCCCGCGCCGGCCAGGCCGGCCAGGCCCACGATCTCGCCGCGGCGCAGGGTGAGGTGGATGTCACGGAAGCTGCCTGCTGCGCTCCATCCCTCGATCCGCAGCGCCTCGGCGGCAGCGGGCGGCGAAGCCGATGGCGGCGGCCGGTCCTCGATCTCCGCCCCGACCATGGCGCTCACCAGTTCGCCGTGGCTGGTATTGGCCACGGGGCGAGTCATGATCCGCCGCCCATCCCGCAGCACGGTCACCCGGCCGGCCACCTGGAAAATTTCCATGAGCCGGTGCGAAATGTAGATGACCGCCACACCGCGGTCGCGCAACTGGGCGATCACGGAGAACAAGCGCGCTGCTTCCTTCTCCGAGAGCGGCGCGGTCGGCTCGTCCATGATGATCAGGCGGGCGCGCGCGGCCAGGGCCTTGGCGATTTCCACCACTTGCCGCTCGGCCAGGCTGAGGCTTTCGACCGGCTGCGCGGGGTCGATGGTCTGGCCCAGTTCCGCCAGCAGGCTCCGGGCGCGTTCTTCCATCTCCCCCCAGCGCACCCAGCAGCGCAGCCGCGCCACCGGATGGCTGCCCAGGAAGATGTTTTCGGCGACGCTGAGCTGCGGCGCCAGCGCCAGTTCCTGGTGCACGAAGCTGATCCCTAATTCCTGCGACTGGCGCGGGGTGGCAACGGCGACCCGGCGTCCCTCCCAAAGCATTTCACCGGCGTCCGCGGCGTGGACACCGCCCACAATGTTCATCAGCGTCGATTTTCCGGCGCCGTTTTCGCCCACCAGGGCGTGCACCTCGCCGGCACACACGTCGAAATCCACCTCATGAAGCACCGGGACGGTATGGAACGACTTGGTGATGCGCCGAAGTTCGAGCAGCGGTGGGCGATGGGGTTCCGGCAACACGACCTCCGGTTGGCGCCGACCATGGGAAGAAACATCGGCCACCAGGCGGAAGGCCGAAGGCGGAAAACAGAAGGCGGCCCCCGCGTGTTCTTGCTGCCTTCCGCCTTCTGCCTTCCGCTTTCGACCTTCGCCGCCGTTGGATCGTTTCAGCGACAACGCGCTAGCGGTCTTCCCTGGGCGGCGCGGTGGATTCCCGCACGATCAACTCGCCGGGAACCGTGATGTTCTCCTCGGACTCGGCGCCGGCCAACAACCTCAACAGCGTCTCCATGGCCAACTGCCCCATGCGCCGCTTGGGCTGGCGGACGGTGGTCAGCGGGGGATGGCAGAACTGGGCCAGAAACAGGTCGTCAAACCCCACCACCGAAACATCGCGCGGCACCTCGAGGCCGGCCAGTTGCAGGCGCCGCAGAACGCCCAGCGCCGACATGTCGTTGTAGCAGAACACGGCGGTGGGCAACTGCGGCAGCGCCAGCAGCTTCTCGACGGCCCTCATGCCGCCCTCCGATTTGCCGTCGCCATGCACCACCATCTCCGGCTGAAATGGCAGGCCCGCCTCCGCCAGCGCCTCGCGGTAGCCGGCGAAACGCTCGGTGTCGGACTGGTAGCCATGCTGGTCGCCCAGGTACGCGATGCGTTTGTGCCCCAGCGCGATCAGGTGGCGGGTCGCATCGCGGCTGGCCTCCAGGTTGGCGATCATCACCGAATGCACGAAGTCGCCCGGATGCTGGTTGTTGATCAGCACGATGGGAATGTGCATCCGCGACAGCATGGGAGTGTACAGCGCCCCGACCCGCGACGACGTTACGACAATCCCATCCACCCGCCGCTCCTCGAAGGAATGCACCACCTTGATCTCGCGCTCCGAATCGCCCATGGAATTGGCCAGGAACACGGAGTAGCCGTGATCGTTGGCCGTCTCTTCGATGCCGCTGACGATTTCGGCAACGAAGGGATCGGCGATGGTAGTGACCACCACCCCGATGGTGCTGGTGTGGTTGGTGGCCAGGCCGCGGGCGATGGCGCTGGCGCGATAGCCCATCTCCTCGGCGAGGTGGCAAATCTTTTCGGCGGTCTCCCGCTTGACCAGCGGGCTGTGTTGCAGGGCCCGCGAGACAGTGGAATGGGACACCTCGGCAACGGTGGCGATGTCGCGGATTGAAAGTCGCCTGGGCTTGCTGCACACGCTCGCAGTGCGGATGGTATTCAAGAATCGCCCCCGGAGAGCGCTCTCCTCAATGGCCCGGGATGAGCAACCACGGTCTAACCTACGCCCAAGCTGGCGTGTCAGTCAAGCAAGAGGTGCAAGCGGATGCAGGCCAATGCTGGCCGCTGCCTGCGGAGAGCGGGTATAGAGGCGCTGCACACGGTTGCACTTGGCTTTCCTTTCCTTTTCAGGCATGATGTTTTCCCAGGACACAGGCTATCGTGCTGTCTCATAAATAGCCCGACAATGGCGAAGGCAGAAAGCGGAAGGCGGAAGGCAGCAAGCCCGCCGCGGCGGGCGTTTGCCGCCTTCTGCCATCTGCCTTCCGCCTTCATGGTTGTGAACCTGTTTCAGAGACACAGCACTATACGACGGAGTCGCAAATGCACTTTAAGAAGCTGGCGTGGTTGCTGGTTATGATTGTGGTAATCGGGGCAGGCACGGAATCTGCCCTGGCTCAAGGCGCTCCGGCCTCTGCCGCGGAATTGAAGTTTGTCGTCATTTTCAGCCGGCACGGTGTTCGTTCCCCGACCTGGACCACGGAACAGCTTAATGAGTTTTCGACCGCGCCGTGGCCGGACTGGGGAGTCCCTCCGGGAAGCCTCACCCCGCACGGCAGAAACTTGATGAAGCTCTTCGGCGTGTACGACCGGGCGTACCTGGCGCAGGTCGGGCTGTTGACTTCGACGGGCTGTGCAGATGCCGACCGCGTGTATTTCTGGGCAAACAGCATGGAGCGGACCATTGGAACAGCCCGCGCCATGGCCGAAGGCATGCTGCCGGGCTGCGGGGTTGAGGTCCACTCTCTGCCGCAGGGGAAAACCGATCCGCTCTTCAATCCAATCCCAGCGGGCGTCGGGAAACCTGACGCCGCTCTGGCAGCCGCGGCGGTGTCGGGCCGGATCGGCGGGAAGCCGGAGGCCTTGCTGGATGCTTATCGTCCCGCGCTGGAAACCATGCAGCGGCTGCTACTGGGATGCAAACCGGGAGCGCAGTGCCCGCCGGAGGGCAGCACCGTCAAACAGGTTCTACTCAAGCTGCCGGCGGCGGTGGAGCCGGGCAAGGGCGATCGCCTGGCGGAAATGCGTGGGCCGCTCGCCACCGCCTCGACCTTCGCCGAAGTCTTTCTCTTGGAGTACACGAACGGGATGGCGGGCAAGGACCTGGGTTGGGGCCGGCTCACCGAGTCCAACATGCGGGAGATGATGCTGCTGCACACGGCCTACGAAGACCTGCTGCGGCGAACGCCAGGCGTGGGACGCCCGCAGGCCTCGAACCTGCTGAGCCACATCCTGAAGAGCGTCGAGCAGGCGATCGCGGGCAAGCCGGTGCCTGGGGCGCTGGGCAAGCCGGGCGACCGCGCTCTCATCCTCATCGGACACGACACCAACATCGCCAACATGGCCGGGATGCTGGGTCTGTCGTGGTTGCTCCCGGGCTATCAGCGCGATGACACGCCGCCGGGCGGGGCGCTGGTCTTCGAGCTGTGGCGCGTGCCGGCCGCGGGGGAGTACACGGTCCGCACCTACTACATGGCCCAGACGCTGGAACAAATGCGGAAAGCGCTCCCGGTCACGCTCGATGCGCCGCCCGGCAAGGCGGCTGTTTTCGTGCCGGCCTGCAGCACCGCCGGCGAAGGGTGGCCCTGCGCCTGGAAAGCGTTTCAGCGCGCCCTGGAGGCCGCAATCGACCCGGCGTTCGTCAGGCCGTGAAACAGCGTGTTGTCAGCAACAGAGCCGTCCGCCGCGGCGGACGAGGGAGCCTCCCCAACTCATCATAGGCGCGCGGACGCTTGCCATAAGCGCGAGGGCCCGACCGCCGCCTGCTTCATGTGAGCAAAATGGCATCTTGATTGATCTTGCAGGCTAGATTGGAGAGGCCGCCGTCAAAAGTCACCAGGGTGGCATTTGAGGCCTGACTCAGCGCCAGCAGGTAGCAATCGCCCAAGGCCTTCGGCGCGGACACTTGCGAGAGATGTGCGGTTGCGTGCCGGAAGAACCCATCCACGCCGGCCGGTTCGTGACGGAACTCGACTTTCGGATCGCACAGCCACCGGTCGTAAACTCCCCAAGCCTTCTTCACTGTGAGGCAATCGTCTCCCATAACAGCCTTTGTTGTGAGCAATCGGAGAAGGCCAATCTGCGTGAGACGGCAGTATAGAAGCTCGTCATCCGCCAGCGAGCGGAACCAGTTCCAGGCCGTCGCGGAATGCGGATGAGATCCCCAACTGAGTGCGAGCCAGACGTTGATGTCAGGCAAATAAGAGGTCGTATGGATTCTCCTTGTCCGGACACAAGGGGCCTGGTTTGCCGGTTCCAGGTATAGGAGGCCGAAGCACGGGAGCGCGCCGCCGTCTGGCGCTGAACCTCCCTTCTATCGCGCCGATCACCAACGAGCGGATCGAGGTTTGCTCGCTCGCCGCCCGACGGCGAAGCGTTTCGTAGAGGTCGTCGGGAATGTCGATCGTGGTGCGCACACTCATGCCATAATTATGGCACGACAACACGCAAAATCAAGTGTGGTATCCAGCTACGTCCCGCCGGCAACCCCATGCAGCACCGCCCGGCTAACGGCTGCCGACGAGACGCCGGCGAAAAGCCGAAGCCGGGCAGGTGTATACTGCCCGCTACCGGCAAACTCAAAATCGGCATTCCGCGATAAGAGGCGAGGAGCTTCTACATGGCAAAACGCGGTACCCGTCGGGAATCCGTTGGGCCTTTCGACCTGGGCGCACACTCGGGTCGACTTCGCCTTGTGGCTGCTTCGGATTACCGGGTCGGCGACATTGACTTGCTGATCGCGGAAATCTCGAAGATTCAGCCACCTCCTGATCTGATCTTGTATGCCGGTGACGACATCGAGAGATTTCATCCGTCTCCCCGCGATAATGCCTTCGAAAGAATCGCATCGTACGCGCGATATGGCCTCTGTGCGGTAGTGGGCAACGACGACCCTCCCGCGGTCGGGAAACTCCTATCGGGCAAGTCGGTCTTGAATGTTCACTCGGCGCCAGCGAGGCTTGGGAACTACGCGGTTCTTGGAGTGGAGGGTGCCCCGTACCGCTTGGACTTGGAGCCACTCGGCTACTGCCGTTCGGAACGGCAGATCGAAGCTCACTTGCGTCGGCAGCGGAGAACCGTCGGGCGAGCGAGCCTCATTATCCTAAGCCACGCCCCTCCCGAAGGGATCCTGGACCGCGCGGTACGATTCTCCTTGGATAAGAAACCTCGGTCCATCGGTTCGCGTGCGCTAAGAAAATTCTTGAAGGCGCACGCAAGCGTTGCTCTCGTCGTCTGCGGGCACGTCCATCGCTGCGGAGGAATGCACAAGAGAGCCTACGGGACGACGGTCCTAAATGCCGCAAACCATGACGACGATGGGGCGATATCCCGTTTCGCGGTCATTGACCTCGGGCCGCGAACGCAGCCAAAGGTGGAGTGGCGGGAGATACGGAACGTCTTGACTGTCCCAGGAATAGGCCAGACCTCATCCGACCGCCTTCGAGCCGTAGGAATCCGAACGGTCGAGGAGCTCGCGGCGGCCCCTGCGGCGCTTGTAGGTAGGACGATCGGGGGTCTCGGGCGGCCGCCCGAAGTTGTTCACGCAAGAGCCAGGGCAATCGTAGAGGACCGCCCGATACTTCTGCGCCGTCCGGAATCTTGCAGACACGCTCGGGTGTTTTTGGACATCGAGACGGATTACGACCATACGTACATATGGCTAATCGGCCTCTGCGCGGGCGATGGCGGCGAGTACCATGGCCTATTTGCAGAATCTCCGGCGGATGAGAAGGCAATCCTGCTGGACTTCCTGCGATTCATGGAGCGGCACCCGGAGGCGGACATTGTGACATGCTCCGGGAGCCGCTTTGACGAGCGGACCATGCGCAGCAGGCTGTCTTTTTACAACCTGTCCACCACGTGGTGCGACCGTATGATCGACATCCATCCAGCCATCTGTCGGGGTGTTGCACTCCCGATAAAGTCGGAGGCAGTCAAGGACGTCGGGCGGTCTTTCGGGTATCGCTACAAGCACCCCGGTTTGGACGGCGTTCGGGTCGCCTCGCTTTACGAGAATAGCTACCAAAAAAGAAGACACCCGGTGGGGCACCGAAAACTTGGACTGAAGCTGCGGGAATACAACGAGGACGATGTCCGCTGCATGCCCTTCATCCTGGCGGCCATCGAAAGGCTCTCCAAGAGCGAAGCCAGCACCGAAGTTGCTAACGCGGCTGCTGGGTGAGGACGAACGCGCGAACGCGCAGGCGGTTCGGCCGCGACGGGGCGCGCTGGGCAATCCGGGCGACCGCGCTCTCATCGTAGTCGGACACGACACCAACATTGCCAACATGGCCGGGATGCTGGGCCTTTCGTGGTTGATCCCGGGCTATCAGCGCACCGAAAAATGCCGCAGCCGAGCGGCGAGCCTGCGCGAACGGCGGCCCGGCCCTTGGTCTTAACCTTCTGAAAAGCGGTACACAGGGACTTCGATGGTTTTTCGGGCGCGTGGTGGAGTGGTCCGGAGTTTGTCCAGTTTTCGGCAGGTATCGGCTTCGAAGTACTGCTCGCCACAGTTCCGGCATACGAGCGCCGGCACGTCCTCAACCAGAGCCAGCGAGTCGCCCCACCAGTTCTCGGCGGTGACCCGCCGGCGCTCGATTTCGCCGCCGCAGAAGTAGCACTTCGCTAACGTCATCATTGCACCCTGAGCCGCCGGGTACGCTCATCAGCCCACGCCGGCGGTTCCGGCTCATAGACCGTCACGATCAGTAGTATACCATTCGCGTCAAAGGCGCAGACGGCGTGCAGGGGCCGATTGTTCGCCGTCGTGGGCTCTAATCTATTGCCCGTGCCGGGGTTCAACTGCCGCAGTCCCGCCCACGAACGCAACCCAAATCACTGCTTCGCCGCGTCCAGAAGCACAACGGGCAGGCGGGGGAAGGCGAATTTCTCGGCCTGTTCGTCCATCACGTTCACCTGGCAGGTGTAGCGGCCGGGCGAGAGCCGCGCCAGCGGCACGCGGAACTGCACCGCCAGCACGTGCGGGCGTGAGGCGGACGCGGCAGCCACCCGCACCGGCTGCGATTCGAAGGCCTTGGCTTGGCCGCGGAAGAAGCTGAGTGTGGCGGCGACGGGCGGCCTGGAATCGTAGACCTCGAAGTACACGAACAGCTCCTGGTCCTTCCGAAATACGCGCGTCACGCTGGGAATCAGCTTCAGCCCGTCCTGGACCAGGGGGTGGCCGGGGGGCGATGCAGCGCGGGTTTGCGCCGCGCCGATGGCCGCCGCCACGCGCTCCCGCTGTCCGGCCAGCACCACCGAGCTCAACCGCAGCCAGGTGTTCTCGCCGTCGAGATCGGGCACCGTGAACCGGCTTTCGAACGTGCCCATCTTCCCCGTGGCGTTTTCGCGCGCCAGGAAGCGCAGCGTGTAGGCGCCGGGCCGCAGCGTGAACGCGGTGTCGTACTGCAGCGGGCGGCGGCCGAGCTGGCCGGCCTGCTCAGCCGGCAGCGTGGCCCGGATGGTGTCGCGCACCGAGCCGGCCATCTTGCCAGCGCCGTCGCGCACCTGGCCCACGAAATCCAGCTCCGCCGACTCGTTGGCGCCCTTCTTCGTCAAGCCCACTTGCGAGCCCATCAGCTTCAGCGCGATGGGGACGAAGTAGCGGTCGTGCGACAGGCGGAAGTAGTTGATCTCGACGGCCAGCGACAGGTCGGTCAGCGGGTCGCCCAGTAGCAGCGCCTCTTCAAGCTGCCGCTCCTTGTCCGCGGAGGTGAACTGGCGGAAGTCCTTGGGGGCGAAGTAGCCGCTGCGGTAGTCGAGTCTGGCCGCGGGCTGCGAGGCCAGGCGCACGCGGATGCGGCGGAATCGCCCGTCCTGCGCCGGGTTGGTGCCGTAGTAGCCGAGCACGTAATAGCTGGAGATGTGCTGCTGCGCCTGCCGGATGCCGAGCGTCAGGTCGTTGTTGTCCAGCAGCGCCTTGCCGCCGGTGTCGGCGGCCAGCGTATGCAGCGTCTCCTGCTGGTCGTTGAAGCGGGCCTGCAACTGGCGCTGCATAGCGCCCGAGTAGACGCCGGCGCCGCGCGGGGAGCCGCGCCCGGCGTCGCCGGCCGGCGCGCTGGCCATCAGGCCCCGGGCGTCGATGGGGTAGAAGGCCACGTTGCCGCGCACCGCGGCGTTGACCGTGGCCCGCAATTGCGATTGGTTCTCGAGGCCCGTTTTGCCGACCCCGCTCGAAAAGTACACCAGCGCCTTCTTCTGCGGCAGCGCCGCCAGCAGCTTCACCGCCGATTCCAGCGCGCTGAGCTTGCGGTCGGTGTTGAAGATGTTGAACTCGGTCTCGTCGGCGGTGTAGGCCGAGCCGGTGTCTTCGGCGATCTCGTCTTCCTCGCCGGCGGCGGCCTCGGCGGCCAGCTCGGCGCCTTCCCCTACACGCAGGCCGCGGATGGCCTCGAGCAGCCGTGCGCGGTCGTCGGTGAACTCCTGAACGACCTGGAAGCGGGTGGAGAAGCTCATGATGGCGATCAGGTCGGCCGGCGTAGTCTGCTCGGTCAGGAACTTGATCGCCGCCCGGATGGCCCGCACCTGGTCGGCCACCGGCATGGCCGACAGATCGAAGTAAAGCACCAGGAGCCGCCGGTCCCTGTAGCGCACCGGCGAGGGAGCGGCCGGCGCTGCCTGCGGAGCTTGCGGCGCAGCGGCAGACGGCTTGGCCGGCGCTGGCGGCGGCGCCTCCAGCCGCTCGTACTCGAAGAAGGCGATCGTTTGCGGCTGGCCGTCTTCGAACACCTCGAAATCCGTGGCCTTCAGGTTTTCAATGGGGCGCCCGGCGCGGTCCCGCGCATCGACGTTGACCAGCACCAGGTTCGTAGCCGCCTGGAATTTGACCGCCGGCGGCTGTTGCTGCTGTCCCGCCGCAATCAACGCAACAGCAACGAGGATGCTCAGAGCTCTCATAAAAACCTATCCGCAGATTCAAATCTGTGTAATCTGCGAAATCTGCGGATTAGAACCTGAATCGCGCCACCGCGTTCACCGCCCGCATGGGCGCCGCGCCGGTGGCCAAGCCGTAGGTGATCGCATTCACCGTGGTGGCCAGCCGCGTGATGCTGGCGTGGTTGGTCACGTTCGTTCCCGCCAGGCGAAGCTCGAAGGTGCGGGTCCGGTCGTTGAGGCGGAACGCCCGCCCCAACGAAGCGTTCAGCCCGAACAATCCCAGCCCCGGAATGGTGTTTCGCCCGGCATCGCCGTATCGCCCGGCGGGAGGCAGGGTGAAGGCAGCGGGGTTGAAGTAGCTTCCGCCGGCGCGGACGGGAAGTCCGGTGGCGTCAGCCCTGGCGCTGCCCACCACCCCAGTGCCCTGCACGTCGGAGCGGTTGCCAAGTATGGTGGCGGTGAAGGGCGTGCCTGACTTAACGGTCACGCCGCCGCTCAGCGTCCAGTCCTTCAGCAGCCGCGCCGCCCAACCGCCGGCCGCCAAGCGCGACTTCGGCTGGCCGGCCGGCGAGGTCAGCACGTAGAACAGGTCCAGCGTGTGCCGGCGGTCAAAGCTGGACAGGCCGCGCTCGGCCGCCAGGTTCGCGTCGTCCTGCGCCACCACGGGGACGCCGCCGCCGAACGTCGATACGTTGTCGATAGATTTCGAATAGGTGTACAGGGCATTGAGTGATACGCCCTTGCTGAACCGCCGTGTCAGCCGCAGTTGTCCGGCGTGGTAGATGGAGTTCCCGTCAGAGCCGTCGAAGAGGAAGCCCACCGCGTTGG
>Ga0315285_10008655_pt1 | contig 10427 bp, 10 predicted proteins | sample YL17G09_36_MG_FD_203698 | JGI IMG/M metagenome (GOLD analysis project Ga0315285, IMG submission 203698) | Sediment microbial communities from Yellowstone Lake, YNP, Wyoming, USA - YL17G09_36 | ecosystem: Environmental > Aquatic > Freshwater > Lake > Sediment | place: USA: Wyoming | collected... | reverse complement strand
GGTGGACCTGAAGGTAGGACAGGCGTCTCGCCTGTCAGGTTTAGTGGGTCTAAACGTAGGGCAGGTGTCTCGCCTGCCAGATTTGGTGGACCTGAAGGTAGGACAGGCGTCTCGCCTGTCAGGTTTAGTGGACCTCAAGAACCCGCTCTTCCAGTCCGTGCTGCCCATGCTCAAGCAGCTCGATCCGCGCCGCGCCGCCGCCGTGCTCGACGCCCTCCGCCGCATCGAACTCATCCACAGCGAGGGTGTGGCGCTCCTGATGCCGGAAGAGATTGTGGTGTACTGAAGCCCAGGCGACGCGGCACAAGCCAGGAGACGGTTGGGAATGAGGAATGCAACAGGACGCTAACAGAACCTGGGATGGATCAGACCCGATGGATTAGAGTGGCGAACACATGAGATAGCTGCTATGGTACGGAATAGGTGCAGGAAGGGGAGGTTCACCAGAGCGCGATTCTCGTTGCAGCAATATCTCCGAAACTCGAGGTGCGCCCCAATGGAACTCAAGCGAATCATTGTGCTGGCAAACTCAATAAAGAAGCGCGCGCGCTGCGTCGCGGGCATCGAGGTCAGGACCGGGAAGCAGCTTGCACCCGCCGGATGGATTCGCCCGGTAAGCGGGGAGTCTGAAGGCGAGTTAGAGCTTCGCCACATGCGGGTTGAAGGTGGTGGTCCAGTCGCCGTGCTCGACATCATGGACGTTCCTCTCACCCAGTATGCGAAGGATCCGATTCATCCCGAAGATTGGATCGTTGATACGAGCCAGAGGTGGACGCGGGCCGGAACGTTCGACCCAAAGACCCTTGCGACGCTGGAGGAAGAGCCAAAAGACCTCTGGCTCGAATCGACCTCTGATACGGATCGAGTAACGGGTGCCTTTCTCACCCAGAGAACGAAGCACCAATCCCTCTACTTGATCCGACCGGAGAATCTCCGTGTTCGCCTTTGGAGAGAGTTCAAGGGCTACAACCGAAAGAAAACGCGGGCGGTGTTCAACTACAGAGACGCCGAATACAGTCTTGGCCTTACCGATCCGCTCACAACCGATAGGTACCGTCTCCCTTTTCCGGACGTTGACAAACCGCCGAACGAGATTCCATTGCCCTGCGCAGATAAGTACCTCCTGTGCGTGAGTCTCACACCGCTGTACAAACCCACTGGCTATCACTACAAGGTGGTCGCTACCGTTTTGGAGTTGCCATGATCGAGAGTATCGTTGCAAAGCCGAGTCTTTTCACGATTGGACACTCGGATCACGAGATGTCGGAGTTCGTGTCGCTACTCACGCGGCATGGCGTCAACGTGATTGCCGACGTTCGTTCCCAACCATACAGCCGCTACCATATGCAGTTCAACCGTGAGACGTTCGCGGAGGAGTTGCTCAAGCGCGCCGGAATCCAGTACCTTTACCTTGGACGGGAACTCGGAGCACGCCGCGCCGAGCGGGAAAGCTACCAAGACAGACAAGCCCGTTACGACCTCATCAGTCGTCTGTCTGCTTTCCGCGAAGGGCTTGAACGGCTACGACGCGGGCTCGCGACTCACCGAATCGCTCTCCTGTGCGCAGAGAAGGACCCGCTCACCTGCCATCGGACCATACTCGTGTGTCGCCACCTCCGCTCCGAACTCATCGACATCCGGCACATTCTCGAAGACGGCGCGCTCGAGACGAACGAGCAAGCCGAGTCGCGGCTGATCAGAACGGTCGGACTGCCGCCGGCCGACCTCTTTTGGGACCGCTCCGAGTTGGTTGAACAGGCTTACGATCTACAGGGCAAGCGCATCGCCTATATGGAGTCCGAAGATTCTCCTATCACGAGCGAGATCATCGGGTGAGCGTTCAGCTTTTCACCATCGGGTTTGCTGAAACGAATGCCGAGAGTTTCTTCACCTCGCTGCGGAGCGCAGGCGTGAAGCGGATCATCGATGTCCGGCTCAATAACACATCCCAACTCGCAGGTTTCTCCAAGAAGGATGATCTCCGATTCTTCCTACGCGAAGTGGCCGGCATCGAGTACATCCACATGCCAGAGCTCGCTCCCACCCAAGACATTTTGGACGCCTTCAAGAAGCACAAGGGAAGTTGGGCGGTCTACGAGCAAGAGTTCAATGCACTCATGGCCAAGCGGGGAATCGAGAACGCAATCTCACGGGAGAATGCCAATCTCGGATGCCTGCTCTGCAGCGAGAAGAAGCCACATCACTGCCATCGCCGGTTGGTGGCGGAGTACCTCCAGAAGCATTGGGGCGATGTCTCCATAATGCACCTTTAACTGACGTGATCCTCACCGCCATCAAGTTCTGTACATCGGAGGACACAGTAGAATGGCACTAACTTAAGCATGGCTGCCTGATATAGAATGACTTATGGAACACTAATTGCTCGTCGAAACCAAGCCCTTTCTCGAGAGAAGAGAGTCTCCGCGGTGCTTGCTGCCCATTTCGTGAGAGAAACAGTGGAAACGATTTCCAGAAAAGGCTATGACATCTTCGACGTCCACGGTGAGATGGATTCGTGAAATACTGAGACTACACGGATTAGCCCTTAAGTTAGTGCCATTCCCGTGTGTCCCCCAATTGCGCCGGGGAAAATGTAGAGTCAACAGAGTCCGTCGACGAAGGAAGCATACATGGGTTGTCTTTTCGACCCAAGCAGCCCCCCTCGCAAGTCCAGCGCGCCGATTCTAATCGGCGCGGGTGTTCTCTTGGCGCTTCTGTTGCTTACGAAACTGCCATCCCTGGCTTCTGTGCATGCCGAAGGCGATGAGATGATCTATAAGTGTCTGGCCAAGAATCTCCGGATGACCGGCTCCTATACCTTGCGGGGAAGTCCGGTTCTGAAGTATCTTTCCCAGCCGATTTACGACAAGCCATTCTTTCATCATCCCCCCATGCTCATTTTCCTGATTCTGCCGTTGGCTACCAGCGGCTGGCCGGATCTGGCCGTTGTTGTTTCCTGGTTCGGCCATCTGCTGGTTTGCGTGGCGGTATTGCTGTTCCTTCTGAAATTCCTGAAACCCGGTTCTTGGAGGTTGATCTTTCTCGTGATGCTCCTGGTGGTTCTGGATCCGCTCCTGCAATTCTGCTCCCAGAAGATATGGAACGATTCGTTGCTTGCCGGATTATCCGCTCTTTCCGTGGTTTTCTTTTTTCTCTCCCTGGAAGAACCCTCAGAGAGGAAAAGAAAGGCGCTCGCAGTGGGTTCCGGCCTGCTGTTGGGTTGCGCGATACTCACCAAGGTGCCAGCCATTATCCTGTTTCCTGTGTACGCGTTGGCGCTGCTTCGCCGATTCCGTCGGAGGGAATGGAAAGAAGCCTTGCTGCCCGGTCTGTGCTTCCTCATTCCGTGCCTGGTGGTTTGCGCGCCGTGGTTTGTGAAATTCCATGGCTATTATGGCAGACTGCTGCCGGATTGGCTGGCGGCGGATAGCAGGCTGATCAAAGACAATGCCTTTGTCCGTATGGTCAAGGAAAGACCCCCTTACTATTTCTTCAAGGAGGCCTTCCTACTGTGCCCCATTTTCGCGGTTCCTTTGTTCTTTCTTCTCAAGAATGCCAGACGGACCGGTTCCATGGCGGGGATTCTCGCTTTCTGGTTCGTCTGGGTGCTGGCGGTGTTTACCTGGCAGGCGGTCGTCGCCAACATGACCTACCAGATGCGTTATCTAACCATGGCTTGGCCGCCCATGTATCTCCTGTTGGGACTGACTCTGGAGCGGCTGGATGTTTTCAAGAGGCCTGTTCTTCTCTTGGTTGTGCTGATAGGACTGGCTTGGCACGTGGCGACGGTTATCTACTATGCGGCACACTTGGATTTTGCGGATATCCTTAGTCTGGCCGGCGTTCTGACGACATAAGACGAGCCATAGTGGGCAGACTATGCCGCTTGCCGCGATCTTCGGCAAGCCTGAAATCGGGGAACACGATGCCGACTACATCCAAGTTCATCTTGACAGATGAGGGGAATCCGGCAAAATCGAAGCAGGGTTCAGATCGGATGGGTGATTGTTCCCGGCCTTTTTGCTCCCGGCCTTCTTTATTACGTCACCCAGCGCGGCGACTTTGGGAATGAGAAATGCAACAAAGCGCTCGCAGAAATAAGCATTATCTCCCTCTTATCATAGTCGGCCTGGCTATGGGTATGGCTTCGGGCGCGGGGGCATACACTTTTTTCTATGCAAAAGGCTTCTCCTACATGAGAAACGCCTCGGAGGTCTGCGCGAATTGCCACGTGATGAACGAGCACTACAATGCCTGGCTCAAGTCGAGCCATCACGCCGTGGCGGTGTGCAACGACTGCCACGCCCCGCATACCCTGGTGGGCAAATACGAAACCAAGGCGATCAACGGGTTTTTCCATTCCTTTGCGTTCACGACGGGGTGGTTCCCCGACCCGATTCAGATCACCAACCGCAACCGCCGGATCACCGAGCAAACGTGCCGGTATTGTCACGCGGACATTGTGCAGCAGATAGACACCGCGCACAAGGGGGCCGAACCGCTGGACTGCCTGCGTTGCCATCCATCGGTAGGCCATTTGGAGTAACAGTCAGCCAGTCTGCCGGTCTGCCAGTTTGCCAGTTTGCCAGTTTGCCAGTTCGCCGGTTCAGCAGTTCGCCGGTTCGTCAGTTTAGCAGTTCGCCGGTTCAGCAGTTCGCCGGTTCGCCAGTTCAGCAGTTCGCCGGTTCGCCAGTTTAGCAGTTCGCCGGTTCGCCAGTTTAGCAGTTCGCCGGTTCGCCAGTTTAGCAGTTCGCCGGTTCGCCAGTTTAGCAGTTCGCCGGTTCGCCAGTTCAGCAGTTCGCCGGTTCGCCAGTTCAGCAGTTCGCCGGTTCGCCAGTTTAGCAGTTCGCCGGTTCGCCAGTTTAGCAGTTCGCCGGTTCGCCAGTTTAGCAGTTCGCCGGTTCGCCAGTTTAGCAGTTCGCCGGTCTTCCGGCCGGAATGAGGAAAGGATGGACAGAGACGAATCCTGAAGGGATTCCGGAAAGGATGGACAGAGACGAATCCTGAAGGGATTCCATAACACAGCCCAGGGTCGCGAAGCCACCCTGGGAACACGGATCCACCCTCATCCGGAGAACCCTGAAAGGGTTCCATAGGGGTAGGCAAACGCATGGCATTGAACGACTTATGCGGAAAGCCGCAAGGGTTTCAGACTCAGGAAACAAGGAAGTGAGGGATAGTAGTATGAATACCACACGGATACTGAACCAGGCCGCGAGCCAAGCCGCGAGCCAGGCCGCGAGCCAAGCCGCGAGCCAAGCCGCGGGAGGGCGCCGCGGAGCCACCATCCCGCGTATGCTGGCGTTCCTTGTCGGGGTCGCCGCCGTGGCCATGCTGGTCACTTTCGGCGTGACGGCGCTCCTGGTCAACATCTTCGAGCGCAAGCAGGAGGCCCGCAACCCCTTCTACCGCGTGGTGGACCTGGACGACACCGTGGAAGACCCCGCCATCTGGGGCAAGAACTTCCCCCAGCAGCATGACGCCTACCTGCGCACGGTGGACCAGGTGCGCACCAAATACGGCGGCAGCGAGGCCGTCCCGCGCACTCCCACGGACGTGGACCCCCGCTCCGTCGTGGCCCGCTCACGTCTCGAAACCGATCCCCGCCTCAAGACGATATGGGCCGGCTACGCCTTCGCCGTGGATTTTCGCCAAAAGCGCGGCCACGCCTACATGCTCGACGACCAAACTTACACGGAGCGCCAGCGCGCGGCCAGGCAACCCGGCGCCTGCCTTCATTGTCATGCCTCCATCTATGCGCCCTACAAGAAGTTGGGCGATGGCGACTTGATAAAAGGCTTCGAGAAAATGAACGAGATGCCCTACTTCGAGGCGCGCAAGCTGGTCACCCACCCCGTGGCCTGCATTGACTGCCACGACCCCAGGAACATGCAGCTCCGCATCACGCGCCCCGGGTTCCTCGAAGGCGTTCGCGCTTACAAGGAATCCCAGGGAGTTCACAACTACGACGTCAACACCATGGCCACCCGCCAGGAAATGCGTTCCTTCGTTTGCGGGCAATGCCACGTGGAGTATTACTTCAAAGGTCCCGAAAAGCGCCTGACCTATCCGTGGTTCAAGGGCTTGCAGGCCAATCAGATTCTCGCGTATTACGACGAGCAGAAGTTCAAGGACTGGCAACACGCCGAAACGGGCGCATTTGCGCTCAAGGCCCAGCATCCCGAGTTCGAGACGTGGACCCAGGGCATTCATGCCCGCGCCGGAGTCGCTTGCGCGGACTGCCACATGCCCTACAAGCGCGTCGGCGCGCTCAAGATCAGCGACCACCACGTCAGCAGCCCGCTCTTGCCGGGCAATATCACCAACGCCTGCCAGACCTGCCACCGGGTGCCCGAAAGCGAGCTCAAGGCGCGGGCCGAGGGAATCCAAGAGCGCGTGTTTGAGATGCGCAACATGGCGATGGACGCGCTGATAGAGTTCATCGGCGAAATCAAGGCGGCGCGGCTGGCCCGCGCGTCCGAGGAGCAACTCGCCGGCCCGTGCGACCTGCAACGCAAGGCGCAATTCCTGCTCGACTTCGTTGAATCCGAGAACTCGATGGGCTTCCATGCGCCGGAGGAATCCGAGCGCCTGCTGTTCCTGTCGCTCGACTACACCCGGCAAGGGCAAAAGGCCACCCGAGCGCTCGGCATCGCACTGCCCGCGACGGCGTCCGGCGCCACGTCCGCCACGCTCTCTTCCAGCGGGAATCGCTGAACCAAGAACGGGGATAAGCGTGTCCGAGAAAAAATCCCTCATGTTTGATGTTGCAGTATCCGGCTATTTGCCGTACAAATACGACAAGAAGCTTTGAAGGAGGGTTCTTGTCATGCCTTTGGCCAACACTCGCGCGGGACGGGAACGAACCGAACGGCTTGAAGCGCGCATTACACGCGGCCAAAAATCTCTTTTTAGGCGAGCGGCTAAGCTCCAGGGTAGAACTCTTTCCGATTTCATCGTTCAGGCAGCCTCGGAGGCCGCGAAACGAGTGGTGCAGGAACACCAAGTCATAACACTCACCGCTCAAGAACAGGCCGTTTTTGTTGAAGCGTTGCTCCATCCGCCGGCGCCTGGGCCTCGCCTGCGCTCCGCCATGCGCCGCTACAACAAGATCATGGGGTGATCCATTGTCCGGCGATCCCCCCTGCATCTCCATTGAGCCGCTCGCGTCTCATCACGACAGGGCGGCTTTTTCATGCGGCGTCGAGGCTTTGGACCGTTATCTGCGCCAACAGGCTAGCCAAGACATGCGCAAACACGTGGCCGCTGTTTTTGCGCTTGTGGAGGCGGACAAGCCCGCCGTCTTGGGGTTTTATACCCTTTCCACCGCAAACGTAAGATTGAGCGAGTTACCCGAGTCCACGGCGAAGAAAGGTGCATCTCAGATTTGCGAATCGTTTTTGGGAGGGCGGACATTCTTGTCCGCCACTGGGCGGGTTGGAAGCGGGAGCGGCGGGTTGGAGGCGGGAGCGGCGGGTTGGAGGCGGGAGCGGCGGGTTGGAGGCGGGAGCGGCGGGTTGGAGGCGGGAGCGGCGGGTTGGAAAACCCGCGCTGTGTCATTGCGAGCGAAGCGAAGCAATCTCGGATCGCGTGGCAAAGGGGATTGCTTCGCTTCGCTCGCAATGACACAAAGGGGGCATAGGGCGCCCTCGCTCCTTCGCAAAACTGAGATGCGCCCGGCGAAGAAACTGCCCAAATATCCGCTGGTTCCCGCGATCCTTTTGGGCCGGCTCGCCGTGGACCAGAGCCGGCGCGGAAAGGGATATGGCGAACTCCTGCTGATGGACGCGCTAAAACGCTGCCTGAACGTCAAGGATATTGGTTGGATGGCTCTCATCGTGGACGCCAAGGATGAAGAGGCCGTGGCGTTCTACGAACGATACCACTTCATCCGCTTCTCACCGACATCCAACAGGCTGTTCCTTCCGAGAGTTACGATTGCTTCTCTTGCGACCCGCCGGTGATTTTTTGCAGCAAACACAGCCTCCGGGCGTTTATGTTCTTCAGAGGGACCAGAAAGACGGCCCAAAGGAGACTCCCATAGTGAACGACACCGAAACGCCCGAAACACCCGAAACGCCCGAAGCGCCCGAAGCGCCGGCAAACACGAGCATCCCGCAGCCCGATTCTATACCAACCGGCTTCCGCCGATTGTTTGGCTTCGTGCGGCATATCATCGAGATTATCATTCTGGGCGTCTTTTTGTTGGCGATCTGCAGGGCTGTGCCCAGTGGGATTTCTGGTCTCCTGGAGGGGCTCTTTGTCGTGGTATCCCATGTTGCCACGGGCTCCGCGCCCAAGCACTGGGTTGACAGATACGCCTGGGTGTTTGTGGCTCTTCCGGCGCTGGCCCTGGTTGTTCTCCTGGTCACTACGGCGATCCAGCGGTGGCGGACATCGGTGGAGCAACCCGGCGGCACGGCGCTTCGGCTTTTCAAGAAGGCTCTCCGGCAGCCTGTTTATTGGGCCGCGGCGATTGCGGCGATCGTGGCGGTGGGGATCAGTCTCCGTTATGGTCAGGCCTACGGCACGGACGCATGGGTTGTGCTGATCCTTCTGCTCGCGGGGAGCCGGTTCTTCAAGCGGCCCATCCCGTATGCTTTGTCCATGCTCATCTTCTTGGGCCTTGCTTACGGGCTTCTCTTTTGGAAGGTGTCGTATCCCGTGATTCAGTACGTGGACAGAGGCTTCTCCCATCCCATTATGGTGAAGCACAGGGACATGTTGCCCGATGTCCTGGTCCCGGGCATCTTCATGCCGCTGCGCTCCGTTCTGCTGGTTCTGTTGCCGTTTCTGATGGCCGTCTATTGCATCCGGCGGGGATTCGCGTGGTGGAAGTATCTCCTGGGATGGCTGATGGGCTGGGCGGTTCTGTTCGGTGTGCTTTTCCTGCGCTTGCCGGAGGGAAGGCACATTTGTTTCGCCGCCTTGAACCTGGCTTTCGTCGTTTTGATGGCGCGGTTGCCCCTGCAACGCCGCACGCTGGAGAATATGCTAGACGTTCCGTTGGCCGGCGGCCCGTCCGATTCCGTGTCGCGCACCCGCCATACCCTCTCCTCCCTCTTTGGTCATGGCATGGTGCTCCTCTTCATTCTGTTGGTGATGGGATTTGCGGTCCTGGGGCACTACGAGCGGAAGATGATGCAGACTGTCCAGAAAGGCCCTATTCCGCCTTTCTATTCCCCCGCGCTGGTAAATGCTTATGATTCCATGAAGGACCTGTTCAACAAGAAGAAGTCCAAGCAGATGTCCGTGCAGAGAGAAGAATACAATCTGCTGTCCAACATGCACCGCACCCCACGCGCGCTCTTTGAAGAAGTATGGACCGTGGTGGACCCCGCGATCCTCGAACAGATGCTGGCGCCCCTTCAACCTGGGTTCAACGCCTTTGCGCAGGCCGCCAAAGCCGACTACTGCCTCTTCCATGACGGAGAGCGCAGTGTGACTCCTCACTTCATCAACCTGCGCGTGGTGAGCTATGGCCTGGCGATGCGCGCCCGGTTTCGCATGCACCAGGGCCGCCCCGCCGCCGCGTTGGGCGACATCGAGACCGTTCTGAAGGTGGCGGGCCTCTTGAACACAGATCCGACCGGCACGCTTGTAGCCCACATGATCGGGGTTGCCCTGCGCGGGAATGCGATCAGCGCCGCCGGGGACTACTTTCTCTTCTACCGGCAGGATCCGGCAGCGCTGGATCAACTGCGCCAAATGCTCGAGCGCAACGCCTCCGTCGTGAGAATCGCTTTCCCATCCAGGATTCTCAGGCACTCGGAGCCTGGTTTCCGTCCTGTGGTGCCTTATTTCGAGATCATGATGCCAGGGTTCATAAGAGCGGGCGAGAACTTTTACTGGAGGTGGGTGCAGTTCGATCATCTCCTGCTGGGGCTTGCCCTCGAATCCTATCGCCGGGATCAGGGCCGCTATCCCGACCGCCTGGAGGAACTTGTCCCCAAGTATATGAGCCGTTTGCCCCTTGATCCCATCGAAGGCAAGTTGTATCCTTATGAGAACCTTGGCGACGACGTGAGGTTGGGCACGCCGGCTTACCTGACGATGAAGAATTTCCAGGAATGGATTTTCCCAGCGCCCAAGGACAATCCGGAGCTTCGAAAGCGGCTGGAGGAGTTGAAAGCTGCCAAGGCTAGAGGAATCTGAGCATTCACGTATCCGCTTCGATCCGGTGTTGGGGGAGATTCTGGGACCTGTGCGTGGGTGTGAAAAAAACGCCATCGGCGTTTCAGAACGAAGCCCAGGGTTGCGAAGCTACCCTGGGAAAAAGACGCACCCCCCTACAAATCCCAACCCTGAAGGGGTTGCATGAAAAATGGAACCCTTTCAGGGTTCTCGGGAGTAAGGGGCGTGCCGGTTGCCCCAGGGTGGCTTCGCGACCCTGGGCTGTGATAGGGAACCGCGTTGCGGTTCTATGG
>Ga0315285_10008654_pt1 | contig 10427 bp, 4 predicted proteins | sample YL17G09_36_MG_FD_203698 | JGI IMG/M metagenome (GOLD analysis project Ga0315285, IMG submission 203698) | Sediment microbial communities from Yellowstone Lake, YNP, Wyoming, USA - YL17G09_36 | ecosystem: Environmental > Aquatic > Freshwater > Lake > Sediment | place: USA: Wyoming | collected... | reverse complement strand
GGGCATCAGACTATTGCTGTAGAGGCGGCCGCTTCCTCGTGCCTGGATCAATTCGCTACTGGCCAAGGATACCCAAACCAATGAAATACCAGAAACTACAAGGCTAATTGAAACGCCGAGTGTCACGGATATTTGCAGAGAAACGTAGAGGATCACCATCGCAATCGAAACGGTCGAACCCACTGCCAGCCCCGTGCATCCCGCGCAGAGAACCTTACCGCCAACTCTTACAGTGTGCGGTCTGAAATGCTCACAGTCGGGATGATGGCCATGGCGCACTCGATCCGGAGATTGTGGCGGGCTGACGTTCGCTGAGTGAACCGCATCTCTGCGGAGTCCCCTCATCCACCTGGGCCTCACCGCCAGCGAGATGCCGAGAAGGAAGCTCGCGAGCAGCGGCAATCCGACGATCAGCCTGTCGGTGAGCTGTACTTCGCCGTGGTCGGATGAGCCAAGCAAGGCAAGAGTCAGCACTATGACCACTCCCGCCAGGGAAAGGATCAGCATCTCCCCCGCGCCGTCCTTCCCGCTCAAATCAGATTCCTCAGGCTGCGGAGGACGCCTTTCTTGGCCATGTGGCGGTAGGCCCTCCTCTTCACCATGTTCTTCGCGAACAGCCCGCGCAGCCCCCTTGTGACGGACCCGTAGAAGTCCTTGTAGCAGTAGTACAGCTCCTCCTGCACTTCCATCCTAGACAAGGACTCGGTCGGCATGATTGCGTGGGACATGTCGTAGTGCGCGAAGTTCCTGTCCTCGAGCCAGCCGTTCTGCGCTGCCTCCTGGTAGATGTCCGTGCCCGGGAAGGGTGTGAGGACCGTGTAGATGGCGAAGTTCGTGTCGAGGCTGAGAGTGAAGCGCCTCAGCTGCTCGATCGACTCCTCCGTGTCCTTCCTGGAGCCGATGATGAGCATGGACTGGCTGAAGATGTCGTTGTCGTTCAGGATCTTCACCGCCTGGGCCGCAGGGCTCTTCTGTATTCCTTTCCTGAACTCCTTCAATCGCTCAGGCGAGTCGCTCTCGACGCCCATGAGTATCCAGTTGTTGCCGACCTCGTGCATCTTCGCCACGAGGTCCGGGTGCCTGGCGATGTCGTCCATCCTCGCCTGGAAGAACCACACGATGTCCTTGCTGAACTCCCTGTCCTTGAGCTCCAGCCAAAGCGCCTTCCCCCGCTTCGCGTAGTCGAAGTTGTCGTCGGTGAGCCAGAGGAACTGCCCGCCGAAATCTGTATGCAGATGCTCCATCTCATCCGCGATTCGCTTCGCGGACTTCGTCCTCCACGTCCCGCCCCAGTGCCGCCACTGAGTGCAGAAGGAGCACCTGAAGCTGCAGCCGCGCGAGCCCTCCAGGATCATGTAGCTGGTGTTCTTGCCCGCCATCATCGTGAAGTGATATTTCCCGATGTTCTTCCCCAGGAGGTGGTAGGCCGGGAAGGGCAAGCTGTCGAGGTCCTCGATCAGGGGGCGGGGAGGGGTGTGGACGATGCCGCCGTTGTTCTTGAACGAGAGGCCCCTGACGTCGGCGACTCCTTTCGCCTGCTCCAGTGCCCTGATCAGCTCGACCAGGGTCTGCTCGCCCTCGCCGCGGACGATGTAGTCTATCTCGGGGAAGTCCTTCAGAGATTCATCGGGGATCGCTGAGAAGTGCTGCCCGCCGACGATCGTGACGATCCTGTCGTCTATCTTCTTCGCGAGCTCGGCGACCTTCGCGCACACGTAAGCGTTGCACGTGAAGCCCGAGGTGGCGACAATGGAAGGAGAGAACGAATCGATGCTCTTCTCCAGTTCAGGCCAGCCCTTGCCCTCCGCCTGACAGTCGACGACTCCGATCTCGGTGCCCGGCAGTTCCCTCTCGACGTATGCCGCAAGGGCGAGGAGCCCCGTCGGTGGCGGGAGGTACTCCCCCATCACGAACCAGTATTCCTTTGGCGGCTCGACGAAGAGTAACCTCGTGGCCATGCGTCTCGACCGAGGCAACAGGCTGGAAGTTGAAATAAGTTTCATTGTCGCCCGACGCTGTCTCCCCGGAAAAAGGACGGCGGCCAAGCGCCGAGGGGGAGAATTCCAGGACCCACGCCGTCACAAGAGCTGGAGTCCTTTTGAACTCCCGAGGCGGTTTCCCGCCACCAGCTCTCCAAGCTGGCGCCCTACCGGACTAGACGACCTCGGCATCTGCCGCCGCGCGAGTATCACGGCAACGGCATATAAACAGCTTGCCTCACTTGCTGGATAAAAAAATAAGAAGGGATGTCAGGAAAGCCCGGTGTCCCGCCGCGCGACTCCGCCGCCCGAGCGCGCCCCGCCCTTAATAGGGCTGCTCAGGCAGGCAGGCAACGGCCCTTCGCGCGGTCCCGGTGGAGGTGCGAGGGGGCTCGATGCCAGCTCTGCGCCGTCGCGCGCGGCATGCATTGAGGAGGGGTGGAGGCACCGCGCGCGCGGGAGGTGAGTCGCGCCCGCGGGTGCGAATGGTGGGTGCATGCGGCGCTTCGGCGCGGCTGGCGGAGCGCGAGATATACGAAGGCGCTCGGGGTCGTGTGCCGCCGGAGTTCGTTGCGAGATCCTTTTTGCTTTTCCCTTGAAGGGGATCTGACATCCCTCCGTCATGGAGTATGGCGGTGGCGGGTGTTAATTGTAATCCACGGATGTATCTTCGCGCAAAAGAGTATGTTCTTTTTTCCGAGCGTTCAGGTCTCGACGACCTCAGCGATCAGGTCGACCTCTCGGCCTTCGACCACCTTCGCTCGAATCATGCGGCCCAGGGGCAGTTCGCTCCTGATGGCCAACTGCTTGTAGTTCAGAGTCCTCGCGAGAGTCGTCTTGTCCTTTCCTCTCTCCGTCGTCATCGCGTCGAGCACCCTGCCCTCGTAGGCCTTGTTGATCTGGCGGGAGACCTGGAAGCGCAGGGCGGTCATCTTGCGAGACCATTCCTTCGCGCGCCAGCCGGCCACCTTCCCCGCCATCGTCTCGGCCTTCGTGCCCGGGCGCGGGGAGAACCTGGTCACGTTGACTTTGCCAGGCTTGACTTCCTTGATGAGGTTCATGGAAGCTTCGAAGTGATTGTCAGTCTCTCCGGGAAATCCGACTATGATGTCGGTGGAAAGCGTGAGATCGGAAAACGCATGGCGGAATCCCGCAACGATCCGCTTGAAGTCGCCGATGGTGTAGTCCCGCCCCATAGCCCTCAGTATCTCGTCGTCCCCGCTCTGCACCGGCAGGTGCAGGAACTTGTAGACCTTGGGGGAGGAGTAGGCCTTGACGAGTTCGTTGAAGATCGGGAGACAGGTCTGCGGGCTCGCCATGCCGACGCGGATGCGGAAATCCCCCTCGACTCCCGCAACAGAATCGATCAGGCCGGCGAGAGTTAGTCCGATGTCCCGCCCGTAGGCGGTCGAGTCCTGCGCGGTGAGCCAGATTTCCCTGTAGCCCGCAGAGAGATGGCGCTCCACCCGCCGGAGGATGTCCTCTTTCTGGCGGCTCCTCAGGCCGCCGCGCGCGAGCTTCGTGATGCAATAGGTGCACCGCCCGATGCAGCCCTGCGCGATGGGGACTATCGCCTCGACGCTGGAGTCTGGCGGCTCAATCGAAGTGATTTCCTCCCGCCATCCGGTCTGTCTCCCGCCAAAGACCTCAGATAAACGGGCAAAGTCTCCTGGCGGGACAAGTTCCGCCTGCGGAGCGACTTCACTCACGATTGCGGGCTGCGCGGTCGCCATGCAGCCGGAGACGATGAGAGGTTTGCCGGTTCCCGCCAAGGCCTTCATGCGAGAGACCATCCGCCTCTCGGTCGCGTCGATCACGGTACAGGTCACGAGCAGGTTCGCATCGGCTGAATCCGCATCCGTGACTATGGCATGCCCGCTTTCGCGGAGAACCTCGGCCATCATCCTGGCCTCACCCTTGTTCAGAGTGCAGCCGTATGCCTCGATATGGACTCTCACGGGACGAGAGTAGATCTGGCGGCGATAAGTAGGTTTTGCGGTTACGTGACACTGCATCACTTGGTCCACCTTGTTCTCGGGCGAGGGAATCAAGAGTCTGTGGCGGTTATCCTCATTCGTTTATCAGGATCCGCCTCATCTCCTGCCGAATAAAACATAATGATTGGTGCGCGTCATGGTGCGCCACTCGCTCATCGAGGTCGGTCGCCCTCGCGTTCTCCGGGTCTACGTTCGCGTGGGACTCGCCGCCGTGGACCGTGGTGTCCCGACAAGTTGGAGGAAGAAGGTCTACTTGTGGACCGAACAGGTCTACTCGTAGACCGGGCAGTTCTACTCGTGGACCGAACGGGTCTACACTCTCAACCATGCTTGGACGCCCGAATAGACCGGTTCTACACCGTGACCCGTCACATCTACGTGGAGAAAACTCTCGTCTACTAGTGGATGGACGATTTCTCCAAGTAGAAAACAGACTTCCAACGTCGAGACCCGCGATTCTGCCTCGAAACAGCCCAATTCGCATGTGGAACCCGTCGGTCTACTAGTGGACCGACAAGGTCACGGAGTAGAAAACGTCGGCGCGGATGGTGGAAGATGTGATTCAAGGGTAGAGAGGGTCGGCGGCGGTTGGCCGCGGGTGAGTTCACACTGTGCCAATACGAGTGAGATTGTCGGTGGCGGTAAAGCGGTCATGGACGGGGTCGATGCAGAATGAGAATTTGGCGTGGGGAAGGCTGCTCCTCGGCGATGTCGTCGACGTTCGGACGTTTCAGTCTGCGGCATATCCGCCTGGAGTCCGCCGGCGATGCTGTTCCTCCGGGCTGCGCCAATCATCATGCCGAGCTTGCTGGGCCGGCCGCGACAATGGCGGAGTCACGATGTTCCTCGGCGGAACTCCGACCCAAGAAGGACTGGGTCATGCAATCTATTGGGGCGGAATGGCCGGATCGGCTGGATTCGGTGTCGGAGGGGCGGTAGGCTCATGGTATCAAAATAATAGAGTCCTTCCGAAATTCGGCGGAAAAGAAGCGCCTCCTCGCCCTGGTGAACAGATTCCCGGCGAACTGCACAGAATCGGTCCGAATGGCAAGTGGTTTTCGGACAGACCCATGAATTCTCTTCGAGAACTTGAACAGGAAGTAGGCCCCGTGGGTAGATCTTTCACGAAGTCTCTTTATAGGTGGACGGCAAAAACCACCGGCGCGGAGAGCTTCACAGTCGGCCCGACAAGTCTAAATGGCGTACTGCAGTTCCACGTATCGTCCTCTATGTCGATGACAGCAGAGTTCTACTCTCTGTCTCCTGCGGCAGTCACGGTGATCCAATTCATGAACACGGGAATCACATACTATGCTATCGGATCATGATGTACACACCGACACCCCGGTCAGAATCGGCTTGACTGTAAGTGTCGAATGCGACCCTGACAAATCCGCTAAGGACTTCGGAGTCCGCAAAGCTAAGGTTGTCGGCCCACGGGACGCTCCCGGTGGCTCGTTGACAGTCCTGAAGCTGGAGAGACCGATATACTTGTGGTTCCCCATTCCGAGACGCATTCGCTTTATTGCCGTCCAATGGAAAGGAGGCTATTATCAGCTGATCTCTGGAAAGGCTCAACCGTCGGGCAACACTGAATATGTCGAAGTCTATGCCGTCAAGTCAATCAACTTGGAAACCGCCGATCGCAGATGGCCCCATCTGTCAATCCAACTGCAGCCCAGGAATCTGATATGGCTTGGTCATGCCGACATCTCGGTGTCTAGCCCGTAAGCTGGAACCTTGATGATTGCGACCGATGAGGAATTGATAGGAGAATCCGTCTAGATAGAAATCGATATCGACCGCTGTTCGATCGAGACCCCTGAACGTAGGGTCAGAATCACCGCCAATGTTCAACCGCCGACAAGCCAAGAACTCAAAGAGGAATGGCTGGCAGAATTAAACGAACCCGTTCGTCTCTGGTTTCCAAGACCGCGAACAATCAAGATGGTGCTCAATCGTTTTCTGAAAGGGGACTTACACACTCTTGCCACCACTCACAAACCCAGAGACCTCGGTGGTGGCTACAGTTACGCATTCATCTACAAAGTCAAGAAAGCACAGACATCCGGTGAGGGACTTCAACGCCACGACATCGTGAGATTCGGACCTGCGGACTTGTTCCCCGCCTTGTGATTCCACAGGATAGCGAGACGCTTCATCCTATGAGCGCGTAATGGACGTGGTCTCCTATGCCTCACTTATGTTCAGATTCCAACCCCAGCAATTCCAGTGAGACCCTGTATGAAAACATGAAGGTGAAGAGAGAAAATATGACATCGATTCATCTTCGTCACATGATTTGCGTTTCCCGCTAGGTATCTCTTGCCTTCCTATCAGTCATTCTCACATTCTCAAGACAAGGATAGCACATGCGCTTTTTCCTACACACCCCCGCAGGACAGTCGGCTAATGGCTCTACACCTTATCGTAGACATCCTACAATTCGTCACCTTAATGTGCCCTAGCTCTGTCATGCTGACACGAATTGCAGGGCCGAGCAAGATCCCAAGGCACAAAGATGGCGGAATAACGGGACTTCACGCCGCCACGATTGTCGACAAAGGGTGGAGTGCCGGTGGATGGGGGCTAAGTAGAACATGGTGGTCTACCGATTGTCCTCGGTTGTTACACGGCAACCGATTCATGAGACCAGCCAGTTCCCCATTTGTCTTCAGACGATGATTATGACGAGCATGATTTCCTTCGCGCCGCCGTCATCGTCGGACACCCTCAATGTCACGGTGTACATCCCCGCCATGGTGTAAGCGTGGGTCTCAGTGTTAGTGGCGGTGAACGGGAATGTGCCGCCGGGACTTGGGTATGGGTCTGGTCCAATCCCGTCATTGAAATACGTCGTGGCGGTGGCGGGAGTGCCGTCCCCCCAGTCCCAGGTGAACGTAAGGTCGTCGCTGCCGACGTCGCTCGCGGTCGCATTGGACGTGATCCTCTGGCCCACGAGGTATTCGCTGAATTCGTCGATTGTCCAGACCCAGGTGTCGTCGTGCTGGACGTTGAAGGTGTGGTGCAGGCGGACCTCCAGACCGTCCGGGAAGGCGATGGTCACCCATGCGGGGTTTGCGCCGTTCTGCTGACCGTTCACGGGGTCGTCGTCCGGCGTGTAGTGGAGGACGATCTTGAAGTCGCCGAGGAGTTGGATCCTGCTGGTGACCGTCCTGGACTGGTCGTCGGGCGAGCCGGGATAGCGGACGACGCAAGCATGGCTTTCAATGTTGCCATCGTGCACAAGATCCATGCAGACGTCGTGCCACTTCTCCCCCGCCACGCGCAGAGTGAGGTTGGCGATCACATATGCCTGGAAATCGTCGATGACCGGCGCGACGTTGCGCACGGTCACGAGCGTCTCGTAGGTGGCAACACCGCCATCATCGTCCTGGACCGTCAAAGAGATCTTGAACACGCCGTTGTCGCCGTAGGTGTGAGAGGCCAAGTCGTCAGCGCTGAACGGGAAGACGCCGTCGGGGCTCTTCGGCGGGTCCGGACCGATGCCGTCGTTGTAGTAGACATTCTGCATCGTCGGCCCGTACTCGAAGGCCCATGTGAACGTCAGGTCGTCGCTTCCTGGGTCGGTCGCGTTGGCGGTCACGGACAGCGGGTCTGCCTCGTTCACTTCGAACGGACCGAATGGAGTGATTGATGGCGGGAGGTTCGTCACGTTCACTTCAGTAGAGTAGGATGCTGAGCCGCCATCATCGTCTGTCACGGTGAGGGTGGCCACGTAGACTCCGTTGTCGCCGTATGTGTGCTCCGCCGAATCGGCCGCAGTGAACGGGTAGGTGCCTCCAGGGCTCTGCGGCGGGTCCGGGCTGACCCCGTTGTTGTAGTGGATGTTGTCGAATGTAGGGCCCAGCTCGAACATCCAGGAGAACGTGAGGTCGTCGCTTCCGGGGTCGGATGCGCTCGTCGCGAGGGTCAGGAGGCTGCCCTCGTCTCCCGTGAGAGGTCCGAAGGGGGCGATTGTCGGCGGTAGGTTGGCCACTGCGACCTGGCCTGACCACGTCGTCGAACCGCCGTCATCGTCAGTCACCTTCAGTATGACCGTGTACAGTCCATTGTCGCCGTAGGGATGGGTCCTCGCATCGGTGGCAGTGAACGGGAACGTCCCGCCGGGGCTGTTCGGCGGGTCAGGTCCGACGCCGTCGTTGTAGTAGATCTTTGAGTCCGAAGAACCTTCTCCCCAGGACCAGTCGAACCTCAGGTCGTCGCTTCCGGGGTCCGTGGCGGTTGCGGTCAGCGAGACTGACTGGCCCTCGTTGATATTCATGCCGCCAGATACGCCAACAGATGGCGGGAGGTTGTCAGGCGTGGCGGTGATCATGAGCGTCGTTCCTTGTGTGCCGCTGTCGTCGTCTGTGACGAACACCGTGACGGTGAACGCACCGTTGTCGCCATAGGTGTGAGTCTTGACATCCGTGACATCCCTCGGATGGATGTCGGGACTCGGGTACGGGTCTGGACTCATTCCGTTGTTGTAGTACGTGAATGTCTCGTCAGGCGCGCCGAATCCCCACGTCCATTTGAAAAAGATGTCATCGCTGCCCGGGTCTATGACGTGCGCGGAGAATGTAATCGGGCTGCCCTCATGCTGTGCGGTCGATACGACGGTGAGACTACCGGAGGGCAGAACATTGAGAATCGTCACATTGGCCACGTCGGTGTCTGCCATGTTTCCATCTGATACTTCCAGAACCGCGTTTCCGCTCCAATCATCACCCCATATGTGGCTTGCTAGCGGGTTTGTTGACCAAGATGTGTCCCAGATGCCATCGCCCTCAAAATCCCATCTGTAGGATAATGGGTCATTGTCAGGGTCGTACGACCCACTTCCGTCCAGAATGGTGGGAGAATTCTCGAAGCCTTGGTACGGGCCGTCTGCCTCCGCAATAGGAGCGCGGTTTACAAGTACGGTAATCGTGTCCTCGGCAGATCCTCGCAAGACAGGACTGCTGTGGCTTGATGCCTGTATAGTCACTGTGTCGACTGTATCTGAGGGTATGTCTGGCACGTCAAGTTGGACAATTATTTTGTAGGTCATGTTTTGCCCGAGCGTGCCCGTGTCGTTGACACGAGGCTCGCCTGGATCAAGGTCTCCGTCTCCATCGACGTCGTGATATGTTCGAGTCGCCCATCTGTGTTGCGAGTCGGCAGTCAGGTCGAATGTTTGGGATAGGTCGTTGTTAGTCACATTGTGCGCTAGAGACACGGTCTGCGGCGGGGGCACGCGAACAGTGACAAATCTTTCGGGCTCAACGGTCGGAGGTGTACGATTACTCTCAGAAAGCTTGCTTAACTTCGTGAGGAAAGCGTCGTAGAAACCGCTGAAACTCGCGTCATAGGCGGTTGAAGTCGCGGGGAAGTCGGCCGAATTTGTGATGCCTGTCAAGTAGACGGCGTCTGCCGAGTCCACCGTTATTGAGGGCCAGGAATCCTCGTTGCTGCCTCCTAGGAAGCTGGAATTGACCAAAGTGCTACCCGTGGCATCCAACTTGCTGACAAAAACGTCCCCACCCCCATTGTAAATTGTGTCGAAAGCACGCGAGGTGACTGGAAAGTCGGCTGACTCAGTGACGCCAACGACGCAGAGATTGTCTGCCGAGTCTAGGATGATGGAGGAGCCGTGGTCGAACTCTCCCCCCCCTAAAAAGGTAGAGTAAACAAGGCCGCTTCCTGAGGCGTTCAGCTTGACTGCGAAAGCGTCGGTGAAACCTCCATTGTAGGTCCGATCAAGAGCGTAAGAGGTTGTTGGAAAGTCAATCGAATCTGTGCCTCCGGTCACGTAAGCATTGCCAGCTGAGTCCAGCACAATGGACCATGCCCACTCATCACCGCTGCCGCCCAACAAGGTCGAATACACAAGGGCGCTTCCTGAGGGGTTCAGCTTCGCAACGAATGCATCTCGAAGGCCTCCATTGAATGACGTCCTGAAGGCACCCAGGGTAGTAGGAAAGTCGATAGAATCGGTAAAACCAGTCACGTAGACGTTCTTTGCCAGGTCCAGCGTGATGGAGTATCCCGCATCCTCGTCCCCGATCCCACCCAAGAATGTGGAGTATACCAGAGCACTTCCTGAGGGGTTCAGCTTCGCAACGAATGCATCTCGAAGGCCTCCATTGAATGACGTCCTGAAGGCACCCAGGGTAGTAGGAAAGTCGATAGAATCGGTCACACCAGTCACGTAGGCGTTCTTAGCCGAATCCAGCGTGACGGACAATCCGAAGTCAAAGTCCCTGCCTCCGAAGAACGTGGAGTACACGAGCGCATTCCCAGCAGCGTTCAGCTTGGTCGCGAAACCGTCCCAGCTAAGGTCATGCATTTTGTCGAAAGCTCCCGGGGTGACGGGGAAGTTGGTCGAGTTTGTCCCGCCAACCAGATATGCATTCCCTTCCGCGTCGAGCGAAATGGACTGACCGCATTCACCGGCATCCCCTCC
>Ga0315285_10008652_pt1 | contig 10428 bp, 8 predicted proteins | sample YL17G09_36_MG_FD_203698 | JGI IMG/M metagenome (GOLD analysis project Ga0315285, IMG submission 203698) | Sediment microbial communities from Yellowstone Lake, YNP, Wyoming, USA - YL17G09_36 | ecosystem: Environmental > Aquatic > Freshwater > Lake > Sediment | place: USA: Wyoming | collected... | reverse complement strand
GCGGTTATGACCTGATCCTTGAGCGCAAGTTTTATCTTAAATTGTAATACGGCATTAATTGTCTCCATTTCCTTGGTCAGATACTCATTGAACTCTTCCCAATTGAAATCCTGAAAGGGAGCCATCAACGCTTCCAATTCGGCCTCTGAATATCCCAGGGAGGAGAGGTCAAAGTTCTCAAATTTTAACTCCTCAAGGATTTTGGTGACCAGTTCCTCATCCCAATCCGCCAATGAGGCCAGCTTATTGTCGGCGACGGAAAAAGCCTTCCTTTGCGAGTCGTTCAAATCAAGCATAATGGCGGGCACATGAGTCATGCCGAGCTTTTGGGCCGCCTTCCAGCGGGTGTGCCCGGCAATGATAGTGAAGTTTTGGTCGTAAAGAATTGGGACATTGAAGCCGAAGGTCTGGATGCTTTTCGCCACAGAGTCCACCGCATGATCGTTGAAGCGAGGGTTATCCTCCCAGGGCTTCAGTTTGGATACTTCAATCTCTTTGACGTCCAGCATGGTCCGCTCCTCTCTTGGCTCAAGATTTCATTAAGGACGTTTTTGTTGATTAATCCTAAGGCTAAAAAAGAACTTTCTGTAAAGCAGGACTTAACAAAAGAAAGAATTTCTCCCACGACACCAGGAAGCAGTCCGGCAGCTTTCAGAAAGAGGCTCAGGGAATTCCAGGGCACCCAGTGAGCGAGATGAGCAATGGATAGACTCCTCCATTAAATGGAGAAATGTTGCAGTTTTTGGTCTTGGCAAGGGAGGTTTAGGTAAGGTGGAGCACAAAAATGGCCCGGTAGAATACTTCCAGACCAATGGTCTAACTTTTTATGGTGCCCGGGGCCAGGCACCAGAGCCTTCGCTGCCAGACCTTGGCGTTGTATCGAGTTCGCTGGAAAAGGGAGGCCACGGTCTATCTCTATCCCTTTGAAGAGCATGGAAAAAAGTTCGGGATCGAGGATAATCCCCGGCTCGCCGGTGGAAGCGGCCGGGGCAGGGGTCAGGCTCAGGCGCTTTCCAGGTTGCGTTGGATGCGCTGAAGGGAAAGGGTCTTGCCCGAGGCCGGGTCCACCTGCAGCAAGAGCGCCATCAAGACCACCGGTCCCGCGGCCACCTCGAACTGGTGGGGCACCCCGGTCAGGAAGCGATGGAGCGCGCCCTTGGGCTTCATGCCGATAATGGAGTTGATCGGCCCGGTCATGCCCACGTCGGTGACAAAGGCGGTGCCGCCGGGCAAAATGCTTTCGTCGGCCGTGGGCACGTGGGTATGGGTGCCGAGCACCGCGCTCACCCGGCCATCCAGGTAAACGGCCAGGGCTTTCTTTTCCGAGGTGGCTTCGGCGTGGAAGTCCACCACGATCATGCGCACCTCGGAGCCGAGGGCAGCCAGCTCCTGGTCCGCGGCGCGGAAGGGGCAGTCCACCGGCGGCATGAAGACCCGGCCGGCCAGGTTCAGGAAAGCCACCGGCCCTTGGCGGCTGTCGAGAATGATGCTGCCGCGGCCGGGCGCGGCTGGCGGGTAGTTGACCGGCCGGAGCAGGCGTTCGAGCTCGCCCATGCGCGGGACCAGGTCCTTTTTGTCCCAGATGTGGTTGCCGGAGGTGAGCACGTCCACCCCGAGCCCGCACAACTCGTGGTAGATCTCCACGGTCATGCCGAAGCCGCCGGCCGCGTTCTCGACGTTGACCGAGACCAGGTCCACGTCATGACGCTCCGTGAGCTCGGGCAAGAGCCGCGACAGGGCCCGGCGGCCGGGCTTGCCCACGATATCTCCGAAAAAGAGCAGGTTCACGGTGATCTCTCGTTCTTAGAACTAGTGTAGTGTATCAAAATTACGAATGCTTAACCTGAAAAATAGGTCATCCATGTTTTTGGTTAAAACCATGACGATCGGACACTTTTTCGTAGGGGCGCGGCTTGCCGCGCCCAGGAACGGGCAGGGCAAGCCCTGCCCCTACAGCCTTCGGCCTCCTCGGCGGCGTCCAAGAATAATGTGCCATCAGAGTGATACACTACACTAGTGCGGGCAGGTTTGAAACCTGCCCCTACTTCGCCATTTCCACCACCCGGGTCTCCCGGATCACGGTCACCTTGATCTGGCCCGGGTAGGACAGTTCCTTTTCAATCTTGCGGGCGATGTCTTTGGCCAGGACCACGGTATCGGCGTCCGAGATCTGGTCGCTTTCCACCATGATCCGGATCTCCCGGCCGGCCTGAATGGCGTAGGACTTGCCGATGCCGGTGAAAGAGTTGGCGACCCGCTCCAGGTCTTCCAGGCGCTTGACGTAAGTCTCCAGCATTTCCCGCCGGGCGCCGGGCCGGGCGCCGGAGAGCGCGTCCGCGGCCTGGATGAGGTTGGCCAAGAGGCTGCCCGGCTCGTCGTCGTGGTGGCCGGCAATGGCCTGGATCACCTGGGGCGCCTCCCCGTATTTCTTGGCCAGCTCCGCCCCGATCTGGGCGTGAGGGCCTTCCACCTCATGGTCCACCGCCTTGCCGATGTCGTGGAGCAGGCCCGCCCGCTTGGCCCGTTTCACGTTGATGCCCAGCTCCGAGGCCATGATCCCGGCCAGGAACGCGACTTCCAGGGCGTGGGTGTACTGGTTCTGGGAATAGGAGGTCCGGTAGCGCAGGCGCCCGACCAGCTTGATCAGCTCCGCGTGGATGCCGTGCACGCCCACGTCGAACGTGGCCTGCTGACCCGCCTCCCGGATCCGCTCGTCCACCTCCTTCTCCACCTTCTTGACCACCTCTTCGATCCGGGCCGGGTGGATGCGGCCGTCGGTGATCAGCCGCTCCAAGGCCAGCCGCGCCACCTCCCGCCGCACCGGGTTGAAGCCGGAGAGCACCACCGCCTCCGGCGTGTCGTCCACGATCAGGTCAATCCCGGTGGCGGCTTCCAGCGCCCGGATGTTCCGTCCCTCCCGGCCGATGATCCGGCCCTTCATCTCGTCCGAAGGCAGCGTCACCACCGAGACCGTCCGCTCCGCCACATACTCGCCGGCATAGCGCTCGATCGCGAGCGACAGGATCTTCTTCGCCTCCCGCTCCGCCTGCTCCTTGGCCTCGTCTTCGATCTGCTTGATCTTCTTCGCCGCCTCGTGCCGGGCCTCGTCCAGCATGTTGTCCATCAACTGCTTCTTGGCCTCGGCCGCGCTCATCCCGGCCACTTGCTCCAGCTTCTTGCCGGCCTCGTTCAGCAACTGTTGGCGTTTGGCCTCCAACTCCTCCAGGCTCTGCTGCTGCTGTTGGAGCTTTTTCTCCCGCTTGCCCAGCTCCAGCTCTTTCTGGTCCAGGAAGTCCACCTTCTTGTCCAGGTTTTCCTCCCGGTGCAGCAGCCGCTCCTGTTTTCCCTGCAGCTCCGCCCGGACGACTTTGCTCTCTTTTTCAAACTCGGTCTTGGCCTGGAACAGGTAATCCTTGGCCTGCAGCTCGGCTTCCTTGACCCGACTTTTCGCCTCTTTCTCCGCGTCCTCCCGAATCCGCGCCGCCGCTTGGCTGGCGGTCTCGAGCTCGCGCCGATCGAGCATGCGGATGACCAACCACATCGCCCCGCCGCCGAGCAGCAAGCCTACCACTCCAACTAAAGCTACGATCCACGATGAAATCATGACTGGCTCCCCTTTTCCAATTTGAATCTATGCAACTTAACCTACCGGTTCCGGCCGATAGGGATGAAACCTCCTTCACTGACCAAGAGCTTGACCGCCAGATCATGCGCGGCCCGGGGCACCTGGTCAATGACCTGAAAGTCATAGGCGATCCCGCAGGTCCCGGCCTCGGGCCGAAGCGCCGCCAGCACGCGATCGTAACAGCCGGCGCCAAAGCCCACCCGAAACCCTTCCCGGTCAAACGCCAGGCCCGGCACCACCATCAGGTCAATGGCCGGGAGCGCGACCACCGGCGCCGAGGGGGCCGGCTCGGGAAAGCCGAAAAAGCTCAGCACCATTTCCTTTTGATCCCGCACCTCACCGAAGTCCATTTCCGGCCCGCGGCCCTTCATCCGGGGAAAGGCCGCCTGCTTGCCCTGGCGCACGGCTTCTCGCAGCAGGCGTTCGGTCCGCACCTCTTGGTCAAACGCCGCATACAAGGCCACGCACCGGGCCTTTTGAAAAGCCGCGGAGCGGAGCACGTGCTCCTGGATCTGCTCGCTCCGCGTTGCCGCCTCTTCGGCGGAAAGGGCGTTGCGGCGTTCAAGCATGGCCTGGCGGATGGCTTTTTTGGTCGGGTTCACGCAACCTGCCCGGCGCAGGTGACACGCCCCCGGTGCGGGGAATGAGGAGGGCAATTCCCGAAGCGAAACGTAGAAGAGAGTGACGCGGCTAGGGCCTAGGCCAGCACAGGTCTTCGGCCCGAGCCTTTCCGTTGATCTGCCCGCGGTTGATCTGGATAGCCCCAGATGGTAAACCCGGCGGCCCGGGCTTTTCCGCCCGGACCTCCGATCGGGTGAAAGCTACTGATTTCCGCCCTATCATCACCGAAAGCAAATTCCTCTCGACTCCTTCACTCGTTTCGCGGCTCGGCGTCGTGCCTTGGCGAAGGTCTCGCCTTTCCTTCCCCTCCACGCGCAGGGGTTCGTCACCGCTGGTATTTAAATCTTCCCCCGCCTTTGCCGTGTGAATAGCTGATTTTCGAACCTGGTAAACCAGGTGGGCGCCATGTAACGGTTTCAGGAAATTCGTCGCGAATTTCACACCGCCGCCAGGGACGGCCCCCGTGAAAATACGTTACGGTTCTGAAAATGCGCTATTCAAGCACGCACAACGCAGGGGAAGAAAATTGCCCGATCAGTCCAAAAGCTTGAGCAGGGCCTGGGCGCGTTCCTCCACCTCTTGCCGCAATTGCTCCACCTCTTCCCGCGCGCGAAACAGATCATCGCTCATATTGAGCGCGGCCATCACCGCGCCCCGGACCGTCAGTCCTCCGGGCTTGCCGGCGAACAACTCCTTCATCTTCTCGTCCAGGTAATCCGCCACCGCCCGGATGCGCCGGGGATCATCCCCTTTGACCAGGTAGGACTGGCCGAAGATGTTGACCGCGGTCTCCCCGCTCATGACGGCTCCAAGAGCGCCGGCAGCTCGGACAAGCGCCCGATCAGGCCGTCCAGGCGCCCGCGCAGGTTTTGCCGCCGGCGCTGCTCCCGGGCGAGGCCGGCTTTCCAGCGGGCCAACTCGCTTTCGGCCTCGGCCAGTTTCTGCCGGAGCTTGTCCACCTCGTTTTGCAGGGCCTTTTCCGAAGCCCGCAAAGCTTTGACCCGCTTCTCCAACTCGGTCAACGCCGGCATTTCCTGGCGCTTCGCTTGCCCCATCGCTTCCTATTCTAGCCCTCTCCGAAAAGCGAGTCAAGAAAATTCGGAGGCAGGAACTCCGTCAACCCAAGCGGCTTGCCCCGAGAAAAAACGCTTCCCGGTTCTGAAAACGCCGGCGATTCGTGTTAAGATGGTGCGCTGCTGGTCTGGCTCAAGACCAGCGGCGAGATCGGATTATAGGGAAAGAGTGCCATGCAGTTGTTTTTCGATCCGGAAACCGTGGCCGAAATCGGAGCCACCGACCAGTTGATGCGGCCCGGCCATCACCTCTTTCAAAATCTTCTGACCAGCTTCGGCGAGCGGTTTTACCCGATCAACCCCCGGCTCGCCAAAATCGGGAGTAAGACCTGTTACCCGAACATCCTCGAAGTGCCGGCCGAGATTGACGTGGCCGTGGTGTTCATCCCCGCGGCCGCGGTGCCGGACGCCCTCGAGCAGTGCGCGCACAAGGGCGTGCGCAGGGTGATCATCGAGTCGGGCGGTTTTGCCGAGGTCGGGGGCGAAGGCCGGCGCCTCACCGAGCGCTGCCTGGCCATTGCCCGGGAAGCGGGGATGCGGTTGTGGGGACCCAACTGCATGGGCCTGCTCAACGTGCCCCGCAAGAAGATCCTCTCCTTTATGATCCCGATGATGTGGCAAGACCGCCTGGTCGCCGGCCCGGTCTCCCTGGTGGTCCAGAGCGGCATGCTCTCGGCCGGGTTCCTCATCCACATCCTCAGCCGCACGCCTTTCGGGTTGGCCAAGGTTTGTTCGATCGGCAACAAGATGGACGTGGACGAGGTGGACCTGCTCGAATACCTGGTGCAGGACCCCGACACCGGCGTGATCGCCATGTATCTGGAGTCCTTGTCCAAAGGCCGGCGCTTCTTCGAGCTGGCCCGTGCAGCCGGGAAGCCCCTGGTGGTCCTCAAGGCCGGCCGCTCCGCTTACGGCGCTTTGGCCGCCCGGTCGCACACCGCGGCCCTGGCCCAGGACGACCGCGTGCTCGACGCCGCCTTTCGCCAGGCCGGGGTGATCCGGGTGCACGACCTGAACGAGATGATGGACGTGGCCCGCTCTCTGGCCGTGGCCGCGGGAACCCGGACCCGGCGGTCGCGGGTGGCGGTGCTCACCTTTTCCGGCGGCGCCGGCGTGGTCTGCGGCGACGGGATCGCCGACCTGGGCATGGAACTGGCGGAACTTGAGGAAGCCACCCTGGCCAAGATCAAGACCGTATTTCCGGACTGGATGGAAGCCTCGAACCCGGTGGACCTCTACCCCGCGGTGGAGAAGTCCGGGCCGACCGAGCCTTACCGCCAGACCCTGGAAGCGGTGATGGCCGACCCCGGGGTGGACGCGGTGTTCGTGCACCTGTTTGCGCCGCCGATCAAGATGCCGCTCTTCGATTACGAGCAGATGGCCGCGCTCGCGCGCCGCCACCAGAAGCCGATCGTGGCCTGGGTCATGGGTCACGGCGACACGGCGCAGGACATCGCCCGGGAGCTGGAGCGGCGGGGCATCCCGGTGCTCGACGAGATCCGCAAGGGCCTGCGCGTGCTGGCGGCCCTGACCACCCGCCGCTAGGGTTCTCTCCTGAGAATTTCACCACAGCTACCCAGCGCAGCCGGGCCGCAACCAATGCTCTTTCCCGTGAACGTGAACGTTTCCGTGAACGTATCCGAGCTTGGGGAGCGTGTCAGGTGTCAGGTAGCCGCGACCGCCCCGGTCGCGGAACTGTGGGTCGCAGGCAGGGAGAAGAAAAAGCTCAGCCACCGATTACGCAGATTACACAGATTTTTTTCTCAAGCCCAAAGCCCAAGCCCCCTAATGTCTAAAGCCTCTCCACCGGGCACTGTCCACTGCTTGTTATGTTTTATGTTTAGATCTGACCCCAACTCCCAGTATGGTGTCCCCCGGAATTAATCTGAGACAAAGCATATATCTGGTGCTGTGGACTGATCGCGCGAGTGTTTCTGCAACGACGTGATATTTTAAAAATGCCATTATCCGGATCGAATGTTGCTAGACCTATATTCCAGCGTTTCATGGTCATTTTATATTTTAGGTAATGGCTTTCTTGCCTAGGGGGCACAACAATTACAGCACGATTTGCGTAGAGCCGGCTTTGCTGTGCCTGGAAAACAGCGCGCTTGGGATTGTCAAGTTTTAGTTCGAAAGCCCAGAGTTCTGTTTGGAGTTGAGTTGCAACACCGCCCAGGCTGTAGGAGGCAGTTTCAGTTCTTTTGACGTGGCCAGAAGCAACGAGCTGACGGAGTAGACGTCTGATAGAATCCTCTGAGAACTCAGAATGGCTGACGAGGTAGCTTAATGTTCGCGGGGCTTTGGGTTTCAATATCGTGAGAATGGCAGGTCCTACAATGCCCATTGCTTCAGGCAATCTTGTTGACTGAAGACAATCCTTGTAACGGAGCGCGATGAAATCTGGCCGACCTTGGTGACAGGAGACTTCAGGATAGACAGCATTGAATGAGCCGATACCTGGAAGGCCTTCCGGGGACGTAAGCAGATACAGGAAAGAATCGGCCATTTCCTTTTCCGTATAACTTACTCGAAATGTTCTTTCTGGCTTCATCTAGTTTTTCTTTCAGTCATAAATAAATAGGCAGGTTTGTAAATTCCGCCGTATAAGGGAAAATGAATACCTAAGTCCTCACCCTCTCTACAAGTTATTGCATCAATAGCATCACATAGCTTCATCAGGCTGACTGATTCGGCTACAATACTAGCAATTCGATGCCCATCAACAGGTGCAATCGAACTTGCATTAGCTTTGTTGCGAACCACTCCTGTTTTCACGTCCAATAGAAGCTCCTCATCGATATGTGTGCTTTGCGATGCAAGATAAAACTAGGCGCAGGGACTATCCATCCTGAAATCGAGAACCCTGGAGACTAATGGAACACCGCAAAACACGGGTATGCCTTGCCTTGTTAAGTAGTTCGCTCGCGAGAAAACATGGTGATTTACCTTCATTATGATCGCATCATCTCCAGGTGACGATACTTTGGGCCTCCGTGCGTAAACAGCCATTATTCTGATTTTATCGTCGCGATCACACAATCTTGAGATCGTGGATCCCTCGCGTGAACGCCAAAAGAACAACGGTGTTACGTTCCATCTTGGACTCATCAGTTGGTTTAGCCGATGGACCAAGCAGTATTCCACAGAGTGTTCTGATAAGAAGCTGGTCACCATAGAATTATAGTCTCAGTAATCCTCGGAATTCCTGGACGGAGCGCTGCCATTCAGCGATGTGATCCGGTCCCGTCTCCGGTTCAAAAATAAGCCCCTGACTCTCCAGTTGATGATATAAAATCTTGGCATCTCGCATAATCAGTTCGACTTAATTCGGGGGACACCATACTTAATTCCTTTCGCCATCTTGAAATAGGTGACTGTCCCTATTTGATTACAGAGAACGAAAGAAATCATCCAGCAGTAAAGCAGTTAGTGCATTACCGGAGAAATTGTGCAATCTCTTAGCCATTTGACCACTGTTAGGAATCCAGATAATTCCATCTATGATAGCAACAGAAATTGCATTTCTAAAGGATTGGCTTGCAAGGGACATAGCATCATCAAAAGCGCGGTTCTGGTTTCCGCCCTCGGTTCCGATCCACTTCGCTTCACCAATTACAAATCGCTCTCTCGCTTTAGCAACAAAGTCGGGGCGCTTGGTTAATCCACAACCAATTTCGTTGGCAAATTTAAGTAGTTCTTCTTCGCCAAGACCAAGAAAAGCGAGATTTCTGCATTTATTAAAATGTTTTAGATCCGAAATATGCGGGTATTTCTTTTTTAGCCAGGATTTAAAAAGAGGTCCCATTTGACGATTAAATTCAGGTGGTTTACTAATGCCATCGAGGACTTCTTCTAGGCCCATTTTCCGAAGTTGGCCGCAGATTCTTTCAACAGTTTTAGGATTGCTATGTATTTCTTGCGGCTTTTTTCTGAGGAAACTAATAAATGGATCATTAAAAGGAAATCTTTTCTGCAGGAAAAGCCCAGTAATGAGTTCAATATCGCTACCCTTGAAAGCTTTCTTAATTTTATCAAGCGCTGGCCTAGACAAAGAGCGAGGAGCAGAGGGAGGAGCTGGATAGATTTCAGCCAGACTGTCTAAATAGCCCCCCTTTTCTACTAGAGAGAAACTATTTTGAGCCCAAGTCGCCATTATTTATCTTCCTGTAAATCGAGTTGAGCAACATTAAGTAGACGATCCTTGCAGATCTTAATTGCAAAGTCAGAATTATCAATACCTATAAATTGCCGGTCAAGTTCATAAGCAGCGACTAAAGTGCTGCCCGAGCCACAGAAGCAATCGAGGACTAAATCTCCGGGATTGCTGGAGGTCTTGATTATGAGTTTGAGCAAGTCAATATTCTTTTCAGTAGGGTAGCGTGGATATTGCGGATCTTTAAAAACCCAAACGTCCTGAAAGGCTTTACCGGCCTTACTCGCTTCGTCTGCATATTTTTTCAGGCGGGGATTTCCCGTAGAAGACCTTTCAATTAATCCCGCATCATCTAATTCGGTTAATACCGAAGGGGAATAGCGCCAATGACGGCCTGATGGAGGGTTGAGTCCCTTCCACGGCCTTCCACTTGGACCGTTTTTGGTTTCGCCGGGCGCATGGAGGGGAGTGGTAGTGTAGCTTCGTCCTTCTTCATCAATCTTAGGAAAAAGCCTCCGGAGTTCCGCCTCTGTGAAAGGATCGCGAGGATTATTCCACACCGCTTTCGCGCCTTTGGTATAAAACAGAACCATATCCTTCATATTACTAAAAGCATTTCGCTTGAAGTTTTTTGGATTGCATTTAATTCGGGTAATGTCATTCCGAAAGTTATTCGGACCGAAAATCTCGTCCATCAGGACCTTTACATAATGACCGATTTTGTAATCAATGTGAACATAAATGGAGCCATCTTCTGACATCAGCTCCCTCAGCATTTCCAATCTAGGTCGGAGAAATTCGATATAATTTTTGCCAGTGATATTGTCGTTATAAGCTGAATGGCCCCCATTGGTCCGACTAATCGTTGCCTTGCGAGTGCCAGAAATGGTGAAATGCTGTCCGGTCCCAAATGGTGGGTCAATGTATACTAGACGAACGCGGCCACGCACCGA
>Ga0315285_10008650_pt1 | contig 10428 bp, 6 predicted proteins | sample YL17G09_36_MG_FD_203698 | JGI IMG/M metagenome (GOLD analysis project Ga0315285, IMG submission 203698) | Sediment microbial communities from Yellowstone Lake, YNP, Wyoming, USA - YL17G09_36 | ecosystem: Environmental > Aquatic > Freshwater > Lake > Sediment | place: USA: Wyoming | collected... | reverse complement strand
TGCGCGATATTTCGCCGTGGGAAGTGGTTAGTAGTAAGGCGATTCATCGCCGTGAGGGACGAGCCATAAATGGCTCTACTACGAACCCTCTCATTCAAAAAGCGCGCGAGTTGATCCGCGAGGCGTATGGCGGGCGCGCGCCGCGCGTGCTGGACTGCTTTGCAGGTGGCGGCTCGATTCCGCTCGAAGCATTACGTTTAGGCTGCGAGACGTACGCGATGGATTACAACCCCGTCGCCGTGCTGATTCTTAAGGCAGTACTAGAGTATCCGCAAGAGTTTGGCAAGCCCGTCGCGCGAACCGACGCGGCAGATGGCTCGTTGGGTTTGGCAACCGAGCGCACGGTCAATCCGCTCCTTGAAGCGGTAAAATACTGGGGCAACTGGGTGTTGGAAGAGGCGCGCAAGGAATTGGAACAGTTTTATCCCAAAGACCCCGATGGTTCGATTCCTGTTGGTTACATTTGGGCGCGGACACTGCCATGTCAAAATCCCGCGTGCGGAGCAGAGATTCCGCTGATGCGGCAGACGTGGCTGGCAAGGAAAGAAAAGAAAAAGATTGCATTGAAGCTGATTCCGAACAAGAAAGCCAAGCGCGTGGACGCCAAGATTGTTCAAGACGCTGAAATTGATTTTGACCCAGAAGAGGGAACGATTGCACGCGCGCATGTGCGTTGTCCGATCTGCGAAGGCGCAATTGACGACGACGACACTAGGCGAATGTTTCGCGATGGCAAGGCAAGTCAACGAATGATGGTGGTTGTGTTGAGCCACCCAAAACGCACTGGCAAAACGTACCGCTTGCCAACTGAACGCGACCTCAATGCATACCGCGCGGCGGAATCCGCGCTGGAGCAAAAGCGCCAAGCATTGTGGGCAGAGTGGGGAATGGATCCTGTGCCAGATGAGGATGCTCCTGGTACTCTTGGCAGCAATGCAATGGGAGACCGATATTCATTTTATCGCTTTGGAGACTATTTCAACAACCGCCAGAAACTGGCTCTCATTGTGTTCTGCGAAAAGGTACGGAGCGTATATCCTCGTTTAGTGGAGAAGAGATCGGAGGTGGAGTTCCCCAAGGCGGTAACAACCTATTTGGCACTGGCGGTTGATATGATGGCAGCATTCTGCAACAAGTTAGCTCGTTGGGAGAACACATCCGAGGCAATTAAGCAAGTGTTCTCTCGTCAAGCACTCCCCATGCTTTGGGACTATGCCGAACTGCATCCCTTTAGTGGTTCAACTGGTAGCTGGGAAGCTGGACAAAAATACTATCTTCGCGTGCTCTCTAATGTTTCTCAAGTCTCCAACGGTGATACAACCAAAGTGACTCAAGGCTCGGCAACTAACCTACCTTGGCAAGACAACTACTTTGACGCTGTCTTCACTGACCCTCCGTATTACGATAATGTGAAATACAGCACCTTATCGGATTTCTTCTATGTTTGGCTGAAGCGGACACTCGGAGATTTGCATACAGATATCTTCGCAACTCCTCTAACACCCAAATCAGACGAGATTATTCAAGACCGTTACAGGCGTGGGGATAAAGAAAAAGCAAGAGTATTCTATGAACGCATGCTGGGCGAATCCTTCAAGGAGATCAGCAGAGTCTTAAGGTCCGACGGCATCGCATACATTGTCTTCGCCCACAAAACTACAGAGGCATGGGAATCAGTTATAAACGCACTTCTGAACGCAGATATCTACATGACGGCTTCGTGGCCGATACACACCGAGATGCAATCTCGGCTAGTAGCACAAGAATCCGCCGCGCTCGCCTCCTCCATCTACATGGTCTGCCGAAAGCGTATCACGAGCGACGTTGGTGAGTTTCCAAAAGTGCGGCGGGAGATTGAAGAACGGGTAAACCAGAAACTGACCCAGTTCTGGGATGAAGGCATTCGCGGCGCGGACTTTTTTATGAGCGCAATCGGTCCCGCGGTCGAAGCGTTCGGCAAGTACGCGCGCGTGGAGAAACTTTCGGGTGAGCCAGTTACCGTCGCGGAACTGCTGGAGTACGTCCGCAAGGTCGTGAGTGAGTTTGCGCTGGAGCGCATCACGCAATCCACGCAACTTGGCGGCGTGGATGCGGTCACGCGCTATTACTTGCTCTATCGCTGGACGTACAATCACGCACGCGTTCAATTCGACGAAGCGAACAAACTTGCCAATAGCGTGGGCGTTGAACTCTCGGCGTTGTGGGGCGCGGGCGGAATCGTCGAGAAACAAAAAGAGTACGTCCAATTGCCATCACCGCTGGAACGCGGTAAGGATTTGGAGGGCAAGAATCAATTTACAACGATGATTGACGCTCTGCAATATGCCGCGTGGCTGTGGAGTCGCAACGACCAAAAGAAACTCAAAGAGCATCTCGCCGCAAACTACGGCGGCAACGAAGTGTTCTGGCAGGTCGCCCAAGGCATCGCCGAAGTCCTGCCCGAAGGGGACAAGGAAAAGCAAGTGCTGCAAGGATTGCTGTATGGGCGCAAAGGGTACGCGGCGGGCGAACCACGGCAGATGAAGATCGAAGAGAAGGACCAAGGTTCGTAGTCAGGCGATTCATCGCCGTCTTGTGCGCTATGAATAGCGCGACTACAAACGCACGCTATGCGCGACTATGAACTTACAAACTATGTACGAATACCGCAAACTAACACCCGAACAAAAAGCCGAAGCGTTACGTCAGCGGCAATTGAACGGGTATCCATTGCACTCGCCACCGCATTTGTACGAGACAGAGGGATGGTTTCTCATCACGGCGGCAACGTATGAGCACAAGCACCATTTTACCGCCGAAGAAGATCGTGCGTGGTTGTTGGGCGAATTGTTCAAGGAACTTGAGGCTGTCCAGATCAATTTTGCGGGATGGGTTGTGCTGCCGAATCATTATCATTTGCTCGTGCAGTGCAATCCGCTTGCTATCATCAGTGAACCATTGCGGCGCGTCCATGCGCGCACCGCGCGCGAATTGAATCGTCGTGAAGACGTAGAGGGCAGACAAGTCTGGTATCGGTTTAGTGATCGCCTGATTCGCGACGAACGACATTACTATACCACGCTCAATTACATTCATTACAACCCTGTCAAACATGACTATGTCAAAAAGGCGTTGGAGTGGAAATGTTCAAGCGCGCATTGGTACTTGGAACACTTGGGAATAGCATGGTTGCGCGACGCGTGGCAAAAGTATCCCTTGCGCGATTATGGGAAGGGATGGGATTAGGCTTGTTTGTAGTAAGGCGATTCATCGCCGTTTGAAACGCCATGAATGGCGCGACTACGAGCAAAACCATTTCAAAGAGTAGAGGTTCCCAATGAAACCGTGGCACCAAGTTGTCGTACCTCACAAAGACATCACCCAAGGTAAATTCGACGAGTCAGTCTTTGCCGCCGACCTATCGGATGTGGTTGCGGATCGCGGACCGCTCGAATATCGCGATGCGCCAACTTTTTTCCGCAAGACCTATCCAACGCAAGGGCTGGTCAATCTGCTCGCGGCAATCACATCGCGCCTTGCAGGTCAGGGCAAAGGTGAGGCGGTCATTCAGATTCAGACGCCGTTTGGCGGCGGCAAGACGCACAGTTTGATCGCCCTCTATCACTTGTTAAGCGGCGGCAAGGGATTGAATGCATCGGAGATTGTCTCCGCAGTTCTCAAACAATCCCAGGTCGAAAAAATGCCAAAGACGCGCGTCGTCACGTTTGTCGGCACTGCCGCCGATGCCGTTAAAGGAAAGACGCCGTGGGGCGAACTCGCGGAGCAACTCGAAAACTATGCGTTGCTTCGCGACAATGACAAGAAACGTCGCTCACCTGGCAAAGACCTTTTGCACGAACTAATCGGCGATAAGCCGACGCTGATTTTGATGGACGAAATCGCGGCATACGCGGTCAAAGGCAAAGATTTCAGCGACCAACTGATGACGTTTTTCCAAGAACTGACTGAGACAGTCAAAGTGTTGCCGCGCTGCGCCCTTGTCGTCACTTTGCCTTCCAGCGCGCCTTATGGCGAAGAAGGTGAGCGCGCCCTGCATCAATTGCAGCAAATCTTTGGTCGCGTCGAAGCCGTCTATACTCCTGTCGAAGGCGAAGAGATTTACGAAGTCATCCGCCGTCGCCTGTTCGAGACTCCGCCTGATCCATCCGAAGCGCGCAGCACTGCCGACAATTACTGGGAGGTTTATCAGCGACTCGGCGATGATGTGCCGCGTGAAGTGCGCGAACCCGCGTATCGCGACAAATTACGCAGGGCGTACCCGTTTCATCCCGAATTGATTGACGTCTTGTTCGAGCGCTGGAGCACCTTCCCCACCTTTCAACGCACTCGCGGCGTCTTGTGACTCTTGGCAGAAATCATCGCCGATCTCTACAAGCGTGAACATCCCGCGCCGCTGATTCAACCCGCGCATTTGAATCTAGCAGAATCCTCAATTCGCCGTGAATTCCTCAAGCACGTTGGCAATGAGTTTGAAGGCGTGATTGCTGCCGACATCGCGGGCACGAACGCCAAAGCGCCCAAGATTGACCGCGAGATGGGATCGGAGTACGCGCGCTTTGGCATTGCGAGCGGTCTTGCTACCGCGATCTTTTTCGGGTCGTTCAGCGGCAGTGAAAAGAAAGGCATGGGTGTTCAACGTCTGCGGCTTGCGCTCCTGCGCGAAGGTATTCCACCTGCTGTCGTCGGCGACGCGTTGCGACGACTGGAAGATGAGCTGTGGTTTTTGCATGAGGAGAACAGCATCTATTCCTTCTCCAATCAACCCAACCTCAATCGCGTTATCGTCGAAAAGGAAGAAGCGGTCAAGGACGAGCAAATCACGGAAGAAACCCGCGCGCGCTTGGAAAAAGTTGCAGGCAACGAACTGCGTGTTACGCTGTGGCCTAAAGTTTCGCAAGATGTATCTGACACACGCGAACTGAAACTCGCTGTTCTATCGCTCGATCAAACGCGGCAGAGCAGTGGGACAAGTCCGTTTGTCGAGGAACTGCTCAAGAGATGCGGCACGCCCTTCCGCACCTATCAAAACACGTTTCTCGTGCTCGCGCCTGATTCTGGCGAAGCGGGAACACTGCGCCAGCAAGTCAAGCGTGTGCTCGCTTTGCGTAGTATCCGCGAAGACCATTCGCTGATGCGGCAACTCACCGACGACAACAAGAAAACGCTGGAAAGCAAACTCAAGGATACCGACGCAGTGATTCCCTTTTTGATGCTCGCGGCATATCGCCATCTCGTCAAAGCAGGCGAAGGCGGCATCGAGTGGCTTGACCTCGGTTTGCCAACCGTCGGTGAAAAGGGCTCGCTCTCGCGGCGCGTGCGCGAATATCTCAAAAGCCAAGAGGCACTGCTCGACAAGATTCCCGCGCGCCGCGTCCTGCAAAAGACATTGCGCGACGACGAGCAGGAAAAACCGCTGGGCGAAATTCTTGACGCGTTTCTCAAATATCCCCAGCTACCAATGTTGGAGAACGAAGACGTTTTGCAGAAAGCCATCGCGCAAGGTGTCCGCGAGCGCGATTTTGGCGTGCGTGTCGGCGATCGTGTTTACTTTGATGAACCTGTATCCCTGTCGCTTTTGGATTACGGTGCGGTGCTTGTCCGCAAAGAAATCGCCGAGCGCGCCAAGGCGATGGCTGGGGCAACCCCACCGCTACCCGAACCACCAGGCGGAAAAGAGAAAATCATCGGCGAAGGCAAACCAGGCGAAATCAAGACACAGCCGCAAAAGCTACCAACAACAGGCATTCGTAGTCTACGGCTGAAAGTCAGAGTACCGTGGGACAAACTCTCAGATTTCGTGCGCGGTGTCGTGATGCCCTTACGCAACGATGGCGCGGAGCTGGAAGTTGAAGTGTTCATCAATGCCACATCTGATTCCAGTAGCATCAAGGCGTCAACGGTGGAGCAGAAAGTCAAAGAGACGCTGAATCAGATTGGGGCGAAAGTATTGGATGAAACTCGGGAATAGCCATCGGCTTGCGCGTGTGTAGCCAGTCTTCAGATGACAGTAGACGCCATAACGAAAAAACGCCCGCGCACCCGCGCGAGCGTTTTCCTTTTCTGTGTTGGCTATGACGAAGTGCGTCACAGTCATCCGTGTGATTCTGTGGCAAACTACGCGCGTGCCCGCTCCTTCAACCCCTCCATAAACGTCTGAATCCGCGCTTGAATCGCTTCGTCGTCGTGCGCGCGCGGGGCGTTGTGATCCACTTCGATCACCAACCCAGGTTTCCCTGTTTGCTCCGCGACACGCAGCGTGACAATCGGCGCCATGTTCAAGAGCAAGTCAGGCGCCCTCAGCGGTCGCCCACCACCGCAAAACTACCAAAGAGGATGCACTTGGGCGCTAATGAATTGGTCGTATATCGCGCGCACTTTTGCCATCGTCGCCGCGTCAAGTGGGGTGAGTTCAGCCGCGCAGATGTTTTCTTCCACCTGCGCGGGTGTTTTGCCGCCAGGGATCGGGCAGGTCACCGCATCGCACATCAAAATCCAGCGCAGCGCGAATTGCGCCATCGTCATTCCGGTTGGCACCAGCGCGCGCAATGCTTCGACTGCCTGCAAACCCGTTTCGAAATCCACGCCCGCAAACGTTTCGCCGCGATCAAACGATTCGCCGTGACGATTGAACGCGCGGTGATCGTCCGCCTCGAATGTGGTCGCGCGCGTCATCTTGCCCGTCAACAATCCCGACGCGAGCGGCACGCGCGCCAAAATTCCAACGCGACGCCGTTTCGCTTCGGGAAAGAAATCGTCAATCGGTCGCTGGCGAAAGAGGTTGAAGATGATTTGCACCGTTTGCACGTTCGGAAATCCGATCGCTTGCAGCGCTTCGTCAATTTTTTCGACGCTCACCCCGTAAAAACGAATTTTGCTTTGCTTGACCAAATCGTCGAGCGCGGCGAACACGGCGGGATCGGAGTAAACCGCCGTCGGCGGGCAGTGCAGTTGCAAGAGATCAATCGCCTCGACGCCGAGATTCTTCAGACTGCGCTCGACAAACGCGCTCAGGTTTTCGCGCGTGTATCCGCTCGCGACGTGCGGTTTCAATCTTCGCCCCGCTTTCGTCGCGATGTAAATCGGTTCGCGCCGTTCGCGCTTCAATTGCCCCAGCAATCGTTCACTGCGCCCGTTGCCATAGACATCGGCGGTGTCGAAGAAATTCACGCCCAGGTCAACTGCGCGCTGCAACGCGGCGAGCGAGTCTTGGTCGTTCACCTTACCCCAGGTTCCGCCAATCGCCCACGCGCCAAAACTGATCGCCGAAACTTTCCAACCCGTCCGTCCCAGTTCGCGATATTGCATACGCTTCCTCTCTCACACGTTTGGCCCCAGCCACGTCTCCATTTCGCGCGCGACGCGCGCGTGCTGAATCGCCCAGGGCAACTGGCTCGCCTGCGTCAGTTGAATGTTGATGAACTGCGTCTGCGCGGTGGGAAAACTCACATCCACCGGCGCGGTGTTGTGTGCCCGCTCGTAGACGCCCTGCCAGCGATTCGCGCTCGCGTTCCACACCGTGATCCGAAAACCGACAGGATGCTCATTTGCCGGAGCGATCAACGTCAACCCGCTCACCGTTTCCGCGCGACCCAGGTCGAGTTGGAACCACATCCCCGGCGATTGCGCCGCGCCGCTCGACCACGCGGTCGCGGCGCGATTATCTATCGCGCGATTTGCCGCGCGCGCGTGGTGACTCACGTTTGCCCTCCACGCCGTCGCGGGATGCACCAGAATCTCCGAAATCATCCAGGGCGATTGTGTCGGCGATGTGCCGAGCAAGTCAATCTGCGCGTACTGCATTTGCATCGGCGCGAAAATCGTCATCACATCGTAGGTGTTGTCAGAAGCGACGCGCGCGATTTCGATCCACGTCTTGCCATCCGCCGAGACCCGCAAAACATAGCCCGCCGGAAAATTTTTGCCCGGACTGAGAAATTGAATTCCGTCTACGCGTCGCGGCGCGGCAAGATTCAGTCGAAACCATTGTCCCGGCTTTTGCGGCGCGCCGCTGTCCCAAAACGAGAGCGGATCGCCGTCGAGCGCGCGCGCGACCTCGGTTGGATTCTCGGACGATTCGGCGCGCCAACCGGTGGTGGCTTGCGGCTCACTCGTCACAGACACCGGAATCGTCAGCGCATGCTCCGCGAAGCAATCGTTACCCGCCGCGACGAAATCCCAGCGCAGCGCGTACGTCCCCGGTGTTTTCGGCGCGATGAGCCACGCGCCCAAGGTTGTCTCCCCGTTCGCCGCGACATCGGCAGGCAGCGCGGTGCGCCGGTCTTCCACGTCGAGTTGCTGTTCGCCCTTCGCGTTGAACCAGCGATAACCCAGGTGCACCGGCTGCGCGCCGCCGGGCTTCCACGACATCGCACCGATGTTCTTCGCGCGCACGTTCACCGTAACGGTTTGTCCGACCACCATTCCGACCGGCGTATCGTGCGCGAGAAATTGCGCCGCCCATTGCTTCGGCGAGGGCGCAGAGACTTCAAAAGTCTGCGGCCGCGCGGGTGGTGGTTCGATGCGCGGGGGTTCCGGCGGCGTCCAGCGCACGCGATAACCCGCGTTGAGCGCAGCGGCAAAATCCTCTTGCAGCGCGAGTTTGTCTTGGACGCCGCACTCCGGATAATCAGATGCGGCTTGCCAGCGAAACAGAATCAGCGCTTGGATGGCTTGATGCGCGGGATCGGCGTTCCATTCGTCAATTTCTTTGTATGCGGCTTGAATCCAACCGATGTTAGAATTTTCCCAGCCCTCGAACGGACAAGTCTCGGTGATGAAAACCGGCAAGGAACGAAAGCGCACAGGCAGCGCGTTCAGAAAATCGCGATACGCACGAAAATCGGAATGATAATGATCATACGGCGGTTCTAGCAGGACATCGCTGGTGATTTGCGCCGCGCTGAAATCGTGCGTGTAACTGTGCAGCGCGATGCCGTCTACTTCGGTGTCGAGTAAGACGAGGAGGTCAACCAGGTAGCGCACCCAATCGCTGGTGTCGGCGTTGTACGGCGCGACGGCGCCAGGAATCACCAGATCGTCCGCGTGACCGGGGACGTTTTTGATCGCATCGCGGCATTTGATAAAACAGAGCGCGTACAGTTCCGGCGTGATGATTTCGCGCCAGCCGTCGGGCAGCCGCGGACATTCCACGCGGCTGTTCATTGCATTGCCGATGATCCAGACGCGCGGACCCGGCGAACTACTGACGTACGCGGCGCATTGGGCGGCGAACGCGTCGTACTGATCGGAGGACGGAATCGTGCCGGCGGGGTCAAAGCCGTTGTTCAAGCGCACGATGACACCCAGCCCCGCGCTCGTGAGGCGCGTGTAATCGGTGCCGGCTTGCGCGCGCAGATCAACCGAATCGAGCACCCAGCCGATTCGGTTTGCTTTCAGCATCGGCACCTGTCCGCCGATGTCGTGGACGCCGTATGTGTATTCGGGAAAATCGGAAGGATTGATTGGGGTAGGCATTGCGATTCCTCGTGCCGATTGAATCCATCGTGATATTACTATGAGACAAACCAAAAGTCAAAACAAAAACGCTCCGATGCTTTTGGCAAAGGAGCGTTTGGGTCACGGGGTCACCTAGTCGCGGGGTCACACAGCCACTTTGACTACGTGACCATCTAACCATCCAACCAACTGGCTATTTGATTTCGACCGTCGCGCCAACATCTTCCAATTTCTTCTTGGCTTCGGCGGCTTCTTCCTTGGTCGCGCCTTTCTTGACCTCAGTGGGTGCGGATTCGACTAGGTCTTTCGCTTCCTTCAAACCGAGACCAGAAACGATTTCGCGGATAACCTTGATCACCGGAATCTTTTGCGAGCCTGCATCTTTCAAGACGATGTCAAACTCGGTCTTTTCTTCCGCAGCGGCTGGAGCCGCGCCACCTGCGGCGGGCGCGCCCGCGGCCGCTACGGCGACGGGTGCCGCCGCGCTCACGCCGAGTTTCTCTTCGAGCAGTTTGACCAGTTCAGACGCTTCGAGCAGGGACAAGCCCTGAATCTCTTCCGCGATCTTGGCGATTTTTTCGGATGCCATTTGTATCACTCCTTGAATTGATTTTGAATTGACGCTGACACGCGGCACACGTCACACGTCACGTTTTACGCCGCCGCGCCTTGCTTTTCGAGTTGCTCCGCGCGCGCTTTGAGCAGGTACAGCACCTGGCGAATGCCCGACGCAACGACACCGGCGACTTGCGTACCCGGCGCGTTGATCGTGCCCAGCAGTTTGCCGAAGAGTTGTGCGCGCGAGGGCAAATTTGCGAGCGCTTCGGCTTCCGCGCCGCGCAGAATACTGCCGCCCACAATCGCGCCTTTGACTTTCAACTCTTTCCCTTTCAAGAAATCGCTGAGCGCTTTGGCGGGACCGGCAATGTCGCCGTAGCAGAACACCAGCGCGGAAGGACCCGCGAGCAAGTC
>Ga0315285_10008644_pt1 | contig 10431 bp, 9 predicted proteins | sample YL17G09_36_MG_FD_203698 | JGI IMG/M metagenome (GOLD analysis project Ga0315285, IMG submission 203698) | Sediment microbial communities from Yellowstone Lake, YNP, Wyoming, USA - YL17G09_36 | ecosystem: Environmental > Aquatic > Freshwater > Lake > Sediment | place: USA: Wyoming | collected... | reverse complement strand
CGTCTTTTATCCCCAAGGTCTTTTTCAACTGAGCCAGTGGAGCAAGGGCAAATGTTTCCCAGAGTCCCATGTAAATCTTCAGGGCATCCTTTGCGCCCAAATGCTTTTCTAAGTAAGTGTAAGCAGCGAAATCATAGATGGCGAAGGCTCTCACCCAGTTAAGAAAAGTCTCTTCAATGTAATCTCCCATTCCCAAGATAGCGGGATGTTTTTTATCATGCATGATATCAGTCAGAATTTTATTGATTTTGTCCACGTTTGGTTTTTTCTCTATCCCCAAGACTTTGTTGACTCTTTCAAGCCCAACAGAATAGAAGAAGCTCCAGAGGTCGGTGAGGATTGCTTCTCTTACCGCTGGCTCCTTAACGTTGTTTTTCAGGCTGTTCAGAAGATTGTAATTATGAAATCCTAACCCTTGAGACCAAACGTAAATATCATCCTCGGGCTTATGTCTCACTTGTTTAAGGGCTGTGAATACAGGATTCTTTAGGACTTCTTCTCTCGATGTCATTGTTTTTCCCTCCTATCTTATTTTCCAATAATGGTCTTTTACTCGTTTGCCAATCTCCAGGCAACGATAGCAACGGTATCAGCCGCAGCTTTGAGGTTGTTCGGATTGATTTTGTCTGAAGCATCATGAATTGAATGATAATAGGGATCGTCGTTTCCCCACAGGCAGATGGCTGGTACACCGATCTCAAGGAATCGTCCCTCTTCCGGCACACCCCAAGTCGCTGTCATTCTGCCAAATCCGTATCCCAAATCAGTAGCCACATCGTCAACTTTCTTCATCAGCCAAGCTGGATGTTTGATGGGTTCTATGTCTGGCCAGTGCCCTACCTCAATTTGTTTTACAGTGCCGACGCCGCTGAGCATATCTATATCTATCAGTGCTTTCATATTCTTGACCAAATCTTCTTTGTGTACCTGACAATAAGTATAGGCTCCCGGTGTACTACCTTCTTCTGCTGTAGTAGAAATAAATTCAAAGGACTTTTTCGGCTTAGTCTGGCTCAAGACTCGAGCAATCTCCAGCATAGTCCCACTTCCTGAAGCATTGTCATTAGCCCCAGGGGCAATTCCATTGTCTCGGTGAGCCAGAATACCAACTCTTTCTTTCGGATTTTTTGTTCCCCAGCGAAAGGCAGAGATGATTACCGAATCCTTTTCTTCTATCCGGGTTTTTACCTCTAATCGTGCCTTGCTCTCTTTCTTTCCTAAGGCATGCATGATTCTGAAACCGCCGATGGCGGAAACACAGACGGCAGGGAGCTGTTGTTCACAAAACCGGTTTTTCAGATTCGAATTCCCTGCCTCCATGGATGCTCGATAGGACCATGGCATTGGGTGAATCAAAATAATACCTACAGCGCCTGCCTGGGCTGCTTTCTCGGCAAAAGTTCCCAGCCAGAATTTAGAATATCCCAGGGTCTCTTCAGTAAGAACCACGATTTTCCCTCGCACATCAGTCCGGCGATAATCTTCCTCCGCACCCTCTTTGACTAGAACCAATTCGGCTTCTAGTCCTCCGGGTGGGGTTGATGGTGAAAAGTAGGGAACAATGACTTCCAGTTCTTCGTCCGTTGCCAGGATTTTCAGAGAAGCCTTCTCTTCTTTAAAAGAGAGAGCACGGAAAGGTGTCTCTTTGATTTCCAAGTCATAAGATTTAAACTGTCTCTTTACAAACTCTATGGCTTTTTTATCTCCTTCAGTACCTATAAACCTATCCCCGATTTTTGCTAGTTCATCAATATTTTTTAATGCTTTAAGACCGGAAATCTGCCGCTGAAGATTAAACTCAAAATCGGTAAGCATGATACCTCCCTTTTTAATTATATCTGTATTCTCTACCTCTGTTGCTTATATCTAAGCTGTGATGTCGTAGTGTCAAAGGAATTTAAGGTTTTACGGACAAATTCTACAGAGCTCTTGGAATCCTCAGCTAAGAAGAGCATATCCTCCTCTATAGGTTTGTAACCTTTTGCCGCCCTTATGACATTTTTCAAGTATGACTCTCGAATCTTATCAAGAGAAAGCTCTTCCGCCTGCAACTGTTCGATCCGCTCGGGAATCACGATTACTTTCCCAGGAATATTCTCTTTTGGATTGCCCCGTCTTACTTCTATACCATTTTCTTCAGCAAAAGTGAGTTGAGAAGAGGGTAGTTTACCAGCAGCGGTGTATTCTGTTTCTTGAACTACCAAGATCTGGTCTCTATCAAGTTCTTTAGCAAGAGGAATTGCTGCGGCTAATGAAGTGTTTCCAGCTGGCCCACGCTCCATTCCTTCCAGTTTTGCCAGAAGCTCGGTGGCGTAAAAAACTTCTCCCTGGCTGACTAGAACATATCGGTCAAGATATCTGAGCGCTCTAGCAGTGTTTCTGGGGACATCGGTACGATCTGGCCAGGTTAGAAAAGGAATTCCGAAGCCAGAATGGGCTGTGGTAAAGGCCTTGCGGTTAAAGTCATGGTCGCTAGCCATATGCAGACCTCTTAGATCAACAGAGGCACCCACTACCACTGTATTATGACTTCCTGCTTTCTGTAACCCCCTGGCTGTACCGGTGACATTACCACCTCCGGCATGAGCTATCACGACTATATCAGGGAACCGCCCTTCTTGCTCTTTAACTTGTTGTGCCAACTCATAGCCCAGAGTCTCGATTCCTAGGACAGCCGTGGGAATATAAAGGGAGGCGCTAAAAAATCCGGTTTCTTCCAAGACAATAAGCATGATATAAAAAAGTTCCGGTCCAACCGTCAATTGCCAGACCTCTGCACCATAAGCCTCACAGGCTCTTGTTTTCTCTAATATTTCGGGCTGTCCGACTTTGCGGCTGTCGTATACTTCCTGGAGAATAATTGCCTTAAGCCCGTATTTGGCAGCCTGTGAAGCCACGGCAGCACCGTAGTTTCCTGAAGTAGCGGCTACCACTCCTTTGTATCCCAGCCGAGCAGCATGATAAGCAGATAGAGAAGCCCGGCGATCTTTGAAACTTCCACTGGGGCAAGCTTTTTCGTCTTTAACAAATATCCGTGCTCCTTTTCCTGGAGCTGAAATTGACCTTACAAGCTCAGTAACATTTTTCAATTCGACGAGGGGCGTATTCCCTACGCCAGTCTCCAACTGAATCCTTTGAACATCAGACAGAGAATAACCACACGAATTCATCAGCCCTTCATAATCAAAGGCAAGGGGAGAAATCTCAAACTGTTGATAATCGATTCCTACGGAGTCTCTGAGAATCTTGTTTTTTCTGGACATTGTTGGAGTATAGCTAGTTTCATTTTTCATGGCTATGCCTTCTCCTGCTTTCCAGGTACTCTTTTTACTTCTTTACCAATAGAAAGCAATTCTGGTCGAGGTTTACCAAAATTGTGGTCGTATACAGGGTTTATCCCTACTAAAGTTCCGGAGAGTTCACGACCAATAAAAGTCTCAATTCGGACAGTGTCTCCAATTTTAGCCTTGTTATCCAGAAGAAACCCTTTTATCCACGCTTCATAAGGAACTGCTTTTGTAGGTGCCGGTAAATCCGCTGGTCTTTGCTCCGGTGTCAGTATAACCTTATGGATTTGAACCAGGTCACCCTTGTGCGCGCTAGTGATATACTTTTCTTTACTAGTCTTGCTCATACTTTCAAACTAAACCTCACTTAGTCCAGCCTACTTGCTGCGTCATGGTATAAGAATCCCAATGGTCCCTGATGTACTTTATCTTGCCATTCTCAACCACAGCTACCTGACAGTACATGCAATCAAAGGGTTTATTTGTGGCTGGCAGCCCAAAGTATTCACCGGTGATAATTCCGGATATCCTGCCTACATTAACCACGTAATTACCCCTGACGATAAATTTCTCAATAAAAACTGAAAAATCCGGTGCCGCTTTTAGCCAGCCTTCAGCAAATTTTAGTAAACCTTCGTGCCCTTTAGCTGGTGGTAGGGTAATGTCATGATAAATTATATCCTTATCCACGACTGACATAAGTCGGTCTATATCATGAGTATCCCAGGCTTTCAATTCTTCCATTACTATGCGGAGATTCTCCTGTTCCTCTTTGGTAAAGTCTCCTAATTCACTTGGCTTCTTGTAAAGTAAGTTTTCCATATGACTCCACCTTCCTGTTATACTTTCTTTGTAAAAGCTGCCTAATTCTGCCTTTAGTTTTGGTTCTTTGTTGCTCAAACCTTTCCTCCTGTTTGTCTGTCCTCAGTTCTTGATTAAACTTCAATTCGTCTTGAGTTCAAAATCGCTAAGGTGCTTTATTTGGCTACACCGAGATATTGCGATTTGACTTCCTCATTATTCTTCAGTTGCCCTGGAGTAGATTCATACACTATTACTCCCTTACTTATTACATAAATGTACTCAGCTAAAGACATCGCCATAAGGAAATGCTGCTCCACCAATAAAATAGATAAGCCACTTTCTTTGAGCTGTTTAATAATATGGGTGATTTCTTGGACAACTATAGGTGCTAACCCTTCGGAGGGTTCGTCCATTAAAAGCAAGTCAGGATTGGTCATTAAGGCTCGACCAATGGCTAACATTTGTTGTTCTCCACCGCTTAGACGGTTACCGCTGAGTTTAGCTCGTTCTTTCAGAAGGGGGAAATGAGAATATACTGTATCCAAAGTCCAGGCTCCAGCTTTCCCTCTTGCTGTTGCTGCCATAGTGAGGTTTTCTTCTACGCTCAGTGAGGGGAAAATGTGTCGTCCTTGAGGAACTAAACCCATGCCCATCTGGGCAATTTTGAAAGAGGGGAGTCCAGTAATGTTTTTTTCTTTAAAATATACCGTGCCCTGTTGCGGTGGGGTAAAACCAATGATCGAGCGGATAGTAGTCGTCTTGCCCATCCCGTTGCGTCCCAGGAGAGCAACTACAGAGCCTTCTTTTACCTCCAGAGATACACCTTGAAGGATACGGCACTCTGCGTAGAATGTTTGGACATCAGATAGTTGCAGTATTGCCGGCATTTTCTTCAATCCCCATATAGATTTCTTTGACCCTTGGGTCAATTCGGATGTCTTCCGGTTTTCCGTTAGCTATGATCTTCCCATAATGGAGCACTATGACACGGTCAGCCACACCGAAGACTAAGTCCATGTCATGAGCCACCAGGAGCACTGTGATATTTCCCCCAAGCTTATTGAGAATGTCAACAATTTCAGTGCTTTCGGCACCTGTTAATCCACAGCTTGGTTCATCTAATAGCAACAATTTCGGCTCTAAGGCTAGAGTGAGGGCAATCTCTAATCTTCGTTGTTCTCCGTAAGATAGATTTTTCACCAGCTCATCTTTTTGTTCCCATAGAGCTATCGAAGCGAGAATTTCCTGGGCTTTGGCGAACAAATCCAAATATGCATAAGTTGGGCGAAGTATTTGGAAGCGGGAGAGTTTAGTGCCGTGAAGAGTTATCATAGTGTTGTCAAGTACCGTGAGGTTGGGGAAAAGGCTGATTAATTGAAAAGAGCGACTCTGACCAAGATGAGCACGGCTGTATGTAGGCATGTTAGTAATGTCTCTCCCGAAAAAGTATATCCGACCAGATGTAGGAGGTAGCTGTCCGTTGATCAAGTTAAATAGTGTTGTTTTCCCTGCCCCATTAGGTCCGATAATTCCCAAGTGCTCTCCAATTTCCACACTGAAAGAGACATCACTCAAGGCGTGAACACCGCCAAAACCTTTTGTTAAACCTTCAACTCTTAGTGCTTCCATAACGATAATCGAGCCTCTTCCAAAGTCTGGTCAGGTGAATGCTGATTCCTCCCCGGGCATACATAATAGCGGCAACGAAAATAGCGCCCAATATCAGAGGCCAACGCTCGGGGGTAAATAAACTAGCGAAGTATTCTACGAATACTATCACGAAAGCCCCAATTACAGGTCCCAGAAGTGTGCCACTACCGCCTATGATTACCATTATCATAGGCAAAAAAGAGGTGGCAACACCAACATGCGTAGGAGATATGAATCGGTTGTAATAGACAAAGAGCACGCCGGCTGCCCCTGCAAAGGCTCCAGTAATGATGAAGGCGATATATTTATAGAGCCAGGTATTGTAACCTAAAGCACGCATTCGGGATTCACCTTCGCGAATTCCTCTTAAGGCGTGTCCAAATGGGGAATTCATAATTCGGTATACTAAGAAAAAGCAGATAAGAAAAACTACTAAAATAAAATAATAGAAACTAATGGTGTTCCAAGTAAACCCGGGAATACCCAAATCCGGGCGCGGCAAGCCTGCAATGCCTTGCATGCCGTGTGTTGACAGCCACGGCATATTCCAAGTGAAAGCATAAAGAGCCTCTCCGAAGGCGAAGGTAACTAATAAGAAGTACATTCCGGAGACTCGAAGTGCCAGAAGACCAAAACCAGCAGAGACGATTGTCGCCATTATAATGCCGAGCGGTAAGGTTATCCAGAAGGAATTGATATTGTAATGAAGCATTATTGCGGCAACGGCATAACCTCCTGCTCCAAAATAGGCAGCGTGTCCTAAAGAAAGAAGTCCAGTATGTCCATAAATAAGGTCATAGCTTGAGGCAAAAAGGGCGAAAATAAGGAATCTGGTCCATATGCTCTGAACATAAGAAGGCATAACAGCAGGCAGTATCACAAGAAGTAAAGCACCTGCAATATAGGGAGTAAAACGAATCAATTGTGATTGCCAGGGCTGTCTAAACGCTTCTCTTATCTTGTCGGTTGCCATTTTAAGTCTTTCTCCCCAGAAGCCCGCTCGGTTTAGCCAACAAAATAGCTATCATGGCTAAATAGATGGTAAACATAGCAAACTGGGGAAACAGGGCTTTGCCAAATGTATCAATAAGACCTATTATAAGTCCCCCCAACAGGGCTCCTTGCACCGAACCCAAGCCGCCGACGACCACGACGATTAATGCGTAGAGCAAAATATCTGTACCCAGCCAGCTATAGGCACCTAACAACTGAGCCCCAATTACTCCGGCGGCTCCAGCTATGAATGCAGCTAAGATGAAAACAGCAGTAAAGACCAGATTCAGGTTTATACCTAGCCCGGTTGTCGTCTCTTTATCATCCATTCCTGCCCGGACAATGGCACCGACCCGGGTCCTATCCTGTAGCCACCACAAAGCTACAGCTATTATTATCCCAATAGCGATAATAACAAGGCGGTCTTTAGCAAAGGGCATGCCAGCAATATCCATGCTGCCGTACAGAGCGGGGGCTGTAAATTGTAGCCGTCGGTACCCTCCCCAAACCCAGATGCACAGATTGCTGAGGATATAGACAAAACCATAAGTCAGCAGTACTTGCTCGTTGGGTTGTTTATACAGGCGGCGCAGGAATACACGCTCTATGAGCAAACCGACCAGCGCACCGCCAAGCCCACCTACAAAAACAGCCAACCAAAAACTCAGTTGCCACTGTACCGCTATAGTCCAACCCACATAAGCCCCAACCATGTACAGGGCGCCATGAGCCAAATTGACTATACCCATGAGTCCCATGACAATGGATAGCCCCGCGGCTATGAGGAACAGGATCATCCCGAAGGAAATTCCATTGACCAAGTTAGGTAATAATAATTCCACCTCTAAACACCTGTAATATGTGTTTATCAAGCAAGAAATTAGATTTATTGAGCGGAGCGCAGGCTGGGGAATCCCCAACCTGCGCCCCTATTTAGTTTTATTTAGGTCCAACCCAACCGCGCGTAGCCTCTACGACATCAGGGCCTACTCGCACTGTAAAGAGGGGCGCTGACAGGACGTATTTGCCATTTTCCTTTTCTGCGGTGGTTATATACATGTCGGTAATGGCAACCCCGTTGGGAGCAAAGGACACGGGACCATCAGCACTCCTTATGTTTACGTTGAGTATTGCTGGCCACAGTTTTTCGTAGGACTCATCACCGCCGGTAGCCTCTAATGCGGCTAGGAGTATCTTACCCAAGGTGTAGGTCTTCACCTCGGCACCACTTGGGAAGAGCGTCCCTAGCTTTGGCGTAATACCCGCGATAAACTTCTTGTTTTCTGGGGTATCAAGCTTCCAGGTATAGCTGGATTGACCCGGGATGCCCAAGGCTATGTCACCCAGCTCTGCCAGAGCTTCAGGAGTATAGTCGCCGTCCTGGGTTATGGTTACCAGTGGCATCTTCAATCCCGCTTGATGGTATTGATAGATGAAACGGCTTACTGGTCCAGGACCCTCCATAGCATAGAGGACAACATCGGCAGTCTTAAAGGCACTGATATAAGGACTGTAGTCTGGGGCACCAATAGGCGGCCATAGCTGCTGAATCACAGTGCCCCCGGCATCAGTGAACCCCTTGGCGGCACCATTGGCGTAACCAATCTTACCAGCATAGTTGGCACCTATGGTAATCATAGTTCTGTAACCCAGCTTTTCGTAAACCCATTTGCCAAAGGGATAAGTCTGGGCATCAACCGTAGTCGGGTAAATTATATACGTCTTATACGGTATGATCTCATACTGACTATTAAACAGGGAGGTACAGATGACTTTATTTTCCGCCGCATAGGGGGCAATTGCCGTGTGGGCGTCACCCATGAGTGGACCAACGCAGATTTGGATTTTGTCTCGTGCTACCAATGTCTTGAATTTTTCAAGAGCGACAGTGACATCAGTTGCTGAGTCTTCAATTATAAGTTTTATTGGTCTGCCGGCAACTTCGTAGTTAGCCTCTTCCATCGCCAGCTCAAAGCCTGCTTTGAATTTTGGACCTAAATCTGCCACTGGACCGGTGAAGTCAAAGAGACAACCGATCTTAATTGGTTCCTGGGTAACAGGAGCCTTGGGGGCACATCCAGTTGTTAGAAACGTTCCTATTGTCAAGATTAGACAAACACTAAATACTAGTAACAATAACTTTTTACCTTTCATTTAAACCTCCTTTTAAGACTTTGTTCATTCCAGCTTAGCTATTTTCAACCCTCGACTTATCTCATCTCTCACCCTCTTTCCATCATGTTCTGAATCGTTGTCCCAATCGCTCTTTCCTTTCTGCGTGACTTCTGGTCTATCACGCTTCTTATTAATCGCTTTCCTCTTCAGAACACCGATGCTGCACCAATACCCATTTATAAATCGACCCTTTTCTACCTTTGTTTACGTAAAACACAACCACAGAGCTTGCTATTATATATACCATCTTGCAGAACCGGGGTTCCGTTAATAATAACACATTTAATCCCCTCAGGAAAATGGGCAGGGTCAAAATATGTGCCCTTTTCGCCTACAGTAGCTTCGTCAAAAATAGCTATATCAGCGTAAGATCCCTCTCTTATCAATCCTCTGTCTTTCACCCCAAATCTCTGCAGGCTCATAGAAGTCATCCTCCTGACGGCTTCTTCCATGCTAAAAAGCCCTAAGTCACGACTAAAGTAGCCCAATACCTTGGGGAAAGCGCCGTACGCTGCTGGATGTGGAAGACCTCTCCCGGTAATTATGGCATCTGTACATATCGACGCCCGAGGATGTGATAGTATCTTCCTCAGCCCTTCCTCGTTCTTCAAATCCCCAGAAACCCCAATGTACAACGCCATGACTTGCCCTTTTTCTTCAATAATTAAGTCTATAGTAGCGTCAAAAGGTGTCTTCTTGTTTTCTTCCCCAATCTCCGCCAGATTTTTTCCTTCAAGGTGCTTGTTAGCAGCACTGCCCACAGAGATAACGACAATATTTTCCCATCCTGTGGCTCTGACAAGATTGTGAGGCCAGGCACCGGGCAACCAGGGTGGCCAGCTAGAAACAGTTTCTTCTACATCCACATTTATGCGTCTTTTGACCTCTTTATTCTTTAATCGTTCGATAAGCTTATTTACCCCTCCCTCAAGGGACCAGGGTGGAAGAATGGCTAAAAGTGTGGTATTAGCAGCCGTATAGGGGATAACGTCAAAGGTAATGTCCACATTGCTGGCACGTGCCTCGTCATGAAGACCGAGTAAACGGTCAATCTTTGGCCAATGCTCCTCACCAAAAGCCTCTAGATGAGAATGTTCTACGCCAATACTATTTTGCTCGCCCACCTTAATAATCTCTTTGGTTGCCGATAATAAGGTTTCACTTGAGCCGCGAACATGAGAAGTAAATACACCTCCGAAATCTTTCAGAGGTTTAGAGATGGCGATCAACTCATCGGTATCAGAATATATCCCCGGCGCATAAATTAATCCACATGAAAGCCCGAAAACTCCTTGCTCCATGGCTTCTCTGGCAAGTTTTGCCATCTCCTTCTTTTCAGGTTCGGTAGCTGGGCCACCCTCAAAGCCTTTTATAGCGATACGTATCGCTCCGTGAGATACCAGTGGTACAACATTGTAAGCAACGCCCTTCTTTTTAATAAAATCTAAGTACCCCGCCATATCGGACCATTCCCAGGAAATGTCCTTAGCCTGTAGAAAAGCAGTATATATTTTTAATAACT
>Ga0315285_10008643_pt1 | contig 10431 bp, 14 predicted proteins | sample YL17G09_36_MG_FD_203698 | JGI IMG/M metagenome (GOLD analysis project Ga0315285, IMG submission 203698) | Sediment microbial communities from Yellowstone Lake, YNP, Wyoming, USA - YL17G09_36 | ecosystem: Environmental > Aquatic > Freshwater > Lake > Sediment | place: USA: Wyoming | collected... | reverse complement strand
GCCGGTTAGGTTAATAATTTGCGTTATCAACCTAAGAGGATATGCCTTTTTTATTTACATGGCAATATCAAAGTGCGAAAGATATTTTACATTATCTAATGAGCGCTTGACTTATGGAACGCCTGCCTACCGGCAGGTAGGATAGTGAACATAAGTCAAGGCGCGAATTAATCCTTGAAATCTTCGATTTCAAGGATCTTTTTAAACTTATTTTCTGATAAAAGCGGAAGTCTCAGAGAGCAGCTTCAATATCTTCTCGGACTTTTCCTGCTCCAGAGCTCCTAAACCGCAGGCAGGGCTGATCAGCAGCCTTTCCAATAATAAATCCTCATCCAGCCCCTTGTTCGCTAATGCGGTTATTCCCTCCATGAGCTTTCCAGCCAAGGATTTAGGCGTTTCATTGCCCGAGAAGCTCTGAGTAGGCACGATTCCCCAGCAGATAATGCCCCCCCGGGCCAGGAAGCCCTTCAGATTATCGGCATAAAGCACAAACTTTTCCTGATAATCAAAGGCATCAAAGTTGATGATGTCAATTTGTTCTATATCCGTGAATATAGACCAGTCAGTATTGCCGCAGCAGTGCATTCCTAATAAAACATTATCCCGCTTTACGCTCTGAGTAAACTCTTTTAATGACGCTACCGCATCGTCCCTGTTTATCGGTGTATAAGCAGAGCCGAAACCTGATAGATACGGCTCGTCAATGAAGAGGATTATAGATTTACCGAATTTCTTGAAAAATTCTATCTGCCAGAGTGCTTTCATAGCAAGGCCCTTTAAGACCACCTGCATAAATACCGCATCGTGCAAAAGTGGCACCCCTCCCTCATCTTTTATGCTCGCGGCAAAGGTAAACGGGCCGGTGACCTGGCATTTGATAAATTCAACATTTTCAAGACGCTCTTTTTCTAATCTCTGATAAAACTTGTGCAAGCCCGCTGCAAAAACTTCACTTATTTTAAAATAATCTATGTCATTTGCAATTATCCGCTCATAAAATATTTCCAGATCCCTTTCTCTGGCCTGAAGCGCAGAGAAAGTAAGCCCATCCGGATCGACCTTTAAATACGGCAGGTTCTCGCTAAACTGCGCCACCATCCCCTCTCTGATATCCCGCCTGGGCAGCTGCGGCCAGAAAGGTATCTGGGGCGTGTATTGAAAGATTAAATCTAATGCCTGGTCCGGGTCTTTATAAGGAAGGCTCCCTATCCCTGTGGCCAGACCTTTTAATTTCATCATAATTTCTCTCTTTTTAGAACTCCTCTTGGGCCGATTTCCACGGCCTCTTCTATCTTTACCTTCAATATGATCACATTTTCCGGCAACATCACCTCAAAACTGGCGTGTTTCTTTCCGGTATCTATACCCTCAATTATACGCTTGACCGAAAGATTTACCTCTCTTTCATTCAATTCCTTTAGCATCCTCTGGAATTCCTCACCCTTACTTATTATCTCAACGGCACCATTGATCTGATAACCGGTAAGCGCATCAATATCCATAAGAGAAATGGAAACACGGGGATTTATAGTTACGTTACTGAATGTAGTTCCCAGGACGTAATCAACCAGATACAAATAATTGCTCTCTAACTTTAAAATAAATTTAGGCGCAACATTTGGCCTGCCGCTAAAATCGCAGGTGGCTACACTGATAAATTCCCTATCTTCTAAAAGTTCAAATATCTTTTTTATAACCATAGGGTACTATTTCATATTTTTATATCAACCCCGGGATATTCAGCCCAGTAATATTTTTCATTTTCTCTGCGGCAATATCGTGCGAATGCTTGATTGCCCTATTGTAAGTATCTCTGATAACTTTCTCAAGTTGGGCTGTCTCTGTTTTTCTAAAATCTTCCTTGATAGAGACCTCCTTTACTTCCTGCGCGCCGTTCATCACAATCTTCAACAGGCCGTCGGAGCTGGCAATCTCAAAGTTAGTATTCTCCAATTCGCGTTTCATCTCCTGCATCTTCTTCTGCATCTCCATAAGTTGTTTCATTTTGTCGAACATTCAACTCTCCTTTTGGATTTGCTCGCGTGCAAGTCGTTAGAATCCTAATTCTTCACCAACCAGAATTACCTTTAATCTGTCTGGGGCAACTTCTGCCTCAATAATCAGAACCTGGCAGCACATGGGACGGCTTTGGTTCCAATTCAGCCTTTTATAGTTTAGAGGTGTGGCATACTCCTTTGCACGTTTAAGGGCTTCTTCTAAATTTGGCGTCAATTTATTTTTTCCGCAGACTATAATGACATTCTTCGCATTGGCAACTCCGGCAGTGCGGTTGCCGAATGCGCTAAGAAAAACAAGCTCTCCATTTCTTGAAACCGCATTTGCGCTGGCCAGATAATAATCCGCCTGCGCTCCCTGCCTTCTTAATTCCAGGCTTTCTTCTCTGGATATCCCGGCTTTATATTGGCTAAAGACTTTATTCCCGCGCTCTTCCAACTGCTTAACCACCCCTACTTGATCCAGCGTGACCGAGCCGGAAATTCCTATTGTGGCGCCTTGCGGAATTATTTCTAATAACTTTTGTACCGTCTCTTCTTTACTGCTGCAATAAAAGCCGGCAATGTTTCTTTTCTGCCAGGCCTTGATCAGAATATTTATTTCTTTCTCCATTTACTGCCTTTTTTCTAACTGGCCTGATAAAGTCAGCCTTAGCTTCCTAAGCCCTGGGCTTACGATGACAGGGTATTTATATCTGGAACGCACCTCTTTTAGCTCTTTAGGAAATTTGGAAAGATTATTCCGGCAGAAATCCCTCAGCGCTTCTGTGGAAGGCTCCTTATAGACTATTTTGCCTCGGTGGACTACTTTTTTTAACAAAGGTCTTCCCTTTATCTTTTCCTTCTCCAGGCCCAAAATATCCTTTATAAATCTAGCTCTCTTATCCTGCACGCGGAAGACCTGCTTTCTTCCCGGATAGGTTACCTTTGCCTTGCTTAATTTCATCGTCGGCAGGAATCTGCCGGATTCATCAGTGACTTCGCTAATCTTATAAATCACATCCAGAGAAGGCGCATCGCTGCTGGTGCCCATATTTGTGCCCACGCCGAAGCTATCAATCTTAGCGCCTTTATCCAGCATGGCTTTTATCTTAAACTCATCCAGGTTGCCGCTGGCAAGGATCTTTACAAATTTCAGGCCTGCCTTATCCAGCAGATTCCTGGCCAGTTTAGATAATTTCACAATATCACCGCTATCCAACCTTATACCTTGCAGGAGGAATCCCTTTTCTTTAAGATAAAGACCGACGGTGGCCGCATTTTCAATCCCCTTTTTTGTATCGTAGGTATCCACAAGAAGGATTGTCCTCTGCGGAAAAGTCTGGGCATAAGCCAGAAAACTTTCTAGCTCCTCTTTGAACGACATAACAAAAGCGTGCGCCATGGTTCCCACAACAGGGATCCCATATAATTTACCTGCCAAGACACAGGATGTACCGCTTGAGCCGGCAATGTAAGAGGAACGCGCAGCCTTTAAGCCCGCATCCCGACCATGCGTCCTCCTTAAAGAGAAATCGTATACTTTTCTTCCTCCAGCAGCATTCACTACGCGCGAGGCCTTACTGGCAATCATTGACTGCAGGTTAATGGTGTTAAGCAGGAAGCTCTCTAATATCTGAGCTTCAATAATAGGCGCGGTAACGCGTACAACCGGCTCATTCGCAAAATAGACCTCCCCTTCCGGCATTGCCCAGACATCGCCCCGGAATTTAAAACCAGATAAATATCTAAGGAATTCGCCTGAAAATATTTTATTGCGCTTTAGATACCCCAGGTCTTCTCTGCTGAATCTTAAATCCTTTATAAAATTTAAGATATCTCCTAAGCCGGCTGAGATTAAATATGAACGATTTTCCGGTAGGTCTCTTACAAATAAATCAAATGTGGCCAGAGTATTTCTTTTGTAGACAAAGTAACTCTGCGCCATAGTAAGCTCATATAAATCCAGGAGCAGGGCGGAGCTCATTTTGCGGTTTCTTGTTTTTTGATGAGGTCTTTATACTCATCCGGGAAGAAATTATCCTGAAAGACAATGTATCCATCCTTGTCTATAAGAACATAGGTAGGCACGCCTAAGACTCTGAAGGAATTAGAAACTGAGGTGTCTTTATCCAAAAGCACTCTGTAGCCCAGATTGTAATTCTTCAGGAAATCGGTTACGGTATCGGTGGTCTCCCCCACATTTATAGCAAATACTACCAGATCGTCTTCTACCAAGGTCGGATATCTGCCATTTAGTATATTCAATTCCTGCTGGCAGAATGGACACCAGGTAGTCCAGAAGAATAAAAGCACGGGGCTCTTGCCTTTATGATCACTTAATTTGTAAAAGTCAAAATATGTGTCCTGCAAATTAAAATCAGGGGCAGGCCTCTTCTCCTGAGCTCCTGGAGCAGCCGGTTTGCTATATTTCTTGATCATCGCATCAATGGCTTTATCTTCGGCACTCGATTTGGTAACCGCTGATTCCTGGGGATTTGCCTGAGCTAATTTTGGTCCTTGCGCAACTGGGCTGGCCGCCTTTGGGTCTTTGGTAGTTGCCTTTGCGGTTTTTTTAGCCGAGGCGCAGCCAAAAGAGACTAAACTTAATACAATCACCAACAACATCAAATTCTTTGCATACCTTTCCATCCTCACGCCCTCCTTATCCCAGTGTAAATAAAATATGCTCCCATCGCTATTAAAATAACAGCGCCAATCCTCTTTATCCAGATCATCCAGTTTCCGGATTTAGGCAGATTAAGTAAAAGGCCCTCAAAAGCGCCAATGAGAATTAGAATAAAGCCCATGCCATAAGCGAAACTTAACAAAAGAGTTGCTCCAAAAAATAAATTCTTTTTTGTGCTTAAATAAAGCAGTATCGAACTGAGTGCCGGCGTCAGGCAAGGCGAGATAACTAAGCCGGAACTCAAACCCAGGAAAAATGTGGAAAAATAATCGTGTTTCTTGTGGCCGGAAACTTTTGCCTTATTCCAGGGTAAATGTATATGAAATAAACCTAACATGGAAAAACCAAAAAGAATAATCACCGCGCCTACAAAAAGATAAGTTACCGGATGAGAACTGATTTTACCAAAAATTGTTCCAGTCAAAGTGGCTATCAGGCCCAGTATCGAATACGTAACCGCTATCCCCGAGACATAAACCAGGCTTAAGAAGAAACCCTTAAGCTTTGAGCCCGCTGTTTCTGTACCGATAAATCCGGCAGTAACCGGGATAAGCGGATAAATGCAAGGAGTAAAGCTGATTAAAATCCCGCCCATGAATGCCGCTAAATAATCAAGATTATTGCCGTATTGAATCATCTATCCATTTCAAATATGGCTGATAACCGGCTAATATTGGTAATGCGATGATCTCCGGGACCTGATAGCTGTGTTTGGACCTGACCGAAGTTATAATTTTGCTTAATTTTGATCTGCTAGATTTTATAACGAGGAGCGTCTCTTTTGCGCTCTCTGTTTTTCCTTGCCAGCGGAACACAGATTCTATTTTATCAACGATATTCACGCAGGCAGCAAGCCTGTTTTTTATGAGCGCTCGAGCAATATTTTTTGCTTCCTTCTTATTTGAAGCGGTGACAAATATTACGATGTGCATTTAAGAAACCTTTTTCACTAATTTAGCTACGCGGCTGCCCAGCCTAAGGCATTCTTTGGTTGTGCGCGCATCAGGAGCTCCAACTGCCACCGGACCATAATGATCGCCCTGCGGATCTCCTTGGATTATCATACCATGAATGAGCATGGCGTTCAAGATATCTAAGACTGTGGTCTCATTACCGCCGGCAACATTGGCGCTTGAGGAAAATGCCGCGCCCACTTTACCCTCAAGTTTCCCGTGAAATTTCACGGAATCATCAAAGAGTCTTTTGATTTCAGCGCTCATTGAGCCGTAATAGGTCGGCGAGCCGATGACTATCGCATCGTATTTCAATAATTCATCCACCTCTACATCTTTGACATCTTTTAGCAGGGCCTCCAGGCCCTCTTTTTTAATCCCCTCTAAGACCGACTCTGCCATCTTCTTGGTGTTACCGGAACGCGAATAATAAATCACTAACGCACGAGCCATTTCTTAACCTCCTTCAATGAGCACATAACTTACGAACACGAAAGTGTGAGTAAGTTATTGTGCGAATTGAACCCCACACCCAGAAATTTTAATCTAGAGCTAAATAAGATTTCTGGGTGTGGGGTAAATTCAGTCAGGCAACTTAGCTTCGCTATCGCTCGCTAAGTTGTGGCTTCATTTACCTTTACTGACTTTATTCTTCCGAATTGCGAACATATATCAAATATCATTGTAGGGTCTTCAGTATTGATATTTATTTTTAGATCCTTTCCCTTCTGATTAGCATCCTGGCAAGCACAAATCTCTATTGCCTCCCCGAATTCAGAAAGAGAATTCTTTATCATCTTTTCTGAAGCATTTTGGATATGCAGGATAAATTCTAAGGCGTATTTTTGTATCATTTGAGCATTATTACAGACATAGATCTACCGCAGCCTTTTCCTTGCCGGCGGAAAGAAAAGAATTCCTCCTTACCGCAGAATGTGCAGATTTGCGGGTCAAAGATATTATCGTGTCTTGCCCCTGAATCTAAGAATTGTTTTTTATTAGCTTTGGCCAGGTCCAGATAATATTTGTTATTCTTTTGGATAATCTCGTCGCTGAAAATGTCCTTGAATTCGCCTCCAACTTCATAGCAGCAGCTTCTTATGGCAGGGCCAAAACCTATATATATGTCTTCTGTGTGGCAGCCAAACTCTTTCTTCATTAACTGCAAGGTGTTGGCAACGATGCGCTCTCTTGTGCTTTGCCACCCAGCATGGACTAAGCCGATAGCAGGAGTTTTGGGGTCAAATAAAAATATTGATAAGCAATCCGCGGTGAATATTGCCAGAGGAAGATTTTTCTTATCCGTAATAAATGCGTCTGTATCAGGTACGCAGGCATCATAATTTAAGGCACCCCTGCCCCTGTCATCTTCTTTTACATATTTTACTCCTCCAGAATGGATCTGTTTTGCGCAGACAAGGTCACGGTAATCTAACCCCAAGCTCAGCAAAAAGCTATCGCGATTATTTAATGACTGCGTTGTATCCCCATAAAACAAGGACATATTCTCGTGGCTCCGGCAACTAAAAGCACAGATCAGGCCGTCGGCGGCTAAGCTTCCTAACGGGGAATATTTTTTATAATGAGTTAAATCAGGCATTGATCTGGATGAGCTTATCCCTGGATTTATGTCCTTTAATAATCTTAATCTGGTATTTCTTCACCTTAAGATATTCGGATAAGAGATTTATGAGTTGCTCATTGGCAAGATTTTTCTGTGCGGGTTTAGTCAGATAAATTTTTAAGAAATCTTCTTCAACTTTTACTAAGCTTCTGCTGGCCTTGGGAACTACGCGAACATTTAAAATCATTGCTTAGCTTGTATCTGTTTTGTGTTTTGAATGTCTACCAGCTTGTCCTGGAATCTGTCCAGCCGCTTCTGACTGTCTGAATATTTACTGCTTGCATTGAAAAGGTGGTTGCCCAGAACATCAAAATCGTCCTTAAACTTTCCGATCTCGATTGATAAGGTACTCAAATTCTTCAGTATTGCTTTGGCGTTCTCTTCTATTTTTAAGCCCTTTAAGCCGAGACATATCACCTGAAGGTAGGCATAGAAGGTATTGGGTGAAACAGGAATAACCCTTTTTGACATGCCGTAAGAAAAAAGGTCGTCCTTGATGATTACCTCATAATAAACATTCTCAGCAGGGATGTACATCAGGGCAAAATCATAGGTATCTTCCTGCGGCAGGATGTATTTGGAGGCGATTTCATCAACCCGGTTCTTTACATCCTGAATGAATTTCTTACGGCTGGCATTCTTTGTCTGTTCATCCTGTGCATCGAGTGCCTTCTGAAAATTCTCTAAGCTGAATTTAGCATCAACCGGGACAAGGCGCTCGCCGAGACGAATCACCGCATCGCAGCAATCGCTGGATTTAAACCTGTACTGCGTGGAATAATGCTCTTTGGGCAGGACCTGCGATAATAAGTTTTCTAGCAGTGTCTCGCCCATGGCGCCTCTGAATTTAGGCGCGCGCAAAAGCTCCTGGAGGCTCGATATATCCTTGCTGATCTCATAAATCTGTTTGTTAGTCTCCTCAAGCCTGCCCAGCTGCTCTTTTACATTGCCGAAGGTGTTGGTGGCATTGCCTAAATTCTGGCCGATTATCCTGTTTGCCTCCTGCAGAGAAGAGTTCATCTGGCTCAGGCGCTCATTGACCTGGGAGGAGATCTTCAGGACGGCAACAATGATAATTACTGAAAAAACTAAAAACGATAAACCCAATAGCCAAATCATCTTTTCCTCCCTTTATATACTATATGCCTGCCTACCGGCAGGCAGGCTACCTACTCTATACTTTAGTATATCATTATCAACTTCATTATTAAAGCAAATAATCCTTCTTGATACGTTTCACGCTTCTAAATATATTTGTCTTTACATCCGGACAGACCCGTTTTAAGTCTTTGATGATATTGGTAATCTTTGTGCGGTTGGAGGTAATTGAGTTTGGACAGGCGCACTTATGATGCGGGAAATCAAGGGTTTTAGAGAATCTGACAATCATATCCTCATCAACATAGGCCAGAGGCCGTATGATTTTTATCTTTCCGTCAAATAACTCCTGGTTCGGAGACATCGCTGAGATTTCGCCGTGGAAAAAAAGGTTCATCAGGATCGTCTCTATGATGTCGTCTTTGTGGTGGCCGAGGGCGACTTTATTGCAGCCGAACCAGTGGGCAACTTCAAATAATGTTTTGCGGCGGTTCCAGGAACACCAGAAGCAGGAGATATCTTTTCGGGTTTTGCCCTTTAATATGTCTATTTTTTCAATATGGTAGCTTACCCCCATCTTCTTAAAATATTCTGCCAGAAGCTTGGGGTGCTGGCAGGGATAGCCCATATCCACATGCACCGCAAGTAGCTCATATTTTATCGGCACAAAGCTCTTGCGGTCATGCAAAACCTTTAGCAGCGTAAGGCTATCCTTGCCCCCTGATACAGCGACGGCAATCTTGTCGCCATCCGATAACATATCGTAATCAGTTATCGCTCGTCCGACACGCTTTGAAATATAAAACTCAGGTCCTTGTAAAACTGACATAGATAATTTTAATTGAGTAAATCTGTCGCTTTTCTCGCTCTGATAAGTTTATGTTCTTGCCTCCGCGTGCTGAAAATTTTTGCCGTGTGCTTCGGCTTACGCCTCGCTTTCGGTCAGTTGGCTTTCGCCATAGCTTCCTTTCGCTCGGCGTAATTCCTCGCACACGACTACGTATACTAGGGTGCCAAAAATTTTCTTATGCACGCTCCGGCAAAAACATAAACTTTATCAATCTAGCTAAAAGCTCATTCGCTTAAATAACCACAAGGTTCATTTAGCGGGGGGCTTGGCTGTGCTTTTGCGGGGCCTCCAAGGATGCCCCGCTCGAAATCAGTCCAAGCCACCCCTAAAACAGCTAGTTAAATTTTGATGCGGGATATTGTTCGCGTGCAATTAGAAATTTTTTGGCCACTTGCTTAATTTGAGTGCGCAAGGGATTACGACGAGCCGGAGTTGCTGTTAAAGCGTTAGTCTACTGACGGAGGCGAGGAGTAAACCGTAGCGCACGGCAAAAAATTTCAGCACGCGAATAATATACCGCAGCAAAATAATTATCAAGGGTGAGACGCTCTTAACTTTAGCTAAAAGGGTATCCCTAAATTCTTCCGGAAGATTCAATCAACTTGCGGATATCTTTATTGAGCTTATGCTCTAATAAATCTTCAAGCGGAATGGGTAAAACCTGCGACCAGTTTTTCTCGCTGATTGTGCCGGGTGTATTAAAGCGGTATTGATAGGGGTCGCCTTTTAAGATACCGCCCAGATACAAGAGGTCGGTAATGAGATTAATGCAGAATATGGAGCTTGATTTCAGGGTAATATTGAGCACGGCGCGGACAATCTCAGGGTCTGCCTTCTCCCTCATCTTGCCTTTGATTTTCAAGTGCTTCCAGAGTTTTTCCTTTTCCTGAAAAGTATTTTCATGCATACGGATAATGTCGCCGATTTCATCGGCTGTTTTACTCAAAAAATAAACCAGTTTCTCAGCGCAATTTATTTTATTTTGCCAGCGCAGCCTTCCGTGGCGGGAAAGCTTTAAATTAAAAAGCATCTCTTTCACATGCGTATAATCTATACCGCGCTCATTACACTTTCTGATAAAAAGCGCCTCATCCACGGTCCCTGCCTCATTTTCCCACCATGCCGGCCAGTTAGTCGTGTCATGCGTGGATAGCATAGACACGCAAAGTTCCCGATACTCCTCTGGCTCCAGGAAGTCATGCCTTACATTCCAGTCCTTTACC
>Ga0315285_10008642_pt1 | contig 10432 bp, 9 predicted proteins | sample YL17G09_36_MG_FD_203698 | JGI IMG/M metagenome (GOLD analysis project Ga0315285, IMG submission 203698) | Sediment microbial communities from Yellowstone Lake, YNP, Wyoming, USA - YL17G09_36 | ecosystem: Environmental > Aquatic > Freshwater > Lake > Sediment | place: USA: Wyoming | collected... | reverse complement strand
AGGTGTATTCAGCTAAAAAAGATGATTCTCTCTAATGAAGAAGACATAATAAAATTTCAAAATTTGTTTAAAAAACTCTATGCTAAAGCAACTTTAGAAGGCGATAGAGATAATTTATAAAAAACTGTCTAATTTATGAAAATTTACTACATCACCTAACACAATATAAAAGGTTCTTGCCTTAAGGCACTTAACCAAACCCCGCCAAGCAGGAGCAGGTAAAATCGTTGGAACGGGAAATTGACCAGATGGTTTATAAATTGTACGCTTTAACCGATGAAGAAATAGAAATTGTAGAAAAGAAGTCTTAAAATTAAAAAGTTATGAATTAAGAAACATTATGGGATATTTCCAAACAAAAAGAGACCTTGGTATAATGAGAAATTTTAAGAAATCTATTTCTGAATTGTGGGAAATAGAAAACGAAACCTCAAAAAAATTAAAAAATGATTTTTTTTATTTAACAATAACGAAAAAAGAAGCGATTAAAAATGCCGCTTCTAAAAATGAAAAATATCAACAAATTCGTGAGAAAATAGCTAAATATATAAATGAAGTTTCTCGAATTGCTAATCGATATGGAATACAAACAATTGTGAAGTCTTATCCTGCCCCAGTGGTCGGAGGCCCTGTTATTCCAATTGACATTTTTTATAGTGTTTTACATGATTATTCTCATCATGGAATAGATAGACAATTAGTTTGGGACAAAATAAATGAAACAATAGGGGAGTGTGAAGCAGATTTAAAAAAAGAGTTTTATAGATTATTTAATCCTCTGTATTGGATACAATCAATAATCGTTTTTATTATAAGGATTCCATTTATGCTTATTTCCGTTTCTGGATTTAATATAGATAAAATAGAAGATCACTTTATCTCTAAATTATTCAAGTTAATCGAATTATTAATTATCATTTTATTTATTTTAAAATTAGGGTTCTCAAAAGAAGAGTTAAAGCAAGTTATCCTCGGATTTTTCTCTAAATGATTTAAAAAAATGGATGAAAATATCAAAAATAAAATAGAACATTTTTATAATTGGTATAACCAACAAAGACAAAACGCAATGGATTTAAATTATAACTTTGGTCGGATCATTTTATTAGCAACAGTAGATACTTTATCAAAATATGCTTTCCCTAATATGAAAAATAATTTTGGAAAACGTTTTATAAAATTAATTGATGAATATTCTGATTGGCAAGATAAAGATCGGATCAGTCTTCCTCAATTACTGATTCTGCTTAAAAATAAAAATCATAACAAATATAAAAAAGAAATAACACTCATAGAAAATAAACTAATGAAATTTCAAAATGATGCTATACCTTTAAGTTATGAGATCGATCCACTAATTAGTGATTTGATAAAAGAGATAGGCGAGGTAGATTCATTTGTTCATAAAGCAAGATATGCTTCGCTACTTTGGAAAATGAGGAATTTTGCAGTTCACGAATGTCGCCATCCGGGTAACGGTTTTGCTGTCGCAGGAGATCAACCTTATCCTTATTATGTGAGTTTTATAAAATTTACCAATGATAATTATAATGATTATATTGAAACATTGGAATTTGTTATACCCAATGAAGTAATATCGAATATTATTATAAATTGTATTAATAATTTGAAAGTGAAATTCACAAATGAAGGTGTTAATCCTTTTTATGCTATTAAAGATAGCTCAAGTTGGTTTGATATTTAAATCCGGAGTAGACTATTGAGTTTGATATCAATTAAAGGATACTTTTATTTTTATATGCTTCTACTAAAAAATTAAAAGTCAAAGAATACGAACGTCAAATTGACCAGATGGTTTCTAAACTCTATGATTTGACGGAAAAAGAAATAAGAATTATAGAAGGAGAAAATTAAATATTTGAACCGAAATTTATTATGAAGCAAATAATATCAAGTGCCGAAGGAACGAATGGAATATAGGCGTGGATGACAATCCACATAGTAGGAATTGGTATAAAGCATATCTTAACGCCCAAAAGGGTCTGGAGCCAATTCTATCTTGTAAGGTAAGTTTCGTGTAAAGTGTATTTAACGCAGTATTGATACGGCAAAAGCTATCAAAAGCTTAGAGGTAAATAAGCAAGTTTCGTGTAAAGCGTATTTAACGCCCGAAAGGGCGTGTAGGAATATAGGCGTGGGGTTTACCCCACGATAAATTAAATAAAAAAATTAAGCCCCAGCGGGGCGTTGGATAGTGAATATGCCTGATTCGTATGCGTATCTCGGCATTCATTTTATATTCAGCACTAAGGACCGTGTATCATTAATTTCTGATGATATAAAGTCGCGATTATTCCCTTATATCGGTGGAATAATAAAATCATTAAATTGTATTCCAATCGAAATAAACGGGATGCCGGACCATATTCATTTATTTTGTTTATTATCCCGTGAGATTTCCATGTCTGATTTTATGCGCATTGTTAAGTCAAAATCATCAAAATGGATAAATGAAACATTTAAATGCAATCCAAAATTTCAATGGCAGGACGGTTATGGAGCGTTTACGGTCAGCAAATCATCAGAAAACAGAATTATTGAATATATAAAAAATCAGGATGAGCATCATAAAAAGAAAACATTTCAATATGAATATATTGAGTGATGATATTGTTGCGGGGATTAACATCCCCGCCTATAATCTGAAATCCCTGCAGGATTTAAAGATGTATGTATTTAAAATTGTTGCGGGGATTAACATCCCTGCCTATAATCAGTAATCCCTACGGGATTTTGAAATGAAAATATTTTAAATTACGGGTATTAACATCCCTGTCTATAATTCGTAATCCCTTCGGGATTGTAGATAGATATTCCTTCGCTCCTTCGGAGCTATATTGTTCGTGAGAATTCTATTACGGGGATTGGCATCCCCGCCTATAATCTGAAATCCTTTCAGGATTTTACAATAAATACATTTTAAGATAAGAATGTGACACTCAAATTAGGCTAAACTCATTTCGTTAATCACTATGTTATTCTAATAATTTAAATCTTAAATGAGAAAAAGTATGAGACTATTTTCAAAATCACGAAGTGATATAACTTTGTATATTGCGTCTTAAGACCTGTGATAATGTCTCTTAAGGAATCTATAGGATTTATATGAGAATACAAAATCGCTATCAATCCTGGAGGTTCGATGAATAATGGCGCATTCGGTTCATTACCTATTGTTCTTGTAGATGAAAATAGTATCGATATTAAGCAATCATCAGGAAAACCTTTGACGGAAGATAATCCTATTCTTCAACCCAAACAAGATGGAACCGGTTTATATAAAAAGCATAAAATCGAATTCCCCGGATTCGTCTATGACACAGATTTTAATGTTAAAATCAGACAGGCTGAACTTCTTGAAAGAACTGAATTCCCCGACCAGAGTGGTGCTATCTTTACAATAGTATCATCTCCAACAAACTTCCCGTCAGCATCGGTTAACATCACTGTTCAATACATTCCATCCTCTGACTCTGACGAAACTGATGTCGTAACTCTCGATGGTGAATTAGGTTTAGAAAGCAGTATGAAAGTGGTGAAAAGAAATGCAACAACAGGTAAATTTGAATTTTTAAGCGGAACACACTCTGTAGATATGGTCAACCATACAGTTACAATAAATAATGTATCCAATTTCTTAGACAGTGGATACGGAACATTTGGAACAGTAGCTGAATCGCCAGCATTTATACCACGTTGGGAACTGTATTAGAGGAAGAGAAAAAAATAATAGACCACGGATTAACACGGATAAAAACAGATAGTCACGGATTTTATTTATTAAGAATATTTAATATTGAGATTTAATCTGTGTAAATCCGAACATATCCGTGCGAATCCGCGTTCCATTCTTCATTTTGGTCTCTGATTTATTAAACGACATAATGGTTATAAATGTCTGATTTTATCAAGAATCGGTCCTAACCAATCCTCAAATAGAAAATTAACTCTTCCAATTAATAATGATAATCGACCCATCATTGTATAACCAAACATCGCTCCGAAACACACCATTAAATATATTATCCCTGTATAAGATACTGGTTTTAAAAGCCCCTTATGTTCAATTGAAAAGAAAAAGTATATTAATATACATACCACACCTACAATTGTAATAATGGCATTTATATCAATAGAGTTTAAGAATGAACCTGTTTTCGCCACATCCACTATCGGCTGAATAATTACCCCTGTATGTCTTATAATATAAGTTTGAATTGTATTCGGTGCCGCATAACCTACTGTTGTCCCAATAATAAAAGCTAACGGATAACGACTTAACCAGGAAAATTTCTCTGAAAATCTTGCAAACATCAATAAACCTAAAATACCAGGTATAACGAGATGCCAATTCTCTGAAAAATTTTCTGTGACAGGATTCCAAAGGTCTGATTTTAATACCTCATCCCAGGCTGTGCAAATGATATAACCTGTTGATACACCAACATAAATATATTCTGCTAATTTATAAAAGGGGTTATCCTTATAAAGAAAGCTATAAATCGCTAAGGTCATACCCGCTGCTACCCATATACCAACAACTTCCCAATTAAGATGCATATTTAACGCTCCTTTGAAAAATTGTAACACGACATTTATGTCGCAAGTAGGGAACAGGCATGCCTGTTCCCTACAGGGATTTATACGAGATGAATCTCGCACCACATTCTAATATGTCTTTTTATCGCTCTCTTTTAGAATAGAGACTTAATATAAAATAAGCAAGATTTCCTAAAATAATTATTAAAATAATGAAAGAATGAATAATTGCCTGAACATTCATTCCCTTCATACCAAAATCAGGGTGATTAATTAACTTCTCGTATTCAGAAGCCCCCTTAAGTCCTCCTACAATTCCGGTGATTTGTTTCGCATCCAGAAAAGGATACATTCCACTTGCCATAATGGCTGTGCATGCTGAACCAATCTTGGTTCCCAGTCTCTCATAGGCGTAGACAATCCAATAATTAATATAACTATCATCATGGACACACACAAGATATGGAAAATCTTTTAAGGAGTTTATATTTGTTAAAATTGGTAAATCAGCGGTGGGATTCCCATAGACATCATTTCTAAATGTTTCCTTCAAGTTTTGTACTAATCCTATAATCATAGCTGAAGTTCCCGCACGATAACCCAACCACGCATAATCTTCACCATATTTTAAATTAAACTCTTTTTCCACTTGTTTTAAGATTCTTTCTCCTATACCACTTCCCTGAACAATAAGAGCTGTAGCAACCACTTTTAATTTCTTCCTTAAACAATGCCTTAAAATAGCTTTTGCTAAAGGATCACACTCAGCAATACTTGCTGGTTCATAATCAAAAGTGAAAAATATCAAAGAACCATCTGGAATTTTTTCTATTTCATCATAAACTCCACGGGTCTCATGAGTTATATCTACACGAAGTTTAAATGGTAAAATAGTGGGCAAAATTGCCGCTATAGCTACAAGTAAAAATATATATCTTCTATCAAAAACTAATGTTTTTTCTAAAAATCGGATAAAAGCAGGTTTCTGTTGTTCCATAATTAATTAGTCCTTTCCACTTCAATGTGGAGTGCGGTAGCTTGCTACCGCTTTATGTAGGGGACACATATATGCATTCCCTCAGATCACACTTTATTTAATCCTTTCCACCCATATATGTTCTCTCAATGCCAAAAATAATACGCATAGAAGTAGCGATAACACTTAAGCAAATCCCTAACATAATCGCTCTTCTCGCCGCCATACCTGGTTTATTCATTAACCAGTCAACTAAGCTCGAAGGACTCAAAAATTTTAAAGATTGAGGTAATTTATCCGCTATCATATTGCCAAAAGGTATTCTTCCTACCATAACAATAATCGCCGCAATTAACATTACAGCCGCCTCGATATTTCTTGCCCTGAAGGCTCGATAAGCTGCCGATGCTATATAAAAAGCTAAAATCGAAAAAACCGTTGCACTTGCAGGCACATTAATCCAATCAAAGATCCATTGAAATGATTTACCTTTAGAACCCCAACCAAAACCAGCGACTACAGTCCCTACCAGAAAGATGAACATAATTATAGAATAAGCCCAACCAGAGGATTGTTTCCTAATTTTTATATAATGACTTCTCATTAAACTATAAACACCAATGACAAGTGAAAAGGCTGCAATAATTCTTACCCATTTCATCGACCCCTCAAGAATATCATCAGAAGTTTTCAATGGTACATAATAACAGATTATTAAACCGACACCCGTTATAAGAACAATTGCCAGAGGAATCCGCCTTTTATAAAGTTGCATAACCTTTCTCCTAATCAAGCTGTTTGTAACACGAGATTTATCTCGTAGTTACTGCGACATAAATGTCGCGTTACAATCATCGGACTGTGAAAAAATACTTTATTAAATTAAAATACTCATTATGCATGAATGAACCCAAAGTTATAAAGAATATCCCTAAAATAATAGCTAAAACAATCAGGATTTTTCCCATATCCTGTCCTTTTAATGTCCCTACAATTTTGGGTTCACGCGATAAATAAGCGCTTGCCGCATATAACTCTTCTCCAATTAAACAATAATCGCAAGCTGCAATGAAAAATGGTATCTGATAAACAGAATCCGTTCCAGCAATTTGTATCGCTCCAATCGTATTGCCTGTCTCTGCCAATAATAACGACTCTCCAGCAAATGTCCCTAAGAGAAAATTCGCTGCAGGTTTTTCTCTAACCATTAAACCATTAACCGCCGCCGTATAACTAAATTGCTCACCCGCTATAAAAAATATATCATTTGGATTATAAGCATCGGGTCTACCTGCATCAATATATGCTTCCTTAACCACTTCCTGACATACAGTCATCGCCACGGGCCATTTGCACGGAATAATTATTCTCGAATCATAATTAGCCACCTTTTTAGCTACCTGCCCTAATATATTGATTGAGGCAATCGTGGATATTTCACTTGCATCATAATATCCTGTGGAATAAAGAATCGGTTTACCCATTTCAGTTGCTCTCCCTATCGCTTCATCAACTGCATCCAAACCTGCGATTTTCCTTAAGAAAATGTTCGGATTCTTCTTCGCCTTGTTTATGTAATAATATACAAAGATATACATCAAAAACAAGACAACTAAATTATTTAACTTTGACCACTTAAAATAATTTATTTTTGGAATAGCTGTAACAACCTTATCCAAAAAAATTGGTAGGGGTGGGGTAACCCCGCCCCTTCTTTGCATTCCAAGCTTGAAATATTTCGGAACTATCTTAATAGCAATAACTTTAGTTGATACTTTATTAATAATTTTTATTTTATCATCGGTCTTTTTAGAAATAACAAATTTGCCACTTTTGATTTCTCCAGATTCAATATCTTTATATGTGTATTGGAATATTTCTTCTCCTGTTGTGGAATCTTCTTCATATTTTTCTACAGTCTCTCCAGGTTCCTCATACAAATAACTCAAAAGCTCTTTTCCTGTGACAGCATCTTTAATAGTAGTTTTAACAGTCTTAACAAATAAATTAACTTCTTTAAATCGAAAATTTTTATATTTCTCCCAGGGACCGAAATATTTTGTATTTTCACTCGCTAATGATTCTTTCAAAAAAGAGTCAATAACATATTTCTCTTCAAAAGGACCTTGTGAAGAAGAAGACTCGTAGATTACATAATCAATATCTTTCCCTTCGGTAGGGGATTTTGACCAGATAAGGCAGATACTACCATCAGATTCTTCGGGGGAATCAATGGCATAAAATAGTTTAGGCAGGATTAAATTCTCAGTAGTTTCTTCAGCATTAATTAAAAAAGCAGAAAAAATAATTGCGGAAACAAAAAAGAAAATTAAAATTTTTCTCATCGCTTTATACCTCGATAAACATAAAGAATTTTATAACCACAACGGCACGACGAACACAATAACTAAATTTAAAATGTAAAACTGACAACTGACAATTATAAAATCATTAAACAAACTCTAAACACTAAACTCTAAATCCTAAATAAATTCAAAACAAAAGACTCAAAACGTTTTAAATTTTTTTATTTGAGTTTGTTTAGAGTTTAGTATTTGTAATTTAGGGTTTATTTCATTTTGTCTGTTGTCAGTTGGCTGTTTTAAAATTGATAATTTTCTTAGTGCTCGTTGTGTCGTAGTGGTTAAATATCTTTTATATCTCTATCAGTTCAACATTAGCTCTGGGAACGGTTACAACGGTTCCATCCGCCAATTCCACATCCATAACTCTCACTTTTGCACCAGTCTCGATTTCTTTTAACTCGGGTGGTAAATCCTTTACTCTTCCCAATTTCCCAAAATAAGGTTCTCGAATTATCCTGACTTCATCTCCTTCCCTAACACCCGTTTCCGCCACCATTTTAGGTGTGGGCATCTCTTTCATATCTTTGGTTACAGGAATGATAATTTCAGGCCGCATTACACCCGCACGAATCTGAGTTCGTCCATTAATCGATGCAGGGCAGGAATCCCTCATTTTCAATAACTCAAACGTTCTATTCGCCATTCCTATCTTCCCTAATCCTTCAGTCAAAATCAAAGTTAATGGAATATCCTCATCACCAGTAACAGCCACACCAAGTTCATATCCTAATAAAGGATTCAAATCTTTTGCATTAATCCCACCAACAATGACACCTTTTACTCCTTTATCTATCGCCTTCTTTAAAGTATTATAATCAGTAAAAGAACCACCGACAATGATTTTGTCTTTATGTTCATCTGTAATTTGTTCAGCATGCAACTCATCATCGGGAGATTTACTAATCACCTTCAATTCTCCATAAGTTTCTCCACCCACACCCAAAATTCCCTGAATAAAAGTTGCCTCTGTTTCTATAACGACACCAAGATTAGGGATTACCTCACTTACAACTCCATCAATATAAGCTTTCAATTCAAGTAATCGAGGGGGTTTCCTCAATATTACTTGACCTGTAATATTTGAGATATTATCAATTGTTCCTATAATGGGTGATTTTACAACGGTTCTAAACCATTTAAGCAAAGGTTTATTTTGGGCAATTGGCTCATCTTGCTCAATACTATCCTTTTCCTTTTTTAACATATAATCATAAATATCTTGTGGTTCTATCCCCAAAATATTAACAACATTAATTGTTACTACATCGCTTGGGATTTGTGTTTTTGCTACCACAATATCGGCTTTTACAACATCACCCTTTTTTACAGTAACTTCTCCAGGTATCGGTAGGATTCTTGTTTTTTGAATGAGAAACTTTGATAGGACTTGCAATCCGGGTGTGTAAGCGTGAGCCAAGTTCTTTACTCCTTAATAGATTAGATTCTTTTTGATATATAAGATTTTGCTAAAATAAATTCAACCTATTTTTTATCAATATAAATTCAAACTCTTATACCATTTTGATACAACTTCTTTTCTCTCGGAAATATTTTCTGGAAATATCAAAGGTCTTCCTCTTGCATCTATGATAACCCCAACAAGTCCTCCAGGCGCATTGTAAGTTACAATTTTCCCTTTTCCTTCACCTGCATCAAATCCTTTTGTAGGATTAATTTTCACTTCTGCTTTTTCACCAACTCCACGTTCAAATAAGACGATTTCACCAAACTTTAATTCTCCTTTTTCTTCCTTACCATCCGGGAACTTAATCTCAAAATCCAACGCCTTTTGTCCCCATTTTCCCTGACCCACAATGGCAACACAGCTCCCCAAACGTAATAAACAATCTTTCTCAAAAACCTGCATCGCTGCAACTTGATGCACTCCAGCAAGCACACCTAAATGGGGCATCATAAAGATACTATCAACCGTAATCTCTGTCATTGCTTCGGGTTGGAATCCATCAATCAACATTGCCATTGATTGAACTCGCTTGGGGGCATGGGATAAAATTCCTCCACTTCCCACAAGCAGATTTAATTCACGCATATTAATCAACGTCTGACCTGTTTCAAGCTGTTTGAATGTATCTGAGATAGACCTTTGTTGCTGAATCCCTTTAAGCCCAACCGCCAAAAGTTTATGCTGGCCAAAAGCAAGTCTTAAAGCCTCTCTGGCTATAGCCTGTTCTATTATCAGTTCATTCATTGTCTGAGGAATTGTGGTTGGTCTTATCATCTTATTTTTGATTCTATTACGCAAATCTTCCTCATCAATATCGAAAGAAATCCATCTCAAAATATTATCCAATCCTGCTTCAGCAAGAACGTTCGATATAGAATAACTCATACCCAAGTTAGCACTAACAGTTCTATTAAATATTTTTTGAAAGACGCTAAATATATCAGTGGTAGCCCCTCCAATATCCACTCCGATGACTGTGATTCCCTCAGTCTCAGCAATTGTGTTAATCAAATATCCTACAGCACCCGGTGTAGGCATTATAGGCACTTCAACCCATTCCTTGAG
>Ga0315285_10008639_pt1 | contig 10433 bp, 8 predicted proteins | sample YL17G09_36_MG_FD_203698 | JGI IMG/M metagenome (GOLD analysis project Ga0315285, IMG submission 203698) | Sediment microbial communities from Yellowstone Lake, YNP, Wyoming, USA - YL17G09_36 | ecosystem: Environmental > Aquatic > Freshwater > Lake > Sediment | place: USA: Wyoming | collected... | reverse complement strand
AGGCATCAGCTCAACCTGCCTTTCAACTTTGTATCACATTTCCTCCCGGCTCCCCAAGCCGGGAAGAAAGGCAGGTTCTCTATGGCAGGCCATTCCGGCCGTCCCAGGTTTCTTTCCAGCCTTTCTCTTATCCAGGCTGATTCCGAGAAGGCATTAGGCCTCTCGCGCGGGCCACTCGGTCACCGCTTGGCAGATCTGATCGCTCAGTATGGCCTCAAGGCCGTAAAGACCGCCGAGCGGCGGCTAGCTCTGGCGGCCAAGCTCCAGCAACTTCATCCCAAAACCCAGGTGATTAACGGTCAGCGGCTACCTGTGGGTCGCCAAAATTCCGTGCGGCCTAGGAATTGACGGTTAATTCTCCGCAGATCGGACCAAGGTCCGATTCCTGCCTGTGTGTCTGGTCAAGGCCACTAACTCCGTTGAATTCAACGCGAATGGGGTTTTTGGTATGGACAGGCGGGGATGGGAGGTAAGAAGCCATGAACCTGCGGGAACGGACGCTTGCCTACATGAAGTCCCGCCATCTGAGCCGCCGTGCCGTGGCTGAACTGGTGGATGTTAGGTGCTCGAACCTGTCAAAGTACCTCGACAGCCTCCCTGGGTGCAGCAAGGAAGTGATTGAGGCGGCGCTCGGGGCCTACTTCCTGAAGCTGGAAAGAGCCGAAGCCCGGGCCAGAAGGCCGGAGTTCATCGAGACGCAGACGGCGAAGATCATCTTGGAGAAATGTCAGGAAGCGGATGAGCGGCGGGAGTTGGCGCTGCTGTATGGGCCGTCAGGGATTGGCAAGACGTTTGTGGTGGAGGAGTTCATCGAAAGGTGCGAGAAACAGGCAAATTCCGAGCAGCCGGAAGTTCTCTTTGTGACGGCCCACGCGGCCTCGACGCCGAAGTCCTTGATGGCTGCCCTATGCCTGCAAGCAGGAATACCCCACAGTGGAACGGCTCCGACGCTGGCTGAGAGTCTGGTGAGGAGGCTCGAAACGGGGCACTACCTGATCATCGTGGATGAGGCAAATCATCTCGATATCGAAGCGATGGAACTGCTGCGGTACGTTTACGACCGGGGGCGCCTCGGGGTGGTTCTGATCGGCACGCTGAGGTTGTACGAGATCTTCACGAATGGCAGCCGCCCGGCGTCGGAGTTGGAGCAATTGTGGAGCCGCGTGGGGATCTGTGAGTTGCTGCCGGGTCTGACCGAATACGAAGCCCGGCAAATCATCCAGCAGGCCCTGGGGCGAATCCCTGAAACCACAACCAAGCAGATCCTCCGGCAGACAGGAAATTCAATTCGGCGGTTGACAAAGCTGTTGGAGCACTTGAAAGAGCTTCAGGAAATCAATCGGGACCGTCAACTTGAGGACCTGCTTCCCGTGGCCGCAAGCGCTCTGCTAGTCTCTCCGCGCTGATCTGCCTAAGGCCTGTTCCCTGACCAGAATCCGCCAATTCTGCCCCGACGCTTGCCAAGCTGCCGTATAATCCTTTCCAGTAAAAAGATTGACACGCACCACCGCTTCAAGCCGTGTGCGGGGGAGACGAGCTCTCCGGGAGAAGGGCGAGGGACATGGCGCGCGCCAAGGGAACGACCGCTGGGAAGTCGAGCAACGGCGCAAACCTCGGTTTCGAGCAAACGCTCTGGCAGGCGGCGGACAAGCTGCGCGGCAATATGGACGCGGCGGATTATAAGCACGTCGTCCTTGGCCTGATCTTCCTAAAGTACATTTCGGACGCCTTCCAGGAACAGTTCGAAAAGCTAAAGAAGGAACCTCACGCCGATCCCGAAGACCGCGACGAATACACAGCCGAAAACATCTTCTGGGTGCCAAAAGCTGCTCGCTGGCCGCACCTACAAGCCAACGCCAAGCAGGCCGCCATCGGCAAGCTGATTGACGAGGCCATGCTCGCCATTGAGAAACAAAACCCTTCGCTCAAAGGCGTCCTGCCAAAGGACTACGCCCGCGAGTCGCTGGATAAGCACCGCTTGGGAGAACTGATTGACCTCATCGGCACTATTGGTCTGGGCGATAAGGAAAGCCGCTCGAAGGACATCCTGGGCCGCGTGTACGAATACTTCCTCGGCCAGTTTGCTGCTGCCGAAGGCAAGAAGGGCGGGCAGTTCTATACGGCGCGATGCGTTGTCAAGCTGTTAGTGGAAATGATCGAACCTTACAAGGGGCGCGTGTTCGATCCCTGTTGCGGTTCGGGCGGCATGTTTGTGCAGAGCGAGAAGTTCGTGGACGCACATGGAGGCCGCCGCACAGACCTTTCCATCTATGGGCAGGAGTCAAATCAGACCACTTGGCGGCTCTGCAAGATGAATCTGGCGATTCGCGGCATTGAGGCCAACATTGGCTGGAACAGCGAAGGCTCTTTCCACAATGACGCCTTCAAGGACCTCAAGGCCGACTTCGTGCTCGCCAATCCGCCATTCAACGATAGCGATTGGGGCGGGGAGCGTCTGCGCGAAGACATGCGCTGGAAGTACGGCGTGCCGCCTGTCGGCAACGCCAACTTCGCCTGGGTGCAGCACTTCATCAGTCACCTTGCGCCGAACGGCATCGCGGGTTTCGTTCTGGCGAATGGTTCAATGTCGTCAAACCAATCCGGTGAGGGCGAGATTCGCAAGAAGATGATCGAAGCGGACCTGGTGGACTACATGATTGCCCTGCCGGGCCAACTTTTCTATACGACGCAGATTCCTGTGTGCTTGTGGTTTGTGACGCGGAATAAAGCGAACGGGAAGTTCCGTGACCGCCGGAAGCAAACGCTTTTCATTGACGCCCGCAAGATGGGCTACCTCGTGGATCGCATTCACCGCGACTTGTCAGACGATGAGATAGGCCGCATCGCCCGGACGTACCACGCTTGGCGCGGGGAGAAGGGCGCGGGCAAATATGAAGATGTGCCCGGCTTCTGCAAGAGTGCCACGACTAAAGAGATGGCCGCGCACGGCTTCGTGCTCACGCCGGGCCGCTATGTCGGCGCGGAGGAAATCGAAGAGGACGACGAGCCGTTCGAGGAGAAGATCAGGCGGCTGACGGCGAAGTTGGGAGAGCAGTTCGCAGAAAGTACCAAGCTGGAAGCGGAGATTCGGCGCAACCTAAAGGAACTGGGGTATGTCAGGTAGCTCAGAATTCGCTCAGATTTTTTGGCTTGACAACCCAAGCGCTTGGGTTTATCGTATGCAGCGAGAGATTTTCTCCCCGTCGGATCAGCCGCAAGGCCTCCGGCGGGGTTCTGTTTTTGGGGGGTGTGAACATGCCACCTGAGCCCCCTGAGAAACGAACTGCTGCTTTTATCGACGGGCAGAATCTCTTCCACGCGGCCAAGAAAGCCTTTGGCTACAGCTACCCAAACTATGACCCTTTAGCGCTGGCCCGACGTATAACTGCTGCCCGCGGTTGGGTGCTGTCGCAGGCGTTCTTTTATACGGGAATTCCAGACCCCGCTGACAACCCTTTCTGGAACCATTTCTGGACAGCCAAGCTTGCGGTGATGGGAACCCGGGATATCCGAACCTTCTCACGTTCCCTTCGTTACCGAAACCAAACTGTGCGACTTCCGGGAGGGGTCACGACAACGATTCTGGTTGGAGAGGAGAAAGGTATTGATGTCCGCTTGGCCCTCGACGTGGTGCGGACGGCGCGGGAAAACCTCTATGATGTAGCCCTGATCTTCAGCCAGGACCAGGACTTGTCCGAGGCCGCCGACGAGGTCAAGGCTATTTCCACCCAGCAGGCTCGATGGATCAAGGTCGCGTGCGCCTTTCCGTCCAGCCCGACCGCCGAGAATCGCCGTGGCATCAACGGCACAGAATGGATCACTATCGATCGGGCGACCTATGACGCTTGCGTCGATCCCTTGGATTACCGGCCAAAGAGGACATGAGTAAGACGAGCCATTCGAGGAAAAGATGAAGCGGCTTACGGGGGCGTTCCGCCAGCAGACAGACGAAGCTAGGAAGCTCGACGCGACCATTGCAGCCAACCTAGAGGAGCTTGGGTATGGCGAATGAGGCCTGGCCGGAAGTGCGTCTTGGTAACCTATGTAAATTGCAGGCGGGTTCAGTGTTTCCCCCAGCCCTTCAAGGCAAGGCGCACGGTACCTACCCATTCGCGAAAGTAAGCGACATGAACCTAGGCGCGAATATGTTCTGCATTCGCGATGCGAACAACTGGGTCGACGACGCTGATCTCCAGCAAATGCGAGCCAAGCCGTTTCCTGCCGGCACGACCGTCTTCGCGAAGATCGGAGAGGGACTCAAGCAGAACCGCCTGCGGTATCTGGTTCGCGAGACCGTCATCGACAACAACATGATGGGTGCGACGCCGGACACCGCGAGGCTCGACCCAAGGTTTTTCGTCTACGCTCTGTCAAGGTTCAACCTTGGCGAGATCGCTGGCGGCACCGCGCTGCCTTATCTGACGGTGAGCGCGTTGTCGGACTTGACCTTGCCTCTGCCGCCTCTCCCTGAACAACGCGCCATCGCGCACACGCTCGGCATACTGGATGACAAGATTGAGTCGAACCGGCAGATGAATGAGACGCTGGAGGCGATGGCGCGGGCCATCTTCAAATCATGGTTTATGGACTTCGACCCTGTGCGCGCCAAGCTTGCCCTGAGCGAAGCCGAAGGGGCCGAAGGCCGCCAGCCCTTCGGCATGGACGCCGCCACCGCCGCGTTCTTCCCCAGTTCATTTCAGGATTCACCCCTCGGCAAGATTCCGAGAGGGTGGAAGGCTGCCCCTTTGCCCAAGGTTGTAGAGATCAATCCGCCTCACTCACTACCGAAAGGGGATGAAGCAACTTACCTGGATATGCAGAACATGCCCACGCGGGGCCATCGTCCAGCGAACTGGATAAGCAGACCGTTCGTCTCGGGTTCCAGGTTTATTAACGGGGACACGTTGCTTGCTCGCATCACGCCGTGTCTCGAAAACGGGAAGACCGCCTTCGTTGATTTCTTGGACGAAGGCGAAGTGGGCTGGGGTTCAACCGAATTCATCGTTCTTCGACCAATTGACCCGCTGCCGCCTGAGTACGGATACTGTCTTGCCCGCGACGAAGATTTCCGGTCTTTCGCAATACAAAACATGACTGGCTCTAGTGGCCGCCAGCGCGTGCCAACAGACTCTCTCGCTCAATACTGGGTTGCGACGCCGCCAGAGCCGATTGCCCGTTGTTTTGGAAAAGCAATCCGTCCACTTTTTGCAAAGGCAAAGACCAACAGCGAGGAATCGGCAACGCTCGCCGCCATCCGCGACGCGCTGCTGCCCAAGCTCATCTCGGGCGAGATTCGAGTGAAGGATGCAGAAAAGCTCGCAGGGCGGGCCTCATGAGCCAAATCTTCAACATCTACTGCGACGAGAGTTGCCATCTGGAACATGACGGGCAGCCTGTCATGGTTTTGGGAGCGGTGTGGTGCCCCTTGGAGAAAACACTGGAGATTGCTTCCCGCATTCGTGAGATAAAGACCAAACACCGACTACCGCCAACCTTCGAGGTGAAGTGGTCGAAGGCTTCGCCCGCAAAACAAGACTTCTACATGGAGCTGCTCGATTACTTTTTCGATGACGACGACGTGCATTTCCGCGCCTTGATTGTTCCCGACAAGACCAAGCTCCAACACGAAGCCTACGGCCACACGCACGACACCTGGTACTACAAAATGTACTTCGACCTGTTAAAAGTGCTCCTAAGTCCTCGTGCGGAATACCGAATTTACCTGGACATCAAGGACACTCGCAGCGCCGACAAGATCCGCAAACTGCATGATGTCCTCTGTAACAACATGTACGACTTTGAGCGCCGGATCATCACCTGGGTCCAGACCGTGAGGTCACACGAGGTCGAGGCAATCCAGTTGGCGGACCTGCTGATCGGAGCGGTCAGCTATGCTAACCGCGGACTTGGAACCAACGCCGCAAAGGTGGCCCTTGTGAAACGGATGCGAGAACGGTCCGGTTACACTCTGCAGCGGACAACGCTCCTTCGGGAAGACAAGGTGAATTTGTTTCGATGGGAAGCGCAGGAGCCACAGGCATGAGTGCACAACCGGCCTGGTTGCCTCCGCTGGCTCTTCTTGCTGATTACGATGGCGACTGGAACCGTTATCTGGAGGCGATCTACGAGCATTACCGTAGGGACTTTGTGACAAGCCGGCCGAACTTCGAGGATAAACGCGTGGCCCCTGCAAACCGCACCTTGGCCAGCGGGAAAGAATCCACGTTTTGGCACCTAATCTCCGAGGGCAAGGTGGAAGAGAAGCGCTTACCCGATATCCGTCGGTGCGAACGAATCCGCTGGCCCCGTCCCATAATAGATTCTTCGAGTACCAACAGCGTGAGGGCGTGGAGGAATTTGCACAAGAAGCAACGGAGGGTCGTAATAGCGCTGGACGACTTTAGCTATGTTGTAGTTCTAATCGAGCGGAAGAAATACGCGCTCCTAGTGACTGCGTACCTAGTCTCAGAAGAGCATCAGCGGTCTAAGCTGCGGAAGGAATATGAGGCCCAAAACAAGGCAGGCGCCGCTCCGAAATGAAACGACGCCCGTACTCCTTCCACGCATGGTGGATGAGCTACCTTCTATACTAGTATCGGCTAAATGAAAGTCAAGGACTATATTGAATCGCGGCGCGTGCTATAATTGCACGAACCAGGTGGACATAAAGTCGCCTCCTTCCATGACCGCCATCGCTGAATCCACTGTCGAATCCGCCACCCTCGAATGGTTCGAAGGGCTCGGCTACAGCACGCTCAGCGGCCCCGACATCGCCCCCGGCGAGCTTTTCGCAGAGCGTACGAGTTATTCGGATGTAGTGCTTGTTGGACGGCTACGCCAGGCGCTCGCTCGAATCAATCCAAAGGTTCCCGCTGACGCCATCGAAGAAGCCATCCGCAAGATTCTAAGCACGGAAAGTCCCAGCCTCGTGGAAAACAACCGTCGCTTTCACCGATTCTTGACGGATGGTGTCAACGTCGAATACCGGGCGCAAGGGCGGATTGTTTACGACCAGGTAAAGCTCTTCGATTTCGACGAACCCGAAAATAACGACTGGCTGGCGGTGAATCAGTTTACGGTGGTCGAGAATAAGAACAACCGCCGCCCGGATGTCGTAATCTTCGTCAACGGCCTGCCGCTTGCTGTCTTCGAACTCAAGAATCTGGCGGACGAGAACGCCACCATCCGGGACGCCTTCAACCAATTGCAGACCTATAAGCGTGATATCCCCAGCCTGTTTCCTTACAACGAAGTCTTGGTGATTTCTGACGGGATCGAAGCGCGTGTAGGCACGCTGACTTCGGGCTGGGAACGCTTTATGCCCTGGCGGACGATTGCCGGTGATGAAATCGCGTCGAAGGGATCACTCGAACTCGAAGTTCTAATTCGGGGCATCTTCGAGAAGCACCGCTTGCTCGATCTATTCCGCCACTTCGTCGTTTTCGAGGATTCGGGCGGCTCACTCGATAAGAAGCTTGCAGGCTATCACCAATTCCACGCCGTCAATAAAGCTGTGGATTGCACGCTGGACGCAGCTCCGCCGAAGGGAGACAGGCGGGTTGGCGTGGTCTGGCATACGCAAGGCAGCGGCAAAAGCCTCACGATGGTCTTCTACGCCGGGAAGATCATCCAGCATTCGGCGCTGTCCAATCCCACTTTGGTTCTCTTAACGGACCGAAACGATCTGGACGACCAGCTCTTCGGCACTTTCTCCGGGTGCGAAGAGCTGTTGAGGCAGAGTCCCGTCCAGGCCGAGAGCCGCGAACACCTTCAAATGCTATTACAGGTTTCTTCCGGCGGAGTGATCTTCACAACGATTCAGAAGTTTCTGCCGGAAGGCAAGGGCGAGCGGTATCCGCTGCTTTCAGACCGACCCAACATCGTTGTGATTGCCGACGAAGCCCACCGTAGCCAGTATGACTTCATAGACGGTTTCGCGCGGCACTTGCGCAATGCCCTACCAAACGCATCGTTTATTGGATTCACCGCAACGCCTTTGGAGGTTGGCGACAGGAGCACGCCTGCCGTCTTTGGCGACTATATAGACGTTTACGACATTCAACGGGCTGTGGAAGACGGCGCGACCGTCCGCATTTATTACGAAGGGCGGCTGGCGAAACTCGAACTCAAACAAGAAGAGCGCCCGAAAATCGATCCTGATTTTGAGGAGGTTACCGAAGGCGAAGAGGAAACAACTAGAGAAAAGCTCAAAACGAAGTGGGCGCGCATGGAGGCGATGGTCGGCACCGAGAAGCGGATCGGCCTAATTGCCGACGATATTGTGGACCACTTCGAGCGGCGTCTGGAAGCAATGGACGGCAAGGCGATGATCGTCTGCATGAGCCGCCGCATCTGTGTTGACCTCTACAACGCCATTACCAAGTTGCGTCCTGAATGGCACAACGAAGACGACGACAAGGGCGTAATCAAAGTTGTGATGACCGGGTCGGCCTCAGACAGACTCGAATGGCAACCACACATCCGTAACAAGCTGCGGCGTGAAGCACTGGCGAAAAGATTCAAAGGCCCGGGCGACCCGATGAGAGTGGTTATTGTTCGAGATATGTGGCTCACCGGATTTGATGCTCCCTGCCTGCACACGATGTACGCGGACAAGCCAATGCAGCGGCATGGACTGATGCAAGCCATTGCCCGCGTGAACCGGGTCTTCAGAGACAAACCTGGCGGCTTGGTCGTGGACTATCTTGGGCTGGCAGACCAATTGAGAAAGGCACTGGCGGATTACACGGAAAGCGGCGGGAAGGGCAAGCCAGTGTTCGACCAAGAAGAGGCTGTTGCGAAGATGCTGGAGTTTTATGAGGTCTGCTCGGCAATGTTCCACGGGTTTGACTACTCAAAGTTCAAGACAGGTAGCCCGAAGGAGCGCACGGCTGTTGTCCCTCCAGCCACTGAACACATTCTGAAACAGGAGAACGGTAAAGAGCGGCTCATGGATGCGGTGAGCCAGCTCTCGAAAGCCTTCGCATTGTCTGTCCCGCACGAAGAGGCAATTGCAGTTCGAGACGATGTGGGGTTCTTCCAAACCATCCGGGCTGCGCTGGCAAAGACGACTCGCGGGGCTGGCAAACCCGAGGAAGACCTCGATGCCGCAGTGCGCCAGATTGTGTCTAGGGCCGTGGCTTCAGACCAAGTCATAGACATATTCTCGGCTGCCGGGTTGAAGACCCCGGACATTTCAATTCTCTCGGACGAGTTTCTTGTGGAGGTCAAGGAGCTTCCCCATAGGAACCTAGCTTTTGAAGTCCTCAAGAAACTCCTGAACGATGAGATTAAGGCTCGGGCGAGGAAGAACCTTGTCCAATCCCGGCGGTTTTCCGAGATGTTGGAAGAAACCATTCGCAAGTATCAGAACCGCTCCATTGAAGCGGCACAGATCATTCAAGAATTGATTGACCTCGCAAGGGAAATGCGTGAGGCCGCTAAGCGGGGTGAGAAGCTTGGGTTCACAGATGAGGAATTGGCCTTCTACGATGCCCTGGAAGTCAACGACAGCGCCGTGAAGGTATTGGGCGACGAGACCCTGAGAACGATTGCGCGGGAATTGGTGGAGACCGTCCACCGAAATGTCACCATAGATTGGACGGTCAAAGAAAGCGTCCGCGCCAAGCTGCGCGCCATGGTTAAGCGCATCCTGCGCAAATACGGCTATCCCCCGGACAAACAGGAAAAGGCCACCCAGACGGTCCTTGAGCAAGCGGAGTTACTGTGCAGAGACTGGGCGGCGTAAGCGCCCAGGGGCGGCCAGTTAGCGCATTTAATCTGCCCATTTCTCACAAACTGTGCACGGTCACAAAGGAACTTGCCGCCGCGCGATTTTTCTCTTGCTTTTTCGCTTTTTATTCGCCTATGATAAACTCTCACTTGGGTCTTCGCTCCATTGGCCCTTTTTGAGCAGAACGAGCCATCACGGAATTGAGGGTGCCAGGCGGCAGGAAGACCTAGCGGGTCATCGATTCATCGGGTCATGGGGAGATTGCACGCTGAGCGCTGCTCGCTCATTCCAAGGGAGAGAGGCCTATGGCGCTGACGCGTCGGCAGAAGCAGGTTCTGGATTTCCTGGTGGGCTTCATCAATCGGCATGGTTATTCGCCCAGCTTCGAGGAGATTGGCGAGTCACTCGATCTTTCCTCGTTGGCCACGGTGCACAAGCATCTCGAGACGCTGGAGAGGAAGGGCTTCATCCGCCGCGGTTACAACCAGAGCCGATCGATTGAGGTTGTGGCGGTGCCGGGCTCGGTGCCGTTTGCCAAGACGGCCATTCGACCTTTCGGGCGGGCGAAGTTTGGCGGAGGAAGGACGGCCGCTAATGCCATGGAAGTTGAGCCGCTGCCGCCCGCGCTGCTTGGCAGTCTGGAATTTCCGCTCCTGGGGAGAATCGCCGCCGGGCAGCCGGTCGAGGCCATTCCTCATCC
>Ga0315285_10008638_pt1 | contig 10435 bp, 9 predicted proteins | sample YL17G09_36_MG_FD_203698 | JGI IMG/M metagenome (GOLD analysis project Ga0315285, IMG submission 203698) | Sediment microbial communities from Yellowstone Lake, YNP, Wyoming, USA - YL17G09_36 | ecosystem: Environmental > Aquatic > Freshwater > Lake > Sediment | place: USA: Wyoming | collected... | reverse complement strand
CTCGTTCAGGTCCATGATCAGGAGGCGGAACTTTCCCGGCTCTCGCTCCTGGAGCAGGAGGTTGTGGAGTTTGAGGTCCGGGAAATGGAGGGGCAATTCGAGGAGCCGGCGGAGGAATCGGGCGAGTTCGAGGATGAGTCGGCGCTTGGCCTGGAGATCATAAGGCGGAGCGGATGGCCCGAAGTTTTGCACCAGGTATTTCTTGAAATTGGCGTTCGGGAGCCTGGGGACGGCCCGGGAAATCAGGTATTCTTCGCGAAATCCAGCCGCGCGGCGCGCGACCAGAGCCACGAACTCGGGCGTGGCAATGTCGTGCTGATGGAGGAATTGCGCGACCTGCCAGGAAATTGCGGCTTCGGAGGGAGCGAAGAGCATGCGGATAAATTTTTTCGGGTAATGGAACGGCCGCTTAAGCCCTTGGCTGGAGAACATGCGACCGAGCATCACCTGCCAGACCTCCTTCTCCCGCACCACTTTCACGTAATAAAGCTGCTCGCCCTCGCCCAGGTCGGCCCGGAAGCGATAGACCCAGCTCCCTTTGTCATAGGTGCGGGCCACGAACGCGAAGGGCGCTCCAGCCCGGAGGCGGACGAACGGGTCGGCGCCAAGGAGTTCTTCGACTTTGGACGGGTTCAAGCCATTGGCCAGGAGGCCCGAGAACCCGGCATAAAGTGGGCGGAGCGACAAGGGCTCGAAAAGCTTCATCGTTCCCGTCATTATAAGGCCTGGAGATCAAGAAATAAACCGCAGGGGCGTGTTGTCCTGGATCATTTGCCCTCGTGCTCGGGCTTTGGAGGAGCAGCAGGGTAAAGGGACGGGGCCAGGCGATGGGCTTCCGCGAACCGGCGGGCCGCTTCCTCCATCTTGCCCAGCCGCTGAAAGGTGAGCCCCAGGTTGTAATGCGCTTCCGCATAGTCCGGCTGCTCTAGGAGCGCGATGATAAACTCGTGGATCGCCTGCTCTTCCCGGCCCTGGAGCGCCAGCACGTTGCCCAGGCTCAGGTGGGCCTCGGGGATGTTGTCTTTGATCCGGAGCGCCTCCCGAAACTCGGCCTCCGCCTCCGGGTATTGCGCCTGACGCGCAAAGGCCAGGCCCAGGTCCAAGCGCATCGCGGCCCGCAGCGGCCGGTCGTTCCACCGCAGCCAGGGCGCATTGCAAAACCCCAGCAAAATTAACCCGGCCGCGAGCGCCCCGAAAAGCTTGGGAAAGGCCCGGCTGCGGGCCCATCCCGCCATGCGTTCCGCAGCCAGCATGGCAAAGATAAAGGCGAGCGGCAGCAGCGGCGCGCGAAAGCGCGCGTTCACGAAAAACAGGATCACGCTCAGGCTGTAGGCGGCCCCGAAAGTGAGCAGCCAGCGGAAGCGGCGGAAGTCCGGCAGGGCCAGGCCAAAGCCGATCAGGGCCAGGGGGGCCAGCCAGGCCACGTTCACCACGGCCAGCGCCCGCAGGAGAGGAAATTGCGCGCGGTGGTAGTAGAGGTCGCGGTCGTTGCTGACCTCGGTGCGGTGGAAGAGGAAATAGGTCTTGCGCAGGAAAAGCGCGAGCCACCTGAGCGGGTGCGGCCCCATTTCGCGAAAGCTCTCTCCGTACCAGTAGGACGAGACCTCGGATTCTTTGACCGGCCGGCCCAGGGCCTGCTCGGCCCCATACACCGAGGCCAGCCACACGTCCTCCTTGAACCAGGGATCCGAGGCATACCGCGCCTGGAACTCCCGCGGGATCAGCCGCCGGGGATAGGGCACCACCACGGTGAGGCCGTCGGCCTCGGGATGGTTGCCCAGGTAGAAGTTGATTCCGCCCTGGCTCGCCACCAGCACCAGGTCGCGCGCCACGATCGCGTTGCGCAGGGTGACCGGCAAGACCGCGAGGAAAATTCCGGCGCCCAGCGCCGCGGCCCGCGGGAGCGACTCGAGGCGCGGCTTCGCCAGGAGCAGGAGCGCGAGGATCACCGCCACGACCAAAAGCAGGTTGGGCCGGGTGATGGCGGACAGGCCGAAGAGGATGCCGGCCAGGAACAGCCCGCGGCGTTGGGTTGCTTCGCTCCGGTAGAGGACCAGAAGGCCGGCCAGGTTGAAGAAAGTGGCCAGGCTCTCGAGCAAAAGCTCCCCGTCAAAATAGACCAGGTCCCAGGAGAGCGCGGCCAGGAGCCCGGCGGCCACGGCTCCGGCCCGGGAAAGGAGTTTCCTTGCCAGGAGGAACGTAAAGCCGGCGGAGAGAGAGCCCAGGAGGGCCTGGCCAAGCCGGGGCGCCAGGTAGCCGGGTCCGAAAAGTTTGGAGAGGGCGCCGAGGAAGCAGATATAGAGAGGGGCGCGGAAGTAGGCGCGGGTGCCGAGCCCCAGCCCCTCGGCGAGGCGCCGGGCGAGCAGCTCATGGGTCTCGGGGTCCAGGGACATGATCGCCCAGTAGGGCGAGCGGTAATAAGTATAAAGGTAGAGCAGCCGGATCAGGAGGGCCAGGCCGGCGATCAAACAGAACCAGGTCTTATCCGAGAGCTTATTCAATACTCATTCCCGCCCTTCCTAAATCTCCGGCTAAGAAGTAGGGGCACGGCATGCCGTGCCCCTACCAGGCCACAGCCACGGCTTTGCCTAACGCACCCTGACGCAAAGAACAATTGCCTAAAATCAAGCCGATAAATTCTTAGCCGGAGATTTAGGTCCTTGCCTTTATATAGCTTACGTGTTACAAAAAGGCAAAACCCATGGCCGAAAACAAACCGCTTGACCAAATGCGCGAGGGCCTGCGCCGGGCCTGTATCGAGGCCGGCATTGTGGAATACATGCCTGAAAGCCTGCTCCCGCCCCTGCTCGATCAGTTCCTGTCCCACCTTCAGCCGGGCGAGCGGCCGGACCTTTCCCCTTTCTTGACCACGCTGGAGCGCGAATACACCGTCCCGGCCGAGACCCGCCGCCAGATCCAAGCGCGCTTCGAACAGGTTTTGCCGGCCCCGCCGCCTTTTCCCGAGGCGGTTGCCCCGCCGGCTCCTTCCGCGGAAGAGGTGAGAGAGGCGCTCCGGAAGGAGCTTTGGCCCAAACTGGAAACGGAGTTGAGGACCGGGCTGGAGGCGCGGTTGAAGCCGGAGATCCAGGCGCGGCTGGAAAAGGAATTGGAGAAGCAAATTCGGGCGGAGCTCGAAGCGAAGCTGAATTCCACGGTGCGGGCCGAGCTTGAGGAAAAACTGGCTCAGGAGATCAAGCCGCGTCTGGAAAGCGAGCTGCGGGAAGAGGTCAAGGGCCGGCTGCGGGAGGAGCTGCGGCCCGGGCTGGAAGCGGAATTGGCCCAGGAGCTCCCGGCCCGGCTGGCCGCGGAGCTGGAAGCGCGCCTGGAGCAGGAGCTCAAGCCGGAGGTCATGGTCAGCCTGCGCGGCGAGCTTTGGCCGGCGGTGCACGACGAGGTCCGGGCCCAGCTGCAGCGCGAGCTCCGGCCCAAGCTGGAGGGCGAGATCCGGCAGAAGGTCCGGCCCCAGATCGAGGCCGAGCTGCGCCGGACCGTGGCGGAGCAGCTTCAGCAAGAGCTTTTCCCGGTGGTGCACGAAGAGCTCAAGGCGCAGGTCCGCCGGCAGCAGCGGACGGCCCTGCTCGAAGAGTTGCGCCGGGAGCTGCGGGAAGAGGTCCGCGCCGAGCTGCGGCGCGACCTTTACTCCCAGGTCTATGCGGAATTGGAATCGGCGATCGCGGTGCAGGCCCAGTCCGCGATCCCGGTGCCGCCGGGTGAGGCCCTGGGTCAGGAGGAAGTGGAGGGGATCCGGGAGGAACTCCGCCGCCGGCTCCTGCCCGGGGTGCGGGAGGAAGTCGAGGCCTTGGCGCGCCGCGACCTGGAAGCGGGCTTGCGCGAGGAGTTGCGGGCGGAGCTGCGCGCCAAGGTGATCAACGAGCTACGCCGCGAGCTCTGGCCGCTCCTGGTCCGGGAGGTGGAAGCCGAGGTCCGGGCCAAGGCGGAGAGGACTCCGGCTGAAGTGTTGCGCGAGGAGTTGGAGCCCCAGGTCCGGGAGCAGTTGCGGCAGGAGTTGTGGATGACGCTGTCCGACGAGGTGCGCGAGGAGATGCGGGCCGCGTTGGAGCCGGAGCTGCGCGAGGAGCTGGGCCGGCAGATGCGGATGGAGGTGCGGCCCCAGGTGGAGGCCGAGGTCCGCGCCGAGATCAGCCGGGAGGTGAAAGAGGAACTCCGGCAGGCGCTCTGGAACGAGGTGCGGGAAGAGGTGAAGGAAGACCTGCGCATCATCCTGCAGCCGGCGTTAGCGGTCGAGGTCCGCGACCAACTGGAAAAAACGCTCCGCCTCCAAATCGAGGCCCAGATGCGCCACGAGATCGCCGAGCGGCTCCGGGCCGAGCTCTTGCCTCAGATCCAGGAAGAGGCCCGGACCCAGGCGGCCCGGGCCGCGGCCGCCGCGGCCGCGCGCGAACCCGAGTATTATCTCAACCTGGTCCGCGACTTTCTCTTCCCCGAACATCCCGAGATCTGGGAAAAGGCCCGCCATTACCTGAACCCGGAAGAGTGGGAGCTGATCATCGCCGCGGGCGAGCGGCGTCAGGACTTGAACCAGGACCAGCTCGAGCGGATCCGGGAGGTGATGCGCGAGTCCCTGCTCCTGAAGATCGAAGTGGAGAAGGAAATCCAGGCCGGGTCCGGTCCGGCCGGGCCGCGGCCGCGGGCGGAAGAGGAAGCGCTGCGCCGGCTGCTCTTGAGCGCGGATGAAATCCTGGACCAGGCGCTCAATAAGCTCACCGGACTCCTCAAAGCCGCCGTGCACCTGGACGACCCCCCAACCTCCCATTAGCCCCGATGGACCCGATCCGCTTCTCCGACCCGGCCGGCGATTACCGGGAGCTTCGAGCCGAGATCGAGGCGGCGGTGGCGGCGGTGCATCAATCCGGCCAGTATATCCTGGGCGAGGCGGTGGCCGGTTTTGAAAAGGACTTCGCTCGCTGGCTGGGCGCGGGGCATGCGGTGGGGGTGGCCTCGGGCACCGATGCCATCCATCTGGCGCTGCGCGCCCTGGGACTAAAGCCCGCGACCGAAGTCCTCATCCCCGCGCTCACGGCCGCGGCCACGGCCATGGCCGTGGTCCACGCCGGGCTAAAGCCTCGAGTAGTGGACGTGGAGCCGGAGACGCTGACCCTGGACCCGCAACCGGCCGCGAACGCGGTCACGCCTCGCACCCGCGTCCTCCTGCCCGTCCACCTCTATGGCCAGCCGGCGGACCTGGACTCGCTTCTCGCCCTGGCCAAGAAAAAGGGACTGCGGATAGTGGAGGATGCTTGTCAGGCCCACGGCGCGACCCTGGGCCAGAAACGCGTCGGCGCCCTGGGCGACGCCGGCTGTTTCAGTTTTTATCCCACCAAGAACCTGGGCGCGTTCGGCGACGGGGGCATGGTGGTGACCCGCCGGGCGGCCCTGGCAGAAGCGGTGCGGGTCCTGCGCAACTATGGCCAGCAGGAGCGCGACCGCAGCGACCGGATCGGCTGGAACTCGCGGCTGGATACCCTGCAGGCGGCGATCCTCGCGGTCAAGCTCAAGCATCTCCCGGAATGGAACCGCCGGCGAGCCCGGTTCGCCCGGCTTTACGACCGCCTGCTCGCCAAAGAGCCGGTCATCCGGCGGATGGGGAAGCGCGAGGGCGCCGCCTCCTGCCTTCACCTTTACGTGGTCCGGGTGCCCGAGCGCGACCGCGTGCAGGCCCGCCTGGCCGAGAAGGGAATCCCGACCCTGGTCCATTACCCCCGGCCGATCCACCTGCAGCCGGCCTTCCGCTACCTGGGCCATCGGCCCGGAGATTTCCCGGTAGCCGAGGCGGCGGCGAAAGAGATCCTTTCCCTGCCCCTGCATCCGCATCTCTGCCCGGAACAAGTCGAGTTCGTCGCCCGCGCGCTGATCGCGGCGGTCCGCCAAACTTCCGGCGCTTGATTTCAAGTCAAGAGCCGCACTATGATAGCCGCACCATGCAGCACCCGATTGGCCCGCAGTGTCTCGGCAAACTCCATCATCCCGCCCTCGGCATCCGGCTTCCGGAAATTTTCCTGCCCGGCATTATCGCCGCGCTGAAAAAGCACCGGGTGGCGGCCGGCCTCATGCTCAGCTTCGGCCGCGAGACCGCGCCCGAGGCCGTGATCCAGGCGCCGGCCGGCCGCTACCCGATCACGCTCGGCCACACCGGCACCTCGATCCGCGCCTACCAGGGCGCCGCGGCCAAGGCGGCGCGCCGGGCCCAGGTCCCGGTCGAGATCGAGGCCGACCACCTGATCGTGATCGGGTCGCCCGAGCGCGCGGCCGCCCGCATCACCGGCGTGCACACGCGCGAAACCTGTGACCCGAAGAAGCTTCGCGCCTCGTTGGATTACAGCTTCCGCGGCATCGCGGAGGCGGCCGCGGTCAGGGTGGTCGGGTGCTTCACCACCGACACCTCGGACCTGTTCCGCCTGGAGGTGGACGGCTTGCGGCCGGCCGAGGTGGAGCGGGAGTTCCAGCGCGCTTTCCCGCCGGCCGAGCAAAAGCGCCTGCTTCAGGAGTATGCCGGGCGCAGCTTTACCTTCCCCGCGGCCGACGGCGCCCGGACCCGGCTGCGGCTCCGCCGGCTCCAGGTGATGCGGCTCGGGCTCAAGTATCAAGCCAGCCTGGAGGCCGGCCTCCGGCTCTACCGGGGCATCCAGCGAGAGCTCCGGCGCCCTTTCAGTTTTGAAATCTCGATGGACGAGACCGAGGGGCTGACCCCGCCGGCCGACGCCTTCTTTTATCTGTGCGAGTGGACCCGGAGAGGCGCGCCGGTGGATTATTTCGCGCCCAACCTCGGTTTCCAGAAGCGGGCCGACTTTCGCGGCAGCCGGCGCAAACTGGAGGCGCGCGCGAAAACCCTCGCCGCGATCGCGGCCGGCTTTGACGGCGCGCTGCTCTCGATCCATTCCGGGAGCGGCGCCGCGCCTGACTCGGGCAAGGGCAAGGGCGCCTACGCGGCGCTGCTCCGGGCGACCGGGGGCAAGCTCAAATACAAGATCTCGGGCGTCTATTATGAGCTCTTGCTCGAAATTTTGGCCGGACATGCTCGGGGCGCGCCCGAGCGCAAGCTGTTCGAGGAAATTTTTGCCAATACTTTTTTGCGCTGCGTGGAGGAATACGTGGACCGCGGGCCGCTGGCCACGCCGCTCCTGGTCAAACAGGTCGAGGAGTTCTCGGCCTGGGTCGCCACGCGCCGGACCAAGGTGTTCCCGCCCCGCGCCGACTTCTTCCGCTTCCACTCCTACCTGGCCCTGGCTTTGCGCGACCAGAAGCAGCGCCGGTTCCTCCGCGAGAAACTGATCCGGCTCTACCGCACCCGGCCCGCGCTCCGCCGGCAAGTGGACCGCGAGGTGAAAGCCTTGACCGAGAGGTTGATCCATGGACTGCATTTCGAGAAGAATTGGCCGGAATAGTCTCGCCCTGATCGCGCTCCTCTGCGTCCTCGCGATCCTCCGGCCCCTGCCCGCGCCGGCGGCGGAAGCGGAGCCGCCTTTCCCGGACTGGGTGCTGGGCCAGTTCGTCTGGGAAGACGAGAGCACGACCGCGAGCGTGCGCGCGCTGGTCAAGGGCTATCAGGAGAACGGCATCCCCATCGCCGGCGTGATCATTGACTCGCCCTGGGAGACGGCCTATAACACCTTCGAGTTCGACGCCGAGCGCTACCCCGGCGCCCGGGAACTGATTGATGATCTTCACGCGCAGGGGCTGAAAGTCATCCTCTGGGTGACCTGCATGGTCAATACCGATGACCCGGACTATGCTTACGCGCTGGAGCAGGGCTATCTGGTGCCGGGCCTGGAGCGGCAGAAATGGTGGAAAGGCGAAGGCGGGCTGTTGGATTACCGCAACCCGAAAGCGGTGGAATGGTGGCACCAGCGGATGGACCGAGCGATCGCTCTTGGAATTGACGGCTGGAAGGTGGACGGCACCGACCCGATCGCGCTCAAGAAGGGCTGGAAGTTCCGGGAGCAATACCGCCAGCTCTATTACTCGGACTTTTACCATTACACCCGGGAAAGGACCGGCCAAAAGACCGTGATCATGGCCCGGGCCTTGGAGCAGGTGAACGAGAAAACCCTGGGCCTGCCTTCCTGGACCAATCCTTTCCACCTGGGCTTCTTCCTCCAGTTCGCGCCTCTGGACGTGAGCTACATGAGCTGGATGGGCGACCAGGACCCGACCTTTGCCGGCCTGCGGATCGCGCTCACCAACCTGCTGGCCTCTGCCAAAGCCGATTACCTGGTCGTGGGCACCGACATCGGCGGCTACCGGAAGGGGCCGCTGGTCAAAGAGGTCTTTGTGCGCTGGGCCGAGCTGGGCGCCTTCTCGCCTCTGATGGAGAACGGCGGCATCCAGGACCATCGGCCTTGGGTGATGGACCCGGAGACCCTGGAAACCTTTCGTCATTACTCTCAGCTCCGCGCCGGGCTGAACCCGTGGCTGATGGAGAAAGCCGTTGCTGCCTGGCGGGAAGGCCGCTCGCTGGTGACGCCGCTGGCCGAGGGCCAGTTCGAGTATTTGCTGGGCGATGATCTCCTGGTGGCGCCGATCCTGTGCGCCGGCGGCAAGCGCAAGGTGGTATTCCCGAAGGGGTCCGACTGGATCTGGCTCAATGACCCGGGGCGGGTTTATCCGGCCGGCGCCCGTCTGACCAGGACCTTCGCCCTCTCGGAATATCCGGTTTATGTTCGGCAAGGATCCGCGGCGGAAGCGATCCTTTCCAAATAGCCGGAACACTGACAAGGGTTAATAGCCATTTCCCTTCAAAAATCTAGCGCATCATTCCACGACAGGTAAGGGCACGGCACGCCGTGCCCCTACGCACCTTGGCCAGAAACGCTTTGTTGTTTGATTGCAAATTGGTATAAGAGGCGGGTCAAATGTCGCTGGCGTGGCGCCGGCCCTGAGAATCGTAAAACACGATGCGCTGAAACCGGGCCAGGACTTGCTCGTCCAGCGTGCAGTAGAAGGCAATGGTCTCGCCGGGCGGGATGGTCTGGAGCCCGGGCGGGTAGAGGTAGTCGAGGCGGAGGCTTTGGGTCTCGCTTTCCAGGTCGCAGCCGCTCTTGACCTGAAGGGTCTCCGGGCCGGTATTGGTCACGTGGATCTCGAGGTTCTGCTCGCGGAGGTTGCAGCACTTGAAGTCCAGCACCTCTTCAATGGTTGAATTCATGATCACCCGGATTTGCAGCATGGCCCGGCCTCACCAGAAGTTGACCTGGTGGACGCTTTCCAGCTTTTTCAGGATCGCTTCAATCTCCCGCCGCGCCGTCTCGTCCGCCACCGGCTCCACTTCCGTGATTTCTTCCTGAGCGCCGGCCCTTCTTATCTTCCATTTCCGAATAAAGCCCGGCACCACGGCGTAACCGCATCCGCCGGCGCCGCAGCAGGCGGTGTCAAAAGCGGCATGGCCGATCAAGCACAACACCTCCCGGCCCGAGAACGGCAGCCGCAACTCCTTGGCCAGGACGTAGCGGCCGGCAATGGCTTCCACTTCCTGGCCGAGGGGCTGGTGGAGGTATTCCAGGATCGCCATGGGTATGAAAAGTAACAGAGAGAGAAAATAGAATCAAGTAGGCTTGAAAGCAGACACGGATCACGCTAGAATGAAGACAGGATCGAGAAGGAGCTAAACCATGAAACTGAAAGTGGTGGTCCATCAGGCGGAAGAGGGCGGCTATTGGGCCGAGGTGCCGGCCATTCCCGGCTGCGCCACCCAGGGAGAGACCTTCGAGGACTTGCTTCAGAATCTCTATGAGGCAATCGAGGGTTGCCTCTCGGTGGAGGTGGAACCGCCGGAGAAGACAGGGACCGACCGGATCGTCGAAATCGCCGTATGAATTCTCTTTCGGGCAAAGAGCTGGCCAAGCTGGTCGAGAAGCACGGCTGGATTCGGATGCGGATCCACGGCAGCCATCACATTTATGGCAAGGCCGGAAGCATTGTCCGACTCTCCATTCCCATCCACGGCAACAAGCCCTTAAAGATCGGATTGCTCAAACACCTGTTGAAGATGGCGGAGATCGAAGAAGAGAAGCTGTAGCCTACTGGTAGAATTCAAAGCTTGGTGGAGGATGGAGTCGCGACCGCACATCGGTCGCGCTCCTTTCGAGACTAAAGGATGGAGTTCGACTCAGTTAATTTTTTAATTATCGACCTGCCTCCCCACTCGCTTTAGGATCGAGTTTTAAATATACATTATCTGGTGCTTCCCAACAGACAGGTAACGCAAACAAAGCCAGAGGCATGAGAAGAAGCCCAACAATAACAACGGCAGCTATGCAACCACCATTGGCTTCCGATTTAGTAATTTGCATCGCATCTTCATAACCTTCCTTTTCAGCAAGTATAACCGACTTCTTCTTTTTCAATTTTACTTGGGTAGGGCTTTCACCCACGGACTGACCATTGACCATTATCTCTGCTCCTGATGGTTTTGTCTGAA
>Ga0315285_10008631_pt1 | contig 10440 bp, 8 predicted proteins | sample YL17G09_36_MG_FD_203698 | JGI IMG/M metagenome (GOLD analysis project Ga0315285, IMG submission 203698) | Sediment microbial communities from Yellowstone Lake, YNP, Wyoming, USA - YL17G09_36 | ecosystem: Environmental > Aquatic > Freshwater > Lake > Sediment | place: USA: Wyoming | collected... | reverse complement strand
GCTAACCCACAAAATCTCAAGAGGAGCCCCTTTTTAAAACCTTTGATTTTACGAGTTATGTTGTAGTAGTGAATACTTATAGATTTTTTGATTGATTCCAGTCATTTTAAACACTTATGGGAATCAATGCTTCTATGGACCACCATTCATGTCGCACACCCCTTCCGGTTTCGCCGCGTTTAGGTTATACTGGGCCGCGATTCATCCACCGATAGGGGCGACCGGCTGGTCGCCCCTACGAGGCTTTCTCTATGGAGCGATACGACCTGGTGTTCATCGGCGCCGGCCCGGCCGGCTACGTGGGCGCGATCCGCGCGGCCCAGCTCGGCGCCCGGGTGGCGGTGATCGAGAAGGACGAGGTGGGCGGCGCCTGCCTGCAGCGGGGCTGCATCCCCACCAAGACCCTGGTCGCCTCAGCGGCCGCGCTCCGCACCTGCAGGGAAGCGGCGGCCTTCGGCCTCATCCTCCCGGAGCCGGCCCGGCCCGACCTGGCCGCCATGCTTGCCCGCAAGGACAAGGTGGTCAGCATCTTGACCAAAGGAATTTTAAACCTCTTCAAAAGTAACAAGATCGTGCTCCTCCGCGGCCAAGGCAAGCTCCTCGCCCCGGACCGGGTCGAGGTCAAGAGAGCGGATCAGAGCGAGCTCACGCTCCAGGCCAAGGGCATCATCCTGGCTCCCGGCTCGCGCTCCAAAACTCTGCCGGCCTTGCCCATCAACGGCTCCAACATCCTGACCAGCGACCATTTGCTCAACCTGAGCGAAATCCCGGCCCGGGTTTTAGTCGTCGGCGCCGGCGCCATCGGCTGCGAATGGGCGTTCATCCTCAAGGAGCTGGGCAGCGAGGTCACGGTGGTGGAGATGCTTCCGCGGCCGGTGCCTTACGAGGATGAGGACATCTCGGAGCTGCTGGCGCGGGAGATGAGGAAGGCCAAGATCCGGCTTTCCTGCGGGGACCGGATCCTTTCCATCGGCGAGGATAACCTGGACGGAAAATTGGTGGCCCGGATGGAGACCGGCCTGGAGGTCCGGGTGGACAAGGTCCTGGTCAGCGTTGGCCGCGCCTTCAACACCGAGGGCCTGGGCCTGGAAGAGCTGGGGATCAAGCTCAACTCCGACGGCTCGATCGTGGTGAACGAAAAGATGGAGACCAACGTGCCCGGGATCTACGCGGCCGGGGACGCGACCGGCGGCATCCTGCTGGCTCACAAGGCCTCCGCCGAGGCGGTCGCGGCCGCGACCAACGCACTCGGAGGTGAGGCGCGGATTGATTACTCGGTCATTCCCAGCGCCACCTTCACCTTTCCCGAGATCGGGAGCGTGGGGCTGCGGGAGCATGAGGTGAAGCAGAAAGGCATTCCCTATCGGGTGGGGAAGTTCCCCTTCCGCGGCCTGGGCAAGGCCCAGGCCCTGGGCGAGATCGCGGGCGAAGTCAAGGTGATCGTCCAGGCCGAGACCGACCGCCTGCTCGGCGTCCACATCATCGGCCCGGCCGCGACCGAACTGATCCACGAAGCTGCCTTGGCCCTCCGCCACGGCCTCACCGCCCTTGACCTCGCCGGCTTGATCCACGCTCACCCCACCCTGAGCGAGGCCCTGATGGAAGCGGCGGCAGCCACCACCGGTCAGGCGATCCATCTGCCCAGGCAAAAGAGCGAATAGTGTTGCTACGGCGGTGCCGAAGCTTGACCAAGCTTCGCTCGTGTGTTAAATAAGGTACTGAAAGTCAGTCTTCCAGTCGAGAGGATTCCCATGCGTACAGCTCAGCGTGCCACTGATCTTTCTGCCTTTCTCCGGAAGTTCCAGGGCGGCGAAGAATTGACTTTATTCTCCAGTGCCGGCCCAACCTTCACGGACACTCTTCGAATTGGTTCTTATACCGTTACTCGATACACCAATGAATACTGGACTTCGCGCCAGCGGCAAGCTTCGAGTATCCACGAAGTATCCTATCGGGCCTGTTTCAAACCCCAACTCCCCCATTTTTTCATTGAGCTTCTTGCCGCCGAAGCTGATTCAACTGTCTACGATCCTTTCAGCGGGAGAGGGACCACGGTGATTGAAGCGGGATTGATGGGGAGACGCTTTGTCTCCAATGATATCAATCCGCTGAGCGAAATTCTAGCGCGGCCGCGTTTCTATATCCCCGATCTGAGAAAGGTATCGGAGCGGTTGGACAAAATCCAGCCTTCGCGCCGACTGCAAGCAGACCGGGATCTCTCAATGTTCTACCATCCGGATACGGAGTCAGAAATTGTTGCGCTCAAAGATTACCTAAGAGAGAGGCTGGCATCTGGCGAAGAAGATGATGCTGACCGCTGGATTCGCATGGTGGCCACCAACCGTCTAACCGGACATTCAGCTGGTTTTTTCTCCGTCTATACTCTGCCGCCAAATCAGGCGGTTACCCCGAAAGCTCAAATCAAAATCAATCAAAAACTGAAGCAGAAACCAGAATACAGGAATACTAGGAAAGTTATATTGAGAAAATCCAAGAGCCTGGCTTCGAGATTGAGTCGTGAAGATAAAGCTCGACTCCGGGAAAGCGCAGATAACTCGCTCTTCCTGTGCCGGGACGCCCGTTCGACCCCCGAAATTGCGGACGCTTCTATTGACCTGACCGTTACTTCCCCTCCCTTCCTGGATGTGGTCCAGTACCCACAGGATAATTGGCTCCGGTGTTGGTTTAACAGTATTGACGTAGAACAAATTGCAAGTCATATTACGATTTGTAAAACACTGGAAGACTGGCGAGCGGTAATGCGCTCGGTGTTCGTTGAACTGCACCGGATCACCAAACGCGGCGGCTGGGTGGCGTTTGAAGTCGGTGAGGTTCGAAGCGGAAAGATCAACCTAGATGAGCAGGTAGTGCCACTTGGGATTGAGGCTGGCTTCATCTGCCAGGGAATTCTGGTCAACCAGCAAAAATTCACCAAGACTTCGAACATTTGGGGCATTCGTAACAACCAACGTGGCACGAATACCAACCGAATAGTCCTTTTTCAAAAGGATTAGAATTTTTTTAGCGTTTCAATCTCCTATTGAATCATGAAGAAAGGCTGCTGACCAAGAATGGACAAAGAATACGTTAAGAGGCTGGAGAAAGTTATTCAGCAAGTGCTCAAACCCCTCAAGAACATTCCCTTTAATGTTGTTATTCAAACAATTTCGGGTAACCGGGTCATTCCGTTTAACAGAAAAAACTCCAACGATCGAGCATTGCTCCAGAAACTGAGAAAAGCCGCTCGGCTTGCAGGACTCCATATCAATCGAGAGCCTATTTTTAGGGCTCGAGCTAACGAGGTTGGTAATGATATAGAACCTTATATTCAAGAAGCTCTCCAAAAGGTCGGTTATCCTGCCCAAGTCCCCAAGACTAGGGGCGGCTCGAAAAAGGGTGCTGGATATCCTGATATTGAGTTTAAAGACGAGTTCCAACGCACCAATTATCTTGAATGTAAAACCTATAACATTGAAAACATCTCTACCACCCAACGTTCTTTCTATTTTTCTCCCTCCGAAAAATTCAAAGTCACCCGGGATGGTCATCACTTTATTCTCTCTTACGAGATGTATGTGGATGGCCGCAAAAATAGGAAAAATATCTATAGGTGTCGCCACTGGAAAATTCTCTCTATTGAAAAACTACTGGTAGATTTGAAGCATGAATTCAACTGCGATAATCGAAGGCTTTATGCGGATGGCTTTCTTCTCGCTGAAGGCGATCTTAAGGGAAGAAAACCCGCCAAACGTAAGAAATAAAATCCCAGCCTTGTAAAAGAGAGGCGGCAGACAAAATGGCTTTGAACAATCTTAGCGGCTCTAACCAATCAAGTTTTGTTTGTATTCAAAGGGCTCGAACATTTCTTGCGGACAATGCCCAGAATCCTGACGGCAGGTGGCATGTAGTGAATTATCTCTTAAACCTACGAAATGCGCTTGGAATAGATAATCGAATATCCATAGATGATATACTAAGCCATTTGGAGACCAATGGCATTTCTCTCAGCCGGGAACAATTCCAACAAACGATCCTTGGGGAATTAAAGAGGCAGGGAATATTAATGACCTTACCTTACCCGGGTGGAAGAGGCGGGGTCTTTATTCCAACTAGTGAAGATGAAGCTCGAAGAGCCGCTGCTCAAGTCCTAGAAAGGATAGAATCTGAGATAGAAAATATAAGTGGTGTAACAGATTTAATGCCTTGGGGTCATTCAATTTCTTCGCTTCAGGCAAATATCACACAGACAAGAACGAGTTTGTAGGGCAAGGGCTAGCTTCTCTTCGTGTCAGGATAATAAATCAAAGGGTGTTTTAGCTCTGTGAAGAAGGCTAGACCATTGCACACTTTCTCTCCTGTCTCGAAACCCTCGCTCTGGCGACAGATGCTACCCTGGATCATCGCCGCCGGCATCCTGGGTTACGTGTTCTATCAGGTAAAGTTCGCCGAGGTGGCCGCGGCGCTGAAAAGCGCAAGCCTGCTCGCGGTGATCGCGGGCTATGCCGTTTACACCCTGGCCTATTACCTGACCGACGCCCTCAGCTTCTGGCGCTGTTATTCGCGTTACAATTTGCCGATCCGCTTCGGCGAGGTGATGAAACTGCGGCTGGCCAGTTACATCGTCCAGGCCCTTTTCGCGGCTTTTACCGAGATGTTGACGGTGCTGTATCTCTTTCGCCGGCACCGAGTCTCGGTTCTAGCCGCCACTTCCTCCGGGATGTTCGTCTATTTCCTGGAAACCTATAACATGGTGCTGGCCCTCTCGATCTGTCTGGTTATGGTGCCTCCGTTGCGCGGGTTCTCCTGGCTGGGCCCGACCCTGATCGCGGTCTGCGTGGCCGCCTGGGCCTTCCTCTTGCTATGGCTTCTTTATTGGCACACCGGCTGGCGCCGCCGGCTCTGGCCCACCTGGCAAGACCGAAAAATCTTCACCGCTTTTGCCCAGGCCCGGCTCTGGCATTACCCCGAAATTTGGCTCTACCGGCTGCTCACCGTGGCCGCCTCGGTCGGGGCCAGCATCTGGATTTTACGGAGCATGGGCGTAACCGCGCCCACCGGTCTGCTCGTCGCCGCGGTCCCGGTCATTATCAACAGCACTTACTGGCCGGTCTCCGCCGGAGGCGTGGGCGGCCCGCAACTGTTCGCGGATATCTTGCTCCGAGGCTACATGACCTCGGCCCAGGCCGTGGCCTGGAGTCTGATCTGGTCTGCGGTTTTCCTGCTCACCCGCACCCTCACCGGCGTCTTTTTCATCCGGCCGGTCTGGCGGGCGGCCTTTCAACCCGAGTCGAAAAACGCCGATGAGTAAGAGCTGAACCCAGGTAGAAGCCAAGTTGGATTTCTCCCCCCGGCGTGATATACTGAGTTCGTAAACCTTTGAACAAGGAGGCCTTGTATGAGTTCGCATCGGGGTGCGTCCGGGTTGCGCACGCTTTTTTTCCTGCTCCTGGTCATGGTCTTCTCGCTCGGGGCGATCCTGCTCATGGGCCAGCTCCAGAGCTCGCGGGCGGTGTCGGAGGACACGTATGTTTACTCGGAGGTCTTTAACGAAGTCCTCTCCACCGTGCAGGAGCACTACGTCAAGGAAGTGGACGCCAAGACCCTGATCTACGGGGCGATCAAGGGCATGCTCGCCGAGCTCGACCCGCATACCGTGCACCTGCCCCCGGAATATTTCCAGGACATGAAGGTGGATATCTCCGGGGAGTTTGGCGGTGTCGGCATTGAAATCGGCATGCGCCAGGGGATGCTGACCGTGGTCTCGCCCATCGAAGACACGCCGGCCTGGAAAGCCGGGCTCAAGCCGGACGACATGATCCTGAAGATTGACGGCGAGCCGACCCAGAACCTCGACCTGATGGAGGCGGTGCACAAGATGCGGGGCAAGAAGGGCACCTCGGTCATCCTGAGCATCGGCCGCGAGGGCTGGACCGAGCCCCAGGATTTCACGATCGTCCGGGACATCATCAAGATCCAGAGCGTGAAGAAAGAATTGAAGGAGCATGACCTCGGCTACGTCCGCATCACCAACTTCAACGAGAACACCGACCGCGAGCTCAAGCAGGCCCTGGAGGACCTGACCCGCAAGGCCCCGGACGGGCTCAAGGGGCTGGTCCTGGATATCCGCAACAATCCGGGCGGACCCCTGGACCAGGCGGTCAAGGTGGCGGACGCCTTCCTGAGTGAAAACGTCATCGTCTCCACCAAGGGCCGCGACCCCGGCGATGACAAGACCTGGTATGCCCATCCCGAGGGCACCTATTCCGGGTTCCCCATGATCGTGCTGGTCAACGGCGGCTCGGCCTCGGCCTCCGAGATCGTGGCCGGCGCGCTGCAGGACCAGGGCCGCGCCGTGGTCCTGGGCACCCAGACCTTTGGCAAAGGCTCGGTCCAGACCCTGCTCACCTTGAAGGACGGCTCCGGGCTCAAGCTCACCACCGCCTATTACTACACGCCCAGCGGCCGCAGCATCCAGGAGAAAGGCATCGAGCCGGACATCAAGGTGGAGGAGCTTTCCCCGGACCAGCGCCTGGCCCTGGAGCACATGCGGCGGGAGCGTAACCAGCGCCTGCGGGAGCAGGACCTGGAAGGCCATTTCCAGAGCAAAGATACCGACGAGAAAAAGCCGGCCGCGGCGCCGGCGCCGGCGGAGCCGGAGCCGCCCGCGGCCGATGAGGAGCAAGCCGAGAAAATTTTTAAGAGCGAGGATTACCAGTTGGAACGCGCCCTCGATCTCTTGAAGAGCTGGGAGATCTTTCAAGCGGTGCTGAAGAAGAAAGCGGCGTGAGCGGGTTGGCGGTTGGCGAAGCGGAGGCGGCAGTTTACGGTTGGCGCTTGGCGGAAGCACCCTTTCCGGGTCGCCCGCCCTCGGTTCGGCGGGAGGGTGGGCTTTCTTTTTTCCGCCAACTGTCCACCGCCAACTGCCAACTAAGCCATGGCCAAGGGGCGCGCCAAACCCCGCGCTAAATCTAAAACCGGCCGGGCCAAGCCCAAAGCCAAGCGCCGGAGCTTTTTCTCCCTCGCCGTCCGGGTCGGACTGGGCTTGATTTTACTGCTCGGCGCCGCCCTCGCCGGGTATCAGACCTGGGGTCCCTTTGAGCTCTGGCCCCGACCGGCGCCGGTCCCGCCCGACGCCCAGACCTTGCTCCACCAAACTATCTCCCAGCTCAAGAGGCTTCCCCGCCTGCCCAGCCTCCGGATCGAAAAGACCGAACCCATTGAGCGCGCCGGCCTGGTTTTTTACTCCGCCGATTTCAGCTTTGAGACCGAGACCGAGATCATCCTGGCCGAGCAGGCCCTCGAAGATTTTTGGAAGAGCCAAATCCCCGCCCTGGAAGTGGACGCGGCCTACCCGGAGGAAGCGGCCAAGGGCGCGACCCTGCTCATGGCCAACCGCGGCGGCTCGCCCCTGCTCGCGGTCCGGCTGTTTTTGCGGGAGGTCCCGGCCGAGCCGGTCCGGCCGGCGGAGCCGCTCTTGCCCGAGAACCACGGCCGGCTCGCGATTGTCATAGACGACCTCGGCAACAACCGGGAGGCCGCCCAACAACTGGCCGACCTGCCCGCGGCGATCACCCTGGCCGTCATCCCCTTCACGCCCTATGCCGAGGAGGCCGAGCGCCTCGCCCTCCGGGCGGGCAAAGAGGTGGTCCTGCATATGCCCATGGAGCCCCAGGATTATCCCCATACCGACCCGGGGCCGGGCGCGCTGCTCTCGGCCATGTCGGACGCGGACCTGGAGCGGGCATTGCTTTCGGCGCTTCAGGAAGTGCCCCACGCTGTGTGCGTCAACAACCATATGGGCTCGGCCCTGACCGAAGACCCGGCGGCCATGGCCGCGGTGATGCAGACCCTCAAAGCCCGCGGACTCTGCTTCCTCGATTCCCGCACCTCGGCCCATTCCCTGGCCCAGGACCAGGCCGAACAAGCCGGAGTCCCCGCCGCCCGGCGCGATGTCTTTCTGGATAACGACCGCCGGCCTTACGCCATCCGCCGCCGGCTCCTGGAGCTCTCGCGCCTGGCCCATCGTCACGGCCGGGCCGTGGGCATCGGGCACCCCTATCCGGAGACCATCCAGGTGCTGGCCGAGACCTTGCCCCATCTCCAGAAGCTGGGCTACGAGGTGGTCCCGCTCTCGCAGTTGGCAAATGGCCCCTGAGTTTCTATCATAAGGAGTGGAAGCGAGGAGAGAGGAAATGAAATTAAATCGCCGTTCCTTTTGCCAGGGTCTGGGCGCCGGCCTGCTGGGAGCGAGCCTGGCTCCGGGGCAAGCGCGCGGCCAGAGCGTGAGGGTGATGCCCATGCTCAAAGAAACATCCGAAGCAGTCTATGTGCAAGGCCTTCCCCGCGGCGCTTCCGCCGAGCAAATCCTGCAAGCGGTCCGCCGGTCGGCGGAAGCCGCCACTGATTTCTCCTGGCTCTCCAAAGGCGACACGGTCCTGCTCAAGCCGGCCGCCAACTCCAAGAACCCCTACCCTGCCACCACCTCTCCCCTGGCCGTGGCCGCCCTGGCGAAACTCCTCAAGGAAAAAGGCGCCGGCAAAGTCATCCTCTGCGACAAGGCCGGAGTCCAATCGGTTTACCAGACCCCGGACCGCGTGCGCGGGTCCACCCGCCAGTGCTTCCTCAATAACGGGCTCCACCCTGCGGCCCTGGACTCCGGCGCCGAAGCGCTCTATTTCGAAGAGACCCCTTACGACTCCTTTTTCAGCGACACCCCGCCGGTCGGCTCGCATTGGAAAAACGGGATCTGGATGCCCGGCATCATCCAGCAGGCCGACCACATCGTGCTGCTCCCTCGGGTCAGCCGCCACGTGCTCGCCGGTTCGACCCTCGCCCTGAAAATGGCCATCGGCTGGCTGCGCGACGACTCGCGCCTGGAACTGCACCGCGACGCCGCCACCTTCTACCAGAAGATCGCCGAAATCCACCACCTCCCCTCGATCCAAAAGCGGCTGCGCCTCACCTTGACCGTGGCCACCCAAGTCCTGGCCGCGTTCGGCCCGGACTTTGGCACCGTGGCCGAGCCGGACCCCGGCCTGGTCTTCGCCTCCACCTCGCTTGTTGCCCACGACCTGGTCTCGCTCTCCTGGCTCTTGTGGTGCCGCGAGCACGCGGTCCCGAAAAGCGCGCTCGGCTTTGCCCGCGATCCCTACCAGACCTTCCCCGGCGCCATGAACCGGGCCTTTGTCGGCACGATCTGGGGTTTGTCCGAGATGCTCCACAGCCAGACCTTTGACCCGGTCCGGCTCCGCACCGTCTGGGACGATCCGGTGCTGCGCCGCGCTCTGGAGATCGAAAACGGCGCGCCTCGGCTTGATTTGCAGATCCTGGACCAAAGCGTGAGCGAAACGGTGCAGGAACAAATCAACGCCTACCTGCTTGCCCCGTGAACCTGCGCGTGAACGTGAACGATTTCCGCAGGTCGCAGGTCGTAGGTGGGGGAAGACCGCCAACCGCCAACCATGAACTCTTCTCCGCCCGCGACCAACGGGAGCGGGCAATATTTCAACCGGCGGCAGCCGGAAAACTGCAACATTTCTCCATATAATAGAGGGATGAAATAAATCTGGCGATGATGAAAGCAATAACTAACCTCACTGACTTAACCATCTGTTTTTACAAGCTATTTTTGACCTACCTTTTCCCCGGGGATCGGGACTCTCATGGCCCAGACAAGATCAAAAAACGGTTTTTCAGACCCCTGGTTCCTTTTTTTGTCCAGCGCGGCTTGACACTTTTTCCCTTTTCTTCCAATTCCTCTTACTTCCTCAATCTTTTCCCTCTCTTGCCTTCCCGACATACTCCATACGACATACGATATACCCTCCTCAAACGTCCCCCCATTCTGCACGCCAAGCACCCCATATTGCACAGCAACCACCCCATCCTGCACGGCAACCACCCCATCCTGCGCAGCAACCACCCCAGGTTTCCGGCCTGGGTGCGATCTCTCCCGTTCTTCCAACCCCGAGCCACGGTGTCAGGGTGTCAAGGTGTCAGGGGAATCCGTTGACGGTTGGCGGTTGACAGTTGGCGGAAGGTAGGGGCGCGATTCATCGCGCCCAGGATTCGCCGGCGGGCTCGCCCCCGCCTAACCCAAATGTAGCCGCGACCGCCCCGGTCGCGGAATCCAGGAGATCCGCATATTCCACAGATTTTCTTATTCTAAAGCCTTGTGATCTTTTCCTGGAGGGGGACAGACATTCGTGTCTGTCAACCATTAAGCCTTATGCAAATCTGAATTAACTTGCAACTAAAGCTCTGACCCCCTAGCTCCATAGCTCACTGCCCGGCCTAGAAAAGAGCCAACTAACTTGAGCGCAAGTTATGTCGAGAATCTGTCGCCAGTGGTGTCGCGAGTTTGTCGCCAGTTATCCCTTGACCCTGCCTAGCCGATAGTAGAGCCGGTTCGTAGCTCCTTCCGGAATCAGCAATCCTTTG
>Ga0315285_10008630_pt1 | contig 10440 bp, 6 predicted proteins | sample YL17G09_36_MG_FD_203698 | JGI IMG/M metagenome (GOLD analysis project Ga0315285, IMG submission 203698) | Sediment microbial communities from Yellowstone Lake, YNP, Wyoming, USA - YL17G09_36 | ecosystem: Environmental > Aquatic > Freshwater > Lake > Sediment | place: USA: Wyoming | collected... | reverse complement strand
GCGCCTCCTTGGCGTTGTCAGTCCAGGCCGTAGCCGCGCCGCGGAGATTGTAGCTGGCTCCCCCGCTATAATACCTTGGAAGGATATCGGGCCTATTGTTGCTCGGCGGGCCACCTCCAGCGCTGATTCCGCTGCCCGCGTTGGTCATCGAGAAGGCGCGGTTACCAAGTACAGTCGGGTCAGTTCCGATTGTCAGGTTCGGTGTTTCCTGGTTGCGGTCCCAGCCATGAACCGCCACATAGCTGAACCAGGTCGTGGTGCCGGATTTGAACGTCGCAGTCACGCTGGGAGCCAGCGCAATGGAAGCATCCATATAGCGGCCGATCTCAAAATCCAAGTCCGGATCCGCTGGAGGATTTAAGTCCAACGGGCCGGGAAGTCCAACATATCCGCCCAACGTCGGCAGGTTGGCAACCTTCCCGTCGAACATATTGCGGGCAAGTGCCGGAACGGGGTTGACGACTATCCCCGAAGTGTCGCCTTGCTGGTGGACACGCCAACCGTCTGCTGGGTGGAGACTTTCGTAACTCGCCCAGGTACCTGTCGTTCCTAATGCGCCACCCTGCCCGGTGAGGCTTCCGTCCGGGTAGTCGAACGGTTCGTAGACGAGCAAGCCGGCCGTCGCCGGCAGGCACACAGCCACAACGAATCCAACTATTACGAAACATAATGACTTCTTCATTACACTACCTCCTAAAAACGAATTTCTAATTGACACTTCCCATATACATTTTTCTTTTTTAACCGTTCAGGGGTATTTTTATGGCGATTACTTCAGGACGTGCTTATCGTGGGGCCGATTCGAAGGTCTGGCAGCATCTCGAAGTAGATTGCCAGTTCAAGCTGGGAGCGAATGCCTTAGAGGCCGGCCTCTAAGTTTACCCATGCAGCCGGCCTTACTTCAAACTGCGGAGCCTTATATGCTTGAATCCTCATCTGAACTCCTTCGTCTGTCGCTCCTCACGTCAACCAAGGGCCTGAGAGGTCAGTACAGATTTAATACTACCGCATCGGGCCGGTCTTGTCAAGGGAAAAATCTCCGGGCGAAGGGCTGCAAGCCGTTTCTTGTGTGTGCGTGGGGGGGGGGGGGGTAAGTACTTGAGAGACAAGCACTTACAGCGATTAGGGCCACGCGGAAATTTTTTTAAAAACGTTCCCTGATCCCCCATTATTGTGGTATTATTGACGACAATGTGGCGTGCAGGAGCACCGATTATGACGTTAAGTGGCAAATCCCGGATTATAGAGGTCAAGGCAACAACAGAAGAACTCCTGATTATGAGCGCACAAGAAGCCGCAGCCCCGGTGGAGTTGGAGCTTTCCAGTCGGAGGAAGCGGAGATTTCCAGCAGGGTTCACGCTAATCGAACTCCTCGTCGTAATCGCCATCATCGCCGTACTGATGGCCATATTACTGCCGGCCCTGAACCGCGCCAGAGAGCAGGGAAAGCGAGCTGTCTGCCTCAACAACGTCAAAACCCTCACCGTCGCATGGATGATGTACTGCGACGAGTACGACGAGTACCTGCCAAAAGCCTATACCGTTGACGATGGCTGGATACAGGAAATCCCCGGCTTTCATACGAATCCCGAACAGGCCCCGCGCGACCTCCAGATCAAAGCACTCAGAGACGGGACCTTGTTCCCATATCTCAAGACAACAAAGATATTCCGCTGCCCCGTCGCACCAATAGACGAATTGCGCACATACAGCATCACGCACGCCATGAATGGCTTTGCCTCCGATGGCGGCAGAATAATCAGGCGGCGCACCGAATTCAAACATCACGCAGACAGAATTGTCTTTCTCGACGATTTCATTCGTGACTGGGACGCATGCTGGATGCTCTACTGGAGCCAGCCCAAGTGGTGGAACACCACTCCCATCAGGCATGGATACGGCAACGTCTTCTCCTTCGCCGACGGTCATTCGGAATACTGGAAGTGGAAAGACCAGCGAACAATTGATCTGGCGATTAAGTGTTACGATGCCAGCACCCCAGAGGCCAGGTCCTACCCCGAGTCCGTACAGGCGGGCAACCCCGACCTGCTCAGAGTCACCAAAGCAGTATGGGGTTCCACCGGCTACTGAAAATCCCCGCTCATACCCTGTACGGTGCACCTATTCATCTCAGCGGCAAAGACGGTTGATTAACCTTTGGCAAACTAAGGACTTATGATATCGTCTGGGAGTCAAGGATTCAAGATCGCAGGCCGTATCCCTTTCACGGATGATGAGCGGAGATCGCTTGTGGAAGACTGTTTCCATGGTTAGGAAGCTTACGCTCTGGCGACTCGCTGGCGCCAGGGACGTTGGTAATTGCTGACTGCTCGCCAGGACTGTGGCCAGATATGAATGCTTGTACCCTATGCCTTGTTCGGCATCTTCTCTGCGAGCCCTTCACAAACGACATGAAGTCGTATCGATGATCATCGCTGAGCACAAAGACGATGTTCCGCCGTTTGTTTTTGCCGTTCATCGCAGCCCACAAAGCCCGCCCCCCGGCCCCCAGCAAAGCCCAGCCGGCCGCTCCACAACCCGCTAGGCCCAAAAAATCCCGCCGATTCCAACAACTACGTGCCGCCATACCCACTGTCCCCTGCACAAACAAATCCATTAAATTCACTGATTCTGGCCGGCCGATAAACGAACCCGGCTCTCTAATTGTCATCTCTGAAAGCGTGCTGGCTGTCAAATATTCTTTCCTGCAATTCTACATCTATTCACTCTCAGCTTACTTGAACAGACCCATCTGCGCTTGTCAACCACCAATAGGACCTTCGCAGGATCACGAAATACACCGAAAAAGCTCTTTGAAGAACCCACAAATGGAACCGGTTTGGTGAATCCGCAGTCTCGACAATAATCGATAAACCCAAGGTCAGGCATTTTTTACAGATTTTCTGCTTCGCCGAAAGAGATTCTCTGTATTGACAAGTGCAGCGAGACGAACAAGTACTCAAGACTACACAACATCCCTCAGGCGATACCCAACGGAGAATCCGGGTTCTGGATGCGCAGCTTGATACCGGCATCCGCGTCCCAGCCAAGAAGACCACCAAACAGGTCCATGTCGCTGCCCTGGCTCTCGTGCGTGGTCGGCAGGGAACCTGCGCGATCAAACTCCACGAACATCTCTCCGATCTCGCCATCCATCAGATCCCGCGCCAGCCTGCCGATGCGCAACGCTGCTGCGCAATTCGAACCCGAAGGTCCGCGCATCTCGGGGCCGATTATGTCATTGAAAATGGAGACAGGAGTCATGGGTGCGTGGGCGATATTGATGAGGGAGCGCTACGGCCCTCGGCCTTCGATTTGTCGAGGAGCGATTTCAGTTCCTTCACGATCTCGGGGCGCTCGAAGTAGAGGTTTTTCGTTTCGCCAGGGTCGGTTTCGATGTTGTAAAGGTGGCCGGGGGCATCAGGTGCGGTGTTGGCGAGGATGAAGGGCTTGAGTTCGGGACTGTTCTCATAGCGATTGCCGCCTGAGCCAATGTGATCGAAATACATCCACACACCGCGACGGATGGAGAGCGTGCGGATGCCGCTGAAGGCCTGCTGGAGAAGATAGGGGCGGATGGGCGTTTTGGCTTCGCCGAGCCATGCGGGCAGCATATTGAAGCTGTCTTCCGCAGCGTTATCGCGGAGTTTGGTGCCAATGATGGCGGCGACGGTGGCTATCACATCGGTGAGGCTGGTGAGTTGCGCACTGGTGGTGCCGGGCTTCACCTTGCCATGCCAGCGTATGATGAAAGGAATGCGATGACCGCCTTCCCAACTATCTCGCTTCATGCCGCGCCACGGGCGTGCGCCGTCGTGGCCATGGTCGGCACGCATGTGGATGACGCTGGTGGTTTCGGGGCCGTTGTCGCTAGTGAAAATGACGAGGGTATTGTCGGCGACGCCGAGTTTTTCCAGCGTGGTCAACAGTTCGCCCACGACCCAGTCGAGCTGGTGGATGAAGTCGCCATGCGGCCCGGCCTGCGTTTTGTCTTTGAACTGCGGCGCGGCGAACGACGGCAGATGCACAGCCTGTGCGGAGTGAAAGAGGAAGAAGGGTTTGCCCGGCGACTGACGGACGTGCTGTTTGAGGAATTCGCGGCTCTTTTTCAGAAAGACGAGGTCCACTTCCTCCATCGGAAAGTCCGGCGCGATGAGACCGGCGCGGCAGTCGTTGGCATACGGGTGCTTCGGCAGCTTTGATTTGTCGAGCGGGCCTGCGGGCGGCACAGGCACACGATCGTTCTCGATGAAAGCGTAGAGCCAGTCCGTCGTGGGACAGCAGGCGGTGCCAAAGAATCGCTCGAAGCCATGATCCACCGGTCCGCCTACGATGCGGCGTGAGAAGTCCACGCGCTGCACGGCCTCGATGCCGTTGCCGCGCACGGGTTGCCCCTCGTTGTCGAAGAACGTCATGCCGACATGCCACTTACCGATGCAGGCGGTGGCGTAGCCGTTCGCGCGGAGCATCGCGGGCAGTGTAAGCCGCCCCGACGGGATGAGCGACGGCCCGCCGACGCCGGTGAAAACGGTGCCGCCATTCGGCACGCGAAACGCCATCTGGCCGGTCATGAGGCTGTAGCGCGACGGCGTGCAAACGGTGCATGGGCTGTGCGCGTCGGTGAAGCGCATCCCTTCGCGCGCGAGCCGGTCAAGATTCGGCGTCGCGACTTTCGACTGGTCGTTGTAGCAGCGCACATCGCCGTATCCGAGGTCATCAGCGAGAATGAGCACGATGTTGGGACTAACAGGATTACCCCCCGCCGCAGGCAGCGCAACTGGCGCCGCCAGGACCAGAGCGGTGGTGAGGCTGACCCAGGTGCGCGTCATAAATCTCTTTTTGTTTGATGGTTCATAGCCTGCCCGAAATGATCGTCGTTGTTTCGCCATTGACGCGAATCTTGACCTCGCGCGGCTCTTTCGAACGGATGCGGTAGTTGGTGACCTTGCCGTTTTGCCAAGCGATGTCCACCTTGAAGCCGCCGCGTGCGCGCAATCCCCTGACACTGCCGCCCGCCCACGCCTTCGGCCAGGCGGGAAGCAAATCAAGAAGGAAGGCCGATTCCTGCCCGCTGACTTCCACCCGCTCATGGCTTTGCAGCAGCATTTCCGCGAGGCCGGCGCAGCCGCCAAAGTTGCCGTCAATCTGAAACGGCGGACAGACGTCGAAGAGGTTGGGCAGCGTGCTGCGGCGCAGGAGGGCGAGGAAATGCTCGCGCGCGGCGTCGCCATCGCGCAGCCGCGCGAAGTGATTGATGATCCACGCGCGGCTCCAACCGGTGCCGCCGCCGCCATGAGCCAGCCGGTAATCCAGCACCTTGCGCGCGGCGGTCAGCAGTTCCGGAGTGGCGGGCGTGATCAGGTTGAACGGGTGCAGGCCGACCAAGTGCGACATGTGGCGATGACCCGGCTCGGCTTCCTGATAGGGTTCAGCCCATTCGAGCAAACGACCGTCGGGACCGACCTTGAGCGGCGGCAGTTTGGCCGTGGCTTCCGCAATCCGCCGCCGCATCGCAGGGTCCGTTCCGAGGATGGCGGCGGCCCGCTCGGTCGCGTCGAAGATCGCACGCACGAGACTCTGGTGATAGGTCGAGCCGGCGGTGATCCGGATGCGTTCCTTCGTGCCAGCATCGAGGTAGGTGTTTTCCGGTGACTCGGACGGGGCGATGACCAGCGTGCCGTCCGGCGCAGGCACGAGGGTGTCGAGCACGAATTCGCTGGCGCCCTGCAGGATGGGATAAAGCCGTTGCAGGAACGCGCGGTCGCCGTTGAACTGGTAGAAATCAAATAGCTGTGCCGCCATCCAGGCGCCACACAACGGATCGAGCACCCCGTTGGCGAACTGCGAATCGAGCGTCGAAGCGCTGGGAGTGACCCGCCCGAACGGATTCGTGGCGAGGAAGGCCACCCAGCCGTCGGACCCGTAGAGACGGCTGGCGGATTCCCGGCCACGCTGGGCCAGCAGCACGAACCAATCCATCAAGGGCGCGACGGTTTCCGCGAGATTGGCCGGACCGGCGGGCCAGTAATTCATCTGCAGGTTGATGTTGAGGTGGTAATCCGCCTCCCACGGCGCCCACATGCGCTCGCTCCAAATCCCCTGCAGGTTGGCCGGCAGGCGCGCGGGCCGGCGCGAGCTGTTCATGAGGAGGTAGCGCCCGAACTGGAAATAGAGCGCCACCAACCCGGGATCATCGCCACCCTTGCGGACCGCCGCCAGTCGTGCGTCGGTCGGCAACTTCGCCAGCGCGGCGTCCGTGCCGTCGAGTTGCAGCGAGACGCGATTGAACATGGCACCGTGTTCGGCCAGGTGGGCTTGCAGCAACTGCGGCCAGGTTTTCGCAGCGGCCATGGCGAGAATCTCCGCGCTGATTCGCGCCGGGTCGAGGCTGCGATCGAAGTCGAGCTTGGCAAGATTGTAGTCGGTGGCGGCCGTGAACAGGATCACCGCCTCGTCGGCACCTTCGATGCGCAACTGGCTGCCATCCGCACTCACCTTGCCGCGATCCACGCGCGCCAGCAGACGACCGGCGAATTTCATGTGTGCGCCGCCAGGGCCGGAACCGCCCGGATTGTCGTCGTAGCCGCCGTCTTTCTTTTCCACGTCCACAATTTGCCCGTCGAGGTGGAGCTGGCCATCGGCTGTGGCGGTGACCGTGGCGTTACGCTTGCGCGTCAGACTCACCGTGAAGGCCAGCGTGCCAGGTTTATCGCTCTTCACGCGCACCGCCAATGCGTTGTCGGGCGCGGAGATGAACGCCTCGCGCGTCAGCGCGGCGTCGCCCTCGCGGAAGGTCACGCGCGCGATGCCGTCGGCGAGGATGAGTTCGCGCCGGTAGCCGGTCAAGTCTTCCGCCGCCCCAAAATCGAGCCACAAGTCGGCGAGCGGTTCGTAGGAGCGGAACGAAGTCGGCGTCACCGTCAGATGTTCGACCCCATAGGCCTGCGCTTCGGCGTTTCGTCCGGCGAACAGCAAGCGGCGGACCTCGGCCAGGTGCTTGGGAAAATCCGGCGGCCACGACTGGACGGGGCACCCGGCCCACAAGCTCTCCTCGTTGAGCTGCAAGCGCTCCTTGCCCGGAGTCCCGAAGACCATCGCGCCGAGCCGGCCGTTGCCGAGGGGCAAGGCATTGTTCCAGTTCGTGGCAGGCTGGCGATACCACAAGGTCAGCGGATGAGCGGGAGACGCGTCATTCCCGCCCGCGCTGGCAGAGCAAATCACCCCCAGCGCCACGAGACTGCCAGTAATCGCACCTTTCATTGCACCATATGTCATAGACATCATTTCAACAATTCTGCGTTCACCTTCTTCACCTCGCCATTCACCCGCACCGGCACCTCGCGCGGCTCCTTCGAGCGGATGCGGTAAGCGGTGACCTTGCCGTCCTGCGCCGACCATGCGCTCACTGCCACACCGAGCGCTGCCGCCGCGAGAAATCGCAGCCTGCCAACGTGCCGTCCCATGCCGCTCTTCTTGAATCGAACTTCCTGGGAGTGCTGTCTGTTCATACACGTTCTTCCTTTATTCACCGAGTCTCTGGATTGTTGGTGGGAGATTGCCTCTTGGATTGGCCGCGACCGGGCAACCTGATGGGCGAGAGCAGAGGCATATCGCTTTTTCAAGAGTACACACGCCACTAAAGAGAGGGCATCCTCGGTCATTGCTTGACCCTCACAAAGATTGGTGAGGCGTGAGCAATGGCCGGCTGTGGGTAAGCGGAGTCGGCCTCAGCGGTGACTACGTACCAGTGACGGCCAGGTACGGCCGTTTCGTCCTCGAGAGTCAGCGCGGCACTTTTGGCACCCACGGCTGTCCAGGGGAGCACTTCACCGTCGCGGATCAGCGTGACTCGCTGGATCGGTCGAGCCGCGGCCAACGCCACATGGAAACGCAGCGGGCTGGTGGCGGCCACTTCCTCGCCAATCCCTTTACCCTCCAGCATGGCCCAGATCACCACCTTCGCGTTCGAGACCGCCAGAGTGCGGCGGCTGCGCAATGCCTCCCAGATACCGGCCTCAGATCGCTCTCGCACCCAAAAGCCAGTCAGGCAGTAGCGGTTGACGGCCTCGGTCTCGCGAAAGTGATCCGAGCCACCAACCAAGCCGATCTGGAAGCCATGATTAAGGTAAAAGGCGGGAAAGCCGGCCTTGCCATCTTTGCCCAGCAAGTTGTTGCCGCGGCCCTGCATTGCCTCCATGGCGACCTCCAGACGCGGTTCGAATGACGTAGCTGATTGGGCGTCATCGACGGCTACGCCGCCGTGGAAGTGGCGAACTGCGACCGTCCCGCCGGCAGGAAAAGCCTCCAACAGGGCGCGATAGGAGACAGTGCGGTCGCCGCCGCCCTTGGCCCAGAAGAGCGAGCAGATGCGATCGAATTCTCCACGAGAGGTAGCGTAAACGTTGGTGTGGCGACCCGGGTGGACCGACGGCTCGGTGCCGTAAAGGAGAATACGCCCGCCGGCCTCGGCCTCAAGATGATCAAAGACCCAGATGTTCTCGGCCGGGCTCATGATGTTGGTGTGTTCCAGCAAGGAGATGACATCCAGCTTCAGCACATCGCGCTGGTAACGGAGCATTTCGTCCGGCGTGCCGTTGGCCGAGGGGACGCACTTGGAATAGATGCTATGGACGTGCGTGTCGCCCCAGAGAAGGGTGAGGCCATCGGGGGCAGAGGGCAGGGCGGGTGCTGTGGGGGCGATGTTGAGGAAACGCTCCGGGGTGCGCCAGGCGGCGTTCCGCTGCGCCTCGGGGATTGGGGGGACAGGCAGCGCAAGGTCAGGTGGGACCGTCACCAGGGCAACGCGGTGGGCGTAACTGGGGGAACTACGGCCGGGGTTGTCCAACTCGGGGAAGACGCCGAGGAAACCCGCCCCATCCGGGAGGAGGGCGTAGCCGGTATCGGCAGAGCCGAGTTGTTGGGTCAGGCGCACGGGGGCCGACCAAGCTTGGTCCGTGCCACGGGTCAGGTAAACATCCCAGCCGAAATCTTTGGTGGTGCGGCAGCGAAACTCGCGGAAGCCTACCAGCGGCTGGCCGCCAACGCACAGGACGATCGGGCGGATGGGCGGGGTGTTTTCCGTCGAGGCACCTATGCCCGCTCTGAAGGCGCGTCGCTCGATGGGCAAGAGCGCACGATCAGTGTCGGGATAGGGCGAGGCCTCGGATGCGCCGGGGGCCAGACGCCAGGCACGCAGTTCGCGATCCAGCCCGAGCTGGCAGTGCGCGCCGAAGGCAACGGCACATTCGGCGACGATGAAGGCGACGCTGCTATCGGGATCGACCGCAAGATCAGCGTTGAAGGCGTAATCACGGGGGCCGCGGATAACGATGCATAGCTGAGGCTTGCCGTCCTTAATCACTGTGGCTTCCAGCCAAATCGCGTCCGCAGTGGCACATTCAGCTAGCAGGAGCAGGCCGGTCGGTAACGCGGCCAGACGGCCATGGCGACCGTGAATCTGTGCTATCCGGGCACCGGTTTCGTCACAGAGTGTGATCACCGCTTTGCCTTTGTCGTCATCGGTCTCGTAGCCGGCGATCAAACCGCTCCCGGCCGAAGAAGCGACGAGCGGGTGGCGGAGGATTTGGCTGGCGGACACCACAGTCTTCTTTTCACCGTCGCGGTAAACGCAAAGCTCCCATTGTTTTCCCTGGCGTTGGGTCCAGGCCAGGATCGGACCGGGGGTTGTTTCTTTCGGGCAGACGGGACCGTTAATGCGGTCGGCGTGGGCGATTTCGGAACGTTGCCATTGGCCGCCTTCACGCGCTGCCAGCACGAGACGCCGGGAGGCGCCAAGTGCCGCGTTGACCTGGAGCGATTCCCTCGCGTCGGTCAGGAGCGGGGCATCAGGCAGATCATAGACCAGCATGGCGGCGTAAGGGCCGGCTGCGCTCCGGCCTGCGGCGGCGGAGAAACCGCCCCGAATCACGGTTGCATCGGATGGGCCGTCCGCAGCGTGAGCGGGCTCTACCACCGAGACCATCGCCACCATCGCCATTGCAGCCGCCGAGATACATCGCAGCCCGCCGCCTTGCCGCCTCATGCCGGTTCTCTTGAATCGAACTTCCTGGGAGTGCCATCTGTTCATAACGTCTTACCTTCCTTCATCGCCTCACTGATCAAGATGTTGGTTTCCTGTCGTGCAGTTTCAATTCGTGTTCTTTGGCAAGCCCGTCGAGCATCATGGTGACAAGAGTGCAGCTCATGCAGTAGTCCTTGATGCCCAGCGGCTTGCCGGAAAGCGAATCGTAGTGTTCGCTGATCCCGTTCTTGATGGCGTTGGCGATGGTCTTGTCGGCGATGTCGGCGGCGAGGTTAGCATGCCCATAGGCGGCCAGGCCGCTGGCGATCTGGTAGTTGGTCGGAGGCCAGACATCGCCGCGCCAGAAGGCGCTGGATTTCCAGCGCTTGTCGGTTCGATCCACGGTCGGAACTGGAAGC
>Ga0315285_10008627_pt1 | contig 10441 bp, 16 predicted proteins | sample YL17G09_36_MG_FD_203698 | JGI IMG/M metagenome (GOLD analysis project Ga0315285, IMG submission 203698) | Sediment microbial communities from Yellowstone Lake, YNP, Wyoming, USA - YL17G09_36 | ecosystem: Environmental > Aquatic > Freshwater > Lake > Sediment | place: USA: Wyoming | collected... | reverse complement strand
CCCAGGCCGCCGAACACCGAGGCCGCCGACGACCAAGCACGCACCATCGGGCAAGTTCTCTTTGTGCGGAGCCTACTTCGCACCAATACCAGCCGCTGGTGAGTACCCGGTAGTGACGTGTAAAAGATGTATTAGGACAATGGAAAAGCTTGCGCAAGATATGCAGCCTAAAGAAGATCGGAGACAGCTATGATACAAGGTGCGAAGAGTAAAACCAGCGGTAGGTCTAAGCCACGAAAGGATTATACGCTTAATGAAAAACCTGGGAAGTCATCACTACAGCTACCCGAAAAAAGAACTGATATCCTTTACAGCAGGATCACGGCTAGAAACAAAAAGTTTTTAGTCGAGTATGCAGACTCGCTAGAAGTTTCCGAGTCTGTTCTAATCAACCACATCCTAGATTGCTTTGTAGAAAATAATGCTGGTAACCCGAAAAAACCTAGAAGAAACGCTTAGACAACTAACCACTGGTGTCTATGCAGTAGATACTGAAACTACAGGTCTTAGGTCCTACCACGGTGATAGGCTCTTTAGCCTCATCATCGCCAGTGGTACCACCAGCTGGTATTTTAACTTTAAAGAGTACCCAGGGCTCGACGAAGACTTTGTTTTACCCAGGGCAGATACTCTCTGGGCCCTGAGAGTATTTTTTGACAACACCGAAAACATCATCTACATGCAAAACGCCAAGTTCGACTTGGCCATGCTGGCTAACGAAGTGGTGCATGTTAGCGCCAAGATATATGATACCGAGGTTATGGGTAGATTGCTCTATAACCGCCATGTGAGCTACTCGCTGTCTACCCAGTGCAAAGCCATCGGGCTGGACAAGTCCGAGGAAGTCTCTGACTACATCGCCAAGCACAAGCTTTTTACCTGGGTGACTTCACCAGGCAAAGCCAAGCGCGAGAAAAAACCGCACTTCGACCAAGTGCCTTTTGACATCATCAGCCGCTACGGAGAGATCGATGGCACCATCACCTGGAAACTTGGCGAGCACCAGCGGTCTGCCTTGGAGCGGCTATCGGGCACGATGACATCCTCGGGCAACAGTCGCACGCTCCTAGAGCTCCTAGAGGTCGAGGCTAGCGTCACGAAGACCTGCTTTGCCATGGAGCGAGCTGGGATCAAGATCGACCGCAGCTATTGCCAGGAGGCTTATACGCACGAGAAAAACCAGGCAGCCATGGCCGCAGCTGAGTTTGAAAGCATATCAGGCATGGCGCTGGTGGACTCGCGCACCGTGCTATCTAAAGCTTTTACCGCAGCTGGGGAAGTCTTCCCCGTTACCGAGAAGGGAAACGCCAGCTTCACCGATGAAGTCTTAGAGGGATTTGACTCTCCGCTAGCTAAGACCTTGCAAGAATACCGCAGGGCGAACAAGCGGGCCACTACCTACTACGCCAATTTTTTATACTACGCCGACTTTCAAGACCGCATTCATCCCAACATGCGGCAAGCGGGCACGGACACGGGGCGCTTTAGTTTTGCCGAACCAAATTTGCAAAACGTACCCAAAGACGACGAGGGGCCCTACCCAGTGCGCCGGGCCTTTGTCCCAGAGAGCTCCGACTACATGCTAGTTTGCATCGACTACGAGCAGATGGAGTACCGCCTTCTCCTGGACTACGCCAACGAAAAGGACGTGATTCGCTCGATCCTAGAAGACGGCCTGGACGTACACCAGGCGACGGCTGACAAGATGGGGGTAGAGCGCACGCCAGCCAAGACTCTAAACTTCCTGCTTCTCTACGGTGGCGGGGCGCAGGCTCTAGCCGACGCGATCAAGGTCCCGCTGGGGAAAGCTCAGGAGCTTAAGACGAAATACTTTGAGGCTCTGCCAGGGATTCGCCGCTTCTCCCAAGGGATCATGGAGCGGGCAAACACCAGGGGGTGGATTTTTAACTGGGCTGGGCGGGTGTGTCACTTCCCCTATGGCAGTAATCCCAAGACTGGCAAGCTTGACCGCTTCGCCTACCGGGCAGCGAACCACTGCATCCAAGGTGGCTGCGCCGATATCGTCAAGATTGCCATGGTCGGCTGCCAAGACCACCTGGCGGGCACGCGCTCGCGCCTTCTCCTCCAAGTCCACGATGAACTGGTCTTTGAGATCCACAAAAACGAGCACCATCTGGTGGACGAGCTCAAGGAAATCATGGAGCGAGCCTACCCGCACAGGTATCTGCCACTGACTTGCAGCGTGGACTATAGCGCCAAGTCTTGGGGTGATAAGCAGCCGTGGCCACAGCCAAATAAACCCAATGATATCAGTATGTTATAACCCTAGTGATATCAATGGGTTACAGTACCACGCAAGAAACACCAGCCGCTGGTGTTCTCGAAGTTTTCTTGGGGGCCGCGTATTCCCCAGGTGTCTTCATACTTAAAAATTTAAACCTAGCCTTTTCCACACCAGGTTATCCACAGGGAAAAAACCGAGGTAACAGGCCAAAAATGTAAACAACAATTTGTATAAAAAGTAAACAGAGATAGGTTTATAATTCCTAAAAAAGCTAAACAAAGTATAGTTTACAATTCCTAAAAAAGCTAAACACGAATTAGTTTATAGAGTTGGAGAAAGCTAAACAAGAATTAGTTTAAAAAAGTAAACAGTAGTTAGTTTATAGCCAGACCGAGGTACGCTTGCCTTAGAAAATTTTTTGAGAAAAAACATTCATAGGTTTTGAGGAAAGGCAAGAAAAAAATGCAAGGATACGAAAAAATATTTTGAGAGATTCATAAAAACGATTCATATTTTTTGCAGAAAGCCTAGAAAAAAGCGCAAGGATACGAAAAAAACTCTCTTGTTTTTTACTTTTTCAGGAGAAAAAGGACGTTAAATAGTCTTTTCCTGGATACGTCAATTATATCAAATGCTTGCAACGTATTTTTGTGTGGATATGTGACGTTTTTTCCTGGGGAAGCATGTTTTTTCGCACGTTCATATCCTTATGATCCTTTGCGAGCGTGCAAAAATAATTAAAAATAGTGCTTGCACAAGTGATAGCACTATGGCATAACTGTTTTCAAGGGAGGCAATCACGCTTCCCCAAGCGAAAGGATACCTACATGAGTCATCAAGTAATGATCGCAAAGACGGTAGCAGAGCAGATCGGTGGACATAGGCTAGGAGCACTAGGCGCAACAAAAAAGATTGCACTAAGAGCAACTGATAAAATACGCGGTGGACTACAGTTTTCTGCCTCCCTATACGGAAAAAAGCAATGCAAGGTAGTCGTTGAATTGATGCCCGCTGATACCTACCGCGTTAGCTTGATAAAGCCTAGGACACTTGTGGTGGTTAGTAAGGCAGATGATATCTACTGTGATGAAGTAGGCCAGCTAGTCGAATCGATGGTTGAACATTTTTTTGCAAATTAGTGCTTGCACAAGTGATAGCACTATGGCATAACTGTTTTCAAGGGAGGCAATCACGCTTCCCCAAGCGAAAGAGATAAAAGATGATAAGAAGTCTTAAGCGTGAAATTAAGCTAAAAGATGGCAGAGTCTATGCTAAGGGACAAAGCGTCGCCGTTAACTTTTTTGGTGATACTGAAAAAGGCGCACGTGTATGTGAGGTTAAAATCCTTGGTGTTACGGATATGGCAAGCACTACTTTTAGAGCTTCAATAGCTAATCTTCCGTTAAATGTAACAGGATTTGCAAAACCATCTATGCAAACACTAGAGAAATGGTCCAACGATGGTATATGCAAAACTCCTACCGGGAAAAAAACCGAACCAGACGGTTATGGTGAAGACGGATCACCATCCTGGCTACTAGCACTAGGCTATCTGTAATCTATGATACTTCCCCAGACTAAAATAACTAAACAAAGAAAAGAGATAAAAGATGGAAACGAGTAACGCAATTAAGACTGAAGCGCCAAGCGTGATGGTTTGTACAAGTGACGTGCTAGACTTTTTAACACTTGTGAAACCAGCAATCGATACCAGACTAGATAAAATCAGTTTAGCCTATACGCCGGGATTGTTGCAGATAACCTATGGCAGTAGGCTAATGCAGGCGGTATGCTATGTCCCTATGATAGAAAATAGTTCTTACAGAAAGCCTATCAGCGTACCCTATAAAAACTTTTATGCTCTGGTAAAAAATGCAGGTAGCATGTCGCTTGAACTAGCATGGGATAATACTACGCTCACAGTAATATCAGAAGTAGCAAAGCAAACACTATCAGTAGACTCTGAAAATATCACAAGCTCGTTTGAGTCTTCTTCAAACTCACTACCTTTTCATTCGCTTGCTATCTTAGAAGCTTTTCCTTCGATGCTAAAAATAGTGAAAAGCAATAGCCCAAGAGCCTATGGGACCGTGGTTTATATGTATGGTGATAATGGATATTTTGGTTTTGTTGGTACCGATGGTTTCCGCTTGGCGAAGTCTGAGCATAGGCTGGCAGATTACAGCGAGTTTAATGGCGCACAATTGTCTGTAGTTACTTGTAAGATACTGCTAGCAGCTGCGAAGTCTAAGCAAACAATGAAGCTTGGCGTATCAGAAGATAAGGCAGAGCTAACGCTAAGAATCGAAGCACGCGGTACCACGATTAAGTTTAGGCTTCCAGTTTTCACATACCCAAACTACCAGCAAGTGTTACCCAAGAAACAATACTACGGCCAAAATTTCAGCGTAAAATTATTGTCTGGCGTAGTTAAATCAGCATTACAAACTACGGATAAAAGCAATGCTATATCTCTAAACACAAAAGCCATTACCACAAAAAACTTAGGACAAAGCGATTCTAGCTATTCGCTTGCTAATTGCTTCGCAAATGACAGGCTAGAAACCAAATGTCCAATTAACATAAACGGTAAATTTTTACTAGATACCTTGCTAACCACTAAAGAATTAACAGGCCAAATTTGCATCAATTGGGAAGATGAAAACGAGCCGATTAAACTTATCTTGGGTAATGTCGAAACTATCATAATGCCGATTATGCAGGATAAAAAATGAAGCTTAAAAACTACAGTTTTGATGGATGCTATGGGCTTTTGTGGATAGTGGGAGAGGGATCGATTGCTGCATGTAATGCTTTCAAACTAGGAAAAAATTGGAGATTCAATGTTTCCTACAGGCGAAAGCATATAGACTTTGATACATGGGAAGATGCCAAAGAATATTTTTTGAATATAGAAAAATTGGAGAAACTAGAAAATGTTTAATCGTAAAAAGTTTAGAGAAGCTTGGGCTAATGGTAAGGTTAAGTTAAAGGCTAATTGCACCAGGCAAGGTGATAGCGTATTTTTATACAATACAGCTGTAGCAAAAATTGAAAAAGGTTTCTGTAACAATACATATATAGTGCAATTGTTTACCGGAGGATTCTGCACTGCGAGCACAAAGGCAATTATAAATGAGGTATTGTTTTGCTTGGATATGCCTTACAGGCTATTTCAGAAAAAAGGCGACTGGTTTATTGAACGGGTAGGGAGCGGCGAAACAATCCCATTTTCCGAGGGTGTCAAGCTTTTTTAGTTTTTTTTGATTATTTTTAGTGCTACCAAAATAGTGCTTGCACAAGTGATAGCACTAGGGCATAACTGTTTTCAAGGGAGGCAATCAAGCTTCCCCAAGACAAGGTAAGCCCTATGATTATCCCAAGCCAAGTTAGCCAAGCCCAAGTTATCTTTGTCAACCATTCGGGAGGAAAGGATAGCCAAGCTATGCTAGCTATGCTTGTGCGCCTAGGTTTCATGGGCAAGCTAGTCGTGGTCCATTCAGACCTTGGTGATATGGAATGGGAACCGATGCACGGTTTTATCGCTGCGAATTCCTTCGGCCTACCTTGTCACGTGGTAAAGCCTAGGGAAGATTTTTTTGAGCTATGCCATCGTTATAAAAGGCTCCCTAGTGGTCAAGCACGTTTCTGTACAAGTGAGCTTAAGACACGTCCAATAGGCGATTGGATTAAAGCCTACATGGCAGAGCATGGTTACACTCATGCGATTAATGCCATCGGCATTCGCTCGCAAGAAAGCCTAGCACGTTCTAAGAAGCTTCCCTTGCAAGCTTCCAAGCTTTCGGCACCAAGCAAAAATCGGCACGTGACAGAATGGTATCCGATTTTTGACTACTCGCTTGAACAGGTATGGTCTGAAATTGCCCAAGCAAACCAAGCTCCCCATGTAATCTACTCTAAAGGATTCTCTCGCCTCTCCTGTGTATTCTGTGTTTTTGGCCGTGTTAATGAACACGCCATGGCGAAGGAAGCTAGGCCAGAATTATTTGATCGTATGGCCAAGCTGGAAAGAGACCTGGGGAAGACGATACGCACAAGGCAAGTAAACGGCGCGAAGCTCCCCAAGTATCTTGATGAATCCTACGCTTAATCTACCTGGAATAAACCCGGCATAGGCCGGGATTTTTTAGTGCTACCAAAATAGTGCTTGCACAAGTGATAACACTAGGGCATAACTGTTTTCAAGGGAGGCAATCAAGCTTCCCGAATCGAAAGGTTCCCACATGAATCAAATTACCAAAACCGACCAATTCTTAATCGAAATAGCTGAAATACTTAGAGGCGATCATCTTGGGTACTATGGTGATGCTGTATGGAATACACAGGGTTTTATTAACCGATTTTGCCGTGATTTTGAAGACTGTCAAGCGGTTGGCGATGATATCGAAAGGAACATACAGGCTGCGTCAGAAATTTCTAGGCTTTCACCGGGTAGATTAACCTGGATTGTTAATCGAATCCGCGAAAGGAAGATTCAAGACCTGGAAAGAGCTAGGGATCTTTTGTTAATGGTCCGTGGTGAATAAAAAACCGAATATTTTGGATAGGGAAACCACAAGAATAAACCCGGCATAGGCCGGGATTTTTTTGCGAATTAGTGCTTGCACAAGTGATAGCACTATGGCATAACTGTTTTCAAGGGAGGCAATAAAGCTTCCCGAATCGAAAGGTCCCAATTATGACTACCACAGCTCTTTTTATGAATGTCCTCACTGGCTCAATCGATACCGCAGATGGTTGGGAAGACTTTGACTACTGGCGCGATGCTGGAACCCTAACCGAAGTCCGATCGACTACCGCCGAGGAAGTTGAAGAACATGGAAAATGGATCGAAGTCTAACAACCTGGGCTTCGGATAAACCCGGCATAGGCCGGGATTTTTTGTGCCCATAACTAAACAATATCCTGTTTAGTTATGGGCTATTTTTTACCCTAAAACTAAACAAGTTTTTGTTTTCTTTTTTGAGGTTTTTTAAACAATATCTTGTTTAGTTTGTTAGGGTTTTTTAAACAATATCTTGTTTAGTTTGTAAGGGTTTTTTAAACAATATCTTGTTTATATTTTATGGTAATTTTTAGCCTCGTCGCTCAGCTTCCCCAGCCATAACCCAAGAACACATAAACCCCTGGGAACCTGGGTAACCCCCTATCTTTACTTTTCACACAAAAACTAAACAAGAAGTCTTTAGAATACTAGCTCTGTAACCTACTGATATTACTAGGTAAATAAGTCAATGATATTAGTATGTTACAGCAACAATAGGGTTAGAAATTTTGTAGCCTAATCGCCAGATGGTTGCTACATTTGGTAGCACACAAAAGAGAGGGTAGGTATGGCTGCACCAGTAGGACGCCCCGCAATGGAAGCGACTGAGAAAAAGCGCAAGCTGCATGTCTCAGTCGATCCCGAGATCTATGATTTCCTGCAAACGCTGGAGAACAAAAGCGAGTTCCTCAACAAGGCTGCCTGGGTGCTACTCAGAGCCTACCAAAAGGTGAACGTAGCTGGTGGCGAAGCAACCTGAGTCGGTTCTTAAAGAGCGCGTCCTAGCCGACCTTCGCCAGCTGCCTCGGACCTGGAAGGTCAAAGTGCAGCAGGTAGCGGTCAGGGGTACCCCAGACATCCTGGCGTGCATAGACGGCCACTTTGTCGCCATCGAGCTCAAGCGCGACGAGAAGCAAAAGCTAGAGAAGCTTCAAGAACACGAGATGGAGAAGATCAAAAAGGCTGGTGGCAGGGCTTACCTGGTCCACCCGCTCAACTGGCCCGGAGTCCTAGCCGAGCTCACCAGCCTGGCTACCGGACTTCTCTAGCTCACACCAGCCCCGAGTAGGTCCCGGATGCCAGCCATCTCTAACTCCAACACCCCGCCAGGATCTGACTTCCTGCCCTTTGGTAAGGCACACTCGCTATGGCCGCAGATATCATTTTGAGAGATACCCTGAGCGTGGCACCAGCGCAGAACTTCCATGAGCGCCTGCTCTTGCAGGGCGGTCGCCATGTGCCAGTATTTGCCCCTTCGACGCACGCAGCTATCCGTTGGCAGCGTCGTGCCACTCCAGGAAGCATAGGCACCTGGGGCAAGCTCTTTCACCCAGCCCCAGGACACCACGGCTACCGCCAGATGGTAGCTGTTAGGACTATAGCCATTCCACTCGGCTTTGCCCGCGTGGTTCATCTTGTGGGTAAGTTCTGCACATTGATGGATGACACCATCCTGCGTGATAATAAGATGATAACCCAGATTCTTAGAAGCCAGTTCTTTTACGGTGCTACCAATATCTGGGCTAGCTGTGTAGTGAACGGTCACGCCTTTTGGAGAGCCACCGTGAAAAGGTCCCAAAGATTTAAGCCTGCCTCGGTACTGCTGAGTTGCTTTGGGGAAGGTATCGGGAAAGTTCAAAGTATCCTCATCTGGTACAGAACTCGCAAGCATCCCACTACTCTCAAGCAGGCGCTCTGGGGTAAAGTTTTGCGCCGCTACTGACGGTGGGCCTTTGGTGTCAGAAGCGACGCTAGACCACGGGAGCCGTAAGGAGGGGATAAACCTACGTCTCATAGTATCATGAGAGTTCTTGCCCATGTCCCAGGTCCACGAGATGGACACCCCACCACCTGGCAGCTTTCTGATGATGTCAAACAGCCACTTCACGGCGCACTGGGTACGGGCAAAGTTACCCCAGTCAAGAGCGTGACGAGCTTAAGAAGCCGAAACACCAAGATCTTGGCTTCCAAGTCGTTTAAGTCGGCGAGCTCCAGCGCGATCTGCTCGGAGTCATCTAGCGCCTTGCGAGCCGAAGGTAGCAGTGCTACAAACTTTGGCGCGTCCCACCACGTCACATGCCCGTCATTTTTAGCCGCCTGAATAGCCGCTGCAAACTCGGTCAGAGTATCAATGATCTCTAAGCTGTTGTGGATGTCCACTTATACCACCTTGTCTACAGGCGTGTCTTTGACAATGTGGACATCTTTCTCAACCACCACGGATGCTACCGTTTTCTTTTTGGTGGGCGGGGAAATCTCGCCAGCATAAACTTTCTTCATCACCCCAGGAGTCCCAGCGGCTGGGATACTAACGACGGTGCCGAGTACCCACAGGGCTTTGCCCGCAGCCGCTGCGGCTGCATTTGGCATAGCCGAGAGCACCAGGGCGACCTTTAGGATCATGTTGGAGAAGGGACGCAAAAAAAGGGCACCAGCCGACAGCATGGCGAACACTTGGCCAAAGATTGGCCAGGTAAGTGCAGCTTGCTCGACCACAGAACAAACCGTGGAGTTCGCCGTGCTCATTGTAACCAGGTTCCCCAGCGTGTCGGTCACCACCTGGCCGAGCGCAATATCAGACGAGAGCCAATAGACTAGGGCCAGTAAGGAGAGCATAAGAATCCTCTTAGAGTTCTGATGCACGTCTGGGCGCATCGATGTAGGAAAAAATGCGGTCTAGCTTCGAGTCCACTCGTCCCATGCGTTCCACATAGGTATCTACCCTCGTCACTTGAACACCCAGAGCACCTTCTACTTTTAGCAGGCTGCTTTTAATGGCATCGGAGCGGTAGATGGATAACTGTAGATCGGTCCGTAGCCCCTGGGTTGCTTCCCACACTTTGAACATATCTTTTTGGCCATTTTTTTCGTATTTATCAAGCGACTCTGCCAGCAGGTCTATGGCTCTAGCCATCCCTGCCATGCGCCGATTATGCGCCTTCCAGGCGATGCTAGCCGATGCCGACATAGCCGCCAGGATGAAACTTAAAATAGCCCCACACATGGCAAGAAAACTGGGCCCGTAGGTGCGGGCAATTTCTAGCAGCTGGTCTTGGTTCATAAGGCGCTTCTTATTTTATTTTGAGCCACAGCCAGAGCAAAAAGCAGATCAGTACCAGAATGGGGTCTTTGATTACCACCAGGGCAGGGTGACCAATCACCAGGTTCGTTATCCCGCTGGTATAAATATTCTTCGCAGCGGTCCGCGACAGTCGGCAGGCGGTCTGGAGGAAACAGATTGTCTTCTGCCAAATCCGAGATCGCTGCCGACTGGTCGCCGTCAAGGTAAAGATGGTATGCAGCTTGAAAAAGCGCGTTCTTTGGTTGTCGTTCGGCTTGCGCTTTAAATTCTGCAATCTCTGCATCGGATGCTTTGCCCGCTATGTGAGCTTTTAGTAAAGAGTGAAGAA
>Ga0315285_10008626_pt1 | contig 10442 bp, 7 predicted proteins | sample YL17G09_36_MG_FD_203698 | JGI IMG/M metagenome (GOLD analysis project Ga0315285, IMG submission 203698) | Sediment microbial communities from Yellowstone Lake, YNP, Wyoming, USA - YL17G09_36 | ecosystem: Environmental > Aquatic > Freshwater > Lake > Sediment | place: USA: Wyoming | collected... | reverse complement strand
GGTATGCGGCGATGTCCCACGGGCTTGCGCCGCGTGGCTATTCGCAATCGCCCAAGCGGGCTCGGGCAGCCGCACTGCCAGGATTTGACCTCGCACACGACAAGTCTGAGGGATAAGCCTGCCTGTTGACATCCAAGCGGGCATACGCGAGAAGGATGGGGGCTGTCAGCGGCCCAACCGGCGGCGGGATAGTCGGAGATGAGCCATGAGCGACGAGTCCAGCACATACGATGAGTTGCCGTACAGCGATAATGCGTTCCAGTTGGCGCATCCGGACCGCCTGGCCGTCATAGGCGCTCTTCACGGCCTGTCGCCGGCGCCGGTGGACCGCTGTGCGGTGCTGGAGCTTGGCTGCGGGCTGGGGGGCAACATCATTCCAATGGCGGCAGTTATGCCCGGCAGCCGGTTTGTGGGCATCGACCTGTCAAGCCGGCAGATCGAGCAGGGCCGGGCCGTCATCGAACAACTCGGCCTGGGGAACATCGAGCTTCGTCAACAGGACGTGATGGACTTTGGGCCCGACGAAGGCCCGTTCGATTACATCCTCTGCCACGGCGTCTACTCGTGGGTCCCGCGGGAGGTTCAGGACCGAATCCTGGCCATCTGCGGGGCAAGCCTGGCGCCCGGCGGGCTGGCGATGATCAGCTACAACACCTACCCGGGCTGGCATTTCAGCGGGACGGTGCGGGACATTCTCCGCTACGGCGCGCGAGGCGCCGGCTCGCCGGGCGAGCAGATCAAGCGCGCCCTGGACTTCCTCTCGCTGATAGCCAGGAACGTGTTCACACCCGAAAGCCCCTATGGCCAGGTGGTTCGCGCCGCGGCCGAGACGCTGGCGGGCGAGGATCCCACGTATATTTTCCACGATTACATGGAGAGCTGCAATTTGCCGGTAAGTTCCGAGGAGTTCGCCGGCCGGGCGTCCGCGGCGGACCTGCGGTACGTCGACGAGGCGTGCATGGAGGACATGTCCGGCCTGCTGACCGACGAGTCGCGAGGGGCGCTGTCGGCCGTGGCCGAGGATGTCATCCGCTGCGAGCAGATACTGGATTTTCTGCGAGCCCGGCAGTTCCGCCGCGACGTGCTGTGCCGCAAGGAATTGTCGGTGGCGCGTTGGCCTCGGCCGGAGTTGCTGAAGGGGATGCTGCTGGTGTCGCAGAGCGAGCCGGTCTCCACGGAGCCTGATGGAACCAGCGACGCGGTCGAGCAGTTCCGCGGTCCGGCGCGGCGGTCGCTGTCAACCGGCGAGCCGGCCCTGAAGAGCGCGCTAATCACCCTGCACCGCGCCAGACCTCGGGCCATGGAGTATGGCCAACTGCTGGCCGAGGTGCGATCCGCGGTCGGCGGCGTGGACGAGGAGTTGTTCTCGCGGTCGATGCTGGCATGCGCTATGGCGGCGCTGGTGGAACTTCACACGTACCTTCCGCCAATCGCCGCCAGGCCGGGCGAGCGCCCGCTGGCCAGCCCGCTGGCGCGCTGGCAGGCGGCCGCGGGGAAGGTTGTGGTCGACCTGCGGCATCGCGGCGTGCAACTGGACAGTCTCTCGGCCGCGGTCTTGGCGATGCTGGACGGCAATCGCGACCGTAGCGGCCTGTGCGACGCGATCGCGGAGCAGATTCGCGCGGGTAAGTTGACGGTCGCGACCTTGCCTGACGGAGGGCGGGAGGTTCCCCGGACCGAAATTGACAGGATTGTCGGCGAGGTGCTGGACACCCTTGCGAATCTGCGCCTGCTGATGGGGCGGGCGTAGGGGGATTGCGGAATGCGGATTGCGGAATGTGGAATGCGGAATGCGGATTGCGGATTGCGGAATGCGGAATGCGGAATGCGGATTGCGGATTGCGGAATGCGGATTGCGGATTAACCCAAGACACACGGTCCCGTTGGGAGGCGCAGAGACTCAGAGGTTAGTCCCGATTCACCTTTACTGTTGGGTGGCCGGCTGTGCATGGAGTGTGTCGGGAAGTGCCAAGCATATAATGGCTTGCTCAACGCAGCTTGGCCCATGACGAAAATGGCCTGAAGCGAGCGAATGGACACGCGATGAAGGTCGCGATGCTGGGAGATGTGCATGACGAGGACGAGGCATGACGAGACCCGGCAGGATGAAGTGATCGCCGCCGCGACGGTCCTGGCCGAGCGGTGCGGGTACGACCGCCCGCACACCGAGCAGGTGACAAGGCTGGCGCTGTCGCTGCTGGACAAGTTGGCGGCCCTTCACGGTCTGGGCGAGCCGGAGCGCCTGTTGCTCCACTGCGCGGGCCTGCTGCACGACATCGGCTGGTGCGAGGGCGCCAATGCTCACCACAAGACCGCCATGCGGCTGATCCTCACCGACCGGACCATCCCGCTGGACGAGCGTGAAAGGGCCATTGTCTCGTGCGTTGCTCGCTACCACCGCAAGGGCGCGCCGCGGGCGCGGCACGAATGTTTTGCCGCTCTGGGCGATGAGGATCGACGGACGGTCCGGCTGCTGGCGGGCATGTTGCGCGTGGCCGACGGGCTGGATTACACGCACGGCGCGGTCGTGCGGGATCTGGACGTGGCGGTTCGGCCGGGGCGAGTCGAGATCGTCTGCCGGGCCGAGGCGGATGCGGCGGGGGAGTTGGCCTCGGCGGCCAGGAAGTCCGACGTGCTCGAGCAGGCGCTTGGGCGAGCGGTGTGTCTGCGGATCGAGCGGACTTGAGCGCGGTTTGGAACTTGCTTTCGGCGGCGCCGGGCGTCTGGTACGATGTGCCGCGGGCTTGGCTTTGCGGGGGGTTGGCTTTGCAGGGACGGTTAAGCAATGGCTAAAGAGCGGCAGGGCACGCAAGAGGCGCAGACGATCGCGGCGATTGACATCGGCTCCAACTCCATTCGGATGGCGCTGGCCGAGGCGACGCCGGACGGCAAGGTCAAGGTGCTCGAGCGCGTTCAGCGCGCGGTGCACCTCGGGCAGGACACCTTCACCTCCGGGCGCCTCTCGACGCGGACGATGAACGCGGCGATTTCGATCCTTGGCGACTTCCGCCGGATCCTCTCGACGTACCAGGTCCAGACCATCCGCGCCGTGGCGACCAGCGCGGTCCGCGAGGCCGTCAACGCCGATGCCTTCCTGGACCGCATATTCATGGCCACCGGGCTGGACGTGGAGGTCATCAGCACCAGCGAGGAGAGCCGCCTGAAAGTTTCGGCCGTGAGGCAGGCGCTGGCGGCTGCGCCGGAGATAGCCTTTCACGACGCGCTGGTTGTGGAGATCGGCGGCGGCACGGCCCTGCTGACGCTGCTGCACGAGGGCGAGATCGTCCAGTCGGAGAGTTACAGACTTGGCTCTATCCGCCTTCAGGAGATGCTGTCGCTGACGGATGAGTCGCCGGAGAAGATGGCCGACCTCATCCGCCACCAGATCGCCGGCATGCTTTCAGCCATTGCCGGCTCGCTGCCGATGCAGAAGGTCGAGACGTTTTTCGCCGTCGGCGGCGATGCGCGTTTCGCGGCCGGGCAGATCGGCAAGCGGACGGCCAGCCCGCTGCTTCACACGGTCTCGCCCAGGCAGTTCGACAAGTTGGTGGGACAGTTGGAGGGGCTGTCGATCAGCCGGTTGACGCGGAAGTATGACCTTGCGCTGCCGGAGGCGGAGACCCTGGTGCCGGCCTTGCTGGTTTACCAGGCGCTGATACACGAGACGGCCGCAAGGCAGATTATCGCCACGCAGACGTCCATGCGCGACGGGCTGCTGCTGGAGGCGTCTCGCCGGCTGATGGGCTACGAGGACGAGGAGTTGGCCAGGGGCGTGGTGCAGTCGGCGCGGGCGATCTGCGAGAAGTACCGCTGCGACATGGCCCACGCGGCGCACGTTACGGATTTGTCGTTGAAGCTGTTCGACGCGATGCAGGCCGAGCACGGCCTGAGCCGCCGCAACCGCCTGCTGCTGCGGGTGGCGGCGATGCTTCACGAGGTCGGCGCGTACGTCAGCGGGCGCTCTCACCACAAGCACAGCTACTATCTCATCAGCAACGCCGAGGTATTCGGGCTGTCGGGCGAGGAGTTGCAGGTGGTGGCGCTGGTGGCGCGGTATCATCGCCGCGGCGGGCCCAAGCAGATTCACCCGGAGTACATTGCCCTGCCTCGCGAGCGCCGCGCCGAGGTCAGCAAGATGGCGGCCCTGCTGAGAGTGGCCGACGCGCTGGACCGCGGGCACGCCCAGCACGTGCAGGACTTCCACGTCGAGCGACACGGCGAGGAGGCGGTGCTGTTCATCCACGGCGTGGCGGACCTGGCCCTGGAGCGCCTGGCGATGGAGCGGAAGGCGGACTTGTTCGAGAACATTTACGGCCTGCGGGTCCGGCTGGAGGAGGCGCCTCTGTCCGTGCCGCCGAGCAAGGCCGGACATTCCAAGGCGCCCGCCAGACCGCGCGGCGCGGCAAGGTAGGGTAGTGCGTCGAATAGATTGTGAATTATCGTGAACTCCAAAATCCAAAATCCGAAACTCGAATCTCGAAATCCGAAACAAGTTCAAATTGCCAAATTCAAATGCTCAAAACGCCGGTGCCCGGCACACGACTCGTGAGAAACCTGGGCGCCCGTTGGGGCTTCATGTTTGTTTTGGATTTTGTGTTTTGAAATTGTTTCGGATTTCGTGCTTCGAGATTCGGATTTATCAGGTGGCATAATGTTCATCAATTCTGAAACGCTACACTAGGGGACCATTCGTGGCCGACAAGCGACGAGACAAAAAGAGCAGGCCGCGGCGGATCGACCTGGACAGCCCCGAGCTTTACATCAACCGCGAGGTGAGCTGGCTGGAGTTCAACGACCGCGTGCTGCAAGAGGGGCTAAACGAGTCCCTGCCGCTGATGGAGCGGCTGAAGTTCCTGGCCATCGTCAGTTCGAACCTCGACGAGTTCTTCATGATCCGCGTGGCCGGGCTTAAGCAGCAGGTGGCCGCCAAGGTCCGCCGGCGGGACATATCGGGCGTGACGGCGTCGCAGCAGCTCACGCGGATCGCCCAGCGCGTCAAAAAGATGGTCCGGCAGCAGTCGGAGGGCATCCGCCGCGTCTTTACAGCCTTGGACGCCGAGGGCGTACACTTCCTTTCCCCGCGCGATCTGACGCCCAGCCAGCGGAACTTCATGGAGTCGCACTTCCAGCTCGAGATTCAGCCGGTGCTGACGCCGCTTGCGATGGACCGCCTGGAGCCCCAGCCCGTGCTGCCCGGGCTTCAGATGATGCTGGCGCTGCGGCTGATCTCCAGTGCCGCCGCACAAGGCGCCGGCCCCGCCGGCAGCGCCGAGCCGATCGACCGCGTGGCCGTCGTGCCCGTACCCACGGGACTGGCCAGGCACATCGCCTTGCCGGCCCGCGAGGGCATGCATCTGGTCAGGCTGGAGGATGTGATTGCAGCCCACGCCAAGGCGCTGTTCCCCGGCCATGATGTGCGAGCCTGCACCGCCTTCCGCATTACGCGGGACGCCGACGTGGCGATTCAGGAAGACGCGGCCGGGGACTTGCTCGACGCCATCGACAAGGCCGTCAAGGCGCGAAAGCGCCGGGACCCGGTCCGGCTGGAGATACCCGCCCGCGCGGATGCCTGGCTGCGGCGGTGGCTGATGAACTGGGCGCACCTGACCGGGCAGGATGTGTACCAGGTCGATGGCATGCTGGACGCATCCGGCCTGATGGAAGTGGCGATGCGCCCCGGCCTGGAGAGGCTTCGCGAGGCCAACTGGCCCCCGCAGCAGCCGCACGACCTGCCTGACGCCGATGAAGACCTGTGGGAGGCCCTGGCCGACCGCGACGTGCTGCTGATTCATCCGTACGAGTCTTTCGCGACCGTGGTGCATATGGTCGACAAGGCCGCCGACGACCCGAGCGTGCTGGCGATCAAGATGACGCTCTACCGCACCAGCGGCGACTCCCCGATAATCGCCGCCCTTGAGCGGGCCGCGCTTTGCGGCAAGCAGGTGAACGTGCTGGTGGAGCTAAAGGCGCGGTTCGACGAGGCCAGGAACATCGTCTGGGCACGCCGCCTGGAGGAGGCCGGGGCGCTCGTTATCTACGGCATCGCCGGGTACAAGACGCACTCGAAGGCACTGCTGGTCGTGCGGCGCGAGGCGCATCGGATTCGCCGCTACGTTCACCTGGCGACGGGCAATTACAACGACAGGACCGCCAAGCTGTATTCGGACATCGGCCTGATGACCAGCGACAACGACTTCGCTTGCGATACGGCCTCGTTCTTCAACCTGCTGACGGGCTACAGCGAGCAGGTGGGCTGGTCGAAGCTCGCGATCGCGCCGACGGGCCTGCGCCGCCGCTTCGAGGAGCTGATCGACCGCGAGATCAACGCCTCGACGCCGGATGAGCCTGGGCTGATCCTCGCCAAGCTCAACAGCCTCAACGACAAGGGCATCGCCAAGGCGCTCTACCGCGCCAGCCGGGCCGGGGTGCAAGTCAAGCTCAACATTCGCGGAATCTGCTGCCTGAGGCCCGGCGTGCCGGGCGTTTCGGACAACATCGAGGTCATCTCGATCATCGACCGCTACCTCGAACACGCGCGGATCTTCTACTTCCGCAACGCCGGCCACGAGGAGGTGTACCTCAGCAGCGCCGACTGGATGGGGCGCAACCTCGACCGCCGGCTGGAGATACTCTTCCCCATCCAAGCCCCCAAGCAGCGCCGCCGGCTCGTCGCGACGCTCAAGACGTACTTCGACGACAACGTCAAGGCCCGCAAGCTCATGCCGGACGGCGCCTACGTACACGTCCAGCGCCCCGGCAAACGCGTGCGGGCACAGGAAACGCTCTACCGCCAGGCCGTCGAAGCCGCCCGCGCCAACCCCGCCGCACTGACGCGCTTCAAACCCATGACCCGCCCGGAAAACTGATTGCCAATGTGCTCTTGGCTGGCGGCTCGCTCGGCCAGCGTGACGGGCGGCCACTTGGCGATGAATCGCGTCGGCGTCATGGCCCCTCCGTCGTGCGGATTGGTCATACGGCCGGTTATCGCCGGCCGGCCCGGGCTTGCAAGAGGCCAATCGCCGTGAGATGAGCGTTTCGAGGCATGACTGCCAGGAGTCCAGAGGACCCAAACATATCCCTTGGGAACAATCCAGCCCAGGGCGGCGTTTCGCTCCGCCCTGGGCTGGACTGCGCAAACCAGCTAAGTACCTAAAGACCGGAACCCAAAGCCTTGTCTTAGGGCCATTGGTTCTGTCCCCGACATTCCGGGCGACAGTTCCATTTTTCCCAGCCGGCGGCGGCTTACTTGCCGCGTCGCCGCCTCAGGGCCGCCAGACCGCCGATGGCAAGCAAGGCCAACGTGGCGGGCTCGGGGCTCTGCGGGTTGAGGTTCCAGAACGTCCCGACTATCGTATACCCCCCCCCGGTGGGATTCATGACGACCACATCGGCGACCAAGAGGCTCTCAAAATCGGGCGAGGAGTTCTCCGGAGGCGTCACTTCCACGAAGACATCGAAGAACGAATCGATGTCGTACGGCAACGAGGCGCTCAGGCCGGGGTACTGCATGCCCTTGTAATCGACCAGGGTGACCTCATCGAGGTCGGCGTTGAGGTCGTCCAAGCCGAGTCGGTTGGCCGGGATGTTGAAGTAGGTGCGGATGTTCGACAACCGCACCTCCTGGCCCGTGGCCCCGAACTCCGGGCTGGTCCGGAGGCGCATCCACACCTCCACGGGGTTGGCCGGGTCACCAGGAATTGGGCCAATGATCCGCGTCAACTCCCAGATGATCGGAATCGGCATCGGCGGGTCGAAGGGCAGGCCGTTTTTTGTCCAGTACCCTCCGATGATCCCGCCCGAGCCCCTCATGTCGGCGCCGATGTGGACCATGCCGCCGGTGGGATCGGCTGCCGACCACTTCAGAATGGTGTTTCCGCCCATACTGATCGGGCCGTCGTAATGCCAACCGTTCACCAAATCCTCGAAGATATCGCCCGGCACGAAGTTCGGGTTGTCCACGACGATGCGGATGTCGTTTGCGCCCGGCGGGAGGACCAGGTCCCAGTTCAGCCACGGCTCGTGGTCGATGGTCGGTACAACCACCACGGCCGCCGCCGTTCCGGCAGCCATAACGACCACCAAAAGTCCCAGAATTGCTCGTCTCATCTTTGTCTCCTTTCACTATGCCAGATGTCAGACCCTTCTGATGAACAAAATGCACATTGGCGATCCGCACACACCCGCCATGCACACGTCTTCTTGCATCCAGTACGGCATCGCTGGATTTGCCGTTTCGACGCCCGTCGGGAACGAAACCGCGGCGCTTACGGCAATTCCATCGCCGGAGCCGACAACATGAACGAAGGACTTCCGGCAACGCAGCGATGCCACAACAAGACGGTCTTCCGCCAACTGACGAGTTAAATCAAAATGCCCAATCACGAAGGCTCGTCAGCCCGGACAACCATCTAAACAAAGAGGTGGAGGTTAAGTCTCCAAACCTCCAGCAGCAGCACCAGACTCATGGCACCGCTTCCATTTACTCAAAGCACATTATACATGGGATGGTCCGCGTGTCAAGAGGAAAAACCGAGTGGGGAGTGTTTTTTTTGCCGCGCGAATATCGAGAATTGGGCACAAATATGCTATTGCAGAAGAAATGGGGCTGTCCAATAATTGTTTCTCAGGGAAAGACCCGGGGAAAAAGGGACAGGCTGCTCTTCCAGTCGTTTATCAGGGCCACGCATCCTTTGCTGTCGAAGAAGCAGCTTGTCCGCTTTACAGCTAAACCGCACTGGCCGCTGCCCTCAGTCGTCGTCATCGTCTTTCTTGGCGTTGTCTTTGTCCTTGCCGTTGTCTTCGTCCTTGCCCTTCTTCGGGTCGTCGGGCTGGGGGGCGGCGAAGAGGAAGGCTTTTCGTTTTTGTTTTTGTTTTTGCCCATCGAAGTCCGTAAATGCCTTGACGGCGTCGGCGGCGGGGAGGATTTCCAGGCGGACGTCGCGGTAGTGGAGCGTCTGCTGGGCGCGGTTGCTGAGCTTGATCGGCTCGCGCGCGGTCTGGGCGACGAATACCACGTGCGGCCTGGCCAGGCAGAGCTGGCGGATCGACTTGTCGCCCAGCCGGGCCTTGTCGATGTCGGAGGCGAGCCTGTCGTCGAACTGGTCGCCGGCGATCATCGTGCCGTCGGCGCGGATGAGGCAGCCGCCCTGGTAGGAGCGCCCTGACACGCTCAGCCGCCCGTCGGCCCAGGCGAGCTTGGGGTAGCTCACGCGGCGGGCCTTTGCGAACGGGTCCAGGCCGAGCTGCTGCTGTGCCAGCGCCACGGCGCCGAGCACGACGGCATCGTCGCCGAGGCTGGACTCAAGCACCCGCCCGCCAGGGCAGGCGCCGGTGAGCGGGTCGGCCTGGACTATTCTCTCGACGATCGGCAGGATGAATCCGCCGCAGGCCTCGATCACCCCGCCGCCCAGCAGAATCACCTCCGGGTCCAGGAGGTGTCGGATCGAGATGCATGCCCAGCCGATGACCTCGGCCGCCCGCGTGACGACCTCCATAACGACCGGATCGCCCTTGGCAAGGGCCTTCTTGAGCATCCCGGAGCGGATAGGCTCGTTGGGCTTGCCAAGGTCCGCCCAGCCTTCGATGATGGATTTTCGCCCGCCCTTGATGGCGGCGCGGATGTCGCGGTCGATGGTGCCGCGGCCGGCGATGGCCTCGAAGCAGCCCCTGGCGCCGCAGCCGCACTTTGGCCCGCCGATCTGCATGATCATGTGCCCGACCTCGCCGGCGCTCTGGCGCGCGCCGGTGACGAGCCGCCCGTCGATGATCACGCCGCCCCCGATGCCGGTGCCCATGAATATGCCCACCACGCTTTGGGCGTCCATGGCCGTGCCGAGCCACTTCTCGCCGAGCGTGCCGAGGTTCACGTCGTTGCCGAGGAAGACCGGCAGGCCGAGCTTCTTGGCGGCCAGCGGGACGATCTCCATGCCGCCGAGGTTCATGTTGGCCGTGGTGACGATCCTGCCGGCCGGCGGGTCAACCACGCCCGGAATGGCCATGCCGACGCCCGCGACGGAGCTTGTCTTTACCCCGCCGGCGGAGATGACGTCCCGGACGGTGTCGAGGATAGCCTCGACGACCAGGGCGGGGTTCTTCTCTCGCGGCGTGCTGATCCGCTCGCGTTCCAGCACCCGGCCGTCGGCGGCGACGAGCGCGGCATGGACCTTCGTGCCGCCAACGTCCACGCCCACGAAGAGCTTGTCCTTCTTGTTCCTGGCCATGGCGGTAATTGCGTCCTTTCCTTGCCGCATCGGCGGCACATGTGCGCTGCGGATTATACGGGCCGGCGGCGCCGCTGTGCAACGCCAATGAGGGATCGTGGTGCTGAGCTTGCCGTCTTAGGAAGCATGTCTTGGCCGGGAACAGGGGACATGCTTCCTAAGACGGCAAGCACAGCACCCAATCAATACTGCCCGGCCCCAGGTTGTTGACGGCCAGGCCGC
>Ga0315285_10008625_pt1 | contig 10442 bp, 14 predicted proteins | sample YL17G09_36_MG_FD_203698 | JGI IMG/M metagenome (GOLD analysis project Ga0315285, IMG submission 203698) | Sediment microbial communities from Yellowstone Lake, YNP, Wyoming, USA - YL17G09_36 | ecosystem: Environmental > Aquatic > Freshwater > Lake > Sediment | place: USA: Wyoming | collected... | reverse complement strand
CCCTTCCCGTTCCGGATGGCACAGGCCCAGACGTGGGGATTTCGGTTCGACTCGAGCGAAGGGGCGACGTATACGATGGCGCCCGTGAGATCGTACCCTCTTTTTTCGAGCAGCAAGTCCCTCATCGTATACGTGTGACCGCCACCGCTATACATGAGGATCGGCGCTGTCCAGCTATTGTTCTTGAACTTGTACCGCCACCTTTCAGCGTTCAACATTCTGAAATCACGCCCGACTTTGAAGCCCAAGTGACCGAGGATTGTCGGAAGTTCCAAAGATGGATGAGCGCCAACCGCGCCTTTGGCCTCGCGCACCCCGGCGTTTCTCCACCTGATATTCTTCGTCAGGTATGCATTCAGGCCCGACTTGGGAATGAGACGCCCTGGACCTCCCACCGCGCAGATGTACTGGTTCAGAAATTTCCAGAAATAAATAGCGCTCGTCTTCTTGACGGAGCCCTTGTACGGGCACGGCGCGTTGATATTTGAATTGAAATAAACCCTCTCTCTGGGCTTTAGCGTTGGCAAGGTCTCCTGAAGCTTCTGCCACAGGATCTTTAGCCCGTTGTCCGACGTCAAAAACATGTTCAGAGACGAATTGAACCAACACGTAGGACCCGTCTGGCCCACGCCTACGTTCATTACTACGTATTCAGTTTTTATTTCTAATGTAAAAATAATGAGCAACGTGAACACGGCCATCGGTATTCTGGCCACGAATAGTAAGAATTTAATATCAAAATTCATCGTTCATCTCAATTCTGAAGAGCGAAACAACTTTATGAAGAACGGCACTAACAAGAAAGAGTGGATAAAGAGGTGGCTACGCAACAGGCGCAACTATGACAACGAAAGAATAGCCAACCGCGTGGCCAACTACAACGATTCAACCACCTTCAATAAGTACGTCAATTCACTTAATAAATTGAAGACCGTCAACATGAATCTAAATAGATTCAACTCCCCGAAAAATGGTAGAGGCCCCTACGCGACTCTGAGCGTCGGTGAAAAAGGCTACATCCAACTGGAACCTGTTTGTAAAAACAACTTTAATAGAGGCGTCTATATACACTATGGACGGACTAACGAGCAATATAGAGGCCAGAAGATAGGGTTCAGATTGCGCAAGACGGCCGTGAACTCATCCAGGAACACGGGCATCCCTCTTTGGCAGGTTTCGCAGAATATAGAAAGTCTCGTGAAGGCTGGGAACCTTCCAGTTTCAGGTAAAATTATGAAGGCACTAGGAGCGACCCAGATCAATTACGCACCCCCATGCCGCGCTGAAAATAAGCGTGGCCCCTATAACTATGCGTTCGTAGTTGGATTGCCTAAACGCCCATCCATGAAGAGGCCGCGCTCAGTCGCCGTCCCTAGAAGACCACGCTCCGTTATGAGGCCGCGGTCCTAACACTAGTACATCTTCAGAATCTCCTTGATAACCTCGGCCCGAACCACGTCATCTTCTGTAAACATGATGTGCTTGATGCTATCGGAATCCAAATCTAGGCGACTCACGAGATCGGCCAACCCGTTATCCTCAAACCCACGGTCGTGTTGGGCCCCGTCACCCGCAATCACCATCTTCGAACCTTCACCAATACGCGTAAGTAGCATCTTCATCTGGGAAGGCGTTGAGTTTTGCATCTCGTCACCGATGATCCAGGCGTTATCGAATGTCCGGCCGCGCATATAGGCCAACGGGCAAACCTCGATGCGCTGATCCAACATCATATCCTGGATCTTCTTGCCCGACCAATACCGGCTCAGGGCGTCAAACATGGGCCGGGTCCATGGCTCCATCTTCTTGTTCAAATTACCTGGCAAAAAGCCGTGCTGCTCATCCACGGAGACTGCCGGGCGGGTCAGAATCAGACGCTGAACCTGACCGCTTGCCAAAGCCTTTGAACCCACCTGACACGCCAAAAGGGTCTTACCCGTTCCGGCCGGTCCCGTGCTGATTATGACGGGTGCGTGACCGGTGAGCAGCTCCAGGTACCGGCGCTGGTTCAGGGTCCGGGCGGCGATCATTTAGTTTACAAGGGTGTGCAAACCTTATCCAGTGGAGGATCCTTAATTCTATACTGAATTTGAACTTTAGAAGGCCATACATAACCCCAATTCTGATACTCACCCGCGTCAAAGTGATAATAGTCGGGCTTCTTACGGTTCAGAGCCGCTTGGTGAGACTTGTGAATAGGCTCCCACCCCCACCACCACGGCGGGCTAGGCTTTCCGCAGCATGGAAGCTTCTCCATATTGTTCTTGTATCCCCGAGCTATCCACTCGTCAATCATCGCGTTACAGTACTTGGCCAGGAAACACGTGTGACCTTTCCACATGAGTGTCGCGGGATGATTGACCCAACCCTTCGTCAGGCCTTGAAGGGCTCTCCATAACTGATACGCTTCTACCCTCTCTTTTCCGAGCCTCCTGTAGTCTAGAGCCTTGGCGCACGCCTCTATGTCGGCAAACGGGACGAAAGTGTTCACCATTGGCGGTAAATTGCCTTGCCCTCGGGAGTCGTGTCTATGTGCTGGACCCGCCCTTCAGCGAGGGCCCGTGAAAAAAAGTCGACTGGTTCGCGCTTGAGGATTACCAGACAACTTGTACACTGGCAGGTCATTTGCTTTTTGCTTATAAATTAGTTGCCGGCGTCTGACCCGAACACGACCGAAAATTTTTAAGAATCCGCATATATCCCGGACCCCCTGGCTTGTACCAATTATGTCTGAAAATTCGTTGAGCCTTTATAATCTTGTCCTCGTCTCGCTCTATCGTCCCGTCTGGCATGAGGTACACGTCCTCCCCGATGGGGTTCGCCCTTTGATACTTGAGGATCTTGCCATCTTCATAATCTTTTGATGATGTGAAGACGTCGTCCATCGTTAAAAGATTATGTGACTATATTTTTATGTTGGAATTCATTTTTGGATTTTTAACTGGGCTCGTGGGTTTGACCCTTGTTAGAAAGAGATCTGTCAATAAGTCAATAGGTATACAGGCTGAAGAGGTGTGGTCACAGACCGTCTCTTCTCAACCTATTTTAATTGAAAATTCAAAAACTAAATTTGTTCCTGAATTGAAAAACTTTTGGGGACCAGACTCTTAGGCCGTCTTGTAGTGGAGCTTCGCGAGTTGGTACACCGAACGCCACTCGTCGCATGTGAACGTCCACAAATTCTTGGTGGGGTCCGGTCGGGTCAGTTTTGGGTTGAGAGGCAGGGGGACGAAGGACAGTACGACCATCTTGAACAGAATCCAGTACATTACACTACTAATCATTCAAATCTCTAAACTCATACTCGAGCCGACGACGACACACAGGATGCGACGGATCGGTGTTGCACCGGCGCCAGGTGCGCTGTAGAACCTCGGCGTTGTGGTTGGCCATGATCATCTCGGTCCGGAGAGGCGCGTAGATCACGCGATTGTAAATCGCCATGGTGTTGTCGATGACGCGCTCGATATGAAGATCCTCCGCCTCTGGCCACGGAACGTTCATAGCAGCCCATATCACATTTTGGATCAAAATTCGACAGTACTCCAAAATGTCGTGAACCTGATGGACGTTGACGTACCGGTGGCTCATGTCGATGAAACATAGATCTATTACGCGCCGCGTCGCCTCTGCATTTTCGGGAGATATTCCGTCAATATCAGTCCAGTATCTGCGATCCGTATTCATAACGAGTTGGATCTCGAGGTTGGCCCGGAGATCCGTCTCAAACTCTTCGAGCTGTACGTCCACTCCTCCGATGGACTTGCGCGGCGCCCGTGGTGGAAGTGCCATTATTGTTAACCTTTCTCTTGTGCGTGGGTGGGCTGGCCCGGACAGGACTGGAATTTTTAGGGGCGATCAATTTACGAATCAAATTAGTGGCGCTATTTGTGTTCAGACCGGCCGCAGTGAGTTCTTTAAGAACCCTAGCCTTGGTCTTGTTTGTTGGAGTTCCATGATAGAAACTCACGTTCCCGCGGTTCAAGAGGTTCTGGAGAGACCCGGGTATTTTTGGAATCAAAATGTTGGTCACATAATTCTTGTTGGCGTTCATGTTCCTAAGGGCATTCTTCACGAGCCGTATATAGTTGGCGTTGGTCACGCCCCGGTTTTTGGTCTTGGTCATGAGATTCTTCGCGTACGTTCCGCTTTCCAGATTGAATTTGATGACCCGGCCCTCCTTGGACATCTCACCGGCTGCCACTATGATTCTATTTTGGTTCCTAATTGGGAGTTGAAAATGTCTAGAGCCAGCCTCAAGGAGATTATGGACCCTGACGAAACTCTTATGGTACCTATTGGTATCGGGATTGTACTCTATGACATAAAGGTACACGCCGTCGGGAAGGGTCGCGGCGTCAGTGTTCCGGTACGTTCTATTTAGATTCAAATTTGATCGGGTCTGACCATAGTATAACTTGGGCCAGTGACTGGGAATTCCAGTGACGTGATTTTCTTTTAGAATTTTTTGGACACGGTTTATGGCGTTTCCGCGGTTGACGACGGGCCATGGGCGGCGTGGGACGTTGAAAAGTTTAGCCACGTTAATGGTTGGCTCCATTACAATTTACAAGTATTTTAGTTACTCAGCCATGTGGTCGTAGTTCTCGTCAGTCTCGAGGTCCTCCGCCCCCTCCTCGTGGCCGCCGCGCCACTGCTCCTCCTCGTGAATCTCGTTCTCGAGGCGGTCAGCCTTGGCGCGGTTCTTCTCGATGATGGAGCGCATGAAGTCGCTGTACTCCTGGTCGATCGGGCTCGAGTCGTCGAAGGGCTTGTTCTCTGTGAGCATCGCGTCGATCCCTGCAGACTCCTTGGCCTCGGCCAAGCGCTTGGCCGCCCGTAGGTTCACGAGCTCTTGCTCATGCATGGTGATGCGCTCGTTGATAGGCAAGTCGAAGTAGGCGTCGACGGCCGCGGCCTCGAGGTCACCCGTACAGTAGTCGCCGCCCTGGATCTCATAGAGTTCAGACTTGGTGATTTCATTGCGAACATAGCTGGCCATGAAGTGATACATTGAGGGGGTGATGCACTCATTCATGTACTCCTCAAACTCTGCGTATGTCCAAGTGAAGCACGGTTCCTCGTGAATCGCCTCACCCTGGTAACCGCACAGGAGGCCCTCGGAGTTGAAGCACACGTAAGCGTTAGGAGACATGGTTGTTTTTGGGTATTTTGTTTGACGCTCCGAGATGCCTGTGCCGCGCAGCACACTTTTTTTAGAGAGGCGGGAGCCACATCAGGCTCACCTCCGTATTCATCGTGACGACGCCCGGGGAGTCCACGTCAGTCACGTGGATCAGGATCGCGTGGTCTCCGTGATTCAGCGTCAGCTGCTGGCCCGGTGCGACGACCAGACCTTCGAGGGTGTTCCGGACGGTGTTCGGGAGGTTGTAGGGCATAGGGGCCATCACGCGCTTCACGTACTCTGCCTGTACGGCTACAACCTTGGGCCCGTTTGTCATGGGCACGAGGTACTCCTCGAGGATGACTGTTTCGCTCGGGTAAACTGCCCGGCGGGTAATGGCGTTCATGCGAACGGTGGCGCGATCCACGTCAGGGTGGGGGATGCACTTGTAAACAAAGCGTCCCATCTTGACGTAAGGGGTCGTGGCTTCCAGTGGATTCACGTAAAGGGCATTGGTCTCGGCCAGGTCGGCGTTAAGGCTGAGCATCACACGGAAGGTGGCCATTTTGAGATATTTTTGATTACACACTAGGGCTCTTGAGGGTCACATGACGCATTTTTTACTCAGCCTCACCCTCCTCCTTCTTGGTCAGCATCGCCAGGGTAATCTTGAACGCATTTGCTGCGGCCGTCTTCTCCGGCACCTTGTCGGGCATCGTCTCCTTGATGGCGGCCAGGAACGCCTTGTACATGGAGGTCTCCTCGACCGCCTCCTTCAGCTCGGCGTTCGCATCCTTCAGGTCAGCCTTCAGGTCAGTCACGCGGTCGAGAGCCTTCATTAGGGTCTTTGAGGTGGTCGCCATTTGTTATTTAGTAGAAGCCGAGTGCTTTTAAGCCAATCGGGCTAGTTCTCTTCTTCGATTTGGCGGCCTTCTTGATGGCACGGGACTTGCGTTTCGCCATCGCCTTTTTATGTCTAACATCAACTGCTGCTGCCGCCTTTTTGGCACCCGCCAACATCTGAGCAATAGTGGGCATTTTTATTCATCTATATTTTTATCTAGCTGACCGGCCACCACGCGCTGGAGAGTTGTTCTCATTGTTACTTGCTCCATTCGCAAATCTGACGGATAGTGAACGCGGTCTATTCGATACCCGTGTTGGAGCCGCGCTGGCAGGCCGGGCGGCGGTGGTGGCCGGGCGGACTGGCGCAGTGGCATTTCGCCGCACGGTTTCCCTGTAGTTTGTAAGCGCACCCTTGACGACCCGAGTAAGATTGACGAGCTGCTGACGCTTCGTGTTTGCGCGAACAGACGCACCAGCCACTTGAACCTTCCTGGAATTATGTATGCTGTTCAACAATTTATTAAAGACGTCTAGGCGTGGCGCCGGGATTCCTGAATTCTTTTCCAATTTCTGTGAAATATAAGATGCCCAACGAGCAAGTGTGTCGTCATCCACTTCCCGGAGTACGTTGGGTGTTAAATTTGCAATATTTCCGAAATTCAAATTGGCACCCTTCTTGAATAGATAATTGGGTAAAAGACGCTCTGCATTAACCTTGGCGTAACCCACCTTGACCTCCGAAGCTGGGCGCGTTTTAAAGGTGCCCGTTTTGCTCTTGTAGTAAGTGGTCTGTCGAGTCGCCGCCGCCTTGAGAACCCGTGAATAATATTTCTGATTTTTTACGGGTGACGCGGCTTCGGCGCGCACGGGAGAGGCGTTCTGAACCGTGCTGGCAAGGAGGTTCCGCAGTCGCGTTTGTTCATTCGCCTTCAAGAAGGTCTTGTATTTGTCGCTCAGTAGCAGTTTGATCTGTTTCTTGAGATTCGTGCGCATCAAGTTGCGCTTCTGGGCGTTTGTTGTGGGTTTATTTATTTTACCTTTCAGGTAATTTATATATAATATACCCTCTGCAACACGCGCCACTTTCATTGTGGGCACCACCGTGGTGTTGGGTTGTGGGAGCCACGCCTTGGGGATGGCGTTTTTGATGGCGGGAGTTGACAGTGACAAACCACTTATGTTTAGAAACAGTTGCTTTTCATTGTTGGCGATTTCTGTTTCAGTAGCCCGTCTGTATTTGGGGGTGGCGTTGGTACCGCCGTTCCTCACGAGAGCCCATTTCTTCATGTTCGCGTTTGTTATTGTCCGATTGGCCTCGAGAAAATACGGCTTGATAGCCCGGCCAATCGAGTTGTAGGCTGCGGTTGTGGCCGCCATCAATTGGGCCATTTTTTTGGGATCGATGCGAAGTAGATTCGAAAGGCCGAGACCTGTAAGGAGGAAAATAGGGGTCCGAATATACGCTATATGGTCCGCCTTGCGCACCACCGTCTCTTGGATCTTTTTGAGAGGCCAATCCTGAACGTTATTTTTCTCGAGATTAAAATGGTAATTTTTCGCACTCGAGAAGCGTTCGGCGGCGCCTGCTGCAAAGTACAACTCTACCGTAGGGACGCGCCCCGTAATCTCCAGACCCCACTTGCGGAACAGAGCAGCCGCCTTGCGCATCTGTTGAGCATCTTCAGCACCCGACACGCCCTTGCCCTTTTTCAATTCTAAAATAATAACTCGGTGCTGAGCCTTATTGTAAATGAGACCGTCAAGTTCGATGTAGTTTTCACCTTTACCCAAACTGTACACCTCGGGATGACCTCTAAGCTCGAGTGTGGCGAGTTTTGGCGCAACAAAATACCCACCCCTCTGAAAAATTAAGGGGAGCATTTCGTTTCCCTTGACGAATTTATCATCCTTGTCCGGAAGTGGTCTAAGGTGCGCCTTGGAGTCATTGGCCGCAATCTTTTTTACAGCCGCCTTCCACGCCTTTTCATTAGCCTCCCAAGCCTCTTTATTTCTTTTATATGCCTCCGCCGCCGGTCCAGTGCTCCGACCAGGATACGTGGGCTTTGGCCCAGGGTTCGCTGCGCCAATCTGACGCGCAATCGATGCTTTGAGCGCGGCGTATGCAGCTGCGAAAGTCCGACGGCGAGTTTCAATCGCCGCCTTCTTCACCGCCTTGTTCTTGGTGTTGGCCCCACCACTGGCGCCGCCGAGGTTGTTGAGCTGACCCCAGTCGCTAATCTCAACTGGGTGAAGTGGGTTATTGAGAACTATAGCTCTACTTTCGTACGTGTGCCCCTCGCGGATGTGCATCGCCGAAGGCTTGGGGAGCTGGTTCAACTGTTTGGAAATTGGTCCGTAAAGAATTTCATGTCTAGGAACTTCTATTGGAGCCCACACCTCTTTGCGGATTTCTGGTGCAACATACAGATTCATAGGAATATTTGCGAATCTGGCAAACTTTCCCCCTCCAATGGTCGAGGCGTACGCCATTTATATATATAAAAGATAAATTTTCATATAAAATATGTACGACGTCCTCGGCCTAACCAGGGACGCCACCGCCGATGACATCAAAAAGGCTTATCGCAAACTTGCCCGAGAACACCACCCAGACAAAGGCGGTGACCCGGAGAAGTTCAAAAAGGTCCAGGAGGCCTATGAGGTCCTGAGCGACCCAGAGAAGCGCCAGAACTTTGACCGGTTCGGGACCCCTGAGGGAAATCCTAACGGATTCCCTGGCCCCAACCCCAACGACATCTTTGCCCAGATGTTCGGGGGCGCGTTTGGTGGTCCACGCGGCCCCGTGAGACGCGCAGACCACCATCACGATCTCAAGATTACCCTCGATGACGCTTATAGAGGCCTATCGCGCACGTTCAAGGTGACGCTGACCAAGCCCTGTTTCGCGTGTAGGAAACAGTGCCCTCAGTGTCGCGGTCGCGGATCCGTCCAGATCCAGATGGGACCCATGGCATTCAGTCAACCGTGCCCGTCATGTGGTGGTCAGGGTGGAGTCTCATCAGGCTGTCATGAATGTAATTTCAGATCAAAAAAGCACGAGCCTCTCAATTTAGAATTGAAAATCCCGGCAGGGGTGGAGGATGGAGCGACCCTCGTGGCGGGCGGTATGGGTGAACAAGGTCAGAAACCAGACGAGGAACCCGGAGATCTCATATTTCATGTCAAAATTCAGGATCATCCAGACCTTATGAGGCAGGGCAAGGACCTCGTTTGGTCAACCAGAATTTCGTTTGAAGATTCAGTCAATGGAAAGGTCCTACAGGTTCCACATTTTGATGGGCCGATGGAAATCAACACGTCAGACTGGGGGGTTCTGGATCCTCGGGAGGATTATGTCGTACCCAACAAGGGTTTTGTGCCCGGTGGGAAGCTTCGTGTATCTTTCAACGTCGTGTATCCCGAGCGTGGTACGCGCTTCAATCTCTCAAAGCTAACATAGCGATCGCCAAAGCTGCCGACATACTGCTTATAGCCGCCTGATCCAACACAAGGTGTACGGCTTCGTTAAAGTCCACTTGGGCATGATGAAATGCGAAATCATTCAGAGCATCTGGTATGAGACTTAATGTCGCTCCTCGTACCACGTGCTTTTTCAGAAGGGTCGTGGACCGTACGGTCCGCTGGGTGATGGGGTGGCGCTGGACACGTCGGACGCTGATCCGAACGGTCACGCACACCTCCTTATTCATCTTGATCTAAAAGTATCCGCCATATTTCCTGACGGACACCTGACGTGATTTTTCACTGGACTCGAAGAGGCGCCCTTCTGGCCCACACTTGCGCTCGCTGAATCGGGCAGACTCGGCAAACTCGTACACCGCCGTCTTCCCCCGCCCCCTGTTGACGATGGCGCCATGCAGGTACTCGATATTGAAGCGAGACAGAAACGCCTCGCTCGTTGGCGTCTTGGGATGCATATAGTTCGCCATGTTACACAGTTTACGGAGATAAAAATATTTCAACTTATTAAGATGAGCGTGAGAAGTCCGAGAAGTCAATGGTATTATTATCACTCATTGAGACACGAATCCGCCAAAGAAATTGCCAACAGATTTGCTGCGAACGGGAATATTGCACGCGTGAAAAACGGTATTCGTCGATGGGAAGATGCACTGCGACGTTCGACGCCTCAGTATGTCGGAGATCGTTCAAAAAGAGAAATAAATAAAGGAAAGTTGGTTCTTCGGTACCTGAAGACGCACCTGAATCGTCTCGAGCGTGCGAAGCACGTCTTTGGTGTGTGGCACGCCGAATCCATGATGCGTCGATTGAAGAAAAACTTCAACAGTGTTCGTCGTTGAGTGGGATGTAAAAACTTCCCTCTCTGTAAAACAAAAAGACAATTTTCACACAAGGGGGCGTTCATTACAATCACTGGATATTTCCTATCCGCAGAGTCCGCGCATCTCGGCGTAGCTCATCTTCCCCTCTGCAAACTTGGCCATGGCGG
>Ga0315285_10008624_pt1 | contig 10443 bp, 7 predicted proteins | sample YL17G09_36_MG_FD_203698 | JGI IMG/M metagenome (GOLD analysis project Ga0315285, IMG submission 203698) | Sediment microbial communities from Yellowstone Lake, YNP, Wyoming, USA - YL17G09_36 | ecosystem: Environmental > Aquatic > Freshwater > Lake > Sediment | place: USA: Wyoming | collected... | reverse complement strand
CGAATCCCGCGATACTCGATGGGGACGGCCACCTGGCGCTCCACGGACAGGCCGCGCTCGCGGAGTTCGGTTGCCAGAACCGCCTCATAGACGCTTTCCAGCAATCCCGGACCGAGGGCCCGATGCACGGCCACCGCGGCATCCACCACCACCTTTCCGATCTGATTCTCCGTCATCTGGAGCATCGTTACTTCCGCCAACCCCTCCCCCGAAGACCGGCCTCTCGCCAAGATCGCCAAGAATACCTTGGTTTCTGTCTTTACTTTGCGCCCTTTGCGTCTTTGCGTGAGGACAACTCCGCGTCTCTCGCCAAGCTCGCCAAGGGATACCTTGGTTTCTGTCTTTACTTTGCGCCCTTTGCGTCTTTGCGTGAGGACAACTCCGGGCCTCTCGCCAAGATCGCCAAGAATACCTTCTCATGCCTTTCTTTGCGCCCTTTGCGTCTTTGCGTGAGGACAACTCCGGGCCTCTCGCCAAGCTCGCCAAGCTCGCCAAGGCTTGCGTTGATAGCTCAGGGCAGTCGATTTGAATACAGCCATCTTGTTCCGGTCGAGGTTACGAGGATTGGAGTGGGACCGGAAACCGCGGAAATCGCGCTCCGCACCTCGGGAAGATTGGTCACCAGGAAAACACGCGATCCGCTGGCCCAAAGATTCCGGAACACGTCGGTGTCAATGAACGTGCGCTCGTACCCTGGAAGCCTGGAGCCGAACTCCAGGTCGCCTCGGGTCCCATTCAGGACCAGGACGTGTCGCCCGGTGTAGAACAGCAGGCCCCCGCCCTTCTCCAGGCCCCGCTCATGGACCAGGACATCCTCGGGTCGGAGAATTCCGTTCAGACGTTCTGCCAAGGGCTTCAGAGAATGGTGCGACTCGACCTGGCGGAGGACCGAGGCTGCCATGGCGGATAGACCCACGCCGACCAGCGCGACGACCAGCGTGGCCGCCAGAACTTGACCCCGTCGCAGCCAACCCAGGGCTGCCGCGAACCCAGCCGTCCACATCAGCCCCCCTCCGAGCAGCAGGGCGCTATAGTAGCCAGGCGAGACCGGCGGCAACGGCAGCCCTTGCTCCAGCACGACCCGATAATTCGTCGCCCAGATGGAGAGCGCGCGGACGATGTTCTGTGGCGTGAAATAGCCCGCCCACCAGGCCCAGGCCACCGCCGCGGTGTACAGCAGGCCGCCCACCAGGGCTACCCAGGTCCAGCCTCGCAACACGCGCAACGGCATCTGGTGACGGACCAAGGAATCACCAGGATGATTCTGCTTCAGGGAGGTGCCTGACTTAGCGGCATGGTCCACACTGGCGAGGAAGGCGGCCACAAAGAGCGCGACCGCCGGGAACACCGGGAGGGCGTAGTACTCCAGCTTGAACGACGAGACAGAGAAGGCCCCGATCACCAGCGCGATCCAGCCCAGCAGGAACTGGAGTCGTGAATCGTGAAACGTAAACCGTGAAGCGTGAGGTGGGCCACAAGCTAGAAGGCTAGCTAGCTTGCTAGCCTGCCAGCGTTCCCGCTTGCCAGCCTTCCAGCGTTCTAGCTTGCTAGCTTGCCAGCCTTCCAGCTTAGGTATGAGCCATGAGCCATGAGCCATGAGCGCAGCCCCGAGATAGGGGCCCCATGGGAACAGGGCGTAGATCGTGATCCCTAGAAAGGCGAGCGTGCCCAGGGATTTTCCATCCTCCACGTAGCCCCGTTCGCCGAGGAATCGGAGGACCTGATTATCCAGGAGGTAAAACTGGACAAAGCCCGGCACCCTCGCCGCGGCGATTACGTGCCATGGCAGCGCGAGAATCAGAGCCACGGCGATACCGACCCCGGACCACATGGCGCGCATTGCTCCCAAATCCCGTCGGACCAGGGTCCAGAGCGCCAGAAGTGCCAGCGGGAACAACAGTCCGGGAAGCCCCTTGCTCATCACGCCGATCGCGATACCGATCCAGAAGCACAGGCTGGCACGCCATTGGGTTGCCCGTGGTCTCTCGTGGATGCGCTGACCGGCTGCGATGATTCCAAACGCGGAGAGCGTGATCGCGAATACCAGCAATGGATCCGTCTGGGTGATGCGACTGAAGAGAAAGGACCCGAGCGTGGTCGCCAGCAGGAGCGCCGAGAGGATCCCGACCTCGTCGGAGAAAAGCCGTCGCCCCAGACCATACGTAAACAGAAAGGTTCCAAGAGTCGGGACGACCTTCCAGAGACGTGCCGAGAACTCCGACGTCCCTACCACGGCATAGGTTCCCGCGGTGAGCCAATACATCAAGGGTGGCTTCTCCACATAGGGGACCGCGTTGAACCGCGGCACGATCCAGTCCCCAGTGACTAGCATCTCCCGCGCGATCTCCGCGTACATCCCCTCATCCGGATCCACAAACCCGACTGCCCCCAAGCCCCAGAGGTACAGCACGGCGATGGCCACACTGGCTAAAGGTACCAGCCATCGCAAATGCGGAATGCGGATTGCGGAATGCGGAATGTCTAGCTCAGATGATGGAGAATTGTGCAATCTCGATTGGAGCATTATCGGTCCGGATTAACAGGGATACCAGGGACTGATGGGAACCAAACGCTAAATGGCGAATGCGGAAAGGAGAATTTCATATTGCCGATTTGCAGGAGATTCCGGATCCCGAATTCCGCATTCCGCACTCCGCATTTAGCCTCAATCCGAAATTACTACCTGGATTTTGCACCGACTTTGACCGAACCCGCATTTAGCCTGGATCGGAGAGGGCGTTCGATTTACCCCACCGGGTGGTGCAAAATATTTTTTGCACGACGTTTTTCTCCGCTGCCATCAAGGCAAATGATGGGGTGATTGAGTGCCAGGTGCAAAATTCAGGTACTAACTGCCAAGGACACCCAGCGCTAGCGCTGGGTACCCGGAACGCCAAGGCCGAAATGGCTCGATTGGGGGAAACGAACGAAAGTTCTGAAGGCCCCATGAGCGCGCTTTCGCGTTCTCCGGTGAAGAGATCGGAACATCGTCTCCTTGGCGACCTTGGCGTCATGGCGGTTCAATCGTTTTTCGGATCAGGGTTAGTATTTGACCTGCACCGCCGCCCCCCAGGTGCCTGGGGCGACAAGGGGCACCACGGACACCGCGGAATCGCGCCGCTGCCTGTTCAACGCCACGACCGCCTTGCCGACCGCAGTCCCGATCGCGGCGGACAGAACGACGTCCGACAGCCAGTGACGGTCCTCGTAGATCCGGGACCAGCCCACGCCCGTAGCCGCCCCGTAGGCCAACGCGCTGACCCACGGATTGTCCCAATGCTCCGAGATGACGGCGGCGGCAATGAATGCCTCGGCGGTATGAAACGATGGCATAGAACCACCGATGTTGAACGGGTGGTAGTCCTGGGACCCGCGGTTCGCCACCGGGCGGGTCCGCCCGAGGAGGAACTTCAGAGGATAGGTGAACAGCAAGTTGGTCAGCACGGTCGCCTCAACCGCATCCGCCGCCCGCTGTTTGGCCTCCACGTTTCCGAAGGCCTCTCCCAAAACATAGGAGGTGACCATTCCCACGGCTGGAGCGATGACACCGAAGCCTCCCATGTTCTTGGCTGCTATGTCGCCGGCATGCGACCGGTTGTCCTGCACCACGTGCCGGACCTCGTGGTCGAGCAACATGACCCCACCCATGGCTGCCGCCACGCCGCCAGCGATCAGCCAGTCCTTGGTGTCCCAGCGCAGCGGGGACGTCAGGAGCGCTCCGCCATCCTTGAGCACCCTCCCGGCATACGCCCAGGAAAGGATCTGGTCCGGATCGGGAGTCACAGGAGGGGGAGACACCGGGGGCATCGCACCCCGCGGAAGCCTGGCGCGCCGGCCGGTCCCAAGGTTCGGATCGAAGGCGTACGTCACGGCCGCCGTGTAGACCTGATTGATGTCCCGCTTCCCCTGAACGAAGTCGCGGTTGTTGACCCACTCGAGTCTGGTCTCAAAGTTCAAGGACATTGCAGGGGAGTACTTGTAGGACACATCGACGCCGAAATATCGATGAAGCTCTTTGGTGGAGAACTCGAAGCCCTTCTGCGTGCGGCCCCTGCGGGCGAGGTCAAGATCGATCCCCACTTCCAGTTTCTTGTCCAGTTGGTGGGTGAGCCGGAAGAACAGGTCCTCCCCGGCGGTCCCCTCGAAGTGTGGGATCACGTGCCCCTTGCGGTTGAATCCATCCTGCCACACGCCGTGGGTGAACTGGAACGATGAGGAGTTGCTGTACTCCACTCGGAAGGCCGTGTCAGGAGATAGAAAGAGGTTCGGGAGATACAGCCCGACGATGGCCCCGGGTTTCAGGGGAGTGTAGAACGTCCCGCAGCAGGTGTCGTCCCAGCCGAAATCCAGGTACAACTCGGCATCCCGAGTGAGGGGGACGTACTTCCCCACATCGGCCAGTCGCAGGGATACATCAGCCTGCCAGCGGTTATCCCCGGCATACTTGGTCGCTTCCCTTCCCGGCCGGTTGCTCTGCACCAGAACCCTTGGATATTCCCAAAAATGTACCTCTTTGCGTCCGTGCCCATCAAACGTGATCTCCCTTCCAAGGCCCACCTCCAGCCACGGGAAGGGCGCCATATCCACGCGCATGCCCGTGACCTTGCTGCGCGGAAAATCCGTCCGCTCCTCCTCCAACTGCCCGAAGAAGAGCTCAAATTTAATGGGCCCGAAAAGGTCTTCGAATACCCAGGGAAGCGTGATCTGGTTCGCCGTGCGCAGCCGGATCATGTCCAGGCCGAGGGCGTTGTTGGAGAAGAGCATAGATCCGTGGAAGCCAGGGCCCCACCAGAGCGGCTCCCGACCAAGGATGAGTTCCACCGGACCGCCACGGGCCTTCACGTATCCTTCGATGAGTTGGCCGCGATTCGTCTTTTCCCCGATCAGATATTCGGGTTGCGCGTAGGCCGCAAAAACACCTCCCGCCTCGAGCCACGAGGAACTCGTCATCCGGCCGCTCATCCCCCGGTCAAGCCGCTCGCCGCTACTGTTCTCCAGGTCGGTGGCCGACTTGCTCGTCAACCCGCCGCGGAATTGCAGGAATTCAATCGGCTTGAATTCAATCGTTCGGGGGGGTTCTCCATGGATCCCGTACCCTGTCACTCCGAGGGCGCGAAGCTCCGGGCTGAACTCCTCCATCAGATCCAAGAGGATATCCTGCAGATCAGTGCGATGGTCGAACTCCGAAACCCTGTTCTCCTGAATGCGGCCGATGATGTCTGCCAGGATCCAGGCCATCTCCCGCCTGGACATGGGTTTCGTGTTGAGGACCACCTTGCCAGCAATCCCGGAGATAACGAGCTTATGAAGCGCATCGTATGTCCAGTCCCAACTCCGCGCAAAGCCAGTCCAGGGCTTCAACGGAACGTCCCGGATACTGATATTCTGCGCCCAGGTGTTCGGAGAGGCCGACAGGAAAAAAACGAGGAAGGCAGCGGCAACACGCAGGGAAGGGAACCTCATTTCTGGGGTTCCACGCCCTGACTAGGAGGGACGTCACAATCGGGAAGAAGGCCCTCGAAGGCCCGTGGCATGCTAAAGCCTCCGAAAAATCTCAGACTGTGTGAAAATATCGGTGGACCGGAGCGTATTATTTTTTGAGCAACCCCCCGATCACCCCAAACGGGATCGCGATCTGCCCCAGGGTGATCGCCAGATCCTTCACCAAGGGGATCGTCCGGTACCTCGGTTCCGTCGAGACCGGCACCATGATGGTATCCCCCACCTCGATATTGCGCAGCTTGACGAAGCTCGCCACGGCGCTGCCATCCGCCTTCAGGATGTACGTCTGATCAAGATCAGCCTCGCGCGTTGGTCCGCCCGCCCGGGCGATGTAATACTCAATATTCTCGTTCTCTTTGTACAAAATCGAGGTGCTGGACCGAACAGCGCCCACGATCAGAACGGACGTCGGCTGTTGCGGGATGAAGAGGGAATCTCCATCTTCCAACAGAATGTTGTCGGGCGTCCCCTTGAGCTTCTCGGGCCAGTCCACCCGGATGGCAAGCCGCCCGACCGTCACCGCAGTCGCGAGCGAGCGTAGCAGTTCCCGCCGCTGGGCAGTGATCGCGGCCTGTGCCGAAGCAGCCTCGGGGGTCGACACCTCGGCCGAGCCCGCTGCGACAGACGCAGATTCTGCCAGTATGGCCTGCTCCTGCGCCCGGATGAATTTGTCCAGTTGCTGCTGTTCCTTCTGGCGAATGGATTCCCGGATGAAGACGGCGCCTTTCGGGAAGGCTTCAGGCAGAAACCCACCCGCTCGCTCGATCAATTCGCTCAGGTGCTCCCCCTGGACAATGGTGTACCGGCCTGGGCGTTTGACCTGTCCGCTTACAAGGACGGATGCTGTCGGTCTGAACTCGCTTTTGACCACGACGCGATCCTGCGGGCGAAGCTCGACGTTGGCCGCCGGCTGGCCAGCCCAGGCCTCACGGACACTGAATGGGATTACCTCTGTACTCAGATCCGCTTTCACCCGGATGATCTCCGCACGATCGAGGTACGCCTCGGGAAGAAGTTCGTCTTGTGTCAGCAGATCTCCCACCCGCATCCCAGGCCGGAGTTCATAATTCCCAGGGCGCTTAATGAACCCTTCCAGTGTCACGGCGTTATAGATTCGGGGATCGACCGGAAAGACCCGCAGCAGGTCACCGTCTTGGAGCACCGGGTCCGCCTCCCGCAGGCCGCGCTGGTAGAAGTCCAGCAGGTTGAAGTCCTGCACCAGGCGTTCCCTGTTGTCCCGGAACCGCTCCAACTGAAGACGCTGGAGGTACCCCCCCGGAGAGAGGCCGCCGGCCATGGCCAGCAGATCGGTGACCCGCGTCTCTCCCTTCAGCTCGTAGATGGCCGGCCGGTTCACGTTGCCAACGAGGCCGACCACGGGGCCGATGGGCGGGACGAATACGGCATCCCCGGACTCGAGTCGGACGTCCCGACTCTTGTCTCCCCTGAGGAGGAAATCATAAAAGTCCAGCTCGCTGACCAGGTGGTTGTTGCGGAGTAGTCTGATCCGCCGCAGCGTTCCCTGTTTGGATGGCCCCCCGGCGGCAAAGAGAGCATTGGTCAGCGTAGACAGGGCACTGAGCGTATAGGCCCCAGGGAGCGTCACCTCACCCACCACGAACACCCGGATGGTGCGGAGGCGGCCCAGCGTCACACTGATCCGAAACCCTGTGAATACCCGCGAGAGGTGGTCGCGGATAAGCTGTTCAGCCTTCTCGAAAGACAACCCCCACACCTTCAGAGTGCCTACCCGTGGGATGAAAATCTCCCCGTTGCGATTGACTGTTTCTGTAAACACATTCTCCACGAGGCCCCACACGTAGATCGTGAGGCTGTCGCCCGCGCCCAGTACATAGTCCGGGCCCACGGGGACATCCTCGACCGGGGCAAACGTGGTGACAGGGATCTGAAATATATCATACCCAAATTGCTTTATCTGAATCTGCCGTCCGGGTTCACCGACCAACGAACTTTGAAATGTGGCCTCGATTTGCGAAGGTGGCTGTTGGGCTGGCGCAGCCTGCATTCCGGCAGCTTGGCCCCCGACCGGCGCCTCGGGCGCTTGTGGCGGGGCCGCACCAGGTGGGCCCAGGCCGGGTTGTGGAGCCATGCCTGGTTGTCCGGGAACCACCTGTGGGCCTGCCGTTCCGGGGCGTACCGCGGGCTGCCCAGGTGAGGGACGTGCGGGGGCTGTTTGCCCTTGTCCTGGGGACCCAAGTGAAGGGGCTTGCGCTGCAGGCGGGCCAGCAGGAGAGGCCGGTCCCGTACCCACGGGGGCAAAAGGACCAGAGGCTGCCGCCGGTCCCGTTGGCCCTTGCGCAGGCACGGCCACTGGGAACGCGGTGACCACCGCTAATACTACCGCTAAGCAGGCGCGGACTCGCGCGACCCGTCCACCTAACCTTGAATGGCTATGGCACATCGTCGAATTTCCCCACTTGCAGCTCTTGCTGCTTCCACCGGTGCCCGCTTGAGTCTTGACATCTGTTCGGAATCCTTCCTTCGGATCGTCGGGATGGCATCCAGCGGTCGCAACGACATCGCCCAGAACCACGACACCTATCTCGGGGACGCGATCCGTCGTGAGCATGCTCGTTGACACCGGTGCCTGGTACGCCGTCGCTGACGCCTCAGATCGTCACCATTCCTGATCCATCGGATCACCCCTCCCGCCCCCCATAGTCATTCCGCGTTCCGCATTAGACCCCAATCCGAAATTCTCAACCGCCAAGGCGCCAAGAACGCCAAGACCGAAATGGCTGATTGGGGGGAGAGGAACGGAACTTCTGAATGCCCCATAAACCGGTTTTCGCGTTCTTCGGTCGAGAGTTCGAAACATCGCATCCTTGGCGACCTTGGCGTCATGGCGGTTCAATGGTTTTTTCGGATTAGAGTAGATTTGGGCTGCTCGCCTTCCCGCGCCCGCCGCGAGGCCAAACGATGATTGACAAGTAACCCATAATGGATTATAGAAAGTGTGAAAGGAGGTGTGACATGAAAACCAAGGCTTCACCCAAAACGGTCCGTCGGAGCGTGGCTCTATCCCGCGATCTCGTCCAAGAAGTGAGCGCCCTGGCCCCCCGAGACCTCCGCCAGAACTTCAACCGCCTCGTTGCCGTGGCCTTGCAGGAGTTTGCCGCCCGGCAGAGGGCACGCACGTTTGAGGAAGCAATGGCGGAAATGGCGGCCGATCCCGCGATACGAGCCGAATGTGCCGCGATTTACAGGGACTTCGCCATCACTGATGCGGACGGGCTGAAAGATGATTAGCCGAGGCCAGATCTATTTCGTCAACCTCAGTCCCACCCACGGCCGCGAACAAGCTGGGCGACGACCCGTCCTGGTGGTCTCGGCGGACGCCATCAATCGCCAGCCGCTGGTGGTCACGGTGGTTGTTGGCACCGACGCAAAGAATGTGCCCCGTGACTATCCGACAAACGTTCGCGTGATGGCCAAAGAGACCGGTCTTCCGAGAGACACCGTATTCCTCTGTTTTCAAATTCGATCTTTGGATCCAGCCCGTTTCTTCGACCCGAAGACCCACCGTCCGAACCTCGCGGGAACTGTACCACTGACTCGCATGAGGGAGGTAGAGAGAGCCCTTAGGCCGGTGCTCACCCTGTAAGCGGTCCGGACAGCTCCCTATCCCCATAGTTCCGCTTGGAGAAATTCCGCATTCCCCATTCCGCATTCCGCATTCGTCATTCCGCATTTGGTAGATTCCGCATTCGTCATTCCGCATTAGGAATCGTGCCTTCGTCTGCCTTTGGTTTTCAGTTCATTCCGCATTCCCCATTCCGCATTCCGCATTCCGCATTCGATTCATTCCGCATTCCGCATTCGTCATTCCGCATTTGGTAGATTCCGCATTCGTCATTCCGCATTAGGAATCGTGCCTTCGTCTGCCTTTGGTTTTCAGTTCATTCCGCATTCCGCAATCCGCATTCCGCATTTGGAGGATTCTGCATTCGATTCATTCCGCATTCCGCATTCATCATTCCGCATTTGGTAGATTCCGCATTCCCCATTCCGCATTCCGCATTTTCGTCAGATTCCGCAATCCGCATTCTACATTGGAGAAATTCCGCACCTGGTGTACGCGAGGGGTCACCCACCCAGCAGTCCCAGTTCCCTGACGACATCCAGGACCCTGGGCAGGGGAATCTGCCAGAGCCAGTCCACCTTGAGGCGAAAGCCAGGCAAGGTTACCGATTCATACCAGCCCCCCCTGTCGGGTTCCGACAGCCGATAGCGGCCCCGCTCATCCAGCCGGTAGAAGTCAGCGTCTCGGCGCTCCGGATCCAGAAGCCAGTATTCCCCCACTCCTCCCATCTGGTACTCGGCGAATTTCTCACCTCGGTCCCGGAGCCGGCTCTCCGGAGAGATGATCTCTACGACGAGGTCCGCCGGCCCTTCCAGGTAGGCTTCCTTGAGTCGTGAGAGGTGCGCGCTGGCGATGAAGAGGACATCCGGTTCTCTCCCGCTGTGTATGGGCTCGGGCAACCGCATCTGGAACGGTGCGCCCAGTACCCGGCCAAACCCTCGCTCCTGCGAATAAATCCCCATTACGCTCTCGAGGAATGCCCGCAGCGCCTGGTGCCTGTCCGATGCCGGGCTGACCATCAGCACCTCTCCATTCACCCACTCCGCCCAGGTGTCCTCGTCACACCACGCGAGGAACTCCTCGTACGTCAGCTTGCTGCCCGGCGCCACCCGTCCGCCAGACGGAACAACCGGAGCCCGCGGCCCATGCTCCATGACGCTCACCTTCCCTCTGGGAATCTGCGATGTTCAGCCTCTTCCCCCCCATTATAGCACAACCCTTGCTTTACTGTGCGGTGCGTAAGATAGGCGACAGGTCACCTGGGACCGCACAGTCCGGGGGAGAGTCCGAGGAGGGGCGGCGGCCCGCCCCTCTCGGTAGGGCCCGCGGGGAGGGCC
>Ga0315285_10008623_pt1 | contig 10444 bp, 4 predicted proteins | sample YL17G09_36_MG_FD_203698 | JGI IMG/M metagenome (GOLD analysis project Ga0315285, IMG submission 203698) | Sediment microbial communities from Yellowstone Lake, YNP, Wyoming, USA - YL17G09_36 | ecosystem: Environmental > Aquatic > Freshwater > Lake > Sediment | place: USA: Wyoming | collected... | reverse complement strand
TTATTAAGGACAGTTAACCCTGATGATGTACCATTTGAATTTGGTGAAGTTTATAACCAGGATTCATGGTTCCCTGGTAATATTGCAGATCTTAGAGAACCATATATTTTAAGAGATTTTAGAGGACAGGTTGTAGAGATTTATCCAGTTCAGTATAACCCTGTTAAAAAAATTATGAGATTTTATACCGATATTACAGTTGAAGTTGTTGTAAATGGAGTAGATACAATAAATTGTATTTACAGAGATGAATTGCCTAGTGCAGTTGTCTCTGATTTTAATAGTATTTACCAGAATCATTTCATAAATTTTGGTGATTTTGGACGATATACTCCTGTTGAAGAACAAGGTAACATGTTAATTATTACATATGATGATTTCTGGGACGAAATGGTACCATATCTAGAATGGAAAAATATGAAAGGAATTCCAACTGAAATGGTAAAAGTTTCAGAAATAGGTAATGCAAATGCAATAAAAACTTACATTACAGACTACTACAATGAAAATGGTCTTACATTTGTTCTACTTGTAGGGGATGCTGCTCAAGTTCCAACTCTTACTGCAGGTTATGCTGCTTCCGATCCTAGTTATACATATGTTGTTGGAAACGATCATTATCCAGACTTATTTGTGGGAAGATTTTCTGCCCAAAACACTGATCAATTAAATACCCAGCTAGAGCGATCAATTGAATATGAACGAGACCCTCAAATGGATGCTGAATGGTACCATAAAGGTATAGGTATTGGATCGGATCAAGGAGCGGGGGCTGGAGATGAAGGACAAGCTGATTGGCAACATATACGAATTCTTCGTGAACTTCTTATGAATTATACCTACACTAGTGTTAATGAGTTATATGATGGTAATCATGGCGGTGAAGATGATCCAGGTTACCCATCTGCTGAAATGGTTTCTGAAGCTGTTAACGATGGACGAAGCATAATTAACTATTGTGGACATGGTAGTCCAACAAGTTGGGGTACTACTGGATTTAGTGTTAATAATATTAATAATCTTATAAATTACAATATGCTTCCATATGTTACATGTGTTGCTTGCAATAATGGAGAGTTTAACAATTACGACGCTTGTTTCTGTGAAGCATGGTTAAGGGCAACAAAGGATGGTGAACCAACAGGTGCAATTGTTGCTACAGGTTCTTCAGTAAGTATGTCATGGGCTCCTCCAATGGATGCACAGGATGAATTTGTTGATTTAATTGTGGAAACATATGAAAATAACGTGAAGCACACTTTTGGGGGAATTCACTATAACGGTCTTATGCATATGAACGATGATTATGGATCTGCAGGTTACTCTGAAACCGATTACTGGCATTTATTTGGTGACCCATCGTTACAAATAAGAACTGATACACCAGTTGAAATGATAGTTGATCGAGATAATGAGATTGAGGAAGAAGCGACATTTTTTGAAGTTACTGTTGAGGCTGTGAATGGTGCATTGTGTGCACTTTCTCGTAATGGTGAACTCTTGGGCTATTCATATACAGATGAATCCGGCTATGCCTTAATCGAATTAAACACGCCAGTAATTGGAGAAGAACCATTAGATCTAGTGGTAACTGCATATAATAAAATACCATATATCGCTGAGTTACCTGTTCATACTAATGACCCACCAGAAATACCTAATAAACCATCTGGTGAGACTAATGTAAGAGTCAATATATCATATGAATATATAACTAGTACAACGGATCCAGATGGAAATGATGTATTTTATATGTGGGATTGGGGTGATGGCAGTTTTAGCGATTGGGAAGGCCCATATCCATCAGGAGAAACCTCATCAACATCACATATTTGGACTGAGCCTGCTAACTGTGTTATAAAAGTAAAAGCAAAAGACTCTAATGATAAAGAGACTGATTGGTCTGAAGGATTGCAAATCACTGTGACTAAAAATAAGGCTTTACAAAAACCTTTCTTACAAAACCTGTTTGAAAAATTCCCAAATATATATGTAATACTACGATACGTTTTAGGACTATAATATTTAGTCCACCTCTTTATTTTTTTCTTTTAAACATTATATTTTATTGTAATTAACAGAATTTTATAATATTTTATTATATATTTTTTAAAAATTATTAAAAATAGATAGAAAATTTTATAAAAACAAGTGTGTTAACATATGTTAATTAGGGGAGATACAATGAATAAAAAAATTGTAAGTATTGTTTTATGCACGCTGTTTTTAACAGTTACTTCATCGGTAGCATTGAATGTAAATTCTTCAAAAAAAAATGAAGACTCTGTTCTAGTTTTAGTTAGAATTGACATAAGTAATAACCAAGTTAATATTCCAAGTGATATGGAAATTGTTGGGAGTAAACCTGGTGAATGGATTGATATTATAATATTGAAAAGTAGATTATCTGAATTATCTAATTTAGGAATTGAATATAATGTTATTATTTGGGATGTAATAAAATACGATAACTCTGTTAGAGGAGCATATCATACACTTGCTGAAATGGAATCGATTCTTGAGGATATTGCTGATACTTATCCAAGTATTACTGATCTTTATAGTATTGGTAACACTTATGAAGGACGAGATATTTGGTGTTTAGAAATAACTGATAACCCAGGTGTTGATGAAGGTGAACCTGGAGTATTTTTCATGGGTACACACCATGCCCGTGAATGGCCCGCTGTTGAAATATGTCTTAATATTGCTGACCAATTAACTTCTGAATATAATTACGATACACAAATTACTAATCTAGTAAATAACCGTAGAATATTTATTGTACCATGTGTAAACCCTGATGGGTATTACTTTTGTCATGATCTTGGAAATGATTGGCGAAAAAATAGAAATCCTTATCCTGGTGGAATTGGTGTAGATCTAAACAGAAATTACGCTGGTTCATCAAATGGTGACCCTTGGGGTTCATGGGGATCAGTTCAAAGTGGGGCTGCTACTCATGATGCTGGTGAAGAAGTTTATTGCGGGCCTGCTCCTTTTTCTGAAGCTGAAACACAAGCAGTACGTAATGTTTTCCTTCAAAATGATATTAGCGCTTCGATTACTTGGCATACTTATGGTGAGCTTGTGATGTGGTCCTGGGGTTACACACCTAGTTATGCCCCTGATCAACCATATCTTAAGGAGGTTGGTGAACAGATAGCATCCCAAATTACTAGGGATAGCGGATCTGGTACATATACACCGCAACAGAGCTGTACTCTTTATCCAACTACCGGTGATACAAATGATTGGGCATATGGATATGGGCAATACGCTCAGGGTAGACCAACTTTTTCTTATACCATTGAATCATGTTCTTCATTTCATCCTTCAGCAAGTTATTTAGATCAAATTGTTGCAGAAAATTTCGATGGGGCATTATCTTTACTTGAAGAAGCTGAAAATATTAAAAATACAGTTACCCCAAGAGTTATTCCTCCAGTAATAGATGAAATGGGAATTGATAATGATGGTGATTATACTGTTTTATGGCAGGAGCAAAATCCTGATGCATATCCAAGTAAATTTCAGCTGGATGAATTAGTAGGACCAAATATCGATATTGACGATGCTGAGACTGGATCTGAATTTTGGTATATTGATGGATTTTCACAAACAACATCAAGATGTCATTCATCTACTCATAGTTACAAGTCTGGACCTGGTAACGACAAGGTTTATTCAATGGTGACATTTGACCCTATACCTGTTACAGAAGGAATGAGCTTAGATTTTTGGATTTGGTATAATCTTGAAAATAATTACGATTATACATTTGTAGAAGTTAGTCTTAATGGAAGAAGCTATGATGTCCTTGATGGATTTACTGGATCTTCCTCAGGATGGCAACATAAACAATACCTATTAACAGATTATGTCGGAAAATCTATATTTATACGATTTAGATATGTAACCGATAGTGGGACATTAGAAGAAGGCGTATATCTTGATGATATTTCACCAGTTGTTAAATGGAATTCTATTACAACACTATCGGATTCCATAACAACAAATTATTTCGATATAACAGGAAAAGGTGATGGAATATATTACTACAGAGTCAAAGGCTATAATTCTGAGCATGAATGGTGTGATTATAGCACACTAGAGTCTGTAGAAGTTGAAATCTTTTACAACGATCCTCCAGCAACCCCAACTATAAATGGTCCCACATCTGGAAAACCTGGGCAAAAGTATGACTATACATTTAAAACAATAGACCCTGATGGAGATCAAGTTTACTATTATATCGAGTGGGGAGATGGAGATATGGTTGTATGGGATGGACCTTTTAATTCTGGTGGTGAATTAACTTTTAACCATGCATGGTCTGAGAAAGGAACATACATAATCAAAGCAAAAGCAAAAGATATTTATGATTATGAAAGCCAATGGGGAACATTAACAGTCACAATGCCAAAAAGTAAAACCACAGTAGATAATTTATATAAAAATTTACTAGATATCTTCAGAATTCTTCAATATTTTATAAATAAAATTTAAAGGTGAATAAAATGGGAAAAAAGTTGATTTTAATTTCTTTTCTAATCTCTTTTATTTTTATTGGTTCTAATTTTGTAAATGCACAACAAATTGCAAATAAATCTGTTAATAGTCTTTCAGAAAAAGATAGGATCTGGTTTGAAAATAACCCTGATAGTCTTCCAATATGGTTAACTAAAGAAGAGCTAAAAATATTAGATGAAATAGGTAAAGGTTTTGTTGGAACTAGCCCACCACCTGCACCAGTTCGAATGCCTGCTGAGTTTGAGCCAATGCAGGGTGTTTTGATTCGTTACCCATTTGGAATATCATACCAGATAATTGCAGAAATGTCTGAGGATACTGAGGTTGTTACAATTGTTGCAAATCAAGCTGAAAAGGACACTGTTATTTCTCAGTATCAAAGTAATGGTGTGAATTTAGATAATTGTAATTTCTTGATAGCCGCTACCGATAGTTATTGGACCAGAGATTATGGACCATGGTTTATTTTCAATGGAGATGATGAGCAGGGAATTGTTGACTTTATTTATAATCGACCCCGGCCAAATGATGATCAGATCCCAACAAAATATGGAAACTGGCAAAATATTCCTGTGTATGCGATGAGTTTAGTTACTGCAGGTGGTAATTTCATGACAGATGGGCAGGGAATTGCTGTGTCAACTGATCTTGTTTGGTCTGAAAACTCTGGTTATACACATGAGCAAATAAATCAGATGATGCTCGATTATTGTGGAATTGATACTTATCATGTTGTTCCTGATGTTCTAGGTGAATATATAAAACATATAGATTGCTGGGCAAAATACCTGTCACCCGACACAATAATGATAATAAAAAAATCAGATGCGGATCCTGATTATAATAGTATTGAAAATGCAGTCCAATATTTTGAAAATCAGACAAGCTGCTATGGGACACCATACAAAATAGCAAGGGTTTATGCTAATACTGAGGAACCATATATTAATTCTCTAATTTTAAATAATAAGGTTTTTGTTCCAGTAACAGGAAGTCAATGGGATAATGAAGCTATTGAGTCTTATGAAAGCGCATTGCCTGGTTATGAGGTTCTTGGTTTTACAGGTAGTTGGCTAAATACTGATGGACTTCACTGTAGGGCAATGGGTATAACAGATCGATACATGCTTTATATTGAGCATACGCCACTTTACGGAACACAAACCGGCAATAACGGATACGAAATAAATGCAAAAATATATCCTTACAGTGAAGAAAACCTTGTTTCTGAATCCACAGGTGTTTATTGGAAGGTTGAGGGAGGCGACTGGAATTTTCTTAAGATGGACTCACTTGGAAATGATGAATATAAAGCAGTTATACCTCCACAAGAAAATGAATCGGTTGTTTATTACTACATTCATGCTGAGGATTATTCTGGACGAAACGAAAATCATCCATATATAGGATCTCCAATGGCATATTCTTTTACTACATATTCTGAAAATAATCCACCTGAAAAACCAACGATTAACGGTCCAAATGAGGGAAAGGTTGGTGAGGAATATACCTATTGTATTTCCCCATTTGTAGATCCTGATGGTGATAGAGTTTATATATACTGGGAATGGGGTGATGGCGAGTCTAGTGGATGGCTTGGTCCACATAATTCTGGTGAAATAATTTGTGCAAATCATACATGGGATAGTCAAGGAACTTTTGTAATAAGAGCAAAACTAAAAGATGATTTAGGTGCAGAGAGTGACTGGGGTGAACTAACATTAACTATAACAAAGAATAAGATGTTAATATATAATTTATTTTCTCACTTTTTACAAAGAATTACGCAAGTTTTTCCAATATTTAAGAGTTTCTTGCTAAAACTCTAAAAGCTAAAAAAATCTTCTTATTTTTCTTTTGATTTTTAAAAATCTTAATATATATATTAAAAATTAAAAGTAACCAAAATATTTATAAGTTAACATCTGTTAAGAATATTTAATTAAAGTGGAGGTAAAATATGAAAAAAACAAAATATTTTTTAGAGGCAGGTGTAGTTATAGGCATCGCCCTTGCATTTGTAATGCCCGGGGTAGCAATGTTCGCGAATGATGAACGAGTAGTTACTTATAATCCAACTAAAAATAAAAATCTGTTAAGAGATGGTTGGGAAGAACAAGCCTCAGGTTTTTGGGAAGAATCGCGAGGTATCAACTTTATGGATGCTGTTGATGAAAATACCGCTTGGGCTGTAGGTTATGATGGAACCGGTGGGGGTTTATATGAAACAATATACACTAAAACAACAGATGGTGGTAATTTATGGGAGGCCGACTGGATTTTCGTAGATGATGGTTACGGTCTTGGCAATATTTGTGGTCTTGATGGCAATACTGCATGGGCAGCAGTTTTTAATTCTGTTACGCAAGATGAAAAATGTGGTATTTATAAAACTACAAATGGTGGAAGTTCCTGGACTCATCAGTTTGAAGGACCTTATTCCTTCGCAAACAACGTTTGGTTCTTTAATGAAAATGAAGGAGTAGCTATGGGGGATCAGCTTGATGATTATTTTGAAGTTTATACAAGTGATGATGGTGGTACTACTTGGACAAGGGTTCCTAAAGCAAATTTTTTAGGATTACAGGCTGAACCAGGTGAAGCTGGTTGGACTTATTGTATGGACGCCATTGGAGATACAATCTTGTTCGGGTCGAATGTAGGAAATGTGTACTTATCAACTGATAAAGGACACACCTGGACAGGAAGTTATTCTGGATGTGATGTAGGAGGCCTCAACCCAGGTGTAAATGTAATCGCTTTTAAAGATTCCAACAATGGATTAGCTGGACATGATAACGGGGTTTCTTATGATCTTTATACTACAAGTGATGGTGGCCAAAATTGGGCAGAAATAACACCTGACGGTTTCGTCTATCAATCTGGTTTATCCTACGTTCCAGGTACAACCAACATGTATATTAGCACAGGAGGAGCCCAAGATTATTCTGGGGCTTCGTATAGCTTGGACGGAGGTCAAACCTGGGCATCATTTTATGAGATGGAAGGTATACAAATGTTAGCAAATGATTTTGTTGAAGGCGTAGGTCAAGCCATAGGATGGGCGGGTTCCTTTAATACAGATGAAACTACTGGTGGGATGTACAAATATACATATACCTATCCAACAAATCTACCACCTAGCGCACCAACAATAACTGGTCCAGACAGCGGAAAACCTGCAACATCATATAATTTTACATTTAATGCAGCGGATCCAGATGGGGATCAAATAAAATACATTGTAAACTGGGACGATACCAACTCTGATACATCAGACCTTGTTGCATCTGGTACAGATTGGATTAAATCGCATACCTGGACTACTAAGGGATCTTATACAATTACAGTAAAAGCAGAAGATGAGCATGGTTTAGCTGGTCTTGAGACAACAAAAATAATTAATATCGAAAAGAGCAAAGAAATCAACATGCCGTTGTTTAAGTTCCTGCAGAACTATCCAAACCTGGTCTCAATACTAAAATACATACTAGGACTATAAACATAAACTAAAAAATCTCTCTTTTTTTCTTTTTTTTATTTTTTTACTTATTTAATATTATTAATCGTCTTTATTATATAATTATTATAATAAGAGTATAAAACTTATATTTATAACATACAAAAGATTTATAAATTAATATATGTTAATTATTTTTAAGTGGAGGCAAAATATGAAAAAAATGAAAAAAGTTTTATTAAGTACAATAACCTTGGTTATTGTGGGGCTGGTGATAGCAAGCGGAGCAAGTAGTGTTTCTATTCCTAATATGGAAACAACTCCTGAAGATAGTGGGATTGTAGCACATTATTTAATGGTCAAAAGTCAACCATTAGATAAAAAGATTTATGAAAAATCTACGGAATCGTTAACATTTAGTAGTGCCCAAATAACTAGTGGTGACTATGATGAGTATCATCCATCAGCAGCTGGGTCTCCAGCTGGCGGTTTTTATGCAATGATGGAATCTTCAGAAGATGGAGCTGTATGGCAGCCAACACTGTACGGTTCTACCGATGGTATAACCTGGGAAGCTCTTTCAACGTTTTTGTATGATAATGCAGAATTTACAGATATGGACCAAAACACATATGGAACATATGGAACGTTTGGTGCTCCTCCAGATTCTAGTGGATACTTATTTCTTGTATATGGTGAGGATCCAGAGAGTAGTGTGTACTGGGATTGGAGTACTTATAACTTTAACGAATTTTTAAATAACCGCATAGCTTGTTATACTTTTGAAGGACCTGAAGGTGACCCTGGAACATGGAATTTTGGTGCTATTACTTTTACTGGTTTCAATGGCTATAGTACACCCAATATTGAGGGATGTCCATTCGTCTTCTACCAATCCTCATCAGCGGGTGAAGGTCTTATAGGTTGGCTCTCCGGAGCTTCAGCTGCTAACTGTGAGAATGTGGGATCTGCTATGGATCTTGCAACAAATTATCATTATGCTGTTTATGACCGTGACCCGGGTACTGGTACTTATGAACTTCTGGTAAGAAAGGATAACTTTGGTTCTTGGACATATAATCCTCCTCCGCAAGATTATTGGTCTCATAATTTTATGACTAGTAAGAAGGTAAGCAATACTACAGCAAGTCTCATGTACCCATCAGTTGCGGCATACAATAACAAAGTTGTGGTTGCCTGCCAAAAAGGTGATGACGTAACAGTTTTCTATTCAACAAATGGATTTACAACCTATAAAGAAGTTCTTATTGAAACATCAGCATCATACCCAGAAGTTGAGATGGCCGGTGGAGGTGCACGAGTCATTATTACCTATATTAAAAACGATGTGCTTTACTTTAGGATATCTGCTGATGGGGGAGTAAGCTGGAGTGATGCAGAAGTTGTGAGTGATAACCAAGTCAACCTAAATAATCGTGCAGCACAACTTGATGAATATAATGGAAAAGTCTGTGGCGTCTGGGAAGACACTAGAGGTGCCAATATAGATATATACTTCGATACAATTTACGAAATACAAAGCGATCCACCAGGTGCACCAACTATAAATGGTCCTAATAGTGGAGAACCTGGAACATCATATGATTTTGTATTTAATGCAGTGGATCCAGATGGGGATCAAGTGAAGTACATTATTAACTGGGGTGATGGTAATTTTACAACAACTGCTCTTAATCCATCTGGTACAGATGTAACTGAATCGCATACTTGGAGCACAGGTGGATCTTATACTATTACAACAAAAGCTCAAGATAGCTTTAATTTAATAGGTCCAGAAACAACAAAAACAATTGTTATCAAAAAGAGTAAAGAAATCAATTTGCCGTTGTTTAAGTTCCTGCAGAACTATCCAAACCTGCTCTCAATACTAAAATACATACTAGGACTATAAACATAAACTAAAAAATCTCTCTTTTTTTCTTTTTTTATTTTATTTATCTATTTTTATTATTTTAAATTTTTTAAACAATCTGCTTTGTGTAATTATTTTTAAAGGACATAGTTCTTTAGCATTTCTCAGGGATAGGAAATGCAAAGAACTAGTCCCAAAAAGATAGAATAGAGGAGGTATAAAGAAGTTAATGTTCCGTGGGCAAGATACAATGCTCATAGACTCGGTGAATGTAAACGAGTAATTGATCTCGGAAATCTATTTAATGAGCTAGATAAGCCTATCATTAATTGATTTATCCTTATTTTCTACACTATCGTTGATATTAGTTAATGTATTAATTTTAACAGCAATTGCAGGGTAAATACCAACTCCAATAAACAAAACAACTATACCAATTACCAAGCTTTTTTTACTAAACTATCACTCTTATATGTTTTTCTTATCATTCAATTTATCCCCCTAACCTCAAATATTTATGTATCGTGTTACCATGCTACATATATACATAGTTAAAATAAATAGTTTACTAAAAAACA
>Ga0315285_10008621_pt1 | contig 10445 bp, 9 predicted proteins | sample YL17G09_36_MG_FD_203698 | JGI IMG/M metagenome (GOLD analysis project Ga0315285, IMG submission 203698) | Sediment microbial communities from Yellowstone Lake, YNP, Wyoming, USA - YL17G09_36 | ecosystem: Environmental > Aquatic > Freshwater > Lake > Sediment | place: USA: Wyoming | collected... | reverse complement strand
CGTTTTGCAGAGGAAGCGCTCCTCATCAGCCGGCGTTTTGAAGAGGAAGCGGTCCGCATCAGCCGGCGTTTTGAAGAGGAAGCGGTCCGCATCAGCCGGCGTTTTGAAGAGGAAGCGGTCCTCATCAGCCGGCGTTTTGAAGAGGAAGCGGTCCTCATCAGCCGGCGTTTGGCGGAGAGGCGGATCCGAGAGGTTCCACGGGCCTTATAAGTCCTATAGGTCCTATGAGTCCCATAGGTCCTATGGGCCTATATATGCCTAGCGCTAAAAACTTGCCGCAGTTGCGAAAAAAACCTTTGACAGCATTTTCGGCATGAGTATACTGAACAATCCGATTTTTCGGGCATGGTGTTGTTGTACCCACACATGGATGAAGCACGGGTTAGCAGTTGGCATGCGATTGGAACATGTGCTGCCATAGCTCAGTGGTAGAGCGCGTCCTTGGTAAGGACGAGGTCGTGGGTTCAACCCCCACCGGCAGCTTTTTTGAGGCTGCGGCGGGGCTGGAGTCCCGGCCTGGTGGTGAGAACGCGGGAAAATGGCAAGCCTCGCCATGCGGCAAAGTCCGTGGCGGGCCGATGAGTTTTTTGGAAAAAGAAAGTACGACCGAGCAAGGTTATCAAGGTTATAGGCAAGGAGCGTGACGAATGGCCAAGGAAGTATTCCAGAGAACGAAGCCCCACATCAACGTCGGCACGATCGGGCACGTTGACCACGGCAAGACGACGCTGACGGCGGCGATCACACTCATCCTGGAGAAGGAAGGTCTGGCGAAGTACAAGTCGTACGACGACATTGCCAAGGCCTCGGAGTCCCAGGGCCGTCGTGACGCGACGAAGATTCTGACGATCGCCACCGCCCACGTGGAGTACTCGTCGGCCAAGAGGCACTACGCCCACGTCGACTGCCCCGGGCACGCCGACTACATCAAGAACATGATCACCGGCGCCGCCCAGATGGACGGGGCGATCCTGGTGGTTTCGGCCGCTGACGGCCCGATGCCGCAGACTCGCGAGCACGTGCTTCTGGCCCGGCAGGTCAACGTCCCGGCCCTTGTGGTCTTCCTGAACAAGGTGGACCTGGTCGACGATGAGGAACTGCTGGACCTGGTCGATATGGAAGTCCGCGAGCTTCTCAGCAAGTACGACTTCCCCGGCGAGGACTGCCCGGTCATCCGCGGCTCGGCCACCAACGCTCTGAAAGCGCCCGACGATCCGAAGTGGAAGCAGCCGATCCTCGACCTCGTGGCGGCCCTGGACGACTACATCCCCGTGCCGGTCCGCGAGGTCGACAAGCCGTTCCTGATGCCCGTCGAGGACGTCTTCTCGATCAAGGGCCGCGGCACGGTCGGCACCGGGCGCATCGAGCGTGGCGTTATCAAGGTCGGCGAGAAGGTCGAGATCATCGGCCTGGGCGAGACCCGCGACACGACCGTAACGGGCGTCGAGATGTTCAACAAGATGCTCGACCAGGGCCAGGCCGGCGACAACGTCGGCTGCCTGCTGCGAGGCGTCGAGAAGCAGGACCTCGAGCGCGGCATGGTTCTTGCCAAGCCCGGCAGCATCAAGCCCCACGACAAGTTCGAGGGCGAGGTGTACGTGCTGACGAAAGAGGAAGGCGGGCGGCACAACCCGTTCTTCACCGGCTACCGCCCACAGTTCTACTTCCGCACGACGGACGTCACCGGCACGATCAAGCTGCTTGGCGGGGCCGAAATGTGCATGCCCGGCGACAACGTCGGCATGGAAGTGGACCTGCTGAACACCAAGATCGCCATGGAAGAAGGCTTGCGGTTCGCCATTCGTGAGGGCGGCCGGACTATCGGCGCCGGCGTCGTCACGAAGATCCTGGAGTAGTGGTCCCATGGCCAGATCGAAGGCGAGAGAATATGTCTGGATGCAGTGTACCGAGTGCGGGCATCTTAACTACCGCACGAACGTGAAGGTCCAGGGCGGCGTGCCGAAGCTTCAGTTGAAGAAGTACTGTCCGAGCACACGGACCCACACGGTCCACAAGCTCAAGCGGAAATAGTTGCCGAACACGAAGCCGGGCCAGGTGAGCCCGGCGGCACGCGGGCGCAGGCGCCCCGCCGGGCAAGGGCCTTCCCCCACGAGGCCCCAACCGCCCGAAGCCGTGGCGCCCGCGGCTCGCGAAATACGGCAGTAGCTCAATTGGCAGAGCAGCGGTCTCCAAAACCGCAGGTTGGGGGTTCAAGTCCTCCCTGCCGTGTTGTATGAGGTCGGTGGGGGGAGAAACGACGAACCCGCAAGAGGACCTGCAAGAGGAAACGTAAAAGTGAGTTTCTTCGAGATATACAAGAAGGGTCAAGGCCGATACGCCCGGATCATAACCTTCGTGGCGGGTATGGTCCTGAGCCTCGGCGGCGCGGTGGTGCTCAGCGAGAAGCTGTACTTCGCCTCGCCGTTGGTCCAGTACGGCGTGCCGTCGCTGCTTGTGGTGGCTCTTGGCGTGCTGCTTTTCTGGATGGTCAATCGGCCGTCGTCGGCTGACTTCCTGATCGCCACCGAGGGTGAGATGAAGAAGGTCTCCTGGTCCAGCCGCAAGGAGATCGTCGGTTCGACCAAGGTTGTCATCGTCGCGACGTTCATGCTGGCGGTCATCCTGGCTGCCGTGGACGCCGGGTTCGCGGTGCTGTCCAAGCTCATCGGCCTGATGGGTGCCTGAGAGGCCCCCAGCATCGGAAACGAATGAATGGCCAAGCAATGGTATGTTCTCCGGGTCGCGTCGAACAAGGAAGAGTCCGTTCGTGATGCCCTGGAGCGCAAAGTCAAAATAGAAGGCCTCGATACCAAGATCGGGCGCATCCTCGTGCCAACCGAACGACGGCCAAGCCCACGCAGCCGGGCCGGCGAGAAGAAGTTCGTCGAGCGCAAGATGTACCCTGGTTACGTCTTCATAGAGATGGAGTTGGAGGAAGATGGCCGTATGGGCGAGGACGCATGGTTCCTCATACGCGAGACCACCGGCGTGGGCGATTTCATCGGCGCCGCCGGCAGGCCGACGGCAATGAAGGCCTCCGACGTCGACAAGATGCTCCTGCAGGTCGAAAAGGCCCAGGGAGGCGCGCCTGTCAGTGTCGACTTCAAGAAGGGCGACATGGTCAAGATCAAAGAGGGCGCGTTTGAGAACTTCGAGGGCGCCGTCGACGAGGTCCTGCCCGACAAGGGTCTCATCCGGGTCGAGGTGACGATCTTCGGCCGGGGCACGCCCGTCGAACTGGAATACTGGCAGGTGGAAAAGGCATGACCGGAAAAAGCAGTAAGAAGTGGTCAGTAAGTAGTAAACAGGAAGAGGAAAAAGCAGAGAAGGCGGAGCGACGGGTTGCGAGCGGAAAAAGGAAGATGTCTGACACTGCCTCGGCTCTTTCCTAGTTCCCACTCCCTACCTGCTGCTCCCTAGAGCGAAGCGAAAGTAGTCAAACATGGCCAAGGAAATAGTAGCTAAGATCAAGTTGCAGGCCCCTGGCGGCAAGGCGACCCCGGCGCCGCCGATTGGCCCGGCCCTTGGCCAGCGCAACGTCAACATCGGGCAGTTCGTCAGCCAGTTCAACGAGCGCACGCGCGAGTTCGACGGCATGCCCATCCCGGTCATCATCACCGTTTACAAAGACCGGACGTTCACGTTCATCATCAAGAGCCCGCCGGCCTCGGCGCTTCTGAAGGAAGCCGCGCAGGTCGCCAAAGGCTCCGGCGTGCCCAACAAGGAAAAGATCGGCACGGTTACGGCCACGCAGGTCAGGGCGATCGCCGAGCGGAAACTGGCCGACCTCAACGCCCGCGACATCGCCGCCGCGGTCCGCATCATTGAAGGCACGGCCAGGTCGATGGGCATCACGGTGACGAAGTAGTGCGCGGCCCTCGGCCGCGACCAAAAGAAGAGTTCAGCGCAGAGAGCGCAGCGCGGGCTTCGCCCGCAACCCAATTGCGGATTGCGGATTGCGGATTGCGGATTGCGGATTACGGATTGCGGATTGAAGATTACCGCCGGTCGAAGCCCTCATGAAGAGTTCTTCGCCGCTGGAGAAGAAATGTACGGTTAGCAGTGCAGAGATCGCGGAGAAGAAGGAAGTTCATAAGTATTCCCCTCTGCGTTCTCTGCGACCTCTGCGATGAAAAGCTTTTCAGGGAAAGCAGTAAACGCGACATTAGCAGCGGGCGCCGCGGGCGTCCGGGCCAACCACGAGCCCCTTATCGTGGGAGTCCTGTTGGACGAAAAGGAAACACCATGGGCAAGAAGCAGGGCAAGCGGTATCTCCAGTGGCTTGAGAAGGTGCCGAAAGAACCGGTGTCGCTGGCCGATGCAATCGCGGCCCTCAAGGCCATGACCGGCGCCAAGTTCGACCAGACAATCGAGCTGTCGATGCACCTGGGCATCGATCCCCGCCAGGCCGACCAGGCCATCCGCGGGTCGATCTCCCTGCCGCACGGCATAGGCCAGAGCCGCAAAGTAATCGCCTTCTGCGAAGGCGACGACATCGAGCGAGCCAAGGCCGCCGGCGCGGTCGAGGCCGGGGCGGATGAGCTTATCAAGAAAGTCGCCGACGGGTGGCTGGACTTCGACGTGGCCGTCTCCACGCCGAAGATGATGCGCAGCGTCTCCCGCCTGGGCCGGGTTCTTGGCCCGCAGGGCAAGATGCCGTCGCCCAAGAGCGGCACGGTCGTCGAGGACATCGCCAAGGCCGTCACCGAGTACGGCGCCGGCAAGGTGGAGTACCGCAACGACGACGGCGGGAACATCCACGCGCCGGTCGGCAAGATGAGCTTCGACGCCCAGAAGATCGTGGACAACGCCGAGGCGCTTATCAAGCACGTAAAGCGCATCAAGCCCTCGACGTCCAAGGGAACCTACATCAAGAAGATCAGCCTGTCCGGCACGATGACGCCGGGCGTGCGGGTCCTGACGGCGTAAGGGCACAGGTGCATCATGAGCAAGCCAGTAAAAAAACTCATTCGTGATGAACTGATCAAGCGGTTCGACGGCGTTACGCAACTTGCCATTGTCGGCTTTACCGGCGTGGACGCCAACACGACCAACGTCATTCGCGCAAGGCTGGCTGGCAAGGACATCCGGGTCTCCGTCGTCAAGAACGCCCTGGCCAAACAGGCCTTCCGCGAGCTTGGCATCGACAACGCCGCCCAACTGCTCGACGGCCCATGCGCCATCGCCTACGGGGCCGACAGCGTTGTTACGGTCGTCCGCGAACTGCTGGATATCGGCAAGGACGCGCCCAACCTGGTCGTCAAGGCCGCCTTCATGGAAGGCGATCTGTTCACCCAGGACAAGATCGAGGCCCTGAGCAAGTACCCGACCCGCCCGGAAGCAATCGGCCAGGCGCTCAGTTGCGTGCTGTCGGCCGGCGCCAACCTGTCAGCCTGCATCATTGGCCCGGCTGGGCAAATCGCGGGCATCCTCAAGAGCATCGAGGAAAAGGCCGGCAAAGACGCCGAAAGCGAGGCCCCCGTGGAGGCCGCCGCGGCAGCCCCGGCGGAGGTCGCCGCGGCACCCGAGGCGGTCGCGGCAGTTGCGGCGGCCGTGGAAACCCCGGCGGGCCCCGCAGAGCCGGCGGCGAGCTGACGGGAAATCCGAAATCCTGATTTCGAAATACTAAACAAATTCGAAATTCGAAATATGAAATTCAAAACAGGCAAGCCGTCATCGGCATCCTGTGGCGTTTTGAACATTTGAACTTTGGTCATTTGGATTTGTTTAGGATTTAGGATTTAGAAATTCGGATTTTAGAGATCGCAATGCACTCGACGCGCCACGTTGGCACGGGTGCGGGAAAAACTTGAGAACAAGCGGCGCAGGTGCAGGCTGCGGATTGGGTCCCTAGTGGGCTTAAATGGAAACCAAAGGGGTTTCCGCCTATCAGGCCGGCATCGAGGCGCACGCAACGACGGAATAAGGTGTGAAAATGTCAGAAGAAGCTGCCGCAAAACAGGAAGTCTCGGCCGAGACCAAGAGCCTTGGCGACAAGATTGCCGCTTTGACCCTCAAGCAGGCCGTTGAACTGAAGGATTATCTCAAGAGCGCGTACGGCATCGAGCCGGCGGCAGGCGGCGGGATGATGATGGCCGCGGCCGCCCCGGCAGCCGCCGCCGTCGAGGAGAAGACCACCTTCGACGTCGTCCTCAAGGCTTTCGGCGACAACAAGATCAGCGTGATCAAGGTTGTCCGCGCCCTGACGAGCCTGGGCCTCAAGGAGGCCAAGGACCTTGTCGAAGGCGTGCCCAAGACCGTCAAGGAAGGCATCTCAAAGGAAGACGCCGAGACCGCCAAGAAGCAACTGGAAGAGGCCGGCGCCACTGTCGAGTTGAAGTAGGCGAAGGCGCGCGGTTTTGACACAATTGGGCGATTGGACATTTTGGGATTTTTTGACAAAGACTTTCGGCGCTTGGGCCGGGAAACAGTGGGATTCCGTCCCACCTTCCCGGCCCGGCGCCGGAACTATTGAATCGCCCCGGCCGCATCGGCTATACTGAACGGTTTACTAACAAACGCCATGAAGCTCACGCGAAGAGGAAAATCCTATGCTGCGAATGGATAAGGTGCGGAACTTCTCGAAGGTCGGCGACGCCGCCCCGGTACCGAACCTCATCGACATTCAGTTGGCCGGGTATGATCGGTTCCTCCAGAAAGAGCCCGGCGCATCGGGGCGCAAGGCCGAGGGGCTTGAGGGCCTGCTGAAGGAGATATTCCCGATAGTCAGCTATGACAAGCAGATACAGCTTGAGTACATCTCCTACGAACTCGGCGAGCCTCGCTACGCCCCCCAGGAGTGCCGCGACCTTCGCCTGACCTACGGCATGCCGTTCCGCATCCGCTGCCGGCTGGTGCGCACGGACCGGAAGGAAGTCCTCGAGGAGAGCATCTACGTCGGCGAGGTGCCGATCATGATCGGCGGCGGCGAGTTCATCATCAACGGCGCCGAGCGCGTGATCGTCAGCCAGCTCCACCGCTCGCCGGGCGTGGACTTCACCGTCGAGATGCAGGAGTCGGACCGCCCGCTTCACGGCGCCAGGATCATCCCCGAACGCGGAAGCTGGATCGAGATGACGGTGACCAAGAAGGACGCGCTGACCATCCGCATCGACCAGTCCAGCAAGATCCCCGCCACAATGTTCCTGCGGTCGATGGACCCCAGGTACAGCACCGACGCCGACATCATCCGCGAGTTCTACAAGACCAGGACCCTGGCGGTCGATAAGCTCCGCGTGCAGATGTACGTCGTCGAGGCGTTCGTGGACCCCGACACGGGCGAGGAAATCCTCCCCGCCGGCGGGCAGATCGGCGAGGCGCTGACCAAGATCGTCAGCTCGCCGATCAAGAAGCTCGAGGTCATCGAGAAGGTGGCCGACCCGCTGATCCTCAACACGCTGATGGAGGACCCATCCGGGCCGACGAAGGAACGGACGGGCCACGAGGACGCCCTGCTTCGCATCTACATGCGTCTTAGGCCTGGCAACCCGCCTCAGATCGAGAAGGCCAAGACCCTGTTCGCCGAGAAGTTCTACGATGAGAACCGCTACCGCCTGGGCAAGGTGGGGCGGTTCCGCATCAACCGCAAGTTCCACCAGGCGGTCGATGAGTCGGTGATGACGCTCCGCCCGGAGGACTTCGTCGGCACCCTCAAGTACATCCTGAACCTGCGAAGCGGCGACGGCGTGGTTGACGACATCGACCACCTGGGCAACCGCCGCCTGCGGACCATCGACGAGCTTGCGACCGACGAGCTTCGCAAGGGCTTCCTCAAGCTCCGCCGGACGGTCCAGGAGCGGATGAGCCTCAAGAACCCCGACGAGATGACGAAGATCGCCGAGCTGGTGAACTCCAAGAGCATCTCGTCGAGCATCGACTACTTCTTCGGTCGCGGCGAGCTAAGCCAGGTCGTCGACACGCAGAACGTGCTGAGCCAGCTCACGCATGAGCGGCGGCTCTCGGCCCTGGGGCCAGGCGGCCTGAACCGCAAGCGTGCAGGCTTCGAGGTCCGCGACGTGCATATCAGCCACTATGGCCGGATCTGCCCGATCGAGACTCCCGAAGGCAACAACATCGGCCTGATCAGCTCGCTGGGCATCTACGCGGGCGTCGATGAGTACGGGTTCCTGACCACGCCGTACCGCAAGGTCGAAAAGGGCGACGTGACGAACAGGATCGTCTATCTTCGCGCCGACGAGGAGATGGAGACGATCCTGGCGCCACCCAACGCGATGGTGCTCGACGGCGACAAGAGGCCGCACCTGCCCAAGGAAGACGTGCTTGCCCGCGACAAGGGCGAGCTTAGCCTGGTCGAGGGCGTCAACGTGCAGTACGTTGACATCTCGCCCAAGCAGACGGTGGGCGTCTCGGCCGCGCTGGTCCCGTTCCTGGAGCACGACGACGCAAACCGCGCGCTGATGGGCGCGAACATGCAGCGCCAGGCCGTTCCGCTGATCCGCACCGAGGCCCCGGTCGTGGCCACGGGCATGGAACGCGCCGTGGTGGAGAACTCCGGCATGGTCGCCAAGGCCCGCAAGGCCGGGACGGTCACCTACGTCGACGCCCGGCGCGTGGTGATCGACAACGCCGACGAGTACGAGCTTCGCAAGTTCTGCAAGCTCAACGAGCGGACGTGCCTCAACCAGAAGCCCATAGTCGTCGAGGGCCAGCGGGTCAAGAAGGGGCAGATCATCGCCGACGGCTCGGGCTGCTGCCGCGGCGAACTGGCGCTTGGCCGGAACATCCTGGTCGCTTTCATGCCGTTTGACGGCTACAACTTCGAGGACGCAATCGTCATCAGCCAGGAACTGGTCAAGCAAGACGCCTTCACCAGCCTTCACCTGGAGGAATACGACGTCGAGATCCGCGAGACCAAGCTCGGGCGCGAGGAGTTCACCCGCGACATCCCCAACATCTCGGAGAGGGCCCTTCGCAACCTCGACGCCAACGGCGTGGTCCGCGTCGGCACGCGGGTCCAGCCGGGCGACATCCTGGTCGGCAAGGTCTCGCCGAAGTCCAAGAGCGAGCTTTCGCCGGAAGAAAAGCTGCTTCACGCGATCTTCGGCCGGGCCGGCGAGGACGTCAAGAACGACAGCCTGGACCTGCCCGCCGGCGAGGAAGGCGTGGTCGTCGACACCCGGCTCTTCAGCCGGCGGATGCACATGACCGAGGACCAGAAGAAAGATCTCGCCCGCGACATGAAGGCGTTCGAGAAGCAGATGAACGCCCGGATGGTGAAGGTTTTCCGCCTGATGGCCGAGGAGATCGGCGAGGTCCTCGGGATCCCGATGGTGGACCCCTCCACCCGCCAGAAGGTCGGCCAGAGCGACATCGACGAGGTCATCCTCGAACAGATCGAGAACTTCAACGTCAAGTGGATCAAGACGACCAAGGACGCCGCCAGGCAGCAGGCGACCGCCAGCTACGAGCGGTACTGGCCGCGGATCGAGGAAATCCGGAAGGAAGCCAAGCGCCGGCTGGAGCACATGAAGCGGGGCGACGAGCTTCCCAGCGGCGTGCTGGAGATGGTCAAGGTCCGCGTGGCGACCAAGCGGACCCTCGGCGTCGGCGACAAGATGGCCGGGCGGCACGGCAACAAGGGCGTCATCGCCCGAATCGTGCCCCGCGAGGACATGCCGTACATGGATGACGGCACGCCGGTCCAACTCGTGCTCAACCCGCTGGGCGTCCCCGGGCGCATGAACCTCGGCCAGATCCTCGAGACCCACCTCGGCTGGGCGGCGGCGGTCATGGGCTACCAGGCCGTCACGCCCGTCTTCGACGGCGCGACGGAGGAAGAGATCATGGGCTGCCTGACCGAGGCCAACGTGTACGTCCGCAAGCGCCGCGGCGAAATCGGCGTGGTGCAGAGCGCCGGCGCCACCGGCGAGCTGCTGGTGGAGATGCCCGAGGACGGCAAGGTCCGCCTGCACGACGGGCGGACCGGCGAGCCGTTCGAGCAGAAGACGACGGTCGGCTACATCTACATGAACAAGCTGCACCACCTGGTGGATGAGAAGATTCACGCCCGCGCCACCGGCCCGTACTCGCTGATCACGCAGCAGCCCCTTGGCGGCAAGGCCCGCACGGGCGGCCAGCGGTTCGGCGAGATGGAAGTCTGGGGCCTGGAGGCCTACGGCGCCAGCTACACGCTGCAGGAGCTGCTGACGGTCAAGAGCGACGACGTCGAGGGCCGCACCAAGATCTACGAGTCGATGGTCAAGGGCACCAACACCCTGGAAGCCGGCACGCCGGTGAGCTTCGACGTCCTGTGCAACGAGCTTCGAGGCCTGGGCCTGAATATAACACTGGAAAAGAGGCGGCTGATCTGACATGGCCGTAGCACGGGCATCTTGCCCGTGAGTAGCACGGCCGTCCCGGCCGTGCAGATGGCAGACCACGGGCGAGACGCCCGTGGAACTCATGGGCGAGACGCCCATGCCACG
>Ga0315285_10008616_pt1 | contig 10451 bp, 11 predicted proteins | sample YL17G09_36_MG_FD_203698 | JGI IMG/M metagenome (GOLD analysis project Ga0315285, IMG submission 203698) | Sediment microbial communities from Yellowstone Lake, YNP, Wyoming, USA - YL17G09_36 | ecosystem: Environmental > Aquatic > Freshwater > Lake > Sediment | place: USA: Wyoming | collected... | reverse complement strand
TGGACCAAGTTCGGCACCGCGCACCAGCTCTTTGCCGAGCTGGAAAAATACCAGGACCGGGTTCCGGTCTGGAAGGACGAGATGTATCTGGAATTCCACCGGGGAGTGCTGACCACCCATGCCTGGCTCAAGCGCATGAACCGGCAATCGGAACAATTGATGCGCACCGCGGAAGTGACCCGGAGCCTGGCCGCAGAGCTGGGTCTGGCCTATCCTGCCCAGCCAATCCTCAGCAACTGGAAGACCATCCTGCTCAACCAGTTCCACGACGTGCTCCCGGGCAGCTCGATCCCCGAGGTCTATGAGGACGTGCGGCCGATGTACGAGCGGGTCCGGACCGCGGCCGCCGCCATGATCCAGGAGGGACTGGACACCCTGGCCCGGGCGGTTGACACCCGGCCGGCGACGACCGCCACGGACCTGGAACCCGTGGTGGTTCTCAACACCTTGAGCTGGCCGCGCAGCGGCCTGGTCTCGGTCGGGCTGCGCCCGGGCGAGCAATACCGGGTGCTCGATGACCAGTTGCGGGAAGTGCCGGCGGAAATCAAAGCCTCGGCCGAAAACCCGCGGCTGATTTTCCGGGCCGAGGCGATCCCCGCGCTCGGCCGCCGGGTCTTCTATCTCCAGCGCGGGACGATCAGCGGCCAGGGTCCGAGCGCGGCGGACCAAGGCGTCTCGGTGGTGTTGGAAAACGATCTGGTCAAAGTGGTGGTGGACAAGCCCACCGGCTGGCTCACTTCCCTGCTGGACAAGCGCACCGGCCAGGAACTCCTCACCGGCTACGGCAACCAGCTCCTGGCTTTTTACGACCGGCCCAAGATGTATTCCGCCTGGAACATTGACGCGGATTATATCAAGCACCCGTTGTCCGTGCCCAACCCCCAATCGGTAAAGATCTCGTCCCAGAGCCCGCTCGCGGCCGAGGTCACGGTGACCCGCAAGTTTGACCGGAGCCGGATCAAGCAGATCGTCCGCCTGGTCCAGGGCGATCCCCGCGTTTACCTGGATTGGGATATTGATTTCCACCAGGTGGACAACCTCTTCAAGCAGAACTTCGACACCACCATCCGCGGGGACAAGATCGCGGCGGAAATCGCCTACGCCGTGATCGAGTATCCCACTCATCCCGAAGCGCCGGCCCAGAAAGCCCAGTTCGAGATGCCCTGCCAGAAATGGATTGACCTCTCCGACGGCAAGGTGGGCCTGGCGCTGCTTAACAACGGCAAATACGGCTTCTCCCGCAACGCCGACGGCACCGGCTTCCGCCTCAGCCTGATCCGCGGGGCGCACTTCCCCCGCGCCAACCCCGGGGCCGAGAACGTCTCCCACCACATGTGGAGCCCGATCCCCCGCTTTGAATATACCGACCAGGGCCCGAATTTCTTCGAGACCGCCTTGCTGCCCCATGCCGGCGACTGGCGCGAGGCCAAGCTCTGGCGCGCCGGCTACGAGTTCAACACCCCCCTGGAGGCGGTGCGGACCGACCTGCACGCGGGCACGCTGCCCGGCGCTGGCTCCTTCCTCAGCCTGGAGGGAGACGACGTTTACATTGGCGCGCTCAAGAAGGCGGAGGACGACGACGACCTGGTGATCCGCCTGGTGGAAGCGACGGGCCGGAATTCCCGTGCGGTTCTGAAATTCGAGGGCAACCGGCGCCTGACCGCCGCGGCCGAGACCGATTTGCTGGAGTTCAATCCCCAGGCGCTGTCCTTCTCGGGCAACAGCCTCGCGCTCGACCTGACGCCCTTCGAGATCAAGACTCTGAAAGTTTCTTTGAAATAGAAAGAAGAAGAAGATTTAAACACAGAGGGCACCGAGAGCACGGAGAAGAGAAAAGGCTTGAGGCCAGAGCCTTCAGGTTTTAGAAAAGTGTATTGAAAAAAATTCGGTGAGCTCTGTGTCCTCTGTGTTCTCTGTGTTAAAAAGATCATGAAAATTGTCTTCATGGGCACGCCCGAGTTCTCGGTCCCGGGCCTGGAAATGCTGATCCATTCCGACCACCGCGTCCTCGCCGTGGTCACCCAACCCGACCGGCCCAAGGGACGGGGCTTGAAGCTCGAACCCTCGCCGGTCAAACAGGTCGCGCTCGAACACAACCTCGAAGCACTCCAGCCCGAAAAAATAGTCGCCCCGGAATTCCTGGCCCGGCTCCGCGGCCTCGCGCCCGACCTGATCGTGGTCATCGCCTTCGGCCAGGTCCTGAAAAAAGATATCCTGACCCTTCCCCCCCTCGGCTGCCTTAACGTCCACGCCTCGCTCCTCCCCAGGTTCCGCGGCGCCGCGCCCATCGCCTGGGCCATCCTCAACGGCGAGAGCGAGACCGGGATTACCGCCATGCAGATGGAAGAAGGCCTGGACACCGGGCCGATCCTCATGCAAAAGAGCATAGCCATCGCGCCGGACGAGACCGGGGGCACCCTCCACGACCGGCTGGCCCGGCTGGGAGCGGAAGTTCTCCAGGAGACTTTATCCGCCCTGGAGCAAGGCCGGTTGGAGCCCCGGGCGCAGGATCACGCGCTGGCGACTTCCGCGCCCCGGCTCAAAAAAGAAGACGGTCAGATACATTGGGACAAACCCGCGGAAGAACTCGAGCGCCAGGTGCGGGCGCTGAACCCCTGGCCCGGCTCTTTCTTCACCTGGCAGGATCACCTGATCAAAGTGTGGAGCGCGAAGGCGGCGCCGGGGAAAGGCCGGCCGGGCGAAGTGCTGCGAGCAGGGAAAGACGGCCTCTTCGTGGCTTGCGGCGAAGGCGCCCTGCGGCTTACGGAGCTCCAGCCCCCGGGCAAGCGGCGGATGAGCGCCGCCGAGTTCCTGCGGGGGCACAGGATTCTCAAAGAATTTCTTTTATCATCGTGATTAACCGTTTCGAGAGGGAAAGTCGCAGGTTGACATCAATGGGAATCAAAATCTCATGATGAAGAGGCCCTGATGGAGGTGCACAATGTCTTATAAGGTAATTCTTGAAGCCCAGGAAGAGGGCGGCGATACCGTCTATGTGCCCTTGTTGCCGGGATGCGTCTCGCCAGGGGAGACCAAGGAGGAAGCGCTGGCCAATATCAAGGAGGCGATTGAGGTCTATCTTGAGAGCCTCCGCGCTCGAGGAATCTCGCCTCCCGTAAACTAAGAGCCTGACCTTGGTTCTCCTTAACGATAAACATCCGTCGCCGCAACCGCTCTTCGGTCGTGGAATTAAGTATGGTGTCCCCCGAATTAATTCCTCTGGGCAAGGCGGCTTCCTATATCCGCGACCCAAGCGCGGTCGCGGCTACCTGACACCTGACACTTGACACCTGACACGCGGCCTGAACTCGGATACGTTCACGTTCAGGTTCACGTTCAAGTTCACGGAACCGAATCTGAATCTGCGAAATCTGCGGAATCTGCGGATGCTCTTCTCTTCAGTTCCCGGCCGGGTCAATTTCGGAATCTTCCACCCCGGCCGCAATCGCTTTCAGGTATTTGCGGTGGGCGGAGAGCAGGACCAGGCCGGCGCCGGTGGGGCAGAAGAAACGGCACCAGAAGCGCTTGAGGAAAAGGCTGAAGAGTAAAGTGAGAAGGATGAAGAGCCAGGCGAGGGGGCTTTTGGAGAGGGAGAAGAGATGAGGGAAAGGCTCGGGCTCGGAGAAGGCGTGGACGTTAAGCCCGAAGTAGCCGGCCACGCACAGGAAGAGCACGAGGTAGCGGAGCTCGCGGGCCCAGCGTAATACTTTGTTGGAAACCTTCCAATGGGTCACCGGGATAAAACGGTAGAGCAGTTCCTGCAAGCCCCCGAACGGGCACAAATACCCGCAAAAAAGCGGTCCGGCCAAGAGCGTGGTGATGACCACGAACCCTCCGAGGATCAAAAGCCTGGGGTTGCCGGACCCGGGAAAGTCGAGCGAGAGAAGCTGGAAGGTATGCCCGAGCGAGAAGGGCGTGTTGAGCCAGAAGCCCACGGTAGCGATGCTGAGGCCAAAGACCACCTCCCGCTGCCAGCGGAAGAATTTTTTATAGCGCGTGAGCAGTCCAAGCAACAACACGATACAAAGGATAATCGTCCGCGGCTCGCGGACGATTCGAACATAACCCAGGGCTTCAGCCCTGGGAACGGAGATGCCGAAGAGCTGCTCCCCCGCGCTGGCGGCCGCGGCCTCCAGGTCGGCGATGATGGCCTTGGAAGAAATGGTCGCGCCGGAGACCGCGTCAATGCCTTTAAAGCCCTGGCGCAGGTTTTGGCCGATGAACTTCTCGAAGAAGCCGGAGCTTTTGATCAGGTCCATATAATAAGGGGTCTCGCGGTCGGCGATCAGGTCAATGCCCCGGATCATGCCGTCCTCATCCAGGACAAAGAAAATATTGATCTGGTCCACGTAGCCCTTGACCGTGGGTTCGAGCCGGGCGGTGGCCAGCCCCGCGGCCTTCTTCACCCGGCCGGCGTCAGTGACCGCGCCGGGATAGTGGGGGACAGGCTTCAGGATGAGGGGGCTGCTTTCCGCGCCCGGGAGCAGCCGGGCGAGCATCTCCGGCTCCGGGTCGAGCGGCAGGGCTTCCTGCCGGGCCAGCCAGTCGGCGCGGGCGATCAGGGCCAGGCCGAGCAGTAACAAAATGAGTTTGATGGCAGTTAGTGTCTTCTGCATCAGCTTTTCTGTGGCACCGGTTTAAAACCGGTGGCCCAATACAATTCATACTCTTCGGCTTCGCTCGCCAAACCGGCTTTAACCGGATTCATTCGGATATATTCCCACTTTTGCGCAAACTCGTCCTCGTTACGAATCAAACGATCGTAATACTCGTCCCACCAGAGCGCGCCTTCACGACTATGCCGTTGATTGATTTTGCGCGCTGAGAATCTCTTGACGCTATGCACAATTTCACCTAGTGAGTGCCACCGGTTTTCAACCGGTGACCTCTTTAAAGGTGTTACCAAGAGATGCACATGATCCGGCATCACCAGCAACTGGTGCACGTGCCATTTTTTGTCCTGCCAGAACAAGCAGGCCTGTTGCACAATCTTCCGGTCTTCAACGTCCAGTGTGGTTCCTTTGGTGTTGAAGGTGAGAAAGTAGGTGGCGCCGCCTTGCTGCCAGTGCGGAAGGTTGCGGCGGGTGATCTTTAATTCAGCGGTCACCGGTTGCAAACCGGTGCCACTGGTGCCACTAGTGCCACTAGTGCCGCTAGAATTAGTGCCACTGATTTTGTTTTCTTGTGCCACCGGTTTGTAACCGGTGTCTTTTTTCTTCTTGTTCATTGAAGTGTTCAAAGTAAATCCACCGGATCGCGGTCCAGGGCGATCACCACTTTGCCGGTGGCAAACTTCTTTCGCATCTCCTCAAAGACCTCGCCGCAGAAGCCGCCCAGGAGCGAAGGCGAGACCGCGCGCACCAGCATCTGCCAGCGCGATTTGCCCCGGAGGCGCGAAAGCGGCGCCCGCACCGGGCCGAGGAGACCGATGGACTCGCGGTATTCTTTGCGTCGGGCCTTGGTCTTGGCCAGCCGGCGGAGCTCGGAGGCCGCGTCGGCCGCGCGCTCCGGGCTGGGCGCCGAGATCCGGAAGTTGGCCAGGCGCTGATAAGGCGGCCAGGCGAGCGCCTGCCGCAGCTTCATCTCTTCCTGGTAGAAGTGCTCGTAGTCCTGGCTCACGGCCAGGCGGATGCTGTAGTGCTCGGGGTTGAAGGTCTGCACGATCACCCGGCCCGGCCTCTCTCCCCGGCCGGCGCGGCCGGCCACCTGGGTCAAGAGCTGGAAGGTGCGCTCGCCGGCGCGGAAGTCGGGGAAGTTGAGGGAGAGGTCGGCGAGGAGCACGCCGACCAGGGTGACGTGGGGGAAGTCATGGCCTTTGGCCACCATCTGGGTGCCGACGAGGAGGTCGAGCTCGCGCCGGCGGAGCTTATCGAGCAGCTCGAAATAGGAGCGCTTGCCGGACATGGTGTCGCTGTCCATGCGGGCGAGCCGCGCCCCGGGCAGGAGCACCGCGATCTCGTCTTCCACCCGCTCGGTGCCCAGCCCGAACGGCCGGACGCGCAGCCCGAAGCATTGGGGGCAGACCTCCGGCGCCGGCGCGTGAAAGCCGCAGTAATGGCAAAGCAAAAACGAGGGGCCGGTCTCTTCGCCGTAGAACCGGTCGCGCGGGGCCTTCGAGGCTTTGCGGTGCCAGGTGAGCGAGACCGAGCAGTTGGGGCAGAGGAAGCGCTGGCCGCAATCGTAGCAGAGCAGGAACGAGGCAAAGCCGCGGCGGTTGAGGAAGAGGATGGCCTGGTCGCCCCGGGCTAAAGTTTCCTGCAGAGCCTTCTTCAGCGCCGGCGAGAAGAAGCTCTCGGCCATGCGGCGGTCCGACTCCCGCACTCGCGCACCTGCAGGCAGCGCCGGCTCATTTCCCGGTAGGGGCACGGCAGGCCGTGCCCCTACGACTTCGGCGCTGCCGCGCATATCCACAATTTCCACTACCGGCATCGGTTTCCCGTCCACCCGGGTGGAAAGAATGAGCGACTGGTATTTCGCCGATATTCCTTCGCGCGGCTGAGCATTGAACGAAGATTCCAGCGAGGGGGTGGCCGAGCCCAGCACCACCACCGCCTGCTCCCGCTGGCCCCGGACCACGGCCAGGTCGCGGCCGTGGTAGGAAAAAACGTCTTCCTGCTTGTAGGCGGTCTCGTGCTCCTCGTCCACCACGATCAGGCCCAGGTGCTCGAGCGGCGCGAACACCGCGGAGCGGGCGCCGAGCACGATCCGGGCCCGGCCCGAGCGGATCAGCCACCACTGGTCAAAGCGCTCGCCGGCGGAAAGCCCGCTGTGCAGGAGCGCGATCGTTTCCTCGGGAAAGCGGTGCCGGAAGCGGCTCAGGAGCTGGGGGGTGAGCGCGATCTCCGGCACCAGCACCAGCGCGGTGCGGCCCCGGTCCAGGCCGGCGCGGAGGGCGCGGAGATAGACCTCGGTCTTGCCCGAGCCGGTGACGCCGCGCAGGAGGAAGGTCGTGAATTGCTTCTGGTCGAGCGCCGCCTCGATCCGGCGGAGCGCCTCGGCCTGCTCCGGCATCAGCCGTTCGGGCGGCGGCTCGGGCTGGAGGTCGAGGTGAAACGGGTCGCGGGTAATTACTCTTTTAAAAATTTTCACGAAACCTTGCTTTTCCAGCCGACGCGCCAGGCGAAGGGGGTCTTTGAAGTCTTTGGAGAGGTCACTTTGGAAACAGGGTTTACCCGGTGCTAATTGTTCGAGCAACCGGGCTTGTTGCTTGGATCGGCTCCGCAAATCTTGCCATTGCTTTTCATCCGGGGAATTTGCCAGCTCTAAAGCCCATTCACTCTTGTGAGACACACGGGGTTGAGTCATCAGAATGAACTCTTCAATCCAGCCGCGATGGCGAAGAATGATTAGGTCGGATTTCTTTACTTGAGTCGCGGATAAACCGATCGCGTCTTTTAATTTTTTTGCCGTTTCCTCCAGTTGCATGGGGAGATGACCGTTTGCCAAAGCTTTGCGGCCCTCTTCAGAAAGGCGCAATCTTTTTCTGGAAGCCAGGTTAATCCCGGCGGGCAGGGCGGATTTGATTACCTCTCCGAGAGGAGCAAAGTAGTACTCGGAGGAAAAACGGAAGAAATCCAGCATCGGCTGATCGAAAAGAGGTTCGGGGTCCAACACTTTAAGGATATCTTTGATTTTGTCCTCGGGCAGCGAACACGATTGGGCAAAGCCGATGAGGTAGCCGGTGATCTGGCGCCGGCCGAAAGGCACCAGCACCCGCTTGCCGAGCCCGGCCTGGTCGCGGAGCTTGATCGGGATGCGGTAGTGAAAGGTCGAGAAGAGGGGGAGGTCCGGGGCGACTTCGGCCAGGCGCCAGGGCAAGGCCGCGGACTCCGGCATCGCCTCCGGGAACAAGGTCATAGCTTGGGGAACAGGGGTTGAATGATGGAAGTGACCATTCTCTGGATCAGCGAGCGGGTGTTGTCGTCCACCTCCTGAAAGGCGATGCCGTTGCCCCCGGGCCGGCCCACTTTCGGCGCGCGCACGCGCACCGCGGTGCCCCAGATCTCCATCGCCACCGAATCATCGCGCATCAGGAACTGGATAATCACCCGCGCCCCCAATTCCAGCGGCGGGTTCCGGCGCATGAACACCCCGCCCCAGCCGATGTCCTCGATCTGGGCCAGCTCGAAGTCCTGGTCGCTGTCCACCGCCTTGATCCGCACCGGGAGCAGCAGCGGTACCCGCAGGTATTGGCGCGTCTTCATCCCTGTGTCCTGCCTTGAACCTGTCCCTTATCATAAGGGGCGGGCCGGAGCTTGTCAACGAAATCTTGCCCCTTGCCACCATCGCTTTCTTCCGGTATCCCTCCTTTTTCATGCCGCCCGCCGCCAATTTTTTGACAGGCCGCCATCTTTTCCCGGAGCTTTTGCCCGGCCCGGGCCAGAAGATGGACCCGGCCCGGCCGCTAACTCCCTGAAGATCACTCATTTTCGCCTTTGTGCGCCCGAAGGCTTTTTCACCCGGAACTGGCACGCGGCTTGCTCCGCTAGATATAAGCCATCGTTTCCATTTCTCGGGAGGCAAGGGAGATGAAAGAAGTGCTCACGGCCAAAGACGTGGCCAAGCTGCTCAGGCTCAACAAGATCACGGTTTACAAGTATGCGAACGAGGGCAAGATCCCCGGCGTGCTGATCGGAAACCGCTGGCGTTTTGACCGGGCCCAGATCGAGGGGCTGCTGGACGACCCCCGCCGGCAGGTGGTCTCCCTGGCCGAGCGCCGCAACCTCAAGGCCGGCTGATGGCTCGGCGCCAGTTAATCTAATAATCGGGGTCTGACCCCAAAGAGGACGCTGATGGGACGCTACATTGAAACGTTGTTCCTCTACCGGCAGGGGACCGAGCACCTCAACCGCGGCGAATACCGGCTGGCCGCCCAATCTTTTAGCCGCGCCCTCGCCCGCTTTGAGACCAACGACGTCTTCCACTTTCACCTCGGCCTGGCGAGAGCGCTGCTCGGCGAATGGGAAACCGCGGAACCCGCTTTCCAGCGCGCGCTCGAGCTCAACCCGGCCTGTGTGGATGCCCTTTACGGCCTGGCTCTGGTGCTCTGGGCCCGGGGCGAAGGCCGGCGCGCCGAGGCGCACTATCGCCGCGCCCTTTACCTGGTCAAGGCCAGCGGCGCCCTGCTTTCGCCCAAGCTCAAGCGCCTGGCCGAAGCAATCGTCCGGATTCCGCCCGCGCTCAAGCACCTGGAGCTGCCCAACGCCGGCGATTTGCTCGCGGCCTGAATCTCTTCCCCGCCGTGGCCGCTTTTCCCCGCCCGCCGGATGACCCGAGCCGACCAGCTCTTCACCCGCAAGAGCGATGCGGAACTCAACCGGCTTTCACTTTTGAAAAAGCCCTCGGGACCGGATCGCCTATTTATGGTAAGGCGCGCCGGAAAGGATGGAGAAGGCGCGGTAGATTTGCTCGGCCAGGAGCAGGCGGACCAGGTCGTGCTGGAAGGTGAGGCGGGAGAGAGCCAGGAGCCGGTCGGCTTGGGCTTTGACCTCGGGGGATAATCCGAGCGGGCCGAGGACAAGCTGACAATCTCAGGTGTTATTTTCCGGGTTCCCGCCGCATCGTCTCGACTGAGGCTTGCAGGGGCGGCAGATCGCGCTCGACGATCTCCCATATCCGCTCGAGGTTGACGCCTAAATAATCGTGCACCAGCACGTTTCGGAAGCCGGCGATGTTGGACCAGGGAATCTCCGGGTGCTGGTTCTTTAAAGAATCGGACAAGCGTTGGGTGGATTCGGCCAGGGTCTGCAGTTCCCGTAATACCGCGCTTTGGGTTTTGCGATCCCTGAAAAAAGCTTCCCGGCCCCCGGCGGTGAAGCGCTGGATCCATTCCAGGCATTCCAGGATATGATCCAAATAATCGGCGTCGTTGTTCATAAGGGCAAGGCTTCGCTCAAAACCCGTTCGCGGACCGTTTCCCGAAGAGCCGCCGGCTCGACCACGTCCACCCGCCGGCCAAGTAATTTTTCCAGGTCGGCCACCAGTCCGCCCGGAAACCAGGGGGTGGTTGGACCTTTCACCTCGACCAGAAAGTCCACGTCACTGTCCGGGCCGGCCTCTCCCCGCGCGGCCGAGCCGAATAGCCGGACCGCATTGACGCCATGCCGGTCCGCGATGCGTAAAATCTCTTCCCGCTTTTCCCGCAACAGATCCTGAATCTTCATGTTCCACTCCATCCACCGATGGTCCCTTAACCTACCCCACCGGCAGCTTGGCGAAATTTATCCTCTGGGCTTCTATTGTAGCACAACTGGTTATCAACTTTTTCTTGAATCGCTTTTGCCCAGCGGGTGGAGGGATCGCGGCTACTTATGATAGGGCTGACCGGCCAGGATGGAGAAGGCGCGGTAGATTTGCTCGGCCAGGAGCAGGCGGACCAGGTCGTGCTGGAAGGTGAGGCGGGAGAGGGCGAGGACGCGGTCGGCCTGGACTTTGACTTCGGGTGAGAGGCC